>Ga0181536_10004695_pt1 | contig 14356 bp, 14 predicted proteins | sample PEATcosm2014_Bin_41_FD_121105 | JGI IMG/M metagenome (GOLD analysis project Ga0181536, IMG submission 121105) | Peatland microbial communities from MTU Mesocosm Facility, Houghton, MI, USA - PEATcosm2014_Bin17_60_metaG | ecosystem: Environmental > Terrestrial > Soil > Wetlands > Peat | place... | reverse complement strand
GGGCACCGGCCCCGCTGTGGCCCCACTGGGGCGATCCGCTGGCGGTGTTCGGCGTCAAGGGCGCCACGGTCGTTGGCAACAGGGCACCGGCCCCGCTGTGGCCCCACTGGGGCGATCCGCTGGTGGTGTTCGGCGTCAAGGGCGCCACTGTCGTTGGCAACAGGGCACCGGCCCCGCTGTGGCCCCACTGGGGCGATCCGCTGGCGTAGTTCGTCAGCAGGAGGCAACGCTCATCGGCCCGGAGATGATTGTCGACAAGTGGGCGCCATTGGTAGCTGATGGAGGATGCTTGTGGCCACGCCGCCGAGGACAGCGCTTACGAACCGAGTCCTCGGCGGACAACTCCAGCGAGGGTGATCTCGGGCGGTAGGTTGAACATGAGCCCGAAGTCGGCGCCGGTCAAGACCTTCGCCTCTGAGAGCTCCCGTGCCGTGTCAGCACCCGAGGCTGGCGCGTAGCTCCCATGGGCTTTCGGTCGGCCGGGCCGACAGTCGGTGTCAGCTCGTCCCGCCCGCCGTCGTCGGCTTCGTTGGGGCCGAGACAGGTGTCTCGGTGTCATCCTCATTGGAGGTGGCGGACGCGTCTTCTGTCGCTGGTGCTCGCCAGGGATCGGTGACGTTGTCGTGGGCGAGACCCCGGTCCTGCCACAGGAGCCAGCCCGCAAGGGCCGCGCCGACGCCCACGAAGGCGAGGGACGCGATCAGGACGGCGATGTCGCCGCCTGTGTTGTGCGGGAGAAGGACGTACTCGTCGTTGAAGCGAGCGGCACCGTAGAGCGTGACGGCTGTTGTCGCCACGATGCCGATGGGGCCGCGCCGGCGAGCAATCGCTCGTTCGACCCAGAGCGCGATGACGTAGACGACCGAGTCCTCGATAGCCTGGAAAATTGGCACTGGCACGCGTTTTCCGGCTTGGCCCGCGTAGGCCATGCCATACCAGGCATGGGTTAGGTTCCCTCCGCCCTGGTACATGAGCTGCGGCCCGAGCAGCCGGCCGACTGCCCACGCTATGACCAGGACTGGCGCAACCAGGTCGAGGGCCACGCTCAGGCGGAGTTGAGGGCACCAGCGCCGCGCGCAGAGCAGCCCGGTGGGCACACCGCCGAGCAGTCCTCCGAAGCTCGACAGGCCTCCATGCCAGATCGCGAAGATGTCCCCGGGATTCTGGGCATAGCCCTGAGCCCCTCTCAGGTTCGCGACCACGTGCACGACTCGGGCGCCGATGATGGACGCAACTACGATCCAGATGAAGGTGCGCCCGAACCAGGCATCGGGATACCCATGGTCGCGAAGCCGCTTGGCGAAGTAGCGGTACCCGAACCAGAACGTGAGTGCGAGCCCGATCCCGTATGTGTGGATCTGGAGCGATCCAAGATGGAAGACGACGGGTATTGGCTTCACGACTCCCCCATGGTGGCGACAACCGTAGTGCCACCGTAAGCCTCCTAGGCGCCGGTCGGACTGTCTGGGCCAAGGGGGAGGGTCGACAGGTCACCTTGTCAGGAGTCGACATTCCGGCTGAGATCTTGCGGTCCACTTGTTGACAATTCGCTCCGGAAGACCAGAGATGCCGGCACCGTAGAGCGAGAGCCAGAGTGCCAGCGAATGGGGGAGTCGAGCACGCCGTCGGTGCGCCGCCGTCCGAGCGACGAGCGCCGACTCAACCCCAGACGCGGAGGGACCCCGGGTAGCCGGTCAGCTTGCGCCTCCGTACTTCCCGGGGTCATCCCCTGGGCGGCTCGCCCTCCTGTCTGACGACCGGGAACCTTGCGGCCCTGCCGGCGCCTGAGCCTTCGTGCTTGCCCCGAGAGGCTCGCCTTAGGGCGGAGGTCCGTCCACCTCTCCTCTGGCGGAATGGCATCACACCAAATGCTCCGGACACCCCTGCGGGCTTCCCTCGCCTTAGGCGCTCAACCGAACCGCTTTCGGTTGAATGAGAGCTTGCGCCCTCAGCACGACTGCGTCAAGCGGTATTCGCGAAATCCACGAGAAGTGCACAGAACTTTCCACTTTTCCCCCTTCCATCCCCAGATGGGTCCCAGACTCGTCCACAGTTGACAACCGCTGCAGGTCAGTCAGGTCGACTGAGAAGCGGAGAAAGGCGGAGGACGAGGGCGCTCGATGCCGTTCGCCAGCCGCCGGCGCCTGCCGCGGAGGCCGATCGGCTCTGACGCGGTGGTAGGGTCCGCTCGGCAGTGCGGTCTGGAGGTGCGATCTCGATGACTACTGACTGGGACGGGCAGGGCCTTCCGCCCGCTGCATTGGCCAGGATGGAGCGGGGCCGCTCCTCGACGGTTCGAAGCAGCCTGCTCTCGGTGCCTGGCCACGTGGGTGTCGAGGCGTGTGGTTTCTCGGTGGCCGGCGAGGTGATGGGCTGCATCGTCGAAACGATCGGGTTCACGGGCTGGGCAGGTTGCGGCTACGGCGGGTACGGACTGGCTGGCGGCGCGTTGTTCGGCGGCTACGGCGGGGTGAGCAGCACAGTGACGAGCGGGCAAGCCGGCGGATTGGTGGGCTACGCCCCTTATGTCGACGCGCTGTACCACGGCTTCGACACGGCTTTGTATCGCATGCTGCTCGAGTGTCAATCGCTTGGCGGCGACGGGGTCGTCGGCGTGCGTTTGGAGCAGCGGCATCTCGGCCAGGGCAACCGCGAGTTCGTGGCGCTCGGCACCGCCGTCCGGGCCGCCGGCGGGCACCGGCCGGCCCGGCTGTTCTCGACGACTTTGACGGGCCAGGATTTCGCCAAGCTGGTGCACGGCGGCTGGATTCCGGCTTCGGTCGTGGTCGGGATCTCGGTGGCGATCCGTCACGACGACTGGGCGACCAGGAGACAAGCCGCCGCGTGGACCTACAACACCGAGGTCTCGGGCTACACCGAGCTTGTGAACCATGTGCGAGCCGACGCAAGGACCCAGCTCGCCCGGCGCGTCGTCGCGATCGGCGCCGACGGGGCGATCACGAGCACCATGCAGCTCAGTATCCACGCCCAAGAGGTGGGTGAGAACCACACCGACCACGTCGCCGAGTCGAGGTTGACAGGCGACGCCGTCGTCCGGTTCCACGCCGACGGCGCCTCGCCCACCAAGAGTCTGACGATCTTGCCGCTCTTGAACCCACAAGGGAGTAAACGATGACCATCGAAGCCAATGAGTTGGGAATTCCCGAAGACGCGATGCGGCGCCTGGCCGAGATGCGGCCGGGAGAGCCGGGTGGATTGTTCACCTCCGACCTGAGTGTGAACGAGTTCCTCCTCGTGCGGGAGGCAGGTTTCCGCCCGCTTGGCCTCGTGCTCGGCTCGAGCATCTATCACGTCGGCCTCCAGATCGGCCGGTGGAGCCAGAACATGGAGCTCGACACGCTGTCCCAGGCCATGTACCACGCACGCGAATTAGCCATGTCCCGCATGGAAGCCGAGGCCGACGCCCTCGGCGCGGACGGCATCGTAGGGGTTCGCCTCGAGATCGAGTTCAAGGAGTTCGGCAACGACCTCGCCGAGTTCATCGCGGTCGGCACCGCCGTCAAGTCCGACGTCAAGGGCAACTGGCGCAACGACGAGAACAAGCCCTTCACGTCCGACCTCTCGGGTCAAGACTTCTGGACTCTCATCCAGGCGGGTTACGCGCCGCTCGGCATGGTGATGGGCAGCTGCGTGTACCACATCGCCCACCAGGGAGCCCTGAAGGCCATGGGCAACGTCGGGAGAAACGTCGAGATACCCAAGTTCACCGAAGCGCTGTACGACGCCCGTGAGCTGGCGATGAGCCGGATGCAGGCCGAGGCCGAGCAGTTGAAGGCCGAAGGAATCGTCGGAGTCCAGCTGTTGTCGCTCGCGCACAAATGGGGTGGCCACACGACCGAGTTCTTCGCCATCGGCACCGCCGTCCGGCCGCTGCGCGCTGACCACATCATTGCCAAGCCGCAGATGGTCCTCCCACTGACCGACCGGTGAGCTCCGAGATCGTCCCCGGCGCGGGAGGCGCAGACGGCGGTAGCCGAGAGGGCACCGGCGAGCTTCCCGTTGAGCTTGGCGGTGACACGGCTGTTGTCGATCTCGTCGCCGCCGCGATCCGCGCCGACACTGCCGATCTGGACGCGTATCACCGCGTGCTGTCGGCGACGGTGTCGAACCTCCTGCCGGTCGGCATGGTCGAGGTGGACCGCGAACGGACGATGAAGGACCGAATGGCCGGGCGAGAGGGACGCGCGACCTCGATCCGGATCCGCCTCGGTGACCGCACCCTGGAGCTTGTCACCAGACATGGGGGCCTGGTGGCAACTGTGGCCCGCGAGGTGAGGGGCGTGGTGATCAGCCGCCAGGAGATCAGCGTCGCCGAATGGACCCAGCTGCTGGCTCAATATCTCGCGCAGCTGGCGGCTGAGAGCGCGGACGCGAGACTGGCGCTCTCGAAGCTTCTCGGCGAGGTCTGAACGGCACTGTCGGCGGATCGCCTCTCCGCGGCGGGGGAGCGTGCCGTCGTGGCGTGGAGCGCCTAGTCCGAGCCGCCGATGCGGCGCCTGGTGTGGCGGGCTGCGGCGAGGTCGCCCGGCCTGCCACGTCGCTCGAGCTCAGCGATTACGGCCTCGCGGTGCTCCACGTCGACGTTGCCGCCGTACTTGAACTTCGCCCGGACTTGTGCGATGGCGATACGAACCCCCCTTATGGTGCGCAGCTGCGCTCGGTGAGCATCGAGCGGATCGGCGATCTCGAGCTCCGGTTGGATCGCTGCCAGCTGGCGGTGCAGGATGGCAGCGACCTCGTCGGGACCGGACACGATCGTTGCGCAGCCTTCCAACTGGACGGCCGCGTAGTACGTCGTCGGGATGCCGAGCAGTGGATCCTCATCGCCCACGGCCTTCCATGCCGAGGGGATGAAGGCCCAATCACCGGCGACGCTCATCAGGACCCGGGGCTGCTCCTCGATCGCCTCGAGGATCGGGTTCCTGTCCACGAGATGCAGGATCACCTCGTCGCCGTCGAGGACGAACTGCGTCGGGACGACGACAGGAACCGCCCGCCCTCTCCCGGCGGCGACGAGGTGGCCGAAGCCCTGGGACGTGACGAACTCGCGCCACTCGTCCTCGCCAAAGCCGCTGTCAACCTGTGCGATGTACACGTCTCTCCTCTACCAGCTCGGCGGGGGCGTCAGTGCGGATCGGCCGAGGCGGCCCTATTGCTCACCGTCACCTCACCCATGACGGGAAATGCCCGGACCAAGATCCTGGGCGACCCGCGCAGCACCGGGACATCCCGCATCCGCAGGCTCTTCCGGCCCATGACGGAAAGGCCCGTGAGCTCGACGTCGATCCCCTCGGGAGCGACGATGTCGATCGATCCCATGACGCCCAATGCGGTGATCACGACATCAGGACCGTCGATCTCGGCCCGGCTGAGATCGAGATGGCACGCGCCCATCACGGCGACAACCGACGTGTGCCTGGCGAGCCTCCATCTTCCCTTGGACTCCGACTCGCCCATCACGGTCACGATCCAGCGCGGAGCACGTCGTCGCGCCACCTCGGTCGAGGGCTGCGGGACGGCAGGCAGGTCGGCGAGCACCGCGTCGAGCTCCCCCCGGGTGCGAGCGGCAAGGGCGGAACCGGTTCGTTCGGAGAACTCGTCAAGGGTGAGCCGCCCGACCACGCAGTGGTCGCGCAGCAGGCCGACGGCCCGGTCGCGCTCGGAGTCACTCGCGCGTTCCTCGGCCTCAGCAGCGTGCTCGGCTGGGTTGGAAGGAGCCGGTTCCACAGAGTGCTGTTCGGCCATGACGCCAGTCTGTTGCATTCTCTCTTGAATCGCCAGAGGTTCCCGACAGCGCACCGGTCGCTCAGCCCGTGGGCCGGCCTGCACTAGCGTCGTTCGTTGCACGATGTCGGAGAGCAACGAGGAGCGGTCAGCGATGAAGGCTCTCGTCAAGGCGAGGCCCGAGCCCGGCCTGAGTTACGAGGAAGTCCCGGTTCCGGTGATCGGACGGGGCGACGTCCTGATCAAAGTCCTGCGCACCGGAATTTGTGGGACTGACCTGCACATCTACTCATGGGACGCGTGGGCGCAGGCGAATGTCCCGGTTCCGCTCGTCATCGGCCACGAGTTCGTCGGACAGATCGTGGAGATCGGAGTTGACGTCGACGACCTCGAGATAGGCGACCTCGTGAGCGGCGAGGGCCACCTGGTCTGCGGGCGGTGTCGCAACTGCATTGCAGGCCGGCGCGTGCAATGTGCGCGCACGAAGGGGATCGGGGTCAATTTCCCGGGCGCGTACGCGCAGTACATCGCGCTGCCGGCCACGAACGTGTGGCGCCACTTGGCTGACATCGACCTCGATGTCGCAGCGATCTTCGACCCGTTCGGCAACGCGGTGCACACTGCGCTCAGCTTCCCCGTCCTCGGCGAGGACGTGCTCATCACCGGAGCCGGCCCGATCGGGATCATGGCGGCGATAGTCGCCCGCCACGCGGGCGCGCGCTACGTCGTGATCACCGACATATCCGACTTTCGGCTCGAGCTGGCCCGTTGCGTGGGCGTGACGCTTGCGGTCGACGTATCGCGGACGAGCGTCTCCGACGCGATGGCTCAGCTCCGCATGCGTGAAGGGTTCGACGTCGGTTTCGAGATGTCCGGCCGCGCCTCGGCGCTTCAGGACATGCTCGCCAACATGGCCCATGGCGGCAAGATCGCCATGCTGGGTCTCCCGAACGAGGACTTCTCGATCGACTGGTCGCACCTTGTCATGAACATGATCACCATCAAGGGCATCTATGGCAGGCAGATGTTCGAGACGTGGTACTGGATGTCCGTGCTCGTCCAGTCGGGCGTCGACATCTCCCCGGTGATCACGCACCGGTATGCCGCGACCGATTACGAGGAGGCCTTCGAGACCGCGCGCAGCGGCCGTTGCGGCAAGGTCGTGCTCACCTGGTCCGAAGCCTGATCGGAGGTTCGCCATGTTCACGCAGGTCCGCGACGAGCTCAGCGCCCAGCTCGAGGAGATCCGGGCGCAGGGGCTGTTCAAGCCCGAGCGGGTGATCGTCACCCCGCAACAGGCCACGGTCCGGGTGTCGGACGGCGGCGAGGTCCTCAATCTCTGCGCAAACAACTACCTCGGCCTCGCCGACGACCCACGTGTCGTCGCCGCCGCCAAGGAGGCGCTCGATCGCTGGGGCTACGGCATGGCGAGCGTGCGTTTCATCTGCGGCACACAGCAGGTCCACAAAGAGCTCGAGCGACGGCTTTCCGGCTTTCTTCGGACCGAGGACTCCATCTTGTACTCGTCGTGCTTCGACGCGAACGGGGGTCTGTTCGAGACGCTGCTCGGCAAGGACGACGCCGTCATCAGCGACGAGCTGAACCACGCGTCCATCATCGACGGCATCCGGCTGTGTGCGGCGCGGCGCTACCGGTATCACAACCGGGACATGGCGCACCTCGAGGAGAACCTGCAACAGGCCTCCGACGCGCGGCGCCGGCTGATAGCGACAGATGGCGTGTTCTCGATGGACGGCTACGTGGCACCTTTGCGGGAGATCTGCGAGTTGGCAGAGCGCTACGACGCCATGGTGATGGTCGACGACTCGCACGCAGTCGGGTTCGTCGGCGAGCACGGACGCGGGACGCCCGAGTTGCACGAGGTCGCAGACCGGGTCGACATCGTCACCGGCACCCTCGGCAAGGCGCTGGGCGGCGCGAGTGGTGGGTACGTGAGCGGTCGAAAGGAGATCATCGACCTCCTGCGGCAGCGTTCCCGGCCGTACCTGTTCTCCAACTCGCTCGCCCCGGCGATCGCGGCCGCCTCGCTGGTCGTGCTCGAGCTGTTGGCCGAGAGCGACGATCTGCGGGCAAGGCTGAGGGAGAACACGACCTGGTTCCGGGAGCGGATGACCGGGCTCGGCTTCGACATCCTCCCGGGCGATCACCCGATCGTCCCCGTGATGCTCGGCGACGCAGCGCGAGCGGCGCGTATGGCCGACCTGCTCTTGCGCCGAGGCGTCTATGTCATCGGGTTCAGCTACCCGGTGGTCCCGATCGGCAAGGCGCGAATCCGCGCGCAGCTGTCCGCCGCGCACACACGCGATGATCTCGAGCGCGCGACGACGGCCTTCGACCTGGCCCGGGCCGAGCTGACCTGAGAGCCGTGGCCATGGCTCCGCGGCTGATCGCGCACAGCGAGCCGTTTGTCGAGGTCCCTGGCGGCGCTTGAGGTGCGAGCGGTCGTGCAGAGGGCCGCGTGGGCCCGAGTGAGCGTCGACGGGGAGATCGTCGGGTCGCTCGACGGGCCGGGCCTGGTCGTGCTGCTCGGGGTGACCAATGGCGATCGCGAGGAGGAGGCGCTCGCGATGGCCTCCAAGCTCTGGACGTTGCGGATCATGCGCGACGCGCACGGGCGCATGAACCGCTCTGTGGCCGACATCGGAGGTGGGCTTCTCGTGATCAGCCAGTTCACCCTGTACGGCGACGCGTCCAAAGGGCGACGGCCCTCCTTTGTGGCAGCAGCGCGGAGCGAGGTCGCAGAGCCGCTCGTGGATCGCGTCGTCGAGCATCTGCGCATCCTCGGGGCCCGGGTGGCGACGGGCTGTTTCGGTGCGGAGATGCTCGTCGAGCTCGCCAACGAAGGTCCGGTGACGGTGATCCTCGACACGGCGCGGTGAGCGCCGCTGCGATCTGCGAAGCTCGGTACATGCGCTATGTGATCCTGGGCGCCGGAGCGGTCGGCTGTGCCATCGGCGGGCGCCTCTTCGAGCAAGGCCACGATGTCGTCCTGGTCGCGAGGGGTGCCCACCAGGCAGCGCTCGCGAAGCGGGGTCTCGAGCTACGCGACCCCGATCGCACCCTCACGCTCCCGATCGCGACGGTCCCGAGCCCAGCCGAGGCCGGCTTCGGCGAGGGCGACATCGCCGTCCTGGCGACAAAGACCCAGCACAGCGAGTCGCTGCTCACCCAGCTCGCTGCTTGCGCACCGCCGGGCACCCCGGTGGTCTGCGCACAGAACGGGGTGGAGAACGAGCGCCTCGCTCTGCGACGTTTCTCGAACGTCCAGGCGATGTGCGTGATCCTGCCCGCGACCCATCTCGAGCCGGGAGTAGTCGAGATCCCGGTCTCACCGCTCACGGGGCTCCTCGATGTCGGGCGCTACCCCGTCGGCGTCGACGACGTGAGTGAGCAAGTGGCTGCAGACCTGAACGAGAGCACTTTCGATTCGGTCGCCGACGCGAAGGTGATGGCCCGCAAGTACCTGAAACTGCTGTCCAACCTCGGGAACTCGATCGAGGCCGCCTGCGGCACGAGCTCCGAGGACGCGGCGGCGCGCGAGCTGTGGCGGCTTGCCCGGGAGGAAGCCTCCCGGTGTTTCGCAGTGGCCGGGATCGAGGTTGCCGACGCCGCCGAGGATGCCGAGCGCCGTGAGGCTCTCGGCTCCTTGCGACCGGTCGGCGGTCGTGAGCGGTCCCGTGGCTCCTCGTGGCAGAGCCTCGCCCGCCGGACGGGCGACATCGAGGCCGACTGGCTGAACGGTGAGATCGTCCTTCTCGGCCGCCTGCACAAGATAGCGACGCCGGTGAACGAGTTGCTCCGGACCACGGCGAACCGGATGGCCGCAGACGGGATCGCCCCGGGCTCGATCCCCGCCGCAGACCTGCTCGCTCAGCTCTGAGCGGCGGCGAGGAGCCCGCGTAGCTCCGAGGTTCGTTCCGGTGGCGTCACGCGCTCGACGACGATGTTGTCGCTTGCGACCCAAGTAGCGGCTTGGACCAGTGCCTCGGCGGCATGAACGGCGGCATCCTTGGTGTCGAGAGAGACATGCTTGGCGACGAGGGTCCTCCCGAGACGACCGGGGTCCACAAGCCCTACGAGCCGGTCGCCGCCGAGGACCGGCATCGAGAAGTACCCGTGCACCCGCTTGGAGCGGGGGACATAGGCCTCGAGACGGTGCCGGAAGCCGAACACGCGCTCGGTCCTCTCCCGGTACCACGTGAGGGAGTCGAAAGGTGAGACCAGCACCGCGCGGCCTCGCATCCGGCGCTGGAGCGCTCCGAGCGCCGCCTCCGAGGTGAAGGCTGGCTGGTCCCATCCTTCGACCTTGGCCGGGAGCAGGCCCGTTCTTGTGACCACCTGTTCGACCTGCTGACGCGTGAGCCCGTGGTAGGCGGCTAGATCGGTCGTCGTCGCCACTCCCAAGGCAGCGGCAGCGGCCTTGACTAGCTGGAGGTAGCAGGTCTCGTCCTCGAGCTCGGCCGCGAGGAGGTCCGTGGGCAGCGCGCGCTCGGCAAGGTCGTAGACGCGCTGGAATCCCTTGCGCTGACGACAGACTAGCTCCCCGACGTCGAGGAGCCGTTCGGCCGCGATCTTGGTCTCGGTCCAGTCCCACCAGGGGCCGCCCTTCTTGGCACCGCCGAGCTCCCGGGCCGAGAGCGGTCCCTCCGCCCGGATGCGGTCGCGTACGTATGCGCAGCTCCTGTCCGCGTCCTGTAGACGGTGCCACCGGCGCCCGCGCTCGACACTGGCCCGGCGTTTGAAGCCATACGCGGGCCAGTCCTCGAGCGGCAGGATGCAAGCAGCGTGCGACCAGTACTCGAAGGTCGCGCTCGTCGGTCCCCAATACGCCGCCTCGATTCGCGGTCGCCCGATGGGCCCGAGGCGGGCAAAGGCGACCAGCTCGTGGGAGCGGGCGAGAACCGAGATCGTGTCGAGCTGCACGGCCCGGAGGCGACCGAGCATCCCCGTGGGTCCTCCACCCGCGCGCGGCCCTAGCAGTGCCTGCGCGGCGAGAGCGAGTCTTCGTGCCTCTCGGGCGCTCAAGGTGACCTCCCGTCCGGACATGCCACCTTCCTAGTCGGTGCCGGCACTGTTCGTCACCGCCTTCTCGGCGCCGGCGAGCGCGGCGATCGAGCGCGACTGACGAAAGACGCCTACGAGGGCCGCCGCGATTGGCCTCTAGAGTCGTACCAATGGCAGGAGTGCGACCCTCGGGTGGATCCTCATCGGGACGTTGGCGGATCGGGTCCTCAAGGCGGTCCCGGTGGACCACGGCGAGGCCGTGACCGCGGTTTGACGAGCCATCATCGTCACATGGAAGCGGCGCCATACGAGATCCCGCGTATTCCGGCAGCGGCCGGCGCTCTCATATTTGACGCGGCCGGCCGGTTGCTCATCTTGAAGCCCACTTACAAAGAGGCTTGGACGATCCCTGGTGGGCAGATAGAAGTCGACGGAGAGACACCGTGGGAGGCCTGCCGACGCGAGGCGCGCGAAGAGAGCGGGATCGAGATCGACAGCGCGCGGCTCGCGTGCGTCGACTTCCTCCGGCCTCGCCAGGGCCGACCGGGTGGCATGCGCTTCCTGTTCGACTGCGGTGTGCTCGATGCCGAGAAGCTGCGACGCGTCGTGGTGCAGGAAGACGAGATCGCCGAATACCGTTTCGTGCCGGTGGCCGAGGCGCTCGAGCTTCTGAGCGGGCCGCTTCGCCGTCGGGTCCGTGCCGGCATAGGCGCCCGCAGGTGCCGGTACCTGGAGGACGGAAGACCGGTCAGGGGAGTGCGCAATTGAGCCAAGAGCCTGGCATCGGTGAGGTGCGCTCCACGTTCGAGACGGCGATCGAGCGCGAGTTGGGCGCGCTTCGCCTCCGCGACCTGCGAGGTCCGGCTACGATGCTGTCGGATCGATACCGATTCGGAGACACGACCGGCGACAGCCATGGTTTCGCCTCCGGAGAGGCGCAGGCTTACCTCGCGACGCGAGTTCCGGCCACGTTCGCAGCGACTCGAAGAGTGCTGGCCGAACTCGGCTCGCTGCGGCCGGGTTGGGCACCCACGAGCCTTCTCGACCTGGGCGCGGGTCCGGGAACCGCCACCTGGGCTGCAGTAGCCGTGTTCCCGTCGATCGAGCGTGCCGAGCTCGTCGAGCGCGAGCCGGAAATGGCCGCGCTCGGCATCCGGCTCGCCGGGAGCGGCTCGGCCGACCTGTCTGTGGATGCTGCATGGACCATCGCAGACGCCGCGGAGATTCCTGCTCTCAGGAGCGATCTGGTCGTCGCCGCATACGTTCTCGGGGAGCTGGGACACGACCGGGAGCGCTCGGCGCTCGAACGATGGTGGGGAGCCACCCGCGACGAGCTGGTCCTTGTCGAGCCAGGGACCCCGGCAGGCTTCGAGCGGCTGCGAGAGGCAAGGAGCGTGCTCATCTCTTGGGGAGCCCGGGTGACCGCTCCCTGCCCGCATGACGAGTGCTGCCCCATGACGGGTTCGGACTGGTGCCACTTCGCTGTGCGCCTGGAGCGGTCGAGCTTGCACCGGGACCTGAAGCGGGCACGGCTGGGATACGAGGACGAGAAGTACTCGTATCTGGCCGTGTCGCCGCGCCGGCCCTCCGCGCCAGTGGCCCGGTTGCTGCGTTCACCGCGCCGGCACCAAGGTCACGTGCGGCTGCGGCTGTGCGAGGCAGGCGGCCTCAACGAGCGGGTCATCAGTCGGAGCGACGGAGAGGTCTACAAGCGCGCCCGTGCGGCCCGCTGGGGCGACCGCGTCGAGCTGAGCCGGTCCTCTTAGAGCTTGCCAGCAAGCCGACAGGTGGGCGGTTCGGTCCTGACGGTCCGCTATCCAAGCAACTCCTGAGCGAAGGGGTGTGAAGCGGCTCGCGGGGGATGAACGCGGCAAAGGTGGCCGCGTCGGGGCAGGATGGGGCCATGGCTGACAACGACATCTACGACAGAGCCCTCCTCCGACTCCAGGAGCAGTTGGTGAGCATGCAGCAGTGGGTCCGCGAGGAGGGCAAGCGGGTGGTCATAGTCGTGGAGGGCCGCGACGCAGCGGGGAAGGGGGGAGTGATCAAGAGGATCACCGAACACCTCAACCCTCGCTGGTGCCGGGTTGCCGCTCTGCCCGCCCCGAGCGACCGGGAGAAGACAGAGTGGTACTTCCAGCGCTACATTGCCCACCTCCCCGCCGGAGGGGAGATCGTCCTGTTCGACCGCAGTTGGTACAACAGGGCCGGGGTCGAGCGAGTCATGGGGTTCTGCACCGACGAGGAATACCACCGCTTTCTCCGGCAGTGCCCGGCCTTCGAGCGGATGCTCATCGACGAAGGCATCATCTTGGTCAAGTACTGGTTCTCGGTGAGCGATGAGCAGCAGGAGCGGAGGTTCAAGGAGCGCCTCAACGACCCCCTCAAACGGTGGAAGCTGAGCGACATGGACCTGGAGGGCCGCAATCGCTGGGTCGAGTACTCCAAGGCCAAGGACGAGATGTTCGCCCATTGTGATCTGCCGGACTCGCCGTGGTACGAGGTCGAGGCCGACGACAAGAAGCGGGCCCGGCTCAACTGCATCGCCCATCTCCTGTCGACGATCCCCTACGAGGACCGCAAGCCGCCCAAGCTGAAGCTGGCCGCGCGGGCGCCGGTGGGCAACTACCGGCGGCCACCTCGCGATCGCTACCGCTACGTCCCCGACTACGCGGCGACGATCACCTGAGCTTCAAGATCCGGCCTCGCCGCTGAGCTGGCCGCGTTGCCGCAATCGTTCACGGGGGTCGGGCCCGGCTTTCGGCCGCGGGCGGGCTCTGACCCACGAGGAGGCTTCGGCTCCGGCGCCCGGTGGCCGGGTTGATGGCCGCTCCGGCTGTCTATAGTGGCTCTGTGCCCCTCGAAGGAGAATACGAGCCGAGCCCGGCTGAGTGGGTCAGGAACCAGGTTGCCGAGTACGAGAGCTCCGGCGGCCAGCGAGCGAACACCCTGATGGACACAGGACTGCCGATCGTCATCGTCACCACACGCGGCAACAGGAGCGGAAAGATCCGCAAGACCGCCCTCATGAGGGTCGAGCACGATGGGGAGTACGCCTTGGTCGCCTCCAAGGGAGGGGCTCCGGCTCATCCGGTCTGGTACTACAACCTGATCGCTGACCCAGAGGCCGTGATGATCCAGGACGGACCCGAGCCCCTCGATGTGGTCGTCCGGCAGGTGAGCGGCGACGAGAGAGCGACCTGGTGGGATCGCGCTGTTGCCGCCTACCCGCCGTATGCCGAGTATCAGACCAAGACCGTGCGTCAGATCCCGGTGTTTGTCGCTTCCCGCAAAGCCAACTAGCGACCTGAGCCAGGTTCCCGGTTAACGCCGGCCGTGACGGCCGTGACGGTGATGGCGGCGGCCACCTGTCCCGCCGTTCCCGGCCTTCCCGGGGGGCACGACCGTGACCGAGGTCGCCGTCAGCGCGCCGGACGCCAGTGCGCCCAGGGCCTTGACCTGGCTGCCGACGCAGACGTCGAGGAACGACGGCGTCGGGTCGGCGGAGTCCGTGAAGGTCGTCGTCGAGGTGACGTCGACGGTCAGGATGACCTGGTGCCTGCCGACCAGCGTGAAGCTGCCCGTG
>Ga0181536_10004693_pt1 | contig 14357 bp, 15 predicted proteins | sample PEATcosm2014_Bin_41_FD_121105 | JGI IMG/M metagenome (GOLD analysis project Ga0181536, IMG submission 121105) | Peatland microbial communities from MTU Mesocosm Facility, Houghton, MI, USA - PEATcosm2014_Bin17_60_metaG | ecosystem: Environmental > Terrestrial > Soil > Wetlands > Peat | place... | reverse complement strand
GATGTCATAAAGGCCGGGTTGCAGAGTGATGGTCGTCTCAGTTCCAGTGTAGTTGAAAATTGTGGATTGGGCCGAGGCGGTTCGCGGCGTGAGGAGTAGGAGCAGAGCGGCGGTTAGCGTAGGTAGGAATAAGAACAGATTGCTAATACGTGTTTTCATAGGGTTCCATAGGTTCAACTTTTTCCCGACTGATTGATTGCGATAATACGCCGGCCTCCTAATTTGTCCATTCAGAGTTATTCACATCCCAGCGAGCATAATAAAGCCAATTAATTAACTTCATCAGCTTTCAATTTGCCAGGGCGTGGCGAGGGCAGAGGATTCATATGCCGTTCGCGCTTGTTTCGCCAGTATTTGGAAATATCTTTGGTGGCTTTGTGCAGCCAGTCCTGGTCAGCGGCCAAACGAATCATTTCGACCGCCGCAAACCATTTCGGCGCATTCGGGGCCGGATCGCCCAGCGGCGTCAGCTTGCCCACGGACATCAAAACCTGAATGTCATTCTCCGCGAAGCCGAGCAGTTTCGCCGTCGCCACGACATCAAGCCGTGCTGGCAAACCTTTGGCCACCCAGGTCGTCATCACCGCTTGCATCACGTCGTCAGTCATAGTTCAGTTTGATTTCATCAGGACACAATAAGTCTTCAAGCCATCGGGGGCGTGGCGCGCGCTCCGCGCGCGCTCACGCTCCCCGAATTGGCTGCCGAATCCACCGCCGCCGAGCGCTCGACTAGGCGGTGACAAGCGTATCCGATACCCGGTCCAGATTCGCCGGGTCCCAAATTGAGTTCGACAACATCACCTCATCCGGCGAGTGCGAAAACTTCCCCACTTCGTAGAGATTCGCTCCCCCGTTGGTTACGTTGAGGCACTTGAGGGTGTATTCGAGACCTTGCCGCCTCGAATCGTATTTCCTGACGCGAGCCATGCCGCCACCGAGTTTTTCCCATTGCGCCTTGATACTCATACACGTGGCGACCTGGACGGCATACAGCGGCAAACCCGCGATCAGAAAATGAAAGTGTAATCGTCCGCCGATTTCGCCGGGTTCCTGGCGCAAAGCCCAGACGCACTTGCGAAACGGGACTTTGAACCAGCGGCACAGACGACGGACGAGGGCAAAGAACATAGAGAGCCGCACGCGCTCCGGCAATTTCGCGGACTTGAATGTCAGCGACCCGAAAAACTGCCAGTGAACACGTTGCAGGGTGTAGGTCAGTGCGCTTTCCATATCAGAGCTTGGTTGCGACGGTGACCCGCCGTGGATCAAGCCGGTCCCAATGACGAGACCAGGCTTGACCCGCTGCGGCGGCGTGTTCCTTGTCGATGGCGTCAATGAGCATTGTGGAATCATCACTGAACCAGACGCGGAACAATTTTAGCCGGCTTTCGTGATCGTGCCCGCCATGCGGATGCGACCCGAGAAGTTCTGACTGATGTTCTGGACGTTGAGCTCCACCGTCTTGTCCACCAGCGTCGCGCCGAATTTCGAGACTTCTTCCGGCGACATCTCGAAGTCGAAACTGTTTCGCAGCGGTGGGCGTGCTTGATCCTGGCAGACCAGCAGATGCAGTGTTTTCGAGCCCCGCTTGGTGTCGAACGATTCCGACACTTTGTCTATCACTAATGCTTTGATGTGCATATTTCCTTTCATGGTTGTTTTCTGCCGGGTTAGGTGAATCCCCCACGACGGGCAGAACGCTGTGAGGAAATTTAGAATAGCCTCTAGGAATGGCTTCGCTTGCACACGCCTTGAGTCCTGAGGCCGGACGGGCCATGTTTGGAAAATCATTCATGACGCACGGTAAGTCTCGTAATCCACGCCGGTTTGGGAACTACGCTTGTTGTTGAATGTTCAATACTCACGCCGCACAAGATAACCGGCGGTCTTGGCCCGTTCCGCCCACGCGTAGCGGTAGCTGTGGAGCGTCACGCCTTTAATGCCAAGAAGTTTGCATCGGCGGGAAAATTCGGCGGCACGGTCATTGGCATTGGATTGACAAATTGTCGGGAACAGCGGGCCGATGGTGGGAAGCTGGTTGAGAATTGCCGCCAGCCTTTTGCTGATGGCCAGTTGCGCATGTTCGCCGGTCTTCATCCGAAAATAGGAAAGGGACAGCGTCGGCCAGTCAATATTCTCGGCGGTGAGCGAAGCGGCGTCACTCTGTGAGGCCCCAATTTCCCAAAGCAACTGATAAAATAAATTGCGTTCGGGGTTGTGCTCGGCGGCCAGTATCGCCTGATGTTCCGCCGGCGTAATGCTGCGTTTAGGTTTGAATTGCGGTTTGGGCCAAAATCGCGGGGCGAGGACCGGCAACGCCAGCCAGCCAAAACTCAACGCCAGATTGTGAACCCGCCTCAAGAAATGCGACACCGACACCTGGTGATTATTCAAAACGGCAAGAAAATCCTCGGCGGTGGTTTCGATCAATTTCTTGCCGCGCAACCCGTCGAACGCTTTTGATTTCATCGCTCGAACGTAGCGAATCCGGGTGTCATCCTTGCCGTTCGTCTGGAATTGTTCCATGACGGTTTGCCAGGTGCGCTGTGCGTAGGTGGGGTCGCTGGCTGCGAGGTAGGCGCGGGCGATTTGCAGATTCAGGACGGGCTGCCGGAAAGACTCGTTTCGGGCATTCAGGATGGCATTGGCTTCGGCCTCGTCTTTGGTCCGCAGACTCGATTGCTTGCCGGTGGTGGTGTCCTCGCAATAATAAACACCCGCGCGGCGAAACAGGATGAAACGTGTTTTCATATACTGGTTCTGAATGGTGAACCAGTCCGGTCACGACGCGTTAGCGCGTTGTGGGCGAGTTTCAGTGAAGTTCTGGCGAGTAGTGGCGAATTGTGTTTTCGAGCGCCGCTTACTGACAGTTTCACTGACAGTGGCCCGCCCTTCCCCGCACAATTCCTTGCTGCACACGCAGTTAGAAATGGCTCCAGAGGTAGGGCTCGGCCAAATATCCCACAGTTGCGGGCATAATTTAGCTGATTTTGCCAGCAATTCAACATAAATCGCCTTAACCCGACTATACCCGTTTTAACTCGGTTGGTGTCCGTTTCGGTGTCCGTCAGGCATGAATCGTGATCGTCGAAACATTCAGTTCAATAAAACTGTGTTTTGCGAAGGCAGTTTCCAAAGTGGTCAGGTTTGCTTTGATGAGACGAGACAAAGCGTCGTTTGAAATGTTACCCGTTGAAATCAGTAGCAGTTTTGGTGGCGTGCCATGCAGGAGAAAAGTCGTCACAAAGTCGCTGTCCTTCGTGACAACCACACGGCCTTCCTTGGCCGCCAGCGCAGCAATTTCACCGTCCGGCGTCCGGTTTCCGAGCGGGAGTTCCAACGTGTGCCTGACATCATGCCCCGCGACGGCCATGTCGCGGGCGAGACGCTGCGGCAGTTGCGCGTCCACGATAAATTTCATGCCGCGACGGGTTCCACGCGGTTGACACGACTAAGGCGCGCACCATAGGCACAAGCGGCGCGCAAATCATCCGCTTCCAGGTCGGCATAGTCGGCCAGAATCTGCCCAACGGTCATGCCGCTGCTCAGCAGTTCAAGGATAAATTCCACCGGATAACGCAGACCGCGAAGGCATGGTTGCCCGTGACAAATATTCGGATCCACCGTGATGCGCGAAAGCAGATTGTCGTTTGTCATGTAAAGAAAATACACCAAAGTTGCCCGGTTGCCAAGAATCACTTATCAGGGTCGCGATTTGCAAAAAACGGTTGCCACCTGGCATCTTTTGTGCAAGGCTAACCGGCAGGATGCTCTCGCTCGTCGCACCAAAACGAAATGAGATGATTGAACATCCCAAAGTGTTCAGAGCGTCCCGTATGGGTTGTTTGAACACCGCAGCCAACTGTGTTTTCACTGCCCGGTCATGCGAAATGGATTACACTTACGACCCGCCCCAGCACGACTACGAACACGCCCGGTGGCCTTGTGTGCCTGAAGAATGTGAGTTTTCAGTGATTGGCGTGGTAAATCAGCGGTTTCGACCGGTGCCCCAGGAAACATTCACCATCAACTCCGGCGAAATAAACGGAGTATTTCACCGACACATTTGCGACTACGACTCCATGAGCGGGGTCTTTGTTTGGCCAAATAGAGACCCGCTGGGTGAACCTGGGTTTGAAACTCTGCACCTAGTCACCCAACCTTTGTTCATCAGGAAGCTCCGGCTTAATATCAATGACTCGGAAATGCAGTATTTTCTGGCGATGGCCATTCAAAGTGGAGGTATCAACATCGCGGATTACCTACGCAACTCGCATGCGTCTTATACAGGGAACACCATTTCGACACTAGAGTTCTTGAACTTTCTGGTGAGCGGACAAGCCACTTATGCACCGAATTGGCCAGTGGAATTGTTGGAGTATCCCAACCTGTTCGGTTTTGTCGGCAATGACCCAATTGATGATCTGGACCCCAATGGCCTTTGGAACCCGTTTAAAGCGATATGGAATTGGTTGAACAAACCTCAAAGACCACCGTCTAACGCTCCTACTAGTTGTTCAGTTGGCCCTTGGACCGGCAATGATCCCTGGGGCTCGTATGGGCCGAAAATATATGGTGTTCAAGTAACAATATACATAAAGGGGCAGTAAGAATGAAACTGTATCGACTGATTATCGTTATTCTCGCCGTTTTAGCTAGTAAGGTGGGATACTGTGCCACTGTTGACGAGATAAAGATGGCTGCAGAGAGAGGTGACGCCAATGCACAATTGGAACTTGGAAAGATGTATTATGAAGGGACGAACATGCCGCTAGATATGCAGAAGGCTGCGATGTGGTTTGGCAAGGCGGCTGATCAGAACTGTCCAGAGGCTCAATGCAGACTCGGACGCATGTACGTTTTCGGAAATGGTGTCCCACGCGATACTACAAACGCTCTTTACTGGTATCAGACATCGGCTTCAAATGGGTACGCAAAGGCACAGTTGAGTCTTGGAGATATATACACAGTCGGCGAGGGAGTTCCAAGGGATGCTGTTTTGGCGGCTAAGTGGTATGAGGCGTCGGCAAACGCTGGAAATGCTATGGGGCAATTCAATTGTGGGATTTGTTATCGGGATGGCTTAGGTGTAGCGCGTGATTTGGCAAAAGCCGTGTTTTGGTTTGGGTGCTCTGCAACCAATGGAGAACCGAAAGCGCAAACCTGCCTAGCAGTTGCGTACTTATTTGGTCAAGGGGTACCGACAGATTTTGAGAAGGCGTTTTTCTGGTTGAACAGAGCGGCAGAGGCTGGCGATCCTGAAGGAGAGTATTGGCTTGCAGTGTGTTATAAGCGAGGTAAGGGGACCGGAGTTAATATAGATGAAGCCATTCGCTGGTGTACGAAATCGAGCGAGCAAGGATGTGTCAGGGCGCAGCTAACACTTGCTCATGTGTATTGGGAAGGTGATGGAGTTCCAGAAGATAAGCATAAGGCTGCATTGCTTTACGAAACCGCAGCAGGGACGGGTAACGCAGAAGCGGAGGCGGCCTATGGCAATTGCCTATTCAACGGAATCGGGCTTAAAAAAAACCGTGATGAAGCTTTCTTATGGTTTAAGAAAGCCGCTGAAGCTGACAACGCCTATGGCCAGTTCTGGTTGGGTTATTGTTATGCGGAAGGCATAGGCGTGAGTCGTGACTTGAAAGAATCGTTCAGATGGTACAAGAGCGCGGCCCAGCTTGGAAATGCAGAAGCTCAGTATTTCGTTGGCAACTGTTATCGCACCGGCCATATGAATGTTCAGAAGGATCCAATTGAGGCATATAAATGGTTCTTGTTGGCCGAACAGAACGGGAACGCAAAAGCGAAAGCGGCTCTTGAGCAAATTGGGAAGCACATCTCATTGTCTGAAAAGTCAGAGGCTGAACGTCGGGCCAAGGCTCAGGTGAACGAAAGCGGGTCTGTCTTAGAGAAGTAATATAACCTTGTTGCGAACATCCGTGCCAGCCGAGATGCTTCACGGATGCTGACTTGGTGGAAACCCGAGACGGCTATGACGAGAGCCGAAGAAGCGGCTCATTAGGCCCCGGACGCTGTTCTCCTTGCCAGAGCAAGGGGCGGACGTAACAAGCCCCATTCCAGACGGCACGCCTGACCTCTAACGAAGTTAGTTCATTTTGCGTCTGAGAATTATCCGGGAATCGTCCGATCTCTGGACGATCTTCGTCCGAAATCCGTCCGAGCCTTGTCCGATTTTTATCCGGGATCGGTCAGCCTGGCGTGCCTGGTTCAGTTTGACCTGATCTGCACCGCATCTGGACACACCTCTGGGACAAGGATGGGTTGGCGTGGGGCGCGCTCCGCGCGCTCCCACGCCAATCCCAACCCTCGGGGCCGTCCTGTGTGACCACGTTCCGAACTGCTCCCAGGCCAATACCGACACCGTCCGAACCCTGCCACCGTGCTGGTGTCAACTGACCGGCTGCTGAACTTCTTTGGTAGCGATGTGCTATCAACTGGCGATGACCACACGACGATCCGCCACGAAGTTCTCCGCTGCTTGCACGCGACCACGAGGATAAATGAAGCCGGTGCGGATGGGTTAGCGAGTAGGCGGCGAGTTATCGCCGGTTAAGCCGAATTCTGACAGGGTAGCAACCCCCCAGCGCCGAGACAGCCGAGCTTGGCTTCCCCTTGAAAGACTACGCCGCCAACTCGGCTGACTCGGCTTGCCCCGGATATGGTCTGGTCGTGAATGCTTCACCACCAGAGGAACGACACGGTGACGCAAGGAACGCGCGACCACGGTTTTTGACCAGTTCGCCGTCGGTTGGTCGCGCTTTATTCAGTCAGTGCGCGGCGCGCGTGGAACGCGCCCCACCGCCGCGCAGGAGGTTTAACCACCACCTCCTTGGCGCGTTCACGTTTCTTTGCACGGTGTTCCCCAGGGTAGTTTTGGGCGGGACAGTTATTAGCTTATTAAAAGAGCCGGAAAGAATCACTGTCAAGATTATCATGTCGCCGGTTCGGCCTTCGTGGTTACCCGTTGCTCGTAATCTTCCAGTGATGGAATTTTTATCTGCGCACGTTTCGCATAAGCCCGATGCACGGCCTTGCTGTTGTGCCCCAGAGCCTCCTGCGCGAATCGTTCCGGCATTCCCGCGACTTTTGCACGTTCTGCCCATGAGTAACGGTAGCTGTGAAGCGACACGCCTTGAATCCCCAGCAGTTTGCAGCGGCGGCGAAATTCGGCGGCACGGTCATTGGTGGTGGCTTTGAAGATGGTCGGAAATAGCGGACCATCGGTCGGCAGTTGGTTTAGAATGGCCTCCAGCCGGCTACTGATGGACATCTGCGCATGCTCTCCGGTTTTCATCCGAAAGTAAGAAAGCGTCCGCGTCGGCCAATCAATGTTCTCGGCGGTGAGGTTGGCGGCATCGCTCTGTGATGCGCCGACTTCCCACAGCAGTTGATAATACAGGTTTCGCTCGGCGTTTTTCTCCGCGTCAAGAATGCGCTGGTGTTCGGGCGGTGTGATCCCGCGCCGTGCCTTGGGTTGCGGTTTGGGCCAGAGGCAGGGTGCCAGCAGGGGCACCGGAAGCCAACCCAGCATCAAGGCGAGGTTGTGCAGGCGTCTCAGGTTATGGCCGACGGATATTTGTTTGTTTTTTAGAATGGCCAGAAAATCTTCCACGGTGGTTTCCAGCAATTTCTTGTGGCGGATGCTATCGAAGGCGCGGGCCTTCATGGCGCTCATGTAACGGATTCGGGTCGGTTCTTTCCCATGCGTCTGGATTTCGTTCATCACAGTCTGCCAGGTGCGGCTCATATACGCCGGGTCTGTGGCGGTCAGATAGGCGCGAGCGAGTTGCAAATTCAGCGTTGGCTGTCGGTGTGAATTGTTCTTGGCCTCGACAAGCTGCCGGGCCTCGTCTTCGTTGCTGGTGAGCAGGCTGGTGCGGTGGCCGGTCATAGTGTCCACGCAATAAAACTTTCCACCTCGGCTGCCACGACAGATCAAGCGGTAACGTGTTTTCATATTTTTCACGCAACCGCGACTATAAATGAAGCCGGTTCCGAGGAGTTACGGAGTAAGCGGCGAGTTAAAGCCGGTTAAACCGAATTCTTACGGAGTAGTAAATACGGTGTCCGTTTTGGTGTCCACTGAACACTGAAGCCGCTTAATCCCGTTGCTGCACACGCAGTTAGGAATGGCTCCAGAGGTAGGGCTCGAACCTACAACATCACGGTTAACAGCCGCGCGCTCTACCATTGAGCTACTCTGGAATCCAAAGGGAATGAATGTTAACAAACCGGCAAACGGCGCGTCAAACCGATTCCACGTCAGGTAGTGGTGCAATTTCAGCTTTCGGTGGGGCGAGCGTCCCCGCGAGCCGGCTCGTCAGTAGCCTCGCCCCACCAGACTGTACCACCCCACGTCACGCACCCTGGCAGCGCGGGCAATAAAATGTGCTCCGCGCGGCCTGCCGGATGCGCTTGATCAAACGGCCGCAATCCGGACAAGGCCGCCCGGCACGGTCATAAACCCGCAATCGTTCCTCGTAATAATCCGGGTCGCCTGTTGCCCGGCCAAAATAAAAAAGTCCGTCCGATCTGCTCCCGCCAAAATTCAACGGCACGGTGCTGCCGCATGCGATGGCTTCGGCCAACACCTTGCGAATCGCACGCCAAAGCCGCGCGACCTGCGATACGGTCAGTCTTCGCGCCGGCAATCGCGGCGGGATGCGAGCGCAGAACAACGCTTCACTTGCGTAAATGTTGCCGATGCCGGCAACCAGCGTTTGATCCAGCAATTTGATTTTGATGGCCTGCCGCGACCGTTTCAGCGACCACCCGAACGCCGATTTGTCAAAGGCGTCGTTGAGCGGCTCCGGTCCCAGCTTTTTCACGACGGAAGTGTCCAGGGTCAACCGGCCAAAATAGCGCGGGTCCTCGTAAATCAAATTTTTCCCGCCCAAATTGAACACCACCGCCGCGTGCCGGGGCGGACGCATGTTTTTTTGTGCGAGAAAAAACCGGCCGGTCATCCCCAGATGCCCGAGCAGCATCACCGGTTTACCTCCGGTTTTCGCGCGAAGTTGAAACAGCAGATATTTGCCGCGACGCGACAGTCCGGTGAATTTTGCACCCAGCAGGGTTCGGCGGAATTTGCGCAGCGAAGTCGGCGCCAGCACCTTTGCGCGCCGGACGTTCACACCGCGAATGGTTTTGCCGCGAATCAGCGGGCGCAAGTGGCGGACGAGCATTTCGACTTCCGGGAGTTCAGGCATGGGAAATTAGCAGTTGGCAGATTGCAGATGGGAGATAGGGCAAAACACTTGAGTGATCGTGGGTTTCCATTCCCCACCTCCTATCTTCCATCTTCTATCTGCCATTTTACCCCGTCACCAGCGTGCCCACTTTTTCACCCATGACCACGCGGCGAAGATTATGCGGCTTGAAGAAATCAAAAACGATGATGGGCATTTTGTTGTCCATGCAGAGCGAGAACGCCGTCGAGTCCATCACCTTGAGCTGCCTTTGCAGCGCTTCGAGATACGTGATTTCCACAAAGCGTTTTGCCTTCAAATTTTTCTTCGGGTCGGAATCGTAAACGCCGTCCACCTTCGTCGCCTTCAACACCACTTCCGCGCCGATTTCGTTGGCGCGCAACGCGGCGGCGGTGTCAGTAGAAAAAAACGGATTGCCCGTGCCGCCGCCGAAGATGACCACGCGGCCCTTTTCCAGGTGCCGCACCGCGCGACGGCGGATGAACGGCTCGGCGACCTGTGACATCACGATGGCGCTTTGCACGCGCGTGGGCGAGCCAAGCTTTTCCAGCGCGTCCTGCAATGCCAGCGCGTTGATGATGGTGGCCAACATCCCCATGTAGTCGCCGGTGGCGCGCTCGATGCCGTGTTCGCTGCCGGACGCACCGCGAAAAATGTTCCCGCCGCCGACCACCACGACCACTTGCACACCAAGTTCGCGCACCTCGCGGATTTGCTCGGCCATGTGGCGCACCGCCTGGGAGCAAATGCCGACGCCGTTTTCGCCGCCGAGCGCCTCGCCGCTGAGCTTGAGCAGAATCCGGGAAAACTTTGGCTTTTTGATGGTCGTCATAAAACTGGAAGTGCGCGCGGCATCGCGGGGATTTTTAACAGCCGGACGCCGCAAGGTCAAATCAAAGCCGCGGCCAAAAATAAAAAGGAATGCATTCGGGCACCCGCACCAAATATGGTGTTCGTACTGAACCGGATTGTGATCCCCAGGAGCGCCGACGTCTCATCGGTGGGTTGTCCAACTGCCGGTCGCAATGCAGCGAGCCGGCGGGACGCCGGCGCTCCCAAGCGGTGGAAGAATGGTGGCGGTGTCGAAATGTATCCAAAAAAAGGGTGTCCGGATGGACACCCTGCTAATTTTGAATTCCCGGTCAGGCACTCTCGCCGACCTGGAACCGCACGAACCGGCGAATGGTGATTTCGTCGCCGAGTTGCTTGGCGATTTGCGCCACGTGTTCCTTCACGTTGATCTCGGAGTTGCGCTTCACGAAGCCCTGGTCCACCAGACAGTAGGTCTGGTAAAATTTTTCCAATATGCCCGACAGGATTTTTTCCATGGCCTGCGCCGGCTTGCCCTTGAGGCGGTCGGATTGCACAGCGATTTCGCGTTCCTTGGCAATGACGTCCGCCGGCACCTGCTCGCGCGAAACCGCGTGCGGATGGCCCGCAGCGATCTGCAGCGTGATGTCCTTGACCAGTTGCTTGAATTCCTCCTTGCCCGTGGTCTCGGCCTTGCCCGCGCCGACTTCGACGAGCACGCCGACCTTCGCGCCGGTGTGAATGTAACCGGCAATCAAACCGTTGCCGGCCACCTCCATTTTCGCATGACGGGCAATTTTGATGTTTTCGCGGATTTTTGCGACGAGCGCCTCCCGTTCGGTTTCCAGACTGGCATTGGCATCGGCTGCCAACCGCTTCGCCGCTTCCTCGCAAAACGCGCGGAACAGTTCGTTGCGCGCGACAAAATCGGACTCGCTGTTCACCTCCACCAGCACGCCGAGCTGTCCACCGGGCGCGATGTACTGGGTGATGGCACCCTCCCGGGCCTCGCGCACGGATTTCACGGCAGCGGTGGCCTGGCCTTTTTTGCGCAGGATGTCCACGGCGGCCTTGAGGTCGCCCTTCGCCTCGGTGAGCGCCTTTTTGCAATCCATCATGCCCACGTTCGTCATTTCACGAAGTTTGGCAACGTCAGCAGCAGTAATTTGAGACATATAAAAAAATCAGTTGTTGGTTGAGGGTTGAGAGCAACGGGAAATTCTCCCGGGCCGCGGCAAATCAAACCGGCGACTGCGGAACGGCCGCAACCGGAACCGCCGCAACCGGTGCGGCTTCGGCGGGTTGCGCTTCAGCCGGCGCGGCTTCTTCCGCCACCGGACGGCGCGAACGTTTGGATTCAAACTCCGCCTGCGCCAGCGTGATGGTCTGGCCGACGGTGGCCAGAATCATGCGGATGGACCGGATGGCGTCGTCGTTCGCGGCGATGGGAAAATCCACCAGGTCGGGATCGCAATTCGTGTCCACGATGGCCACGAGCGGCAGCTTGAGTTTGCGCGCCTCGGCGACGGCATTGTGCTCGCGTTTGATGTCCACGACGAACATTGCCGCGGGAATCTTGTCCATGGCGCGGATGCCGTCGAAATACTTTTGGAGCCGGCCGGCTTCGCGGCGGATGACCGCCTGCTCCTGCTTGCCGTAATTGGCCAGCGTGCCGTCCGCGTCCATTTTCTCGATTTCCTTCAGCCGCTTGATGGACGATTTGATCGTGTTATAATTCGTCAACGTGCCGCCGAGCCAGCGCTCGGTGACAAAAAACTGGCCGCATTCCTTCGCGGTATCCTTGACGCATTGCTGCGCCTGCTTTTTGGTGCCGACGAACACCACCTTGCCGCCCTTGCGCACCGTTTCTGACAAAAAATCGCACGCGGCTTCGAGTTGCGTGAGCGTCTTGCTGAGGTCAATGATATGAATGCCATTGCGCGCATCGAAGATGAACGGCTTCATCTTGGGATTCCAACGCCTCGTCTGGTGTCCGAAATGGACGCCCGATTCCAACAATTCTTTTACGCCAATACTTAACACGTTTTTCCTTTGGTTAAAAATTCGCCGAAGCGAATCATCCCGCGGAACACGGGATTGAGTTTGATGTTGTTATGGCCCGCCTCCGCGCTGCTACGGCGCGGCAAGCCGCATTCACTTGAATGCGAAAATCAGGCCGTTTTCCTTTGCCGACTGACCATTCAGCATCTGGCAAAGGGCTGAATAAGATAGCAAAACCGCGTGCAATGGCAATAGTTATTTTCAATCTGGACAATAGGAAAATGAAGATTTAGCGTCCAAACCCCAGAAGGCGTCAGGCTGTGGATTTGCAGTTTAATAACAGGTTGGGCTGCGAAGCGCACCATGACTCGACGATTACTGTTTTATTTGTTTGGGTTGTCAGACTTGTTCCTCGTCGTGAGGTTTGCGCCAAAGGAGTTGGCGCAGCCCGCCTCAGTGAGGCACGAACCTTTGCCAGGCGCGCTTTTAGACATCCTGCGTGCATTCTTTGTCGCGTCATTACCAGTTTCGGCAGTCGGGTTGTTTGGCATGAAGAGATGGGCCTTGATTATATCGTATGTTCAGTTCCCGTTCCGTTTCCCATTCATGCTTCTTTCGTTTGGATTTATTCATTACTTGAGCCGCCTGTTCCATGCGCCGGGTTATTACCAGACGCTCATTTATGCCGCCATGATTTTGGAGTGCTTACGTTTGATTTGTTCAGTGTGGATTCACCGCAGCCTCGCAAGAAACCAGAGGTGCAAGTTCAGGTGGGGGAGACTGGTTGGCAGCCGAAGGCGGCGGTGAGCCTGGGGCTCGAATCAATCGCCGCATGGCGCCATTGGCAAGCCGCCGGTTTGTTCTTGCGTCACCGGCACGGCGTGGCTCAACTTTTGGGACATCTCCTCACGTTCAACCATGTATTATTATACGGCCATTGAGCGATTTGACCGCGACAACGGCGAACGGTGGTTGGGTTATACCCGATGGCTGGGACGCACCGACCTGACACGCGTTGTCACGCTTGACAGCATCCTCTGTCCTCCGGTCGTTCATGTGGAATCCAGTGAGGACTGGCCGTTCGTTGCGCAAGAGGAGTTCATGCTCGATTTCTATACCAACCTCGATTTTGTCCTGCGGCGGGTGTCGGGCCATCGTCCCTCGGTGGTGATTGCCGTCGCCCGCGAGCCTTCGGCGCCCGATGTTTCCAATTTCCCCCATCCCGATTTCGAGTTTGCCGGCTTTGATATTGTGGACGCCCAGTTCACCGCCAGCGCACTCCTCAACGGCTGTAATTTTCCCGGAGCGTTCGATGTCTCGGAGCTTTCATCGGAGTCAGGGCTCATCAAATCGCGGGAGCGGGCCTTCAGGATTCGTGATGTTTTGCACCAGCGCTATCCGAACCGCAACAAAACGAAATCCCATGTCTGGGCCGTCTGGCGCTACACCGGAATCACCGACCATTGCGTGTGATTCGCGCTGGATTTTTCGCGCCGGGCGGCTTGTCAAAGGTTCCCGGCTGCATTATCGTTTGACAATGTCGTTGAAGAAACATTTTGCATTGGCAGTTCTGCTGTTCTGCAGCCTGCGCCCCGTGTGCGCCGACGTGATTCAATTGAAGGATCAAGCCGCCGTCACCGGCAAAATCCTTGCCGAAAGGCCTGATTCCATCGTCGTGGACGTGGGTTATACCGTGCTCGTCGTGCCGCGCAACGTCGTCACCAACATTTCCAAATCCGCCAACGCCGCGCCAACGCCAACGCCAGCGCCAGCCGCGTCCAACCCGGTTGTCAGCGTTAATGTCATCCCGCAATTTTTTTACTCGGACAACCGTCCCCCGGCCGCCCGCGACGTGCAGGACCTCGTCAAGCAAATCGGCGAGGCGGTCGTGCAGGTCCGCACGCCCGGAGGCCTGGGTTCGGGATTTTTCATCAACGCGGATGGCGATTTGATCACGAATTTTCACGTCATCGAGGGCGAGACGGAAATTTCCGTTGAGGTCTATCATCAGCACAACGACCAGCTAGACCGCGAAACCTACAAGCAGGTGAAAATCATCGCCATCAACAAATTCCACGACCTGGCGCTGCTGAAAATTGAGGACAAGAACGCGCCCAAGTTCAAATACGTCACTCTCGGCAGCTCGGACGTGTTGAGCGTCGGTGATTCAGTGTTTGCCATCGGCAGTCCGATGGGCTTGGAACGCACCGTGACCTCGGGCATTGTCAGCACCAAAACCCGCCAGCTCGAAGGCGAGCTTTATCTGCAAACCACCGCGCAGATCAATCCCGGCAACAGCGGCGGCCCGCTGTT
>Ga0181536_10004692_pt1 | contig 14357 bp, 15 predicted proteins | sample PEATcosm2014_Bin_41_FD_121105 | JGI IMG/M metagenome (GOLD analysis project Ga0181536, IMG submission 121105) | Peatland microbial communities from MTU Mesocosm Facility, Houghton, MI, USA - PEATcosm2014_Bin17_60_metaG | ecosystem: Environmental > Terrestrial > Soil > Wetlands > Peat | place... | reverse complement strand
TTACCGCCGCCCTCGCATGGTTGGGGCCAGGATGGTTCGCTATTCCTTCTCCTGTATGACTCTTTCATTCACTACTTCACGCCGGTTTATCCCGACGCTATCCAGGCTGAGAGCCTGCCCCACCGAGTAAAATGGTCTGAGCCATGTCACTCGTCAAAGTCGCTAATCTCTCGCAACTGCCCGCCGATTCGGTCACCGAGGTCACGGTGGGCAACGATACGTATGCCCTGTGCAACGTGGGCGGACGCGTCACCGCGCTCGGCGGAACGTGCCTGCACCGCGGCGGACCTCTGGGGCAGGGCGCCCTGCACGGCAATTATGTGGTGTGTCCCTGGCACGCCTGGGAGTGGGACTGCCAGACCGGCGCCAACGACTTCGATCCCAGCCAGAAGGTCCCCACCTACTCGGTCGCGGTGGAAGGCGACGATATCCTGCTCGAAGTGCCGGAACGTGCCTGAGCTCCCCGAGGTCGAAACGGTAGTCCGATCGATCGCCCGCATCGTCGGGCGGCGCATCGTCTCCGCCGAGTTTACCTGTGCGCGCATCCTGCGCGGGGATCCGGACGAAATGAGCGCGGTGCTGGCTGGCCGGCGCATTCGGGGCATCCGGCGGCGCGGCAAGTTCATTGTCATCGAACTGGATGCCGGGCACTGCCTGGTGGTGCACCTCGGCATGACCGGCAAGCTCCTTTTGGGCGGGACGCCCGGACGCCATACGCACGCGGTCGTGAACCTCGACCGGGGCGTGCTGCGCTACGAGGACCAACGCCAGTTTGGGAAGATCGAGGTCAGCCGCGGATTGCCCGCGCGCGTGGAGAAGCTCGGTCCGGAGCCGCTGGAGGTAACGCTCGCGGAGTTCGCCGCACGGCTCAAGCGGCGCAAGGCGCGCATCAAGAGCGTGCTGTTGGATCAGCACTTCGTGCGCGGGGTGGGCAACATTTACGCCGATGAGGCGCTGTTCCGGGCGGGCATTCATCCGCTGGCGACCGGCGCAAGATTGCGCCCGGAGCGCGTGAAGCGGCTGCACGAGGCCATCGTGGAAGTTTTGACGCAGGCCATCGAGAAAGGCGGCTCCTCGATTTCCGACTATGTGGACGCCGAAGGCCGGCGCGGGTTTTTCCAGTTCGAACATCGGGTGTACCAGCGCACTGGCGAGCCATGCTTGAATTGTGGGGCGCCCATCCGGCGAATACTGGTTGCGCAGCGGGGGACGCATTTTTGCGCGCAGTGCCAGAGGCGCTAGGACAGGCCAACTGGACAGGCCAGGAGGCCTGTCCTACAGCGGCGTTAGCGGACGCATTTCGGCGCCCATGCGGAAAACGTGCGTCAACGAATCGTCCGGCGGCGGAGTCAGCAGCGTGGGCCGGAGCAGGATTAGCACCCGGTCCGTGCTGGTGTTATGAGTGACGTTGCTGGTCAACGGTCCGATCACCGGAATGCGGGCCAAACCCGCAATGCCCGCAATGGTGCGGGCGTCTTCATCGTCGATCAGTCCCGCGACCACCGCCCACTCCCCCATCCGGAGCGTCACATCCGACTTCAGAGACCGGTTTGAGATGATCGGAATACCGTTTGAAGCCGCGCCGGCGAGCACCTTAAATTCGGCTTCCACGGTCAGCGTCACCTCCTCGGTGCCGTGCACGTGGGGCGTGGCCTTGAGGGAAAGACCCAGGTCTTCGAAGGTGAACGAAGGCGGCGGCGTGTAGGCTCCCGGTCCGCTGAAACTGGCGGGGCCGAAATAGCCGGCGGTCAGGATAGGGTATTTCTGACCGATGTGGATGGTGGCCGGCTGGCCATCCACGGAGCGCGCGCTGGCGTGCAGGAGAAGCTTACTGTCGGAACGCGTAAGCGACGCCACCAACTGCAGGTTCGCGATGCCTATGCCAATCAGAGCCGCCCCGCCGCCGAAACGCAGCATGCCGGAAATGTTCGAAGCGAGTTTCGGCACGTTATTCATGAAGGTGCTGAAGGAGGCCAGCGGGAACGAGCTGGTCAGCGGCAGGCCATAGTTCAGATCGTTGCTTTTGTTCACCTCCAGGAAGTCCATTTCCACCAAGATCTGCGCGCGCGGATAAAGCAGGTCTTGGAGAAGCTGGCGTGCCGGTATGACCTTCGAGACGGCATCGCGCAGCACCACGATGCTAGCCTGGCTATCCCAGGCGACCTTCTGGATGCCGCAAGCCTGTTGTACGGCGGTAACCATGGCGGTCAGATCCTGCTGCGTGGTGGGCTCCGGCACGGGAACGATCACGGCCGCGTAGGGCTCCTCCTCTTTCCGCTTTTGGGCAGTATCTTTCACCACCATGAACAGGCGATCGGAGATCGGCACGATAAACGAGCCAGTCACTGCCTCAAGCGCGTGCAGAGCGTCGCGGTAATCGGCCTGGTCCATCTGAAAGCGGATAATCTGGGTGGCCTGATAGTCGCCGTCGAAGACACAATCCAACCCGTAGGCGTGCGCCGCGGTTTCGAACAGAGTCTTGGCGTTGGCGCGCAGAGCGAAATCTTTAAGCACCGGCTGGGCGCTCAGTTTGGTCGGCGGCAGAGGCTTGCGCGCCTCCGCCAGGTCTTGCGCGGTCGCGGCTGGGAGCGCCGGTTCATCCGCTTCCGGGGCGGCGTCCGCTCTGGAAGATTCGGCGGGCAAAGCGCCCGCGTCCGCCGCCGCCACCTGTGGCATTACCTTGGACTCCAACGCCGCGCGCGTCTGCAAAGCAAGGCTGCGCGACCAATACAGGTGGTTGTTCGGCTCCAGAGCCGCAGCCTCCGAGTACAGCAGATAGGCGCGCGCCACATGGCCGGCTTTTTCGGCCTTGCGCGCTTCGCTGTAAAGTCTGGAGGCCTCCGAGGCCCATGCGCTGGTGGCCAGCGCCAAAGCCAACAAAAGGGAAAACATCCGCACAAACGATTGACGCACTACAACCTTGCCGCGTGCAGACGAAAGGTCAGTGAGGCGGCCTGAGAGGCCGCCGCAGGCTGGGAGCCTGCCCCACGCGCGCCCGGGTATGATGGAAGCTGAGATGAGCGGAATGGCCTCGGTCGAACACTTTCTGGCGCAGCACTGGAAGCAGTTGATCGGTCCGCTTTGCGTGCTGGGTGTGACTCTGGCGGTGGGATACGCCGCCAAGCGCGTGATGGTGCGCCTGTTGCGTCCGTGGGCGGCGCGCAGCAAAGGGCCCGCGGCCCAGACCGTCATCAATGCCCTGAAGGGTCCGTTCATGATCTGGGTGCTGATACTGGGCACGCACCTGGCCATGCAATCGTCGGACTTGCCCAAGTCGGCGACGCAGTGGATCGGGCGCTTCTTGCTGGCGCTGTGGATCCTGTCGCTCACCATCGTCTGTTCGCGCCTGGCCGGCGGCCTCATCAGGTACCACAGCAGCGGCATTCCAGGGGCGCTGCCCGTCACCACGCTGACGCAAACGCTCGCGCAACTCGCGGTGGTGATCCTGGGCCTGTTGGTGTTGCTCAACCAGTTGGGCATCTCGATCACGCCGATTCTGACGGCCCTGGGAGTCGGCGGCCTGGCTGTGGCGCTGGCTCTGCAGGATACTCTCTCGAACCTGTTCGCGGGCTTTTATATGGCCGTAGCCCGCCAGGTCCGGCTGGGCGATTACATCCGCCTCAACACCGGCGAGGAAGGCTACGTCACCGATATCGGCTGGCGCAGCACCACCATCCGGGTGCTGGCGAACAATATGATCATCATTCCGAACAGCAAGCTGGGGCAGGCCATCGTCACCAATTTCTATTTGCCCGAGAAACGCCTGGCGGTATCGATTCAGATCGGGGTGGCGTACGACTGCGACCCGGATCGGGTCGAGCGGGTGCTGCTCGAAGAGGCACAACTCGCCGCACGCGAAATCCGCGGCATGCTGGCCGATCCCGCGCCCAGCGTGAGCTTCGATCCCGGCTTCGGCGATTGGACGCTGCGTTTCACGCTGGGGTATAGCGTCGACGAATTCGCCGATCAGTTTCGCGTGAGCCCCGAGTTGCGGAAACGCATTCTGAAGCGCCTGCGCCAGGAAAAGATCGATATGCCTTTTCCTACCCGGACCGTCTATGTGCGCAGCCAGGGAGACTCCTGATGAGGCTGGCCGCCGCGTTGGTCCTTTGTGGCTTCTCGGTTTCGAGTGCGCGGGCGGTGGAGCTAAAAGCGGAGACGGTGCAGGCGTTCGACCGGTACATCCGTGAAACCGAAGCGCGGCTGGAGCAACACCTGCAACCGGGCCGCAAATTCCTGTGGGCGGATGAGGAACCGGGGCGCGCGGATCGGGTCCGCCAGGGGCAACTGGCGATCGAGAATCGCAGCAGCGGCGACACCATTGCAGTTCCCGGCGGACTGATCCACGATTGGATCGGTGCGGTATTCATTCCGGGGGGCACGCTGGAGAAGACTCTCGCGTTCATCCAGGATTACGACCACAATCAAGACAACTACAAGCCCGAGGTGCTGGCTTCGCGCCTGGTCAGCCGCGATGGAAACGATTTCAAGGTGTACCTGCGGCTGATGAAGCAGAAAGTCATCACCGTGATCCTGGACACGGATTATGACGTGCGATATTTTCCGCTGGATGGCGGCCGCTGCCACAGTCGCGCCTATAGCACGCGCATTGCGGAAGTCCGGAATGCGGGCAAGCGGGATGAGCGCATCTTGCCGCCGGGCCAGGATGACGGCTTTCTGTGGCGGTTGTACTCCTATTGGAGATTCCAGGAGCGCGACGGCGGCGTATACGTGGAGTGTGAAGCCATCTCGCTGACGCGCGCCATACCGGCTGGACTGGGCTGGCTGATTGAGCCGATCGTCACGACTCTGCCGCGCGAATCGCTGGCGAATACGCTGCGGGAGACGCGGACAGCGTTGCAGAAGTAGTGGGGCAGGCCCTCGGCCTGCGGCGGCCTCTCAGGCCGCCTGGTCCCGCTTTCAATTGGAGGTGCTGCCCCGCATGGCGGCAAGCTGCAAACGGAACGCCGGTTGAAAGCCGGGGATGGGCGAGCTTCGCTCGTGGGGAGCGGGGCTGAGAGCCCCGCGCAGGCCACGGGCCTGCCCCACGATTAATGCAAATGTCCCGCTGAAGCCTGCCCCACGCCCGGAATCAAATTTTCCGCCTACCTCTTGCATTTCTCTTTTTGTTCGCCCACAATAGGACAGAGGAGTGTCCCGATGGCTTTAACCCGCCGCCAAAAGCAAGTGCTCGATCTGATTGCGAAGTTCGTCGACGAGAACGGCTACAGCCCCAGTTACGAAGAACTGGCGCATGGCCTGAACCTGGCTTCGCTCGCCACCGTGCACAAGCACATCTCCGCGCTGACCGAAAAGAACTATTTGAAGCGCGGCTTCAACCAGAGCCGCTCGCTGGAGTTAGGCCCCAAATACCTGCATGAGAGTCGCCGCCATCGGGATGCCGCCGCGCTGGAAATTCCGCTGCTAGGCCGCATCGCCGCCGGACTGCCGGTGGAGGCGGTGGAGCAGCGCGCCACCCTCAGCTTCGCCGATTTCGTGGGACACCCGGGCACGTTCGCGCTGGAAGTGCGCGGCGAGTCGATGATCGGCGACCATATCTGCGATGGAGACATGGTCCTGCTCGAGCGCGCGAACGAAGTGCGCGACGGCGACATCGTGGTAGCGCTCGTGGAAGGCGCCGAGACGACGCTGAAACGCTTTTATCGCGAACCGGGGGGCAAAATTCGGCTACAGCCCGCCAACGCCGCCCTGCAGCCGATCATTGTTCCAGCCGCGGACGTGCAGATACAAGGGCGCCTGCTAGCCGTTCTGCGCAAGTATAAGTAACTTGACTTATGAAGATGGCGAGCTGAAGCTCGCCACAGCACGCTAAAGCGTGCGCCACGGGTTAGTTCAGGCCGGCGCGTAACTTTTGCTCGGCGCGCAGCCAGTCTTCTTCGGAAGAGCCGCCTTGATAGCCGCGTGCTTCCCAATAGGAATATGCCAGTTGGGCTATTTCATCGAGCGTCGGGCTGGAGGCCGGGGTTGCTGCCGCGGACGAGGGGGCCGTAATACTCTCGGATTTCTCTGTCACGCCGAAGTTCCTATGCTTGCGTGCTACGCTACCTTTCGCGCGCGCCGGAGCGGCACCGGAAGACACTATAGGCTCGGAACTAGTACTTCTTTTAGTTGCCATACAAGGTATTTCTCTCCCTTAATTGAGGTTGCTGTTTTTTATTTTAGCAGACTTTACAACTCCACGCCGCAAAAAGTTTTTATCAATTCCATCAGAATTTCCGCCAGCCGTGATGTTTCAGACAACCACGTCCCAACGGAGGTATATTAATGGTAGCGTGCGATCACGATTGGCAAGTCTGCTCCTGCTGGCGCTAACGGCAGCGGGTTTGAAGGCCGCGGCGCCGCGGGTGGTGGCCGTGGATGTGGACGGCATGATCCATCCGGTAACCGTCGAGATCCTGTCGCGCGCCATCCAACAGGCCAAACAAGAAGACGCCGCGTTGCTGCTGGTGCGCTTGAATACGCCCGGCGGCCTGATGGACGCGATGCGCGAGTCGATCGAGAAGATCGTCGCCGCGCCCATGCCGGTAGTCACCTACGTGGTTCCCAGCGGCGCGCGCGCGGCGTCGGCGGGCTTCTTCATCCTGGAAGCGGGCGATGTTGCGGTCATGTCGCCGGGCACCAATACCGGCGCGGCGCATCCCGTGCTGATCGGCGGCGAGATGGACGCCATCATGAAGCAGAAGGTCGAGAACGATGCAGCCGCCTCTCTGCGCAGCATCGTGGCCAAGCGCGGGCGCAACAGCGCGCTGGCCGAGAAAGCCATCCGCGAGAGCCAGTCGTTCACCGACAAAGAAGCGCTCGACAACCACCTGATCGAGCTGGTGGCGAACGACGAGCGAGACCTATTGGACAAACTCGACGGCCGCGAGGTCACGCGCCTGAATGGAACCCGCGCCGTGTTGCACACGCGCGGCGCCGTCATCGAAGTGTACGAAAGAAATTCGCGCCAGAAAATCATGGCCGCCATCGCGGATCCCAACATCGCACTGGTGCTGCTGGTGCTGGGCGCGCTCGGCATCTACATCGAGTTCACCTCGCCCGGTCTGATCGTGCCCGGCATTCTGGGAGCGATCATGGCCCTGCTGGGACTCTCCGCGCTCTCCGTGCTGCCCATCAACTGGCTGGGCGCGGCGCTGCTGCTGCTGGCGTTCACGCTGTTTATTCTGGAAGCGAAATTCGCCACGCACGGCATCCTCGGCGCGGGCGGAGCGCTCTCCATGGTGCTGGGCGCGGTGATGCTGATCGACAGTCCCGTGCCCGAAATGCGCATCCATCTTTCCACCGCCATCGCGCTGGCTTTGCCCTTCTCGCTCATCACCATGGTGCTGCTTTCGCTGGTGCTGCGCGCGCGCCGCAATAAAGTGGTCACCGGCAGCGAAGGCATGATCGGTGAAATCGGCACAGCCGTCACGCCGCTCAAGCCCGACGGCAGGGTCTTTATTCGCGGCGAGTACTGGAATGCCGTGTCTCCGGCGCAGGTGGTTGCCGGCAGCCGTGTGCGCGTCATTGCCATCGATCGACTCAAACTTACGGTGGAACCTATTCCCCCGCGGAACGGAGCCTCAACATGATCGACTTCACGAGCTTCACGACAATCATCATCATCATCCTGGTGCTGTACCTGCTGTCCTCCATCAAGATCCTGCGCGAGTACGAGCGCGGCGTCATCTTCCGGCTGGGCCGCCTGCTGCCTGAACCCAAAGGACCGGGCATCATCCTGGTCTTCGCGCCCATCGACCGCATGGTGCGCGTTTCGTTGCGCATCGAAACTCTCGAAGTCCCGCCGCAGGACGTGATCACGCGCGACAACGTCACCGTCAAAGTGAACGCGGTCATCTACTTCCGCGTCCTGGAGCCGCGCCTGGCGATCGTGGAGGTTTCCAATTACCTTAACGCCACGTCGCAACTGGCGCAAACCACGCTGCGCAGCGTGCTGGGCGAGGTGGAGCTGGACGAGCTTCTGAGCCAGCGCGATAAGCTCAACTTGCGGCTGCAAACCATCCTCGACCAGCACACCTCGCCCTGGGGCGTGAAGGTGACCGTGGTCGAAGTGAAGCAGGTGGACCTACCCGAGCAGATGATCCGCGCCATCGGCCGCCAAGCCGAAGCCGAGCGCGAGCGGCGCGCCAAGATCATTCACGCCGAGGGCGAATACAGCGCCGCCGAGAAACTATCCATGGCCGCCAAGGTTATCCAGGAACAGCCCGCGGCGATCCAGTTGCGCTATCTGCAAACACTGGTCGAAATCGGCACCGAGAAGAACACCACCATCGTTTTCCCTCTGCCGCTCGATATACTGTCATCTTTGGATCGCGCCCTGAACAAGCTGGGCGAACCATCCAAACCGGCTAACTCATGAAGAACGACGAAACTGGCGAATTCGAACTGGTGCTGGGCAACCGGCAATTGCTGAGCGGTTTTTTCGTGGTGGTGATCCTGTTCGCGGTGTTTTTCGTGATGGGCTACATCGTAGGGCGCAACTCGACGCCCGTTACCCAGCTCGCCGCGAATCGCGATCAAAACATTGCGGTGACGCCATCGAATGCGCGCCCGCAACCGGCTTCCGGGACTGTTCCCGCGCCGCAGAACCCGCCCGAGGCCGCCGCGGAGCCGCCCAAGGAAGATGCCGACAGCGCCACCACCAGCGAACCGCAGCCCACTACTCAACCGGCCCGGCAAACCGAGACGAAGCCCGCCGCGCCCGCGCCCGCCGCGCCCGCGCCAACTGCGCCCGCTGCAGTTGAGGCATCCCCCGGCGAGACCTACCTGCAGGTCACGGCGGTCAAGCAGGAAGTCGCCGAGACGGTCGCCAAGACGCTTAAGGATAAAGGCTTCCCCGCCGTCTTGTCTCCCGGCCCTCCGGGCAAGACGCGCGTGCTGGTGGGGCCGTACGCGGACCTCGCCAAGCTCGGACAAGCCAAAGCCGAACTCGAACGTCTGGGCTTCTCCCCCTTTGTGAAACGATAGAGACGTGAGCGACTCGTTAGTGCATATCGGAGGCGCTGTACCGCGCTTGCCCGAATGGGCTCGCACAAGCGCGACCCATTACGAAGCGTTGCACCGCTTGAAAGCCGGTTTCCGGCAGCTCCATCTGCACACGGTCTGCGAATCGGCGCGCTGCCCGAATATCCACGAATGCTTCGCGCGCGGCGCGGCTACCTTCATGATCCTCGGCAATCTGTGTACCCGCGGCTGTGGATTCTGCGCGGTGCCGAAAGGCTCTCCGGCGAAGCAGGATATGCGCCTCGATCCCGCCGAACCCGCCAACGTCGCGCGCATGGCCGCCTCCATGAAGCTGCGCTACGTGGTGATTACGAGCGTGAATCGCGACGATCTCGGCGACGGCGGCTCCGCGCATTTCGCGGAAACCGTGCGCCAGGTGCGGCGCGCCCTGCCGGACGCCCGCGTGGAAGTGCTGACGCCCGATTTTTGCGGCGACCTGCAGGCCGTGGCCCGCGTCCTGGACGCCGGCCCGCACGTCTTCAATCACAACATCGAGACGGTGCCGCGGCTCTACGCCCGTGTGCGCCCGCAGGCCGACTACCGGCAGTCGCTCGATGTGCTGGATTTCGCGCGCCGCCATCGGCCCGACGTCCTGACCAAATCCGGCCTCATGGCCGGGCTCGGCGAAACCGAAGAGGAGGTGCGCGCCGTGCTGCGCGATCTGCGCGCCGCCGGGACGGCCGTCGTCACCATCGGCCAATATCTGCGGCCCACGCGCCGCAACCTGCCCGTGGCCGCTTATATCGAGCCGCGGCAGTTCGACCGGTACCGCGAATACGGCCTGTCCATCGGCTTCCAAACGGTCTTCAGCGGTCCGCTGGTGCGCAGTTCCTACATGGCCGACCGGCTCAGCGAAGCGTTACCGAGCCGCGAGCGTAAGCGAGCGGAACAGCATTGAAATACCTCGGCGCGCTGCTCACCGCCATCCTGCTCATCCTGGCCTTTCCGCGCTTCAATCTGGCGTGGTGCGCGCCGGTGGCGCTGGCGCCGCTGCTGGTAGCCGTGGCGCGCGAGCCTCGCCCGTGGCGCCGCTTTCTGCTCGGCTACATCACGGGAGTGGTCTACTGGTTCGGCGTCTGCTACTGGATCCAGGGCGTGCTGGCTTTCTATGGCGGCCTGAGTACGGCGCTGGCCTGGCTCGCGTTTCTGCTCTTCTGCCTGATCAAAGCTTTGCACATGGGTGTCTTCGCGACGCTGGCGGGCATCCTGATGCGGCGCTCCTGGGCGATGGCGGCCGCGCCCGCGGTGGCTGCGCTATGGGTCGCCATCGAGGCCACGCACGGATCGCTCGGATTCGCGTGGCTGGCGCTGGGCAATGCCGGTATCGACATGGGATTGCCGATGCGTCTGGCCCCCTATACCAGCGTTTACGGCCTGTCTTTCGTCTTCATGACGATGGCCACGGCCATGGCGCTGGCGATGCTTCGACGGCCGCGCCTGCACCTGTTGTGGCTGCTTCCCCTGCCCTTCCTCATCTTTCTGCTGCCGCTCCCCGACGCCCGCCGCGGCCGCGACACCGCCGTCCTGGTGCAGCCCAACATCTCCGAAGACGCGCAGTGGACGGCGGAATCGGTGGACCGCATGCAGCGCAACCTGGTGGCCCTCTCCCTGCGCGCGGTCTTGACCGGCGGCGCCGAGCATCCTGCGCTGGTCGTCTGGCCCGAAGTGCCGGCGCCGCTCTATTATGACGAAGACCCGCGCTTTCGCGGCTATGTCACCGATCTGGCGCGCGTCGCGAATACGAATCTTCTGCTGGGAGTAGTGGCGCACACGCCGCAAGGCGCGCCGCTCAACTCGGCCATCCTGGTATCGCCGGAGGGCCGGCTCGTCACCCGCTATGACAAGGTCAACCTGGTGCCATTCGGTGAGTTCGTCCCCTGGCCCTTCGATTTCGTCAAGCGCATCACCACCGAGGCTGGCGATTTCACGCCCGGCAAGCTGGTGGCAGTCTCGCCCATCGACGGGCACAAATTGGGCACGTTCATCTGCTACGAATCCGTGTTCCCCAATTTCGTGCGGCGCTTCGTGGCGGATGGCGCCGAAGTGCTGTTCAACATCTCCAACGACGGCTACTTCGGCAAGAGCGCCGCGCGCCTGCAGCACCTGGAAATCGTGCGCATGCGCGCCGCCGAAAACCGGCGCTGGATCCTGCGCTCCACCAATGACGGCATCACCGGCACCATCGATCCCGCCGGCCGCCTGCGCGGAACGCTGCCGCTATACGTGCAGGCCGCTTCGCGCACCGGCTTCACTTATATCCAGGAGCGCACGTTCTACACGCGCTACGGCGACTGGTTCCCCATCCTATGCGCGGTTGTGGCGGTGGTTGTGCTGATCGTCACGATCGGCACTAATCGGGATCGATCGGATCGATTGAGTGGGTGAACATGAAAATCAAAACCCGATATGGGCCGCAGATGAACGCGGATGAACGCGGATAAGAACGAGTGAGACTGAATTGTGTCCACCCGGTTTTTGCCTCCGCTCGTGGCTTGCCGTATGTGCCTGGGCTTATACTCGAATCAGCGCGAGCACTGCGGAAGGAGGCTATCGGTGACGGGAGAGCCTGTGCTGGTGGATCTCAATTCGACAAACTTCGAGACGTTGCCCTGCTGTGGCGTCAGGAACCCCAAACACCGGGGACGCGCACTGAAGAACTGCTGGATGAAGCAGTACTTCGGGCAAGGACTGCGGGCGAAAGTACTCGTGACACCGGACAACCGGCCATGCGGATACATCGAATATCTCCCCGGTGAGTATGCCTGGCGCGGAGTGGACGCCGCCGGTTATATGTTCATTCACTGCATCTGGACGTTCCACAAGCAGTTTCAGGGCAAGGGCATCGGCGGCTTGATGCTTCAGGCGTGCCAGGAGGATGCGAGGAGGGCTGGCATGCACGGTGTGGCGGTGGTCGCCCGCGACGGCCCATGGCTCGCCGGGTCCGCGCTGTTTCAGAAAAGCGGCTTCGAAGTCGTCGACACGGCACCTCCCGACTACCAGTTGCTCGCCTGGAAACTGAACCCGTCCTCTGTGAATCCGGCCTTCAAGGGAGGCTGGGAACAGAAGCTCAAGCGATATAACCGGGGCTTCACGATCATCCGTGCGAACCAGTGCCCGCATGTTGCCAAATTCGCAAGCGAGATTGCTGAAGCCGCGGAACGCGAGTATGGCCTCAAACCCAGGGTGGTGGAGCTGAAAACACATACGGAAGCGCAGAACGCGCCCACGCCCTACGCCGTGTTTGCGGTGATCCATAATGGCCGTCTACTGGCGGACCATCAGATCAGCCGCACCCGGTTCCGCAACATCATGAAAAAGGTCCCGGTCTAGTATAGGTGGAAGCCGCATCGCGATGGAGGGCGGGCTTCAGCCGGCGCGGGGCTTGAGCCCCGCTCTTCAGCCGCATGACCTACAATATTCTGGCCGCGTGATTCGTCTACAACAGTGGATGGAGGAAGCGTTGAACATTCCGCGACTAACCGCGGAGCAAAACCGGCAGATCTCCGAGGTGGTTCACCGCGAGCGTGTCCGTCTCGGTAACTTTGTCCGGAAGCGCGTGCCCGAGGCGGGCGATGCCGAGGACATTCTGCAGGACGTGCTTTACGAGTTGGTGCAGGCCTACCGGTTGATGCAACCGATAGAGCACGTGAGCGCGTGGCTGTACCGCGTGGCGCGGAACCGGATCGTCGACTTGTTTCGCAAGAAGCGGCTGGCGGCGCTCGGAGATGCTCTGGCAGAGAGCGCGGACGATGAGGGCATGCTCACGCTGGCGGACCTGTTGCCGTCGCCGGATGCCGGTCCGGAAGCGGCCTACGCGCGCAGCGTGCTTCTGGAGGAGCTCAATGCCGCGCTTGAGGAACTGCCGGAGGAACAACGCGATGTGTTCATCGCGCATCAGATCGAGGGCCGGAGCTTCAAGGAGATTGCCGACGACACCGGCGTGGGGTTGAATACGCTCCTGTCACGCAAGCGCTATGCGGTTATTTACCTGCGCCGGCGATTACAGGCCATCTATGACGAGTATCTGAAACCATAAGGACGGAGAATATGCGAAAGAAACGGTTGACAAGAAGAATGAAATTCGCCTTGATCGCCCCGGCGGCGGTGGCGGCATTGGCGCTCTTCCCCCTGGTAGTGATGTATCTGTGGAACTGGTTGTGGCCGGCTGTTTTCGGTGGCCGGACGATCACCTATTGGCAGGCGTTCGGCTTGCTGATCCTGGCGAGGATTCTGGTTGGAGGCCTGGGCGGGGGGCATGGCGATGACAAGCATGGGCGCCGCCGCATGATGGATCAGTGGGAGCAAATGACTCCTGAAGAGCGTGAGACGTTCCGCCAGGGATTGCGGGATCGCTGCGAGAGCCGTGAGCCGGCGAATCCACAGCCGAGGTCTGCGGAGGAGCCAAACAAACCGCCGGATTTCACCCCCGGGAGAGCGCAAGCATGAGAATGACTGCGATTGAGAAGCATTTCGTCAATAGTCCGGAGCATACACTCCAAGTCGCGCATCGTGCGCGGCAACTGTTGGACCGGATCGACATCGAGCCCGCGTGGCGGTATCTGGATGTGGGATGCGGCGTTGGCGCGACGGCTTGCGCAATCGCCAAGAGATACGGCCTGGACGTTACTGGAATCGATGTCGATCCCGAACAGATTGAAGCTGCGCGAGCGCGCGGGGTGCACCCGCACCTCCGCTTCCTGGTGATGGACGCCACAAAACTGCAGTTTCATGACGCTGAATTCGACATTGTGGCAACCAGCATGGTCACGCATCACGTGCCGGGTTGGGAGCGGGCCTTCTCCGAAATGACTCGGGTGTTGCGCCCCGGCGGATACCTGATCTATAGCGACTTTATGTTCCCTTCCTGGCTGGCGGCCACCGGTCGCCGCCTCATCCCTTTCGTCGGATTCCCTTCGACGACCCTCATCGAGTCTCTCGCGTCAAGGGCAGGCTTGACCAAAGTCCACCAATCGTGCGTAGGCTTGCAATGCGACTTCATCTGGCTCAGGAGTAAATAAGGAGGCATTCGCCCTCCGTTTACCAACCGCCTGGCTCGAGCAGATGGATCGAATGCGTGATACCCGGAGAGAGCCGCGCCAGTCCTGAGACCAGCTCTTCGCCGGCGCGCGCGAGTTCTGCGACAGGCATCGGCGGCAGGCGATCGACGACGAACCAGAGATTCCGGCTGTCTGGGTCAAGCGCCGTTCGCTTGGGTGCTTAACCGTTTTGGGGAAACCGCTCCCTGACGGTCGCGGCTCGGTAACAGTCGCGATGATTTCGCAAGGCTTACCGAGCCGCGACCGTCAGGGAGCGGTTTCCGTCAATCAGCAATC
>Ga0181536_10004691_pt1 | contig 14358 bp, 12 predicted proteins | sample PEATcosm2014_Bin_41_FD_121105 | JGI IMG/M metagenome (GOLD analysis project Ga0181536, IMG submission 121105) | Peatland microbial communities from MTU Mesocosm Facility, Houghton, MI, USA - PEATcosm2014_Bin17_60_metaG | ecosystem: Environmental > Terrestrial > Soil > Wetlands > Peat | place... | reverse complement strand
TTATTCGTCCGACAGCCCGTGGATTTACTTCGACAAGGCCGCGAACACGTTCATCGTTTCGCCGGCATCGGATTACATGACCGCGGCAACCGTGCCGGGACCTTCCGGTCAGATTGAAGCCGGTATCTCGAACCAGATCGCGACGCTTCCGGCGGGCATGACGCATCGAACGGCGTTCGCGTTCGGTCAGGGTATTAACACGACGATCGCCGCATGGGGTCAGGCACTGACCGACCTCGCGGGAAAGCAGCGCCCCGCCAATGATGCCGACGCGCTTCTGAACGCGGTCAGTTACTGGACCGATAATGGCGCGACTTACTATTACAACGCGGGCGGGTCTTCTTATACCGACACCCTGCTCGCCGTGAAGAACGAGTTCGAATCCAAAGGGATCAGCCTCGGATCGCTGCAACTCGACAGCTGGTGGTATCCAAAGGGCCCCGATGACGCCTGGACCAGCAGCGGAGGCATTTGGGCATATACGGCTTCGGCGGCTATCTTTCAGCCCGATCTCGCCGCTTTCCAGACGAAGCTGGGCGTTCCGCTGGTCACTCATGCGCGCTGGATCGACGCGGGGAGCCCGTACCGCGGACAATATGTCATCTCGGGAAATGTTGCGACCGATCCGCAGTATTGGGAAGACATTGCGACTTATCTGAAATCCTCCGGTGTCGCCGGATACGAACAGGATTGGCTCGGAAGCAACGCGCAGACAGCTTTCAATCTGACCGACCCGGAGGCCTTTCTCGGCAACATGGCCGCCTCGATGGCCCGGCGCGGGATCACGATGATGTACTGCATGGCGGATCCGAAACACTTCCTGCAGGGCACGAATTACTCCAACCTGACCACGATCCGCACCAGTCAGGACCGATTCGACAACACTCGCTGGACCAGTTTTCTCTACAGCTCGCGGCTGGCCGGGGCACTCGGTGTCTGGCCGTTCGCCGACGTGTTTCATAGCTCCGAACGCAACAACCTGATTCTGGCGACGCTGTCGGCGGGGCCGGTCGGGGTGGGGGATCCGCTCGGCGGTCTCTCGAAGGCGAACCTGCTCAAATCCGTACGCGCCGATGGCGTCATTGTGAAGCCGGACGTGCCGGCCGTACCCGATGACAGCGTCCTGATCGCGGACGCGCAGAACATCGATACGCCGATGATTGCGACCGCATATTCGGATTTCGGCGGGCTGCGCGCAACTTACATCTTTGCGTATAGTCGCGCGACAGCCTCGGCCGTCACCATAAAGCCGTCAACCTATGGCATCGCTGGACCGGCGTATCTCTTCGACTACCTGAACGCCGCGGGTTATCCAATCGACGCCGGTTCGGCGCGCATTGTGAACCTGACGACTGGTGTTGGCTACTTCGTGCTGGCGCCGGTCGGGGCGACGGGCGTCGCCTTTCTCGGCGATAAAGGCCATTTCGTAACCCTGGGCAAGAAGCGGATTCCCGCGCTGACAGACAGCGGACAAATCGACGTCACGGTGTCGTTCGCGGCGGGCGAGCATATGCGAACTTTGTTCGGATATTCGCCGATGCCGGTGAGCGTCAGCGCCACCGTAGGCGACGCGTCCGCATTGGTCTGGGATTCGACAACGCAGTTATTCACCGTAAATGTGCATGCCTCCGGCAAGGGTGTTGCTCATGTGCTCATTACGCAAGCTTCGACACCCGCAAGTGCGTCAGACTGCAATGTCTCCTGCGGCACGGGTCCTGCTCCCAGACCCGTTCCGTAATCAGCGTGCCGGGGCTTCAGCCCAGTATCGGTTGCGCGACTGCACCAGAAGTCCCGGGCGTTTGACCGTCAACTGGATCCTGCGAAATTCGGAAACCGTGGGCGGACGATCCGACACGTAACCCAGACTGTATTGGCTCCGCAGGTCTTCCTGAATCAAATCGAAGATACGATCGATGCTAAGTTTTTTCGAGACTTCGTAAATCTCCCCTCCGGTCTCCTTGGCAAGACGCGTCAGCACGCCTTTGCCGTCCCTGCCATCGCTCGGGAAACTCGAATCCGAAAACAGAATTGAGTAAATGAGCGTGTCGGCCCGATGAGCCGCCTCGATCGAGTCCGCCACGGTGGCCTCACTGTAGTTATCCACGCCGTCGGAGAGCACGATCAGGGCCTTCCGGCCCGTGCGGCTTTTCATGAATTCGTCCGAGGCGCTGACGACAGCATCGTAGAGGAGCGTGCCGTCGCCCAGTCCGTTCTGCAATTGGCGTCGCGTCGGCGTATCCACATAAGTGAGCGAGTCGTTCAGTTTGGCGCGCGACGATGTGGGCGACTGGGCAGTTCGTACGGTCCCGTCAAACTGAACGATGAAGACCTGATCCTTGTTCTCGCGCAGCACCTGATCGACGAAGCGGAAACTGGCGCCGCGCTCGGCATCGAGCACCCGCTGCTGACTCATGCTGGTATCCACCATCAGACCAAGCGTGAGCGGGAGATCGGACTCGCGCGAGAAGTAGCGGATGGTTTGCGGCCTGCCGTTTTCCAGCAGCGAGAAATCGTCCTTCGTCAGATCGCGTACGATTTCACCCTTCTTGTCGCGGACGGCGGCCAGCAGATTCACGACGCGGACATCGGATGAAAAGACCGCATCCTGATCCTGCGCGCGGGCCGGAACGCCGGCGAACGCGGCGCCGGACAGGGCAAGAAAGCTTCGGCGCGTGAAGTCCATCTTTCAGTTTAGACACCGCCGGGACGCGGATTGTTACGCTGAATGGGATGAAAACCATCGAGCTGGTGTTCTTCGATGCCGGCGGGGGGCATCGCAGCGCCGCCAATGCATTGAGCGAGGTCGCGCGCAGCCAGTCGCGGCCCTGGGAGATGCGCCTGATGAATCTCCAGGAACTGCTCGATGAAATGGACGTTTTCCGGAAAGTCACCGGCGTCCGCCTGCAGGATCTCTACAACCTGATGCTGAGGCGCGGCTGGACGCTCGGATCGCCTGAGCTGATGAAGGCCATGCACGGAGTGATCCGCCTCCTTCATCCAACGCAGGTAAATCTGCTGGCCCGCTACTGGAGTCAAAACCAGCCCGACATGGTGGTTTCCGTGATTCCCAATTTCAACCGTGCGCTTTACGAAGCGATCCAGCGCGTGATGCCGAGTGTCCCGCTCGTGACGATACTCACGGATATGGCGGACTATCCGCCCCACTTCTGGATCGAGCGGCAGCCGCAGTATTTCATCTGCGGGACCGAAAAGGCCTATCGGCAGGCGCTTCAACTGGGTCACTCGCCCGAGCGCGTCTTTCGAACCTCTGGGATGATTCTCAATCCCAGGTATTACGAACCCGTTACCGTGGACCGCGGACCGGATCGCGCGGCGCTCGGACTCGATCCGGACCTGCCCACGGCGATGATGATGTTTGGCGGCGAAGGTTCGCCGGCCATGATCGAAATTGCGCGGGCGCTGGACGCGAGCGGAATGGATCTGCAGATCATCGCGGTTTGCGGCAAAGGCAAGCGGATCGAGGCGGCGATGCGCGCGATGCCGCGCCGCATCCGGATGCATGTCGAGGGATTCACGCGCGAAGTGCCGCGGTTCATGCGGCTCTCGGATTTCTTCATTGGCAAGCCCGGACCGGGCAGCATCAGCGAGGCCGTTGTGATGGGGTTGCCGGTGATTGTCGAATGCAATCACTGGACGCTGCCCCAGGAGCGCTACAACGCCGCGTGGGTGGAAGAGCAGGGCATCGGCATTGCGCTGCGCAGCTTCCGCGGCGGCATCGTCGGCGCAGTACGGGAGATGATCGATCCGCAGCGGCGGTGCGAATTTCAAAAGCGTGTGATTCAGCAGGAGAACCGGGCGGTTTTCGAGATTCCGGATATTTTGCAGAAAATTGTGGAGGCGATTTGATCTCGTCAGCTCCGGCCGGCAGTCAGGATCGCCTGTGATAATCTGGCGTGCGTACTGTTAAATTAGTTTTTCGGGAGGGGATCACATTATGTCACAGGTGACGGGGGTTCATCACATCACGGTTTGCGCCGGTGGCGCGCAGGAAGACGTCGATTTTTTGACGCAGGTCGTTGGTCAGAGGCTGATCAAGCAGACTGTTCTTTTTGACGGACGCTACGCGCATTACAATCTTTATTACGCCAATGCCAATGCCGAGCCTGGCTCGGTGTTCACCACGTTTCCGTACAATCGGGTCAAGGGGCGCCCCGGTTCCGGGCAAATCTCGTCCACGGCTTATACCGTTTCGAAAGGCACGCTGCCGTTCTGGCGCGACCATCTGAAACGGCACAAAGTTGAACACGACGGGATCGAGGAACGCTTCGGGCAGTCTTTCATTCGATTCCGGCATCCTTCGGGCCTTGGGATGGAAGTGATCGAAGACGTCGCCGACAAGCGCAAGGGCTGGACGACGGAGGAAATCGGACAGGATACAGCCATGCACGGTTTCCACGGCCCGGTGCTTTCGCTGCGTGAGATTCCGGAGACGGAACGCTTCTTTGTCGATGCCCTCGGATTCCGCAAGACCGGTGTCGATGGTAAGTATCATCGTCTTGAAATCGGAAGCGGCGGAGCCAACAGGACCATCGTTCTCCATCAAGACCCGGACCGGCCTCAGGGAAGCTGGGGATTCGGTGCGGGCACAGCCCACCATGTGGCGCTGGATGTGCCCTCGGATGAGGCTCTCGCAGAACAGAAGGGCATCTATGAAGAGCTGGGTTATACCGATTGCTCCGAGATCAAGGACAGGAATTATTTCCACTCGATTTATTGCCGCTGTCCAGGAGGCATTCTGGTCGAGTGCGCAGCCACGGCGCCAGGCGCTTTCGCCCGCGACGAGCCGTATGCCGAGTTAGGGCAGCACATGCTGCTTCCCCCGTGGTTTGAGGCGCGCCGCGCCGAGATCATGGCGATGCTCGAACCGATTCGCGTGCCCGAGGCCAATGGACCAGTGGAAGTCGCACACACCGGACCGGCGCCGTCGCGACGTACCAGCGCGACTTTTATCGGCGGCGACAAGTAAAGCATGAATGGCCATGTCCCGCTGCCGCCCCGCATGCGCGAGATCGGGCGGCCGCGGGGACAGGCTCAGCTGGCGGGTGTTCTGCTGCACGGACGCTATCTGACGCCCGAAGGGAAGGTCGACCTTGCCGCTCGCCTCGGTCACCTCGATGGCATCCGCTGGATCGTGCCCGCGTCGGACGGCGGAAGCTGGTATCCGAATCGCTTCATGGACCCGATCGCTTGCAATGAGCCGTTCCTGACGCAGGCAGTGGCGGAGTGTGACAAAGCCGTCGAGGAAGCGAGTGAAGACGGCAGTCTCCCGCCCGCCCGGATCGTGATCGGCGGCTTCTCGCAGGGAGCATGTATTGCTCTCGAATATGTACTTCGTCATCCCGGACGCTGTGGCGCCCTGATCGTTTTCACGGGCGCGCTCATGGATTCCGCGAGCCGGGCCTGGGACACTTCGGCAAGACCGCTGGCGGGCCTGCGTGCGCTCATCACCGGCAGCGATGTGGATGACTGGGTGCCGGAGCGGTACGTTCGCGAAGCCGCGCAACTGCTCGCGGACCTCGGCGCGGACGTGCGCCTGCGCATCTACAATGGCCGTCCGCACGCAGTTTGCGACGAAGAGGTGGCTGAAGCCCGCTCTCTGATCGAATCGTGCCTGGAGAATTAATGAAGACCAGTACAGAACGCATTCTTACAACCCACGTCGGCAGCCTGCCGCGCCCGCAGGAGGTCGTCGATCTTCTGTTCGCGCAGGATCGCGGCGAGCCATACGACGAAGCGAAGTTCGAGGAAGTCATGACGCGGCGCGTGCGCGAAGTTGTGGGCCAGCAGGCCGAGGCGGGCATCGACATCGCCAGCGACGGCGAGATGAGTAAGATCAGTTACGCGACTTATATCCGCCATCGCCTCACCGGCTTCGAGGGCGACTCGGCGCGTCCCACTCCGCAGGACCTCGATGACTTCCCCGAGTATCGCGACCGGCTTGTCGCGGCCGGTCATTCGGCAACTTACCGCCGGCCCGTTTGCAGGGGGCCGATCAAGGTCAGGGACCTGAAGCCCCTCGAGCGTGACATTGCCAATATGAAGGCCGCCCTGGCGAAGTCATCTGTGACGGAAGGTTTCATGAATTCCGTCTCGCCGGGCACCATTGCCGTGTTTCAGCCCAACGAATACTACCCGACTCACGAGGCGTACCTCGCCGCGCTGGCGGATGCGATGCGCGCTGAATACGAGATGATCGTGAAGTCGGGACTCCTTCTGCAACTGGATTGTCCGGACCTCGCCATGGGCCGGCATACAAGGTTCAAGAATCTCAGCGATGCGGAGTTCCTGCGGAACGCCGAAATGCAGGTGGAAGCCCTCAATCATGCGCTTGCGAATGTCCCCGCCGATCGCGTACGGCTGCATGTCTGCTGGGGAAATTACGAAGGTTCGCATGTCCATGACATGGACTGCGCGAAGATCTTTCCCATCGCTGTCAAGGTCAAGCCGATGGCGCTCCTCGTGGAAGGCTCGAATCCTCGTCATGAGCACGAATGGGAGGCGTGGAAGACGATCAAACTTCCGGACGATAAGGTTCTGGTTCCGGGCGTGATTGGATCGAACAGCAATTACGTCGAGCATCCGGAGGTCGTCGCGCAGCGCATTCAGCGCTATGCCGGCGTGGTCGGCCGCGAAAGGGTCATGGCCGGCTCGGACTGTGGATTCGGCACATTTGCCGGGTTTGGCTCCGTTTACCCGGCGTTTTGCTGGATGAAGATGCGCTCTCTCAGTGACGGCGCGCGCCTGGCGTCGAAAAGACTCTGGAGTTAGTGGGCTGTCGCTGTTACAGAGCCGTGACCGTGAGGGAGCGGTATAGATATGACCAGAACAGACCGCCATCATTTCTGGTGTAGAATTGGTATCGATCGGGAGGCATTTTCATGACGATCTTTAATCGGCTTGGAGCCGGATCACTGCTTTTGCTCACGGCACTGCTTGCACCCGCGCAGCAGATCGACCTGTCCGGAAACTGGACACCGCGCTATCACGAGGATCAGCCCGAACGCATCCCCGGTCCGGAGCTGGGCGACTATCTCGGGATTCCCATCAATGACGCGGCCCGTCTGCGAGCCGAAAGCTGGAGTCCCTCCCGTCTGACGATGCCGGAGCAGCAGTGCCGCGTGCATATCTCGCCTTACATCTACCGAGGGCCGCTGGAATTGCGCATCTGGCTGGAGAAGGACCCGGAGACTCAGCAGATTATCGCGATCCGGAACTACATCAGCACTTACGAACAGAACCGCACGATATGGATGGATGGCCGCGCTCACCCTCCCGAGTACGCCATGCATACGTGGATGGGTTTCTCCACCGGTAAGTGGGAAGGCGACATGCTTACGGTCACCACCACGCACATCAAGACCGGCTGGCTGCGGCGCAATGGCTTACCCGAGAGCGATCATGCCACGCTGGTCGAGCATTTCATCCGGCACGACGACAACCTGACTCACGTCAGCATCGTTACCGACCCTGTCTATCTAACCGAGCCGTTGATCAAGAGCCAGGACTTTGTTCTCGACACGCAATACAACGGGAACTGGTTGTGGCCGTGTGAGTCCGTTGAAGAGGTGGTTCTCAAAGAGGACGATGTGCCAAACTTCCTGCCGGGAGAGAACCCATTCCTGAAGGAGTATCTGCAGCGGCACCCGATGGTACCCGAGCAGGCGCTGCAAGGTGGCGCGGAGACGATGTATCCCGAGTATCAACTGAAAATCAAAAAATGAAGAGACGAATCTCAGCATTCCCCATGGTGCTCGGGGCAGCGTTGGCCCTGGCCGTTTTGACGCCGGAGTCCCGCGCGCAGAACATGACCGCGGCCGAGACGCACGGCCAGTTGAATCAGGATTTCGACAAGACTGAGCTTCACCTGCTGCCCGTCCAGGGCAACGTCTATATGCTTGTCGGCGACGGCGCTAATATTGCGGTGCAGGTCGGTAAACAGGGAATCCTGCTGGTGGACACAGGCTTCGCGCAGTTGTCCGGCAAGCTGGTCGCTGCGGTTACGAAACTCTCCGACAAGCCCATCCGTTACATCATCAACACCAATTCTTTCGCCGATCGCGTGAGCGGCAACGAACAGGTACGGCGTGCGGGCGCTACGGTGACGGGCGCAAACGTAGCGGCGAATATCACGGACGCGGGCGCGGGAGCCGCGCTGCTTGCGCACGAGAACGTTCTCACCAGACTGAGCGCGCCCACCGGCAAACAGTCGCCAACACCTCCTGGCGCCTGGCCGACGGACACCTTCTTCGGCGCCGAAAAACCTCTCTTCTTCAACGACGAGTCCATTCAGGTCCTCTACCAGCCGGCGGCGAATACGGATGGCGACAGCATCGTCTACTTCCGCCGTTCCGACGTGATCGACGCCAGCGATGTCTTCAACACCGACAGTTATCCTGTGATCGACATCGACAAAGGCGGGACCATTGAAGGCGTGGTGCAGGCGTTGAATCATATCGTCAGGCTTGCTATCGTCGCCCATGAAGAAGAAGGCGGAACGCTGGTCATTCCGGGTCACGGACATCTCTGCGATCAGGCCGAAGTGGTCGAGTATCGCGATATGGTGACGATCGTCCGCGACCGTATTCAGGCCATGATTAAAAAAGGCATGACGCTCGATCAGGTGAAGGCGGCGAAACCCACCAGAGATTACGATCCGCTCTACAACACGAATGACTTCTGGACCGCTGACATGTTCGTCACTGCGGCCTACAAAAGTCTGACGAAGAAGCCCTAAACAACCGTCACAAACCCGAGTATTCCCATCAGCGCAAGCGCCGCGTAGAGCGACGCGTTCCCGTCCTGCTCCACCGCGATCTGCCAGAGACCATCCCGATTCATCTGAACCTTCGCGGCTCCGCGGAAATCCGGAATGGCCGCCAGCGCCTGCCACGGATTCACCCGCGATTTCGAAATCCATTGCGCCCGTATCGCCATCTTCGGCGCGCCCGCTTCGAACACAACTGCCGTAGCATCCGCGTCGGCGATTCCCATCAGTCCGCCGCCGGACGGGTAACTCGGATCTGTGCCTGCGCGCTCCGGCAGAAACCGCCGGAAGGCCCACAGAGGCGCTGAACGGTCCAGCAGCTTCAACTCGGGACCGTCCTGCGCGAATGCCCGCGCTCGCGGCGGCGCATCGATTCGTGCGAGCATTTCGGAAAAGAAGTTCCGGTCGTTGCAGGCCAGCAGCAGATCGGGTTTTGGCTGCGCCAGGAAGATCGTTTCGGCGTGAGAGTCGCCGCCCGGCATCGACCATGTAAGGTATCCCATCACCGATTCGTCCGGAGGGCGCGCCATAAGCTGGCTCGCCACGGGCCTTGCCATCCCATAAAGCCCGCAGCCCTGATAGGCGATCAATCCGTGAGGCACGGTGTTGCCCGCTCCGGGCTGGTGGTTCTGAAATCGCCGCGCTGCGAAAACGGCGAAGCGAAGCGTCTGGCCCTCAAGCTTCGCAGTCAGCTCGTCGGCTCCTTTCGATGAGATCGGAGTCAAAGTGTAGCTCTGCATCAGCCGGAGCGCACCCGGAGGCGCAGCGCTGCGGCGGCTGGTGAAGTCCATCCTGAAAGCTTCCTTCGCCACGATCACGGTCTCGGTGTTAGCCGGGAGCCATCCCAGCGCGGCGTTGATCTGCTCTTCCGATTTGTTCGCCAGTGCGGCATTTCGGCTCTCTGCGACCGCTTGTCTGAGAGCGCGGCTCAATTCCGCGGCCCGTGTCCAGTCCTCGGCGTCGATCGCGGCTTGCAGACGGTCGGTCAAACTCAGCAGATTGGCGGTCTCGACGGGCGTTTGCGCCGGCGCGACGCTCGCCGCCAGAAGAAACATCGTTAAAACCGGCAGATAAGTGGGGCGGACCCCCCGGTCCGCGCGGGTCCCCCCGGACCCGCTCTTCCATCCTGAGCAAGCCGACGAGGGCGTCGGCTGCGGACCGGGGGTCCGCCCCATCTTCAATGCGCGCCTCACTGCGCACTCCCGAATCCCAGCATCGCCATCGCGAGGTGAAAGGGAAACTCGCCGCGTTCGCGCAGGTTCGACTTCAGCCGCCAGACGCCCGGCCGCGAGCGGTCCACCTGAAGTTCGCGATTGAACATCTGCTCGATGTAAGTGCCCAGCCGGTCCGCGCGCGAGAGATAGCGGATGTCGAGCGTCTGCCGCCCCGGATCGAAACTCACGGCAATTCCCGCCGCACCCGGATCCGTCTGGAACAACCGGCTGCCCGTCGTTCTGGGATTGGTGGCGTCATGGCGATCTCCCGGATCTGAGTAGTGCCGCAGCGCCCAAACCGGAGCGCTTCTGTCGACCTCCGCCCATTCGGCGAGAGATGCCGGCAGCGCTCTCGCGGTTGACCCTTTTACCGCCTGGTCCATCACATCGGCCAGCAACTCGCGCGAATTGGCGGCCACAAGCACGTCGGGCCGCGCCAGCGCCATCCACATTTCGTCGTCGCGCGATCGCGGACGCGCGGCGATGCGCCAGACCGGGCGTCCGAGCATGTCCGGTTCGCGCGCACCCACGGAATCGGCGTCGAGGTTCTCGGCCAGAAAGTAGAAGTACACGAGCCCGGCGTCCGGCATCGTCGCGGGGATCGTCATGGCGACACCGGCGCGGTCGCGAATCTGCATCTCGCCCGCCGCGGCAATTCGAACGGTGCGGCCTCGCAGACCACCGAAGAAGGACAACCGGCCCGACACGTATGCCGCATCCGGCCTTCCGGCGGTCGCGCCCATGACGAATGGCTCCTGATCCACAAGCAGCGTTTCGATTCCCGCGGGCAGCCAGGTGAGAAGTTCAGCCACGCGCTGCCGGACGTCGCGAGTCATCCATGTCTGCAAACGGGCCTGCACGCCATCGTCGAGACTTGCGGTCAGATCCGCCGCCGTCACCAGATCGCTGTTTCCGATCGCGCTGCGGACGTCGCGCAGAAGCGAATTCAGATCCGGCGGCGGCGCAGTCTGTGCGAGCAGTCCGAATGGGACGAGGAGAACCAGGGACCGGACCATCGGCTTCATGATCACCGCTTTCGTACGAGTATATAAACTCTGCCGCCTGCGCCACAAAGACAAATCCTGTTTGCTGCTGTGGGGCAGGCGGTTCCGCCTGCCGATTCCGCAAGGGAGCGGTTTCCTGCACGCCTATCTCCACGATGGTCCGCGCTCCCGCCGAATCCGGCAGATCGTAACGCATGGCAACCGCCATCCGGACCCGCAGTTTCCTGCCTTGCGCGGAGGCTTCGGCGATCTCGCGCTCCGCGTCCGGTCCCTTGTAGAGGAGTATTCTTACGCCCTTCTTCAGCGCCGCGGCAAAAAGATCGAGCACCTGCGCGACAGGCGCCAGCGCGCGCGCCGTGATCACGTCCATCTCGCCTGTTCGCGCCAGTTCTTCCGCCCGCCGGGCCGCGAGCACGGCGTTGGGCAGGGCCAGTTGCGCCAGCGCCGATTCCACAAAACGCGCCTTCTTCCCGATCGATTCGGCGAGCGTGAAGCGCGTCTCGGGAAGCGTGAGCGCCAGGGGAATACCAGGAAAACCGGCGCCGGTTCCCGCATCGAGCACATGCTTCGCCTCCGCGAACAGCCGCCACGGCATGACGGAATCGAGGACGTGCTTGATGGCCGCCTCGCGCGGAGTGGTGATACGGGTCAGGTTGAAGTGCCGGTTCGCTTCCTCGATCAGAGCGAGGTGCGCGGCGCCCTTCGCGACGACCATCTCACGGTGCGGAAGGTCCGCGGGCAGAACCCGATCCAGCTCGCTTTCGAAAGGCACGATTCATGATGCCATCCGGGTGTATGTCGGCGGGTGTATGTTGGACTGGTGTTCAGAAAACTGATCTCCACTGGCCGCGACGTTCCGTCAGCCGTGATCCGGTTGGCGCTGGGTATTGTTTTCTTCGCCCACGGCGCGCAGAAGATGCTGGGGTGGTTCGGCGGCGCGGGCTTTTCGGCGACAATGGCGGGCATGACCAGCTTCTACCACCTTCCGGCGCTGCTCGTGGTTCTGCCCATCTTCGCCGAGTTCTTTGGCGGGCTTGGGCTGCTGCTCGGATTGCTCACCCGCATAGCCGCGTTCGGTCTGCTGTGCGATATGGTGGTCGCCGTCTTCCTCGTCCATGTTCAGAACGGCTTTTTCATGAACTGGGGCGGCCGGCAGAAGGGCGAAGGGTTCGAATTCCACATCCTCGCCGTCGCCATGCTTCTGTTCACAATGGTCAGAGGCGCAGGCGCTGTTTCACTGGATCGTTTCCTGGCGGACTCCCGCCTGCGGACCTGACGGCGGCGCGCGGCGCGACGTTCCGGCTGGAAAACGAAGCACGAATTTCGCGCCCTGAGACGGCTCCTGTTTGAGTGAACCGCCCAATTGTTTTGTCAGAATGTCGATAATGCGCGATCCGGCGGATTTTTGAGCGTGAGAACCGGGATCGGAGCCGACGCCATCGTCCTCTATCCCGAGTTCCAGATATCCAGGCTCGGATTCCCGGAATGAGATCTGAATCTTTCCGGTCCGCTGCCCGGGAAATGCGTGCTTGAAGGCATTCGTTAACAGTTCATTCAAAATCAGCGCGCACGGAACCGCCCGATGAACACCCAACTCGATAGGTTCGGCATCGATTCGGATCGAGATCCGCCTGGTGTCGGCGGCGAACGCTGCATTCAGGTCCCGTACCAGTTGCTCGACATAATCCGCGAAGTTAATCCGGTCGAAGCGATTGCTTCCGTAAAGCTGTTCGTGAATCAAGGCGATTGAGTATACTCGCTGTCGGCTTGCCTCGAGCGCCAGCTTTGTCTCGGGGAGTTCACTCGCGCCGGCATTCATACTGAGCAGGCCGCAAATAACAGCGAGATTATTTTTTACCCGATGGTGAACTTCCTGCAGCAGCGCCGTCTTTTCTTTGAGCGCAGCTTCCAGTTCTCCGAACGTCTTTTGCAGGGCCTCTTCCGTATGCCTGCGCGCGGTGATGTCCTGCACGCAAATCAGGACTTTCTTGCCGTCGAGCTGCATGGGCGCGGTCGAAACCAGCACCCATCGGTTCTCCTGCCTGCCGTTGACGGATACCGGCACGCTGGCCTCAATGCCCTCATGCCGGTTGCCGTGGCGAAGGCTGTCCAGAGCGGCCAGACGAATCCTGCATTCGTGACAGGAAACCTTGCTGCCGCATGCCCGGAAATCCGCCAGACCTCCCAAACATGCCACCATCTCAATCGGACAGGTTCCGCGCGGATACGGCAGGCTCGCCTGGGCGGTTCGGCCCGCGAAATCGCTTGATCTCAGTGCGCGCAGTCTGTCGTCAACGACAAACAGGGCGATGGGAATATTGGCATGGATCGTGGTCAGTTCCTGATTGGCATTGCGCAGGGCCGCCTCGGTCCGTTTGTACCCGGTTACCTCATTTGCAACCACCAGCATTTTCCGGCTGGCGTCGCTGCCGGGGCCAGGCAGCGGCACATAAGCAAAATCGAAGAAGCGCTCTTCCACCGCCAGCCCTCGTCCGCGGCGTCGCGGAACCGCCATCCCGGTGGCGCGGTATACCGTTTGCGTGTCGCGCGCTGCCAGGAGCAGCGGCATCAGCAGTTCTGCCGCTTCCGGCCACGCCTCGGCGACGGTCCTCCCCGCCATGGGCTCGCCAGGCGCCAGAGCTTCATATGCCGGATTGACGATTTCATAGACAAAATCCGGGCCGGACAGAAGTGCGATGGAAACCGGGGAGTACCGAATGATGGACTCCAGCTCCAGTGCCAGGAGAGCCCCGCGTTCCTCCGCCCGCGCTCTGGCGCGTTTCGATCGCCGCAGCGCTCCGAACAGCACAAGCTGCGTCGCTGCAAGTAAGGCGCCGGCGCCCCGGATAACCAGCGATCTCACTGCGTAACGGGCGTATCCCGTTCCAGCAGCACCCGCACGCGCCGCAGAAGTTCCGGGGCCAGGAATGGCTTGGCCAGGAGTTCGCCACTGTCGTTAGGAGCCCAGTCTACCTCAAAATGGTCAGGCTGGTATCCCGAAACAAAAAGCGTCTTCAGCTTCGGCTGGCTGTTCCTCAACCGCTTCGCCAGTTGTATCCCGCTCATCCCTGGCATGACGACGTCCGTGACCAGAATGTCAATTGGCTCCGGATGTGCCTTTGCGATCAACTGGGCTTCATCGGCATCGCATGCTTCCAGCAGTTTATATCCGGCTCGCTCGAAGCAGGTACGCATCAGCCGCCGCACGCTCTCCTCGTCGTCCACCAGCAGAATCGTCGCTGAGGGGCGATGCGCGATCGCGGGCTCGGAAATTTCCCCGTTTCCCCGAAGCGCGCTGTCGCAGGGAAGCAGGATCTCAAAGCTCGTGCCTTTCCCCGGCTCGCTCTCGGCGTTT
>Ga0181536_10004686_pt1 | contig 14363 bp, 12 predicted proteins | sample PEATcosm2014_Bin_41_FD_121105 | JGI IMG/M metagenome (GOLD analysis project Ga0181536, IMG submission 121105) | Peatland microbial communities from MTU Mesocosm Facility, Houghton, MI, USA - PEATcosm2014_Bin17_60_metaG | ecosystem: Environmental > Terrestrial > Soil > Wetlands > Peat | place... | reverse complement strand
TAGAGGATCGTGGCCACGATGAAAGGCGTCGGATCGCCCGCGAAACTCAGGCCGAAATAAGTGAACAGCAGCGTCAGCAGCACGAGGCATTCCGCGCCCGCCACGATCATGAACGTGAGAATCTTGCCCAGCAGATATTCATGGGCCGAGATGCTGGAGACATAAACCTGCAGAATGGTCTTCTGCTCACCTTCCTTCGCGCAGGCCAGCGTGGCCAGCAGCGGAGGGAACAGGGACATGGCGAGGACGAATATTCCCGGTCCGTAAAACTTCTTCGACGATCGCCCGGGATTGAACCAGAATCGAATCGCCGCGGTGACCGGCGCCGGATGCGCCAGAGCGCCGTTGGTCGCGTTCCAGGCGGACGTGATTTCGCTCGAATAACCGGCCATCAGTTTTGCCGTGTTGGAATCGGAGGCGTCGATCAGAAACTGAACCGGCGAGTTGACGCCGCGTGCAATGTCGCGCGAGAAGTGCGACGGGACGATCAGAACGGCGCGGGCCTTGTTTTCAAGGAAGGCGTTTTCAGGTTGCCTGTCTATCGCATACGGCACAACGTGGAACGAAATCGATTGCCGGAACCCGTCCACGAATTCGTGCGAGGCGGGTGAATCGTCAAGGTCCTGCACCGCGACGGGAAGATCCTGCACATCCAGCGAGATCGCCGATCCCATCAGAATGAGCTGCATCAGCGGAAGGAACAGCGCCAGACCGAGGGCCATTTTGTCCCGGATAATCTGGGTCAGCTCTTTGCGCGTTTGCGCGAGAATTCGTCTCATAGGGCTTGGACCCGTTCCTCATCTCGCCACATGTGGGGCAGGCGGTTCCGCCTGCCGAGCCCGTTGACGTTTTTCGGCATCCCGATTTAGTCCTCCCTCGCCACTTTGCCTTCGCTGCGCGCTTTCTCGACCACGCCGATGAAGACGTCTTCCAGCGAGAATTGTCCTTCGCGCACGCTGACGACCCGCACGCCATTGGCTTCGAGCTTCTGACGGTTTTCCCGCTCGCCGGTGGCCGCATCTCCGTCCGTGATGATGTGGAGGCGGTCGCCGAACAGCGAGACCCGCCACCGCTCGGTATCGCTCTTGAGCAGATCCAGAGCGCGCTGCGGCTGGTCGACCATGAATTCCAGCAGGTGACCGGCCTGTTTGCTCTTGATCTCCGTAGGCGAGCCTTCGGTCACCAACTCCCCCGCGACCATGAAGCCCAGCCGGTTGCATTGCTCCGCTTCTTCGAGATAGTGCGTCGTGACCAGAATCGCCGTACCCGCGTCGGCAAGCCGGTTGATCATGGTCCAGAACGAGCGGCGCGCCAGCGGGTCGACGCCCGACGTGGGCTCGTCGAGAAACAAAATTCCCGGCTCGTGCATGATGGCCGCGCCGAAAGCCACGCGCTGTTTCCAGCCCTGCGGCAGGCTGCCGGTAATCTGATCCGCGCGGCCTTCGAGCCCGGAAAACGAAAGCACCCAGCGTTTTTTGTCCTCGCGCTCTTCCTCGGGCACGCCGTAGACGCCGGCGAAAAATTCCAGATTTTCCGCGATCGACAGGTCGTTATAGAGAGAAAACTTCTGCGACATGTAGCCAATGTTCTGGCGCACCTCGCTCGCGCGCAGCCCGCCGCGCCGCCCCTCCAGCTGCATATCGCCGCGGGTCGGCTCGAGCAGACCGCAGAGCATCTTGATCGTCGTCGTCTTCCCCGCCCCGTTCGCGCCCAGAAGGCCGTAGATCTCACCGTGACGCACCTGCAGGCTGACGTCGTGCACCGCCGTAAACGACCCGAACTGTTTGGTGAGATTCGCGGCGCCGATGGCGACTTCGCCACGCTGCGCGCGGCGATCGCGGCGGCCCGGAAACGGTTCGTCGTGAATCTCCTGTCCCAGCGCGCGCAGGGTCGCGACAAACGTGTTTTCCAGCGTCGGCTCGTCGAACCGGATGTCCGTGATCGCGATCCCGGCGGCGCTCAGTTTCTCTTCCACCAGGCGCCGGCCTTCCTCCGGGTGGTGCACCAGGACATCGATGCGGTCGCCGAAGCGCTGCGCGTCGAGCATCTCCCGGCCCGGCCCCGCCAGCGGCGACAGAAGATCCTCAGCTTCGGCCAGGCGCGGGGTCCGCAGCTCGATTCGCTTGGCGTCGAGGCGAGCGCGCAGCTCGACCGGCGTGCCGAGTTGCCGAATCTCGCCCTGATGAATCAATGCGACGCGGTGGCAGCGCTCGGCCTCGTCGAGGTAAGGCGTGGCCAGCAGAATCGTCAACCCCTCGGCGGCAAGGTGCGCCAGCGTATCCCAGAATTCGCGGCGCGACACCGGATCGACGCCCGTGGTCGGCTCGTCGAGCAGCAGCACGCGCGGCTCCGGCACGAGCGCGCAGGCCAGCGCCAGTTTCTGCTTCATGCCGCCGCTCAACTGGCCCGCCAGCCGGTCTTCGAAGCGGTCCATGTCGAACATGCGCAGATAGCGGCGGCCGCGGTCCAGAATCTCGGCGGGCGGCACGCGGCGCAGATCGCCGATGTAGCGGATGTTTTCCATCACGCTGAGATCCGGATACAGACTGAAGGCCTGCGTGAGATAGCCTGTGTGCGCTCTCGCCTCGCGCGCCGGCACGCCAAAAACTTCGGCAGTGCCCGAGGTCGCTTCCATGACGCCGGCGAGAATCTGGAACGTCGAAGTTTTGCCTGCGCCGTCGGGACCGATCAGACCGAAGATTTCGCCATCGCGGACTTCGAGATCGATGCCGCGCACGGCTCCGACGGCCCCATACCGCTTCCAAAGATCGCGCACGAGGATCGCGGTCTCGACATGCGCGGAAGCCACGGCGGGCGCCGGCGTGAGGTGCTCCGCCGCGGTCATTTGATCACTCTGCCCGCCGGCCATGTGTCGCCCTGCACGAGAATTTCTCCGTCGGCGGGCATGCCGGGCTTCGCAAAACCGGTCGCACCCTTAAGCAGGAGCTTGACGCCCACCACCTGCTTCACGCGGTCGTCGCGGAAGTAAGTGTTCTCCGGCGTGAAGGTGGCCTGGGGATCGATGCGCTGCACTTCGGCCGCGACCGCCTTTTCGGGACTGGAATCCAGATAGACGCGCGACGCCTGCCCGATTTTCACCTTGCCGATATCGCCTTCGGGAACGAAACCGCGCAGGTAAACTTTGCTCAGGTCGAGCAGCGTGACGATGGCCGTTCCCGCCTGGACGACTTCGCCCGGTTCGGCCGAGCGCGTCATGACCGTCCCGTCGAAAGGCGCGACAACCATCAGATCGTTCCGGTTCTCCTGGGCTTCCTCAAGCTCGAAACGCGCCTGTTGCGCGCTGGCCAGAGCGTTCTCGATCTCTCCCTGCTGCTGCGCGATCTGTTTGCTCACGGTCGCGGTCTGAAATTCGCGAATGCCAGGGTTAGAGAGATTAGCCTGCGCCGTGGTGAGCGCGCCCTGCGCCGCTTCGAGACGCCGCCGCGCTGCCGCCACCGCCGCGGTTTGCTGATCCACCGTCGCCTTCGCCTGCTTGCCCTGCCGCTCGGAAGCCGCGCCGGTTTTCACCAGCTTCTGGTAAGCGTCGTCGTCGAACTGGGCCAGTTTGAGCGAAGCTTCCTGCTGCGCAACGTCGGATTGGGCTGCGGCCACATCGGACTCGGCCTGGTGCACGCGCCCCTGTGCATCTATTTTCGACTGCTCCATCTGCAATTGATTCTGCGCCCGCTCCTGATCGAGGACCGCAATCTGATCGCGCGCTGTTTTCACTCTCGCGTCGGCGCCTGCCAGCACCGCGCGCGCCTGTTCCTCGCGCGCCCGAATTTGCGCATCGTCGAGAACCGCTATGGTGTCTCCGGCCTTCACGACGTCGCCTTCGCGAAACCTGATTTCGAGAATCCGGCCCGTCGTCTTCGGCGCAATCGCCGAATCGTCGCCCTCGATGCGTCCGCTCACGATCACGATGCTGGCCGGCACCCGCGGAGTGGCGAAAAATCCTCTCCAGATGAAGAAGGCGGCGACACCGACGATGAGCAGGATGATTGGAATCACCGGTTTCCGCGAACGCGGCTTGGGTGCCTCGGGCTTGGGGGTGTCTTTTATTGGTCCATCGGTCATTTTTTTCTCCGTCCTGGCCGCGCGGGCGCCGCATGTAAATAGGCGAGCGAAAAATTCCCGATGTGACGCGCGATCTGCGCGATGCGCGCGGGCGTCAGCTCCAGTTCCGGCCACAAACGCGAAACGACGTGCCGCGCATGCGCGTAGTGGACCACCTGCCCGATGATGCTGTGCGTGCAGAGCCGGGTCTTGTCGTGGTCCGCCGGGAGCTTGAGAAGCGTGCCGATCAGGCCCCGGAAGCGGTCGTAGACGGGCCGCATCGTCTCGTCGATCACCTTTGCCATCGCAGGCGTCGGCTGCGCCATCTCATGCACCATCAGCTGGTAGTGCCATCCCGGCCGGTCGGCGCCGCAGACGCGCTGCAGCATCGCGCCAATCAGTTCCCGCAGCGCCTCTTCCGGAGGCGCGTCGCTGCGCAGCGCTTTTTGTATGATTTCGTTTTTCGCCGCGCCGGTAGAATGCCGGAGGACTTCCGTATAAAGCTCCAGCTTGTCGCCGAAGTGATAGTTCACCAGAGCGATATTGACACCGGCGCGCGCACAAATCTCGCGCACGGTCGCCGCCTGATAGCCGGTCTCGGCGAAAACCTGCCCCGCGGCATCGAGCAGCCGCGCGCGCGTATTGTCGGGCAGGGGTATGGTTCGGGACGCTTTCCGTTTCGGCGCGGCATGCTTTGGTACGACCAGGGGACTCGCCATCTAAACAGCAGTTTAAAATGACTGTTTAAGATTTGTCAACGCGAAAAATGACCTTGGCCGTCCAGGAAATAGCCCTCCCGCACATAGACGTACCTTTGAAGGATACTGGGGATGTAGTGAACGGAATGCGCTGGAAATGGCACCTCATCGCCTTCGTGCTGATTTCATGTGATCCATGTTATGGAGCCGTGGCAATTCGGGCAGATACCTCGCGACTTGCTGACCGCCTGCAGCGTTTTCGAAAGTACAAACTCTACGAACTGTCCGCCGTCGAATATCAGCCAATCCGACGCGAGTATCTGGCTTGGGTTGATTCCCGAATGAAGTCCGGTGCGAGCATGGCACAAATGAACGAGGAACTGGAAGCCGCGAACCTTCTTTCGAAAGGGCCGGAAAACGTCCCAGATGACTGGTTCGATAGAACCTATGCTGGTTTTCTTGGCGGAGTCGGGACCGTACCCATCCCCGGAGCTGATGATCTAATCGCCGTCAGCCTTGGGGTTTATACCGGCGGCTACTGCAATTTTGATGAAACTGTCGTCTTATACAGTCGCAGACAATTTCGGCGTATCGCGCAGATAAATGCGGAACCTCTTTACACACACGGATATTACCTCCGGGCGTTGGCGGCCGGAAAGGGTGATCCAGCCCGCGGCAGACTGGTTGCCTCCGCCTGGGTAGCTTCAAACTGCACGAGTAATTGGAACGGTAATTTTTTTCGCATTGATATCCCACGAAGAGGATTTACCGAGAACGCCCTTGCGGTCGGGATGGGGGCTTTCAACGCCGACGAAATAAGACTCACTGTTGAAAATTCCACAGTGACCTTTGACTACACGACCGCGCTGGGTGACACGGACGTCCTGACGCGCGAGGGTATCGCGCGATATGAGGTTCAGGATGGCCATGTAATCCGGCAAGCGCCCGTTGCGGCCTCATTCGGAGGTTTTATCGATGAGTGGCTAACGATGGCGGATGCCGAAGCGGCTCGCTGGGCCACGCCGGAGGCAGGTCGCCATCACAACGAGCTGGCTGCGAAGTTTCAAAAGGATATATTTGAATGGCGGCACGTTGCTGACTGTCCGGGATCTCCGCCGACACGAGAGGTCGCTGTTCAATTGAACAAATCCAAAGAGACCGCAGTATTCCGGATCACCGCTTCCAGCAGGGCCGAAATGCGCATGGTTTTGGTGTCCGACAAGATTTCCCCCGAGTGCCGCGAGATCCCTATCAGTGACGGGCTGTCGAGCATTCTTGCTGAGCCGCCGATCCATGCCACAAGCGCCCGCTAAAGGTCGCGCAGGCACACCCAAAGAGCTGGGCCCAATTTCGTGCGATCACGCCGCGTCTTCAAAGACCACCACCAGCCGCTTGCCAAGTGCCGAGAGAGCCGCCTGGATTTTTTCCGGTTTCGTGTCGTGCTTCGGGTTCAGCATGCGGCGCACGACCGTCTCGCTTACGTGCAGCTTTTTCGCGAGACTGGTGCGGGTGATACCGCTCTCACGCATTGCCAGATAAAGGGCGAGTTTCGGAGCCAGGTATAACGGGACGCCGACCAGAAATTGTCCGCGCTTCGGCTTCGACGGTTTCGGGATCTCCTCTCCCCGTGCAATGCGTCCGGCGATCGCCTCAGCAAGGCAATCGGCCACTTGTTCGCGCGCGTCCTGAAGGTCGTCTCCTCCGGTCAGCGCCTCGGGCAGATCGGGAAAACCGACCCAGTAGCCTTTTCCGTTCTCCTCGCGATGAATGCTGGCAGGATAGCTCGCGGTGAACATGCCCGATTCTCGAACACTTGTGTTCGAACCGCAAGCGGGAATGCGAGCCGCCTGGAAAGGCGGCTGCAGCCAGGATTGGCTGCCCCACAAAACATATTCGCGGTAAAATGTTTCTGTGCACATTCCTTCTCCGGATTGTGGATTTCCCGTGCGTCCGTGCGGATCAACTCCAACAGATCCCGCACCTTGCGTTCCCAGGAGGATATTCACGCTTGTAATGCACAGCAAAAGGTGGATACCTTGAATCCCGCAGTCATGTCATCCGCAGCCGGCGTCGCGCTTCAGAAAGGTCTTCCCGCAAATATCGACGCCGAGAGGTTTATCCTCGGCTCGGTCCTGCTCGACGATTCCCGTTTCATCGAGATCGCGGGCGTCCTCAACAACGACGACTTCGCCCTCGAAAAACATCGGCGCATCTTCACGCGCATGAACGAACTGCACGCGCGCGACGAACGCATCGACCGCGTCACGCTGGCCAACGAGCTCCTGAAGTATAACGAGCTCGAATCGGTCGACGGCCTGAGCTATCTGATCTCGCTCGACGACGGCCTGCCGCACATTTCGAACCTCGACAGCTACGTCAAAATCGTTCGCGACAAGGCCACGCTGCGGCGCATCGCCATCGGCGCACAGCAGTTGATGAATCGCGCGCTGATGGCGGAGGACGATCCGGGTGAGGTTCTCGCCGGCGCCGAAGAGACCCTGCTGAAGCTCGGCGAATCGCGCACCGCCAAAGGCCTGGCCACGCCGCTCGAAGTGATCCAGAACTACGAAGGCGGGCTTAACGCCTTTCTCGATCCGAGTAAACGGATCAAGGGAATCAGCACGGGATTCGCCAAGCTGGACGAGATGAGCGGCGGCCTGCACGCGGGCGAGCTGATCATCCTCGCCGCCCGGCCTTCCATGGGAAAGACGGCGCTGGCGCTGAACATGTGCTGGCACGTGGCGACGCGCCTGTTTCAGCCGGTGGTGATCTTCTCGCTCGAAATGTCGCAGGAGTCGCTGCTGACCCGCATGCTGTGCTCGGCCGCGCGCGTCGACTCTCAGAAATTCCGCGCCGGCTATCTCAACGAGCACGACCGGCAGAAGCTGCGGCAGGCCGCCAATCAGATGGTGGAAGCACCCATCTATATCGACGACACGGCGGGCGTGAACATGATGGACATGCACGCGAAGCTGCGGCGGCTGCAGCAGTCGGGCCAAAAGCCGGGGCTGGTGGTGGTCGATTATCTGCAGCTCATGAGCGTGCGCGGCCGCGTCGAGAATCGAAATCAGGAAGTCAGTCAGCTTTCGCGCGGCATGAAGCTCCTGTCCAAGGAAATGGGCTGTCCGTTCCTGGTGCTGTCGCAGCTGAGCCGCGCGCCCGAGACGCGTCAGGGCGATCATCGCCCGCAGCTAAGCGATCTGCGCGAGTCGGGTTCCATCGAGCAGGACGCCGACCTGGTTGCTTTCATCTTCCGCGAAGAAGTGTACAAGCGCGATCGCGAGGACCTGCGCGGCGTCGCCGAACTGATCGTCGCCAAGCAGCGTAACGGCCCCATCGGCAAGATCGATCTCGTCTTCCTGCACTCCATGACGAAGTTCGAGAACCGCGCCGAGGATCTGGGCGATCTGCCGCCCGAGTAACGGAGCTGGCAGGCGGAACCGCCTGCCCCACATCTGCACCGGCCTACAATGAAAACGCCATGCGTGGATCGATCCGGCAACTTGTTCTGTTCGACGTTGCGGACGAGATTCGTCTCGATGCGCTGCGCGCCGCGCTCGGCATCGAGCAGGCGGAGCGCGTTCCCGCGTTTACGCGCTCAACGCCCGAATATGTGCGCTTCGAACGGCCTCCGGTCATCGAGCCGCTGCGCATCCCGGGTTTCGAAGCGCGCGCGAAATATTACGATTACGGCGTTGTCAGCATCGAAATCGACCAGCAGTTTTCCCTCGACTGGCCGGATCTGGTCGATCGCTCCGCCAGTCTGCTTTCCGACCCTTCGGTGGAGCAGAGCACGCTCGATCTCGTCAAACCGCATCTCGAAAAAGCGCGCGCCGCGCTGCTGAATCCTTATACGAACTGGATCACGGAAGATTACGCCATCGTCACCGTGTTTCCGGAGCCCGGCGAGGACAGCGCCGCCAGCCTGCTGGCGCACCACGGCGGCCAGATCGCTCAGATTGTGCGCGGAGAAAACCGTGTTTTGTCGGAAACAGAATGTCAGGAAATTCTCAGCGCCAGCCTTTCCTATTACCCCAACGATCTGCTGGTAGTCGGATGGTCGGCGGCTTTCGTTTACGATCAGCCTTCGGCCGCCGAGCCGACCGTCCAGCTACTGGAATATGCCAACACGCAGTTGCTCGAGTTCCGCCGCTACGATGAACTTCTGACTGGAGTGCTCGCCAGCGTGTACCGCTCCATCAATCGCGGCACGGGGATGTGGCGCCGCTGGGGCCTGGCCGGGGAGGCCGAGCGGCTGAATACGATCCGCCTCGACGTCACCGAAACCGCCGAGCGTACAGAGACGGCGATCAAGTTTCTCAGCGACATGTTTTACGCGCGCATGTACCGGCTCGCGGCCGCGCGCGTCGGCGTACCGGATTACCGGCGCCTGGTCGACGACAAACTGCGCACCGCCCGGGAGCTCTATGAGTTCATGGTCGACCGCTTCGACCAGGGGCGCGCATTTTTCCTCGAACTGATCGTCGTGATTATTCTGCTGATCGAAATCGTGTTTCTGTTTCGCGGGAAAGGGTAGCCAGAGCTGCGGCCAGAAGGATGGCGAGGATTGGGTCGGTGATCTCGGCGGTCCGGCCGGGCAAATGGATTTGTGCGGCCTCGATGCCGGCCAGTATGAGGGCCACGATGGCGGCGGCTCGCCAAAGCCCGGTTCCGGCAGCGCGCAGCAGCCAGATCGCAGTCCCGTAGTAGAAGACTTTTTCCAGCAACACCTGACTCGCCGCTTGCCAGTCGCTGGCGAGAAGCCCGCCGAACGGGATCCAGGCGAAACCGTTCGACGCCGCCAGAAAATGGAAGGGCGACAAGCCCCGCGCCAGGATGACGAGGAGAAACGCCCACGCTTCCGCTTTCCGCACCCGCAGCCCGCGTCCGCGCCAGCCAAAAAGTACGGCGCCCGTTGCCGCGCCGATCGCCCAGGCCGGCAGCGGCTGCCTCCCGACGATCAGGAATTGCGCGGGAACCAAAAGCAGGGACAAACCAAGCCAGACGCGCGCCGGCCGCATGCCCGCGGCCTCCAGCAGCAGGCCTCCCGCAAACCACATAGCTAACCCCGATACGAACGGCGTAACTTCAAAGACCGGCGCATCCGCGAACGCCGTCAGCTTCAGCTTTAGCACGTACGGGCCCAGCACGGGGAAAAACGGGAACAGCAGGTAAGCTGCGCCGGTGAACAGCAGTGCCAGAGCGGCGCGATCGGCGGGCCGATAAACGGCCCGGATAGCTGCCGGTGCGGCGACAGTCTCGAAAACGTTCTCGAATACGACGGCCAGAAAAACTCCCAGCATCGAACCGATACCGTTGGTCGCGATGTCCACAATGCTCGCGGTGCGGAGCGGTTCGTAAAGCTGCGTCAGCTCGACGGACGTTGACAGCAGCAGACCCAGCAGCACCGGCCCGTACAGATCGAAAAACGTCAGCTGCCATTTCCGGAACGCAAAATGGGCCGCTATTCCCAGTGGCACATAGAGAGCGATGTTTACTATAACGTCGCGAATGAAGAAGTGATCCAGTTGCGGGGGCCACACGCTGAGGAGTATCCGGATCGGACTGTCCGAAAACTGACGCATCTCAAACCGCCACGGATACAGAGAGCCGTAGACGATCAGCAGAATAATGGCAACGAGGAAGCGGCGCGCCTTGTCAGGCACTATCCGGCGCTGCCACGGCCGGCGAACTTTGCGCCGAGGGCGCCTCCGGCGGCGCACGTGCCCACGATAATGGCGAAGAAAAGCACCAGAGCAAAGAGCAGTGCAGCGATCAGGGAAGCTGGTTCGTTGATGATTTGCGACACCTGCGGGTTTTGTTTGATCATCTCCTGAAACAGTTCTTTACCCGTGAACAGCAGCGAAAAAGAGAAAATAACGGCCATGCTCACAAAGGTCAGCACTCCGGTGATGGAGCCCAGCCGCGCACCCGCTTTGACGCTCAGCGCCAAACCGGTCAGGCGGCGATAGAGCAGAACCGCGCCCCAGCCCGCCGCCAGCCACCACACCACAACGAGATAATTCAGACCGGGAATCAACTGGATCACCACGATCGCGAGGGACATGAGAAACGCCACGCGCAGAGCGATCGGATTTCCAAAATTCATCGGAAGCGGGGCGGGACGGCTCGTTGCCGGGGAAGCCGCCGGGGAAACCGGCGGCGCAGTGCTCAGGTCAATCGCATCGACGACTTCAGCGGCGGCGGCTTCTTCAAAAACAGGTCTTCCGCAGCGATGGCAGAATCGCGCCTTCTCGACCAGCAGGGTTCCGCAAGTGCAATGTTCGGGCATTGTCGCGCCTGGCCTCAGGCACACCTTCAGTTTGACGCAGGCTCACCCACGGTGGCAACCCCGATGTGCGTGCCGTCGCTTTTGCGCTCGATGCCGATGACACGCTTAGTGCCACCTTCATCCATCTCCATCTTGATTCCACCGCCGCGTTCCCGCTCGACGTTCCAGTCCGGCAATCGGCTTCGGTAATATTCGACGACTTTGTCGACCGGGTCGGGCGTTACGGTCTCGGCAACCGCCAGACCTTTGTCCTCGCTGCCGTCGCTTGAACTCCATTCGACGACCGCGCCTCCGTTCCGCGACTTGGCTCCCGGATAGGCAGGCACGCCGGTGATGGATGCGTCGAACTTGTCGTGGGGATGAATGTCGATGCGACCCGCCGGGGTATCGATGGAAACGCCGTTGTGAACCGTAACATGCCGCACAGCGTACAGGCCGGCCGCGGCGAACACGCAAAGCAGGAGAAAGCCCGCCAGCGACAGCCCAAACAGTACGCCTCCGCGGCGAGAGATTGAAGTCCTCATCTGACCTCCAAAGAAAAACCTACGCAAGCCCGTGCTTCCAGGTTCGCCGGAATCGCCTGCCCGTGATAGCTTTTTCCTGAGATGGACGATATCACGGTTTTGGTTTTAGGCGATCCGGCCGAGCCGGTTCTGGGGAAGCTGGTGGCGCTCGGGTCCGACGTGCAGGTGAAGGTCGGGAAGACGGCGAGCGCGTTCGGGACTTCGCTTGCCGACGCGCGCGTCCTGTTCCACTGGGCGGGCGCGATCGACGACGTGCGGCGCATTCTGGATGGCGCGCCGAAACTCGAGTGGATTCATGCGCGCTATGCCGGCCTGGACCGCATTCTGTTTCCCGAACTCATCGCCAGCCCGATTCCGCTCACGAATGGCAGAGGCGTCTTCAGCCAGTCTCTGGGAGAATTTGCCATTCTGGGCGCGCTGTATTTCGCCAAGGATGTGCCACGGCTGCTGCGCGCCAAAGCGAATCGCCAATGGGACGCATTCGACGTCGCTGAGGTGAGCAAGGAAACTCTCGGAATCGTGGGTCACGGGGATATCGGACGGGCCGTCGCCAGGCGGGCCAAGGCGCTCGGAATGCGCGTGCTGGCGTTGCGCCGCGATGCTTCGCCGCGCGCAGGCGACGAGGATGTGGACAAGGTGTACTCCAACCCGCAGCTTCACGACATGCTGCACGAATGCGATTATGTTGTCGCCGCCGCGCCGCTGACGCCGCAAACCAGGGGATTGATCGGCAAGCGTGAGTTCGAGGCGATGAAGTCCGAGGCCATCATCATGAACGTCGGCCGCGGACCGGTGATCGACGAACCGGCAATGATCGAGGCGCTCCGGAGTAAACGAATCCGCGGGGCCGTCCTGGATGTTTTCGAAGTCGAGCCGTTGCCGGAGAACAGCCCGCTCTGGGCCCTGGATAACGTACTTCTCTCACCGCATTGCGCCGACCATACCAAAGACTGGCTCGACGACGCCGTTGCATTCTTCATGGAACAATTTGCACGGTGGCGCAGGGGCGAGCCGCTCCGGAATGTCGTCGACAAACGAGCCGGCTATTAAGAATCAACGCATCGAAAGGATCGGCGTACGTTCGGACACGGTGGCCGCGGGCGTGCAACGCCTCACCCCCGAGGAGGCAAATCCCCATGAAGCAATCTCTGCCTATAGCGTTGCTGACGGCGTCCGTTTTTTTCTGCGGAGCCTGCGCGACGAAGAAATATGTACACCAGACGGTCGATCCGGTGAGCGGAAAACTTGACCAGGTGGCCACGAAGACCGACCAGCAGGGCAAGACCCTGGATGAGACCAGGCAGTCTCTCGATCAGACTAAGGACAGTCTCGAAAAAGACGAAACCGCTTTGAATGCGACCAACGAACGCGCGGTTTCTGCGGATAGCCGGGCCGGCCAGGCACTCGGCCGCGCCGACCAAGCCAGCCAAAAGGCCGACAAGGTGGGTTCGGATCTGGGCGACCTGAAGAATGTCGTCGCCAATTTAGACGATTACAAACAGGTAGCGGCGACGACGGTGAACTTCAAATTCGACAGCGACAAGCTGAGCGACGACGCCAAACGCGACCTCGACCAGATGGCGGGCAGCCAGAATCAGTACAAGAGATTCTTCATCGCCGTGGAAGGCTTTACCGACTCGGTGGGAAGTGTCGATTACAACAACGCTCTCAGCCGGCGGCGGGCCGATGCCGTAGTCGAATACCTGGTAGCGGAGCATGATATTCCGATCTACAGAATTCACATGGTGGGTCTGGGCAAGCAGAAGCCTGTCGAGGACGCTCGCACGCGGGCTGCGCAGGCGAAGAATCGCCGTGTGGAAGTGATGCTGTTCAGCGCGGATCAAAATCTGGCGCAGAACGGTCCCAGCGCGCAGGTTCAGACTGGCGGAGTTCAATGAGTGAAGCCACGGCCGTTCCGTTACCGCTCCTTTACAGTCACGGCTCAGCAAAACCCACGCTGTTTCGGAGCCGTGACCGTGAGGGAGCGGTAACGACATGATCGGGACAGCCCGGTAGTGGATAATCAGATTGTCAACGTCTATGGTCGAGGATCTGATCCGCCGGGCACGGAAACGTTATCTTCTCAACGAAGCGCTCGCGCAAACCGCGTTCGCAGCCGTTGTGTCGATCGCGGGCATCGTGCTGTTGCTGATCCTCGGAACCCATTATCTCGGCTGGTGGACAGTCGCTGTGTTTGCTGCGGCAGGCATTGCGTTTGGCATCTTCCGCGTGGTCCGGCAGACGCCCGATACCTACGCCACCGCGATCCGGCTGGACGAGAACGCTCGCCTGCACGACGCTCTTTCGACGGCGCTTTATTTTTCCGGTCACCCTGAAGGATCGGAGTCGTTTCGCCGCTCGCAGCGCCGGCAGGCTGAAACCGCAGCCGGCGCGGTGAGTCTGAATCAGGCCGTGCCTTTCATCTTTCCGCGCGCCGTCTACGCGATGGCCGCGCTGGCTCTGCTGGCTTCGGGGCTGGTTGCGTTGCGCTACCATCTCGGCCTCGGACTCAACCTGCGCTCTCCGATTGCGCAGGGCTTATTGCAGGATCAGGCGGCCAACAATCCAAAGCAAGAGGTGAAGAAGAGCGATCCGAAGCAGTGGATGCAGGAAGCGCAGGCGCTGCTGTCGAGGCTTGGAATGAAATCGGATGGCCAGCCCCCTCCGGAGGATCAGGCTGAACTGGATAAGGCGCTCGACCAGGCGCTGCAGGCGAACCCCAGCGCGAAAGATCAGAAGGGCGGGACGAAATCCGACGCGGGCAGCCAGGAAGCGCCGGAAAAAGGAGATCCG
>Ga0181536_10004685_pt1 | contig 14367 bp, 12 predicted proteins | sample PEATcosm2014_Bin_41_FD_121105 | JGI IMG/M metagenome (GOLD analysis project Ga0181536, IMG submission 121105) | Peatland microbial communities from MTU Mesocosm Facility, Houghton, MI, USA - PEATcosm2014_Bin17_60_metaG | ecosystem: Environmental > Terrestrial > Soil > Wetlands > Peat | place... | reverse complement strand
GCTGGAACTGGAGTAAGTGTGGCGCACGCACTCCTGCGTGCCGTGTCGAGACTCTTCTCGACACCTGTCAGGGCGACGCGGAAACGGGCTTGGCGGCTGAGGAGATCAGTTGTTTGATGGCTGGTCCTCCGGTGGCGAGAAGGCTGCGAATCAGGCCGTCCGCGCCCACCAGAACCGCGCTCGGAGTGGCTGTGCAGTCGTAAGCCTCGGCGACTTCGAAGCTGCGCTGCAGCAGAACCCGCGACGGTTCGAAGTCCTTCATTTTGGCGAGATTTTCCTGTGCGGTGCCGCGGGTGATGAGAACGATGTTGGGTGGTTCCTCGATCTCGCGCGTCCAGCGGGCCAGGTTCGGCGTCAGCGCCTGACAGGGCGTACAGTGCGGGCTGGAGAAGATCAGCAGGACGTCTTTTCCCTGTCCTCGCAGCGATTGCAGGGAGCGCTTCTCGCCGTTTAGTCCTGACAGTTCGAAATCCGGCGCGGGTGTTCCGATCGGGAGACCGATGCCATTGGCGCGCGATACCGGCATAGCCGGGCGCGGCGGCGGCGCGGGACGCCTGACCGGCCGCTGCACAGGACGCTGCACCACCGGCGCTTGCTCGGCTTCCTCCTCGGCCACCTCTTCCTCGTCTTCCTCGTCAACGGGCCAGGCAAGCTGCGATGCGATGGACTGGCTCTCGGGGCGCGCGCTGTTCAGAAGGCGAAAAAAAACGAAGGCGACCGCGAGTGCCGCGACGAAGGCCAGTTTCTGCTCGGTCTCGTTGAGGGTGGCAATCCAGGTCCAGACGTCCGGCCCGGACTGTCCCGGTCCTCTGTAAATCAGCGCGCCCGCGCCGGCCGCAAGGACGACATTGCGAACCAAGGTTTGCCAACCCACGGGCGCGGAATGGATCTGTCCGAAGCAGTGGCAATCCGGCTTGCGCCCGCGCAGCATCGCGATGCCGACCGCAAGCATAAAGATGGCGAGTAAGGCGAGCGCACCCCAAGCGCCGTACCACGCCAGACTGGCGGGAACCAGCGCGACGGCCACCGCGATTTCGAGCAGAGGGAGGAGCAGTACCATGGGTGTCGCGATCATGCTCGGCAGGCCGAAATCGCGCAAGGCGCGGCGCGTTCCCCTGGGGTCGATGAGTTTGGTTGCGCCCGCGAGAAGGAACACTGCGGCCAGCAGGAGCCGGAGCGTCAGAAGTCCGAATTCCGCAAGTCTCAACACATCGGCACCTGTATTGTAATAGTTCGATCTGGCCCCCGAAAAGGGGGTTCGGCCAAAGCCCAGCTTCGTGCTGCCTTTCCGAAGCTTAATGGAGGCCAGGACTTCGACCGACAGCAATTGTTAGGCGCCGGTGAAGCGCTTTGATAGTCGCGCGAGTAGCTTCTCGCCTTCCGATGTGCTCATGGAAACTGAGGTACTTATCGGGTGGTAAATCTTGAAGTCCCGGAGAATCTCATTCGCCGGGAGGCCCTTACTCAACTTCCGGGCAGTTGCTTTCCACTTGACGTCAAGTCGGTGACGACAGTCTCCGTGCAAGAAGTCGCCCTTGTCGCCCAAAGGAATAAGGCGATATGAATTCGGGTCCTCAATGACTCCCCATCCAATTGCGCCGTGTCCCTTCGCGTACGCCACCACGCGGTCGCCCGGCACGTATCTGGTAAGAATCTTTTCACCCTGGTCCCCAGGCGAGTTGTCAAAACAAGCTGGGATTTGGCCTTGAGACACTAAGAAATCCCACCATGACTGCTTCGCTTGCGCGATGTTGTGCCAGTATATGCCCGGCTCGCGCAATCCGGAACTGAAGGTCAATGGAAAGAGAGCTTCTGGGGAGCGATCAAATGCGATTGAGAAGGACAGAAACCGGGCGTCTCCGATTTTAGCTGGAAAGTATGAGATGCACCTCACGGGGACTCCCTTTGAACTGAGCCATTCTCCAAGGGAAAAAATCGTCTCATCGAAGGACCGCGCAACGAGAATCACGCGGCTGCGGTTGTTGATTTCATCGATGTTGGCCTTGTCCCCCACAAAACCGAGAACCGTTTCTTCAGATACGCCGGAGCTGCCGGAGAATTTGCGGAAGAAATTCTTGCCTCGATACTTGGAAAAGTCAGCGAGATATTGGAGCGCCTGAGTCTCCACTCCAAGCCGTCCTTCTCTCGTTAGCTCGATGATTACGCCGTTTCCAGCCCGATCCAGAGCGAGTATGTCTGCGCGCTTCTTGGCGCTGGTGCTCACCTGATTCCGCACGAATAGTAAGGGCTCGCCAAAAACGGACTCGGACATAACCTTAACATTGGCCTCGGCTTGCGAAATCAAATAACTCTCCAACTCCAGTTCGCCAGGAGCCCAGTCTGATCGAAACTGTTCGAGCGACCGAGAGATTGGATTTATCTTAAATAGCATTGCCGTTAAATCTCCGTGCCGTGTGACAAGATTCTCTTTTCCCGCATCGCCTCGGCAAGTTGCCAGGCGACCACTTCCTTGACAACCTGTGCCTGCGCCTCGTCTAAAATTCCTTCCTCTTTGAGGAAATCATCGATGCTCGATCCCAGATTCTTTTTGCTCATCGCTCCATTAGCTCCCAGCAGACCGCTTCATTCCGCTCCGCGGAATTTCTTTCCGGCGATTCTCAATCTCTTTTCCCGGACGTCAGCCGTGCCAGTTCCGCGACGGCCATAAGGCGTAGCGCCTGAGTACCGTTACGCGCTGTGTGCCAAATCAAAGCCTCGTCGACGCCCTCGTACTCATGCCGGTAAACATTGCCGGCGGCTGCGACAGCAACCCAGTCGATGTCCGGGTAGCGCTCCTTCAGTTCATCCGGGAGCCGTCGCGTCGATTCGGAAATAATCTCCAGCGCCCGGACCACCGCGTACACCGTTTTTCTGTCCGATTCGAAGTCCGCATATGCAAGTCCCGAAGTGAAGGCTTCCACCAGATCGATATTGTCGAGGATATCCCGCAATCTCTGAGCGGAATTCTTAGAAGGCATCGATCGCGTCGCGAAGGATACTGTCCCGCAGAAGCGGTTTCAGCGTTCTGCGGTTGACAACGTCGGCGGAACTGCCAAAGAGTTCGCCGATATAAAGCTTCAACCGTGCATACTCGAAAATTCCGATCGGCCGCTCGCGATCGAGATCCACCAGCACATCGATGTCGCTGTTTGCGCGCGCTTCCCCGCGTGCCACCGACCCGAATACCGAGGCATGGCTTACGCCCATCGCACACAGTTCGCCCTTATGCGCGCGCAGGGTCTGAAGAACGCCGCTGAGCATGGAGTCCATCGCTGCAATGAGTCTAGCAAAATCCGGCCGGACCTCCCGTTGCTCCTCGCGCGGGATTTGATTTAAGGATGAAATCTCATATCACGATCCGCTCGTCGCCTTCGCGCCGCGTTACGTGCTCGCGATCCAGGAATTCGAGCAGCGGGATGGCATACTTGCGCGAGACTCCCGTCCAGTCCTTGAATGCCGGGACGGTGAAGCGCTGACCGCGCTTCGCGGCGAGCAGGCCGCGTAGCTGTGCCAGAGCTGATGCGTGCAGCACGAGTTCCTCGGAGATGCGGACGAGCTTGCCTTCGCGCTGCAGAATTTGCAGAATGGAACGCGCGCGCGCGGGATCGACGCCGGACGCTTTCAATACCTCGGGCACGGCGGGAACGGTGAGGCCCGCGCGTTCGAAAGCGCCCTCGATGGTCGCGCGCGCCTTCTCCTCATCCTCTTTGAGCACCACGCGATGGGTCTTCAGGCGAACGACTTCGCCTTCGCGCACGAGGTCCGCAGCGCTGTCGAGGACGTGTTCGAAAACCTCGGCCGAAGCGGCGCGCATGACCGCCGTTTTCAGATCCTGCTTCTGAATGCCCGGCAGGATCGAATGCTGGTGGTGGAAAGCGCGACAGGCGGCAATAAGCTGCTCCCGCAGTTCCGCAACGCGGGCGCTGGCGATCAGCCATTCGCCAGCCGTTTCGACACGGGGAGATGCGGGAATCTCGCGCAGGCCGGTCCATGCGATCAGTTGTTTTTTCGAAAGGCCGAACGGCCTCTCCGCCACAAGGACTTCCGGCGTAAGCGCACTCAGACGCGCCGCTGCGCCCTCACCTTTGCGGTAACGATGCGCGGTAATATCGGCGACGATTCCGCCCCCGATGGTTGACACCGGGGAAAACATGCGAACAATGAAGCGATCGCCGGGCAGCGCGAGCGCCGGTTCAGCGAGCGTGATGCGCGCCCAGGCGGATTCACCAGGCTTGAGAGCGGTCCGCTTGTCGAGCCAGCGGACGTCCGCTTCCATCTCCGCAGTCCCGGCGTGAAAGTGTACAGGCGCGCCGTTCTTCAGCGGCTTCGCGGATGGAAGCAGGTCGAAGCGGCAATCGAGGCGTGTGACCGGCGCGAAGACGCCGGGTTCGCTCAGCACCATGCCGCGGTGAATCTCTCCGGGCTCGATATCGGCGAGGTTGACGGCGGTGCGTTCTCCGGCGCGGGCGCGTTTGGCGGGCTGGCCGTAAACCTGAATGCCGCGGACGCGCAGACGGCGTCCTTGCGGGTAGAGTTCCACTTCCTGGTCGGCGTCCAGGGTGCCGGAAATCAATGTGCCTGTGACAACGGTGCCGAATCCTTTCATCGTGAAAGCGCGGTCGATCGGCAGACGGAACCATCCCGAAGCGTTTTTTTCGCGCACGCCGCGCGCGGCCGTTTCAAGTTCCTTGCGCAGTTCCGCGATGCCTGCGCCAGTAGTCGAGCTGACGGCGATCTTCGGGGCGCCTTCGAGGAACGACCCGGCAACGAATTCGTCGACTTCCAGGCGCACGAGCTCGAGCAGTTCCGGATCGACGAGGTCGGCTTTTGTAAGTGCGACGACTCCCGACTGAACACCAAGCATCCGGCAGATTTCGAAGTGTTCGCGCGTCTGTGGCTTGATAGATTCAGCCGCGGAGACAACGAACAGCACGACATCGATTCCGGCGGCGCCGGCGAGCATGTTGCGCACGAAGCGTTCATGTCCGGGCACGTCGACGAAGCCGAGGCAGAGATTGTCGGCGACATTCAGATGCGCGAAGCCGAGGTCGATGGTGATGCCGCGCCGCTTCTCTTCCGCGAGGCGGTCGGCGTCGATGCCGGTCAGCGCCTTCACCAGTGCCGTTTTGCCGTGATCGATGTGTCCGGCTGTGCCGACGATAATGCTTCTCATCGACTATCCCTCGTTCAGGGCTTCGATGAGGGCCGGCACGACCTCGAACAGATCGCCGACGATGCCATAGTCTGCCACTTCAAAAATCGGCGCTTCGGGATCTTTGTTGATGGCGACGATGGTTTTCGATCCCTTCATGCCGACGAGATGCTGGATCGCGCCGGATATGCCGACCGCAAGATAGAGCTTGGGTGCGACGGTCTGTCCCGAGCTTCCTACCTGGCGCTCCATCGGCAACCAGCCGGTGTCGCAGACGGGACGCGACCCCGCCAGTTCCGCGCCGAGCGCGTCGGCCAGTTTCTGCACGATCGGGATATTCGCGGCCTCTTTAATGCCGCGGCCAACCGAGACGATGATCTCCGCGGCGCCAAGGTTGACGGCGCGCTGCGATTCGCGAAACAGTTCGAGAGGCTTCGTGCGAATCTGTTCCGCTTTCAGATCGGGCGTTATCGTTTCGACCTTTGCCGTACCGGAACGCAGAGAATCCGCGCGAAAAGCCCCGGCCTGAATCGAAGCGAAGTAAGGCGGTTCGCCCTCAAAGCGAAGATCCGCGTTGATCTTGCCCTGAAAAAGCTGGCGCACAAGAACCAGCGCGCCATCATCGACGCGATGCCCGATGACATCGCCGATCAGAACGCGGTCGAGCGCGGTTGCGAGCTTCGGGGCGAAGTCGCGGACCTGGTACGTATGCGGGAAAACGACGTACCCGGCCCGGTGCGATTCAATCAGTTGCTTCAGGGCAATGGTGTAACCATCCGGAGTGTAGGCCGCGAGCAGCTCATGATCGATGGCGTGGATTTTCTGAATGTCGTAGTTGGCAAGTGCCTGCGCCACCGGCTCGACGCCATGGCCCAGCACGGCCGCAAACACAGGCAGATGCAACTCGGCGCCGAATTGCTGTGCGGCGGCGAGAGCTTCGAGCGACATCCGATGCAAAGCACCATCGCGCTGTTCGAGTACCGCGAGAATTCCGCTCACAGGACCCTCGCTTCGAAACGCAGCTTGTCGACCAGTTTCGCAGCGGCTTCCTTCGCGGTTCCGTCGAAGATCTGCGACTGCTTCGTTTTCTCCGGCATGTAGATGCGATCGAGTGTGATCGAAGGCTGCGCAGGCGCCGCAAGCTCGGCCGCGGGAACCCGCCTGACCTCTTTCGTTTTCGCTTTTTTGATGCCCATGAGCGTGGCATAACGCAGCTTCGTCGCGCCCGACTGGATGGTCAACAGCGCGGGCAGAGGCATCTTGACATGCTGGAACCAGCCGTCCTCCAGTTCGCGCTTAACCTTTATCCCGCTGCCCGCGGCCTCGACGTTCATCACGATACTGGCGTGGGGCAGCCCCATCACTTCGGCGAGAATGACGCCGGTCTGGCCATAGCCAAGATCGTCCGACTGGAGACCCGTGAGGATGAGGTCGGGCTTTTCGGACGCAAGCGCTTTCGCCATCATGCGGGCCAGAGCCAGCGGATCGGAGGAACCGGGCTGATCGGTCTCGATATGGATGGCGCGATCGGCGCCTTTGGCGAGCGCTTCACGGATGGTCTGCGAAGCGCGCTCCGGTCCGGCGCAAAGGACGACCACTTCGCCCGTGAGTTTTTCTTTCAACTGGAGTCCCGATTCGAGCGCGTAGGCATCGGGCTCGTTGATTTCGTACGCCAGGTCCCCTTCTTCGATCCAGGTGGCGGCCGCGCCTCCGATCCTAAGCTGGCTGTCCCGCGAAGGCACCTGCTTGATGGCGACGACGATTTTCACTCTGGCTACTCCGTGAAACGTTTGAAGATGAGCGCACCATTGGTGCCGCCGAACCCGAAGGAGTTACTGAGCGCATAGTCGATCTTCATCGGTCGGGCGTGATTCGGCACATAATCGAGATCGCAGCCGGGATCGGGATTCTCGTAGTTGATGGTGGGCGGGGCGATCTGGTGTTGCAGCGCGCAGACCACGATGCCGGCTTCGATGCCGCCCGCGCCGCCCAGCACGTGTCCGGTCATCGACTTGGTGGAACTCACCGCGAGCTTATAAGCGTGATCGCCGAAGGCGCGCTTCATCGCGATGGTTTCGGCCTGATCCCCAATTGGAGTGGAGGTGCCATGGGCGTTGATGTAATCGATCTGCTCAGGGGCAAGCTTGGCGTCCCGGAGCGCATTGCGCATGACGCGGAAAGCGCCTTCTCCGTCTTCCGGAGGCGCCGTGAAATGGTAGGCGTCGCCGCTCATCCCGTAGCCCACGATTTCAGCGAGAATGGGCGCGCCGCGCCGTTTGGCGAATTCGAGTTCTTCGAGAATGACAACGCCCGCGCCCTCGCCAACCACGAAGCCGTCGCGGTCCCGATCGAAGGGGCGCGAGGCATGCGCGGGATCGTCGTTGCGCTGCGAGAGCGCCCGCATGGCGGCGAACCCACCGACACCCATTGGAGTGATGCAGGCTTCGGCACCGCCGCAGATCATGGCGTCCGCATCGTCGCGCTGAATGATCTTGAAGGAATCGCCGATCGAATGCGCGCTGGTGGTGCAGGCGGTTGCGGTAGCGGAGTTGGGACCCTTGGCACCGGTGCGAATGGAGACGTATCCGGAAGCCAGATTGATGATAGTGGCAGGAATAAAGAAGGGCGAGATGCGGCGCGGACCGTGTTCGAGAAAAGTCTTATGCTCGCGCTCGATCACCTCAAAACCACCGATGCCGCTGCCGATGTAAACACCGACGCGTTCGGCGGTTTCTTCATCGGTGATCTTCAGCCCCGAAGAGGAAAGCGCATCCACGGAAGCGGCAATGCCCATCTGGATGAAACGGCCCATCTTCTTGATCTCTTTTTTTTCGATGAAGCGGGCCGGATCGAAATGCTTGATCTCGCCGGCGATCTGGCAGTTGAAAGCGGACGGATCGAACGATTCAATGCGCGAGATGCCGCAGCGGCCTTCGAGCAGCGACTTCCAGGTCTGCTCGGTGGTATCGCCGATCGCGGTGAGCAGCCCAACACCGGTAACTACGACTCTGCGGGGAATAGAGGGTCTCCTTTAATGCCGTTCGCGCGCCTCGCAAACGCGGGCCAGCCGGGAGATGTGGCGGAGTGCCCGAATGGTTCCGCAAGGCGCGCCTTTCCCGGCTTGCAGTAGCCCGGAAGGCGGCTATTTCTTCTTGCCTTCAATATAAGTGACGGCGTCTCCGACGGTGGCGATCTTCTCGGCGTCTTCGTCGGGGATTTCCAGTTCGAAGGCCTCTTCGAACGCCATGACCAGTTCGACGATGTCCAGGGAATCGGCCCCCAGATCGTCGACGAATGAAGCCTTGTTGTCCACCTGGCTCTCGTCCACACCGAGTTGTTCCACAATGATCTGCTTGACCTTTTGCTCTACGGGCGATGCCATACTTCCTCCACTATATCTTGACGCCGGCGGGGCAAATTTTACCGGCCTGGGGCGCGAAGTTCTGATTCTACACCAGGGGGCGAAGCGGAACGGAATGTGTCAGGATCGTACCATCGCCTCCGCAATTTCGGTCATTCTCGTCTCCGCGCGCAACCCGCTGAATATCGGCGCGGCGGCGCGCGCCCTGGCGAACTTCGGGCTGGATGACCTGCGGCTGGTGAATCCGTACAAGGCCGCATTTCGCGAAGCCGTCTCGGCGGTAGGGGCGGAGCATGTGATGCGGACGGCGCGGGTCTTCGAAACAGTGGCCGAGGCAGTGAGCGACTGTTCCCTGGTGGTGGGCCTGACCGCGGCGCAGCGGCGCGAACTGCAGCAGCCGATCGCGCGGCTCGCGGCCGGGATAACACAAATCCGCGAGCACGGTGGACGGGTAGGCCTGATGTTCGGATCCGAGAAGACCGGATTGTCGAACGAGGACATGAGCTATTGCCATGCGCTGATGCGCATTCCGACTGCGCCTGAAACGCCGTCGATGAATCTGGGGCAGGCGGTGGCGGTTTGTCTTTACGAACTGAGGCGCGATTCGCGGGATGCCAATGAAACGCCGGTGCGGCGCGTGCGCGCGGACGCCATCGCGGGCAGCGACGCCGAGCAGGTGACGAAAATGCTGCTGGAGGTACTCGAACGGTCTGGGTACACGAAGCGGATCACGGCGGTGTCGACCGAGCAGAAGATCCGCCGCTGGGTACGGCGTACGCGGCTGAGCCGGCGCGATGCGCCGCTGCTGCTGGGCATTCTAAGACAGGTCTTGTGGAAGCTGGAAGACCGGGGTTAGAAGGCAGGCGGTTCCGCCTGCCCCACATTACTGCCCCTTGCTGAGGCGCTTGTAGTATTCGGCCACCGCGTCGGCGTAGCCCGGCGGCGTGTTGCGCGGATTCGTGCTGCGCACGCTGCCGTCGCTCTTCTCGATCTTGCGGCGCAGCATCAGCTCAACTTCATCGGCCTGCGTCAGCGCCTGCTGACCGATCACGGCATTGAGCTTCGGATCGTTGGTCCACTTTCGTGGATCCAGTTCCTGAGCGCGGCGCAGGAGATCCTGGAATTCCTTCGTCAGGTCCTTGTCGTCCGCGACGTCACCGCGAAGCCGGCCGATGTCGCGCATCAGGTCGTTGTAAGCCTGCTGGGCTTGTACGGGCGTCCAGTTGACGGGCCCCTGCTGATCGCCGAAGTTGGTTCCGTCGAATTGCCGGCCGTCGTTGGGACCACCATACGGGCCATAGGCTCCGCCGCGGGGAGCGTTGTTCACGCCAAGGCCGCCGCCGAATCCCGGCCCGCCGCGCGGACTCATGCCGCCCGCTTGCTGGCCCCCCTGCAGGCCGGCACCCTGGCCCTGACCGCTTTGTTGGCCTTGGCCTTGCCCCTGGCCTTGCTGCTGACCAGCCTGCTGTCCCTGTTGGCCTTGCTGTCCCTGTTGAGCATTGCCAGGCTGGTTTCCGGGCTGGTTGCCGGGCTGCCCGCGCTGGGCCTGCGCGCGTGCTAACTGTTCCATCGCGCGGCGTACCTGCTCAGCCTGGTTGAGCGCCTGCTGCATGCCCTGTTCGCCCTTGTCGCCATTCGCGCCGGATGTGGCGGCAGATTCGCCTTCGATCTTCTTCAGCGCGTCCTTCAGCTCGTCGAGGGACCGCGTTACCGGCGCTTCACGCATGACGGCATACTGACCAAGGCCCTGACGCAGTGCGTCCACCGTGGCCTGCATGCGCGTACCGAGGTCTTCCTGTTGGCTCTTGCCCATGGCGTCGCGAAGATCCTTCGACACGGTTGGCTGCGTGCCGGAGACATCGCGCGCGGCCTGCTGCATCTGCTTCTGCAGCGCGTTATAGTCGTCGAGCATCTTCTGCCGCTCTTCGGCCATTTGCTGCGAGACGGTCGGACTGTTCTGGCCCTGGCCGAAATTGCGCCGCAGCCGCTGTTCGAAATCTTCCTGATGCCCGGCAAGCTGCTCGGCCTTGTTGGCCAGGTCGCCGATCTCGGAACCGGTCTGCTGCTGGCGCAACGCTTCGAGCGTCTTGCCAGCCTGCTGCAGGCGTTCGGCGGCACGCTGCGCTTCGGACTGGCCCTGACTGGCCTGACCCTGCTGGCCGGGCTGACGCGCCGAAGCCGCGCTGCCCATATCGCGCTGGGCCTGTTCGAGCTCGCGAATGGCCTGTTCCAGCTGATCCGCCTGTTGACGGTTCAAGCCGTTCTGACCCTGCTGGCCGCCGCGCGGTTGCTGCCCGCTCGCGCTGGCGGATTGCTGGCCTTGCTGACCCTGCCGGCCCTGTTGCCCCGACTGGCCCTGTTGCCCCTGCTGGCCGCTCTGACTGCCGCTGGCCGACTGCTGGCCCTGTTGCCCTTGTTGGCCTTGCTGACCCTGTTGGCCCTGCTGCCCTTGCTGACCCTGCTGATCGCCGCGCTGCAGCGCTTCGATCTGGCGCTTCAGTTCCTCGGCTTCACGGCGCAGCATTTCCTGCTGGTAGCGCTGCTGCGCAAGCTGCTGCGGATTCATCTGCTGCTGTTGCGCCAAATCCTGCTGACGGCGCGCCAGGTCCTGGAGCTTCTTCAGCGTTTCGTCGATCTCCTGCTGCTTCTGTTCGGCGGCCGACCGCGCATTGGTCTCGAACTGGTTCTTGTCCTTATCGAGCTCGAGGTCGAAAAGATTGGCCAGATCGCGTCCGGCTCCTCCGCCACCACCACCGCCCCCACCGCCGCGGCTGATTTGAACCTGAATCTGGCGGAACGTCGACTCGGCGCGCAGCAGATGCTGCAACGCCTGCTGCTCCGGCGTGAGTGCGTCCTGGAACGAAAGCGCCTTCAGCTTGTCGGAGGCCGGCGACATCGAAGCCACGGCATCCTCCATCTCTTTTACGAACTGCTGGAACGCCGCGCCGCTGCCATCCAGCTGGCGGGCCTTGGTGCGATTGGCCAGCGACTGCGCCTGATCGCGAAGCTTCGACTGCACTTCGGAGAGATACTTGCCGTTTTCCGAAGCGGCGGCTTTGGCCTTGGCATCGCCTTTCAACTGATTGAAGGTCGCGGCAATGATTTCCTTCTCGCGTTCGGAGATCTGCTGTTCCTGGTCGGCGCCACCACCGCCACCCCCGCCACCGGACTGCTGGGATTGCGAGTACTCGAACTCGAACGGAACGGCCTGGATAAAGAACATGTCCGTCTTCGTCGAATTCTTGCCATCGCGCGCAGTGGCATAAAGACTGATGATGTCGCCTGGAACGAGCTTATAGTCTTCGAGCGAAAGCATGGTGGTGCCTTCGACCTTCTTCGCGCCTTTCTCTTTGAGCAGCGAAATGACTTTCTCGCCCGCGCCATTCACCGAGTAGTGCAGATCCAGTTCCTGCAGCGGATACTCGTCCTCACCCGAAACCGCGACCTGAACTTCTTCAATCGGGCTGACCTTGGCGTCGTGACCAGGCTTCGTAATGCGAACAGTCGGCGCATCCACTTTCCGCGCCTCGATGAAATAATCGTCGGTCAGGCGCACCAGTTCGCCATGGTCCATGACGGCGATGTGATACGAGCCGTCTTTCTCGACGGGAATGCTCGCGGTGGTGCGATTGTCCTTTGTGGCATCCAGACCGATCGGCTTGCCGTTCTCCATCACAATCTGCGCATTGGCGAGCGGCTTATCGGTTTGAATCTCGAGCTTCGCCACCGTGCCTTCAACGGCCCGCAGATCGCCGCCGGGGTCCTCGGTCGTGGAAGCCAGACCGGTCCACGACGGGTAGTTATACGTCACGCTGATGTTCTTGACGGCCGGCAAATCGACGGTATGAAGCTTGAACGTCTCGGACTTGATGCCGCCCGCCTCGACGTAATATTGAACATCGTCTGGAATGCCGACCAGCAGGTAACCGAAATCCGCGCTGCCGCTTTGCGGCTCCATGGGCGCTTGTTCAAATTTGGCCGACCCGGCGTACTGAACCCAGACATTGGCGTGCGCGGACGAGAAACCGCTGAGGCGCGCCGTGATTTCCTGATCGGCGTGGCGGCGGATGGTCCTGGAGCCAGGCTGAACGCCGATACTGTAATACGCCTTGATGGGCTGGTCCTTTGAATAGCTGCCCCAGAGCAGGGCCGTGCCGTAGCCGAATATGCCGGGTCCCCAGAACACGAGGTAAACCAGGACGCTGGCGGCGGCGGCGCCAAGAGAAGCGAAGCGGACGAAGCGTTTCTTGTCGACAATCCGTTCCGGCTCGGCATCGCGCGCGATCACCAGCGCATCTTCGGCGAGCAGAGGCAGAAAGGGATCGGAGGCATTCTCGCGCGAGCGCTCCGTGAACGTGAGGAGGCGCTGATCGAAGCCCGGGTGGCGCTGTTCGACTTCCTGCGCGGCGCGGCGGCGGTTCATGCGCATGAGCGGCACAATCAGAGCTGCCGCGGCGGCGGCGCCGATGCCGAGGAAGAGCACGAAGCGCCCGACGATGAGTCCGGAAGGCGGGAAGGCCACTGCAATCAGCACGCCGACGATGACAAGCGTCAGGATCAGCGCTGCGCCGAACACGGCGGCCGCGCCCCGCGTCCAGGCGAACAGACGCAAACGGCGCTCCAGCCGGTCCAGATATTGAGCCAGGCCTTCCAGTGGATTCATGCCATCTCCTTATCGGCCGCCAACTGCTGAGCGGTCATATGCCGGTTTCCAAGAATCGATTCCGCAATCGCCATTACAGCTAACATTGCCAACACCCACCACCAGAGTTCCGCATTGTCGTCCCGGGTGGTCGTGCCTGCCGCCGTGGTGCCCGGAGCCGATTTAGTGGCTACTCCCGTATTTTTCCACAGATCGAGTGTCTCCTGCGGAATAAGTGCAAAATCGGACTCCCGGCGGTCGGGATTGACGGCCGCCAGTTCTTCCCGGCCATTGGCCCGGCGGACGTCGAAAAAGCCCTCGGAGGGGAACTGAAACATGGTCGCGCTGGACGATTCGGCCAGTGTCAGCAGGCGTTTATCGCCAGGGCCGAGGATCTCGACCGGCACGCCTTTTTCCTTCGCGCTGCGCAGCTCGACAAACGAACCGACCTTGTAATTGGCCGGCGCCGCTCCGATGCCGCCCATCTCGCGGGTGGTCTGATCGATGAAAGGCACCCAGACGGCTTCCGTCGGCAGGTTATTGCCGATGTTATCCAGCGGCGACAGGAATACGAGCACGTGCCCGCCACCGATCTGGCGGTCGACGAGAAGCGGGGTTCCGTCGGACAGCTTCGCGGCCACCCGGATGTCGGGCACGTTTTGCGGAAGCTGCAGTTTTGCCACCTGAAAGAATTCGACGCCGCCCCAGTTCTGCGCGCGCGCGAACGACGGATAAGAGGTGTCGGCGTAAGAGACCGTCAGCACGGCGTCGTGGTCGGTCGAGACGGTGCGAAGTCCGAGATCGTTGAGATCCGCCACGGGGATGTGACGTCCGGGGGTGGCGTTCTTGCCGAGGGCGATGAACACCGACCCGCCGCCCTGCACGTATTTGGTGAGTGCGTCGTCCAGCTTCTGCGGAATCGGACCGGCGTCGGAAAGGATGACAAACGCATACTTCGACACATTCGCGTTACCGGACTGCGAGGTGGGCAGGGACTCGAGGGTGAAAGCGGGCTCGGCCGCCGATTCGAGCGCAGTCCGGATATACAGAGGACTCGCCGTGGCGGGTTCACCGTCGGCGTGCACGAGCAGCGCGGGCTTGGGATCGAGGCGCTCCACCGAGAAGAGCCAGTGATCGTCGAGCGGAAACTGGTCGGCGCTGTCGATGCGGATCTCGCATTTGGTCAGGCCGTAGGGCGCATCGAGGGTCAGG
>Ga0181536_10004683_pt1 | contig 14370 bp, 13 predicted proteins | sample PEATcosm2014_Bin_41_FD_121105 | JGI IMG/M metagenome (GOLD analysis project Ga0181536, IMG submission 121105) | Peatland microbial communities from MTU Mesocosm Facility, Houghton, MI, USA - PEATcosm2014_Bin17_60_metaG | ecosystem: Environmental > Terrestrial > Soil > Wetlands > Peat | place... | reverse complement strand
GGGCCGTCGCCGGAGGTGGAAAGCGACGTGCCGACCGCCCATTTGCCGCTCAAACCACTCCAGGCCACGGCAAACACCCTTCCGCACGGTTCAGATCGCACCGAAATGCACACGGAGCGGGGGGTGGTGAGAAATCCGGGCTAGTACCTCGCTCCGCTTTGCTCGATGGCCGCAAACGTCACCCCGTCGATTCCCGGTGTTCCGTTGTTCTGTCTGACCGTCAAATTGGCTTCCTGCAAGGTTTCCAGCTTGCGCATGAACGCAATATTAGGCTTCTTATCAATAGCTTACAATTTTATTGGTGTACAATTTCAACATAAGCCGTACAATTGCGTTGATGTCGCAGCTTGTTTCGCAACTACTTCCCACGAGGGCCCAATGACCGCGAGCCGCGAAAAGACCGAGTCACGCAAGCTGCCCATGATGCCCATCCGTGACATGGTGATCTTTCCTTACATGATGACCCCCTTTGTGGTGGGCCGCGAGTCCAGTGTGCGCGCCCTCGAAGAGGCGCTCAACGGCGGCCGCAAGATATTTCTCGCCACCCAGCACGACGCCAGCGTGGACGAGCCGCGGGCCAAGGAAATTTATCAGGTCGGCTCGATCTGCAACATTGTGCAGAGCGTCAAGATGCCTGACGGCAATATCAAGGTGCTGGTCGAAGGCGTGGAGCGCGCCAAGTCCATCGAGGTGAACGACCGCGACGGCTTTTTCGTGGCCACCGTGCGCACCGGCAAGACGCAGTTTGATATGACTTCGGCCGTCGAGCAACTGATGACGCGCGTCACCGGCCTCTTCGAGCAATACGTCAAGTTGCAGCAGTCGCTCAACTACGAGACCATCATCGCCACCGTGCGCATGGACGAGCCTGCCAAGCTGAGTGACACCATCGCCGCCAACCTGCAACTGGGCATCGAGGAGAAGCAGGAACTTCTGGCCATCTTCGATCCGGCTGCGCGCCTTGCGCGCATCGCCGACGTGCTGGACATCGAAATCGAGAAGCTCGATCTGGACCGTAACATTCAGTCGCGCGTGAAGCGGCAGATGGAGCGGGCGCAAAAAGAGTATTACCTCAACGAGAAAATCAAGGCCATTCAGAAGGAATTAGGCCGCGGCGAGAAGAGCGAGTTCGACGAGCTGCGCAAGAAGATAGAAGCCGCCGGAATGCCCAAGGATGTGCTCGACAAGGCTATTCAGGAACTGAAAAAACTGGAAGCCATGCCGCCCATGTCGGCCGAGTCTACAGTTAGTCGCAACTATATCGATTGGCTGCTGGCTGTGCCGTGGAAGAAGCGCTCCAAGGAGACGCGTTCCATCGACCACGCGGAGAAGGTACTGAACGCGGATCACTATGGCTTAGAAAAGATCAAGGACCGCATCCTTGAGTTTCTTGCGGTTCGCCAGTTGGTGAAAAATCCAAAGGGTTCGATCCTGTGCTTCGCCGGACCTCCGGGCGTGGGCAAGACTTCGCTGGGAATGTCGATCGCCAAAGCTACAGGCCGCAAGTTTGTGCGGCTCTCCTTGGGTGGCATCCGCGACGAGGCGGAGATTCGCGGCCATCGCCGCACTTACATCGGCGCGCTGCCGGGTCAGATCATTCAGCACATGAAGCGGGCCGGAACCCGTAACCCGGTCTTCTTGCTCGATGAAGTGGATAAGATGGCCTCCGATTTTCGCGGGGACCCGGCATCGGCGCTGCTGGAAGTGCTGGATCCGGAGCAAAACATCGCCTTTCAGGACCACTATCTGGACGTGGACTACGACCTCTCGCAAGTGCTGTTTGTGGCCACGGCCAACGTGATGCACACCGTTCCGGCCGCGCTTCAGGATCGCATGGAGGTACTGCGCCTGCAAGGCTACACGGAGCAGGAAAAGCTGGAAATCGCGCGGCAATATCTGGTCAAGAAACAGCGCGAGCAGACGGGGTTAAGCGAGAAAAACATCGTCTTCAAGGATGACGCGATTCTGGAAATCATTCGTTGTTACACGCGCGAAGCCGGAGTGCGCAACCTGGAGCGCGAGATAGGCAACGTCTGCCGCAAGGTAGCTCGCCGCGTGGTCAAGAACAGCGCAAAGCACAAGGAAGAACTTACCGCCGCCAACATCGGCGAGTTTCTGGGCGTGGCCAAATTCCGCGACTCCGAGGTGCATGAAAAGAGCGAAATCGGCTTGGTCACCGGCCTGGCATGGACCGAGGTCGGCGGCAGCATTCTCACCACGGAAGTGCAGGTGCTGGACGGCAAGGGCAAGCTCACCATCACCGGTCAGCTTGGCGACGTGATGCAGGAGTCGGCGCAGGCTGCGTTAAGTTACATTCGCGGCAAGGCGCAAGTGCTGGGACTTAGCCGCGAGTTCTATCGCAACGTGGACCTGCACCTGCATGTGCCCGAGGGCGCAATCCCCAAGGACGGCCCCTCGGCCGGCATCACCATGGCCACTGCTTTGGCCAGCGCGCTGGCCAAGATCCCGGTGCGGCGCGATATTGCCATGACCGGCGAAATCACTCTGCGCGGCAAGGTGCTGGCCATCGGCGGCTTGAAGGAAAAGCTGCTGGCAGCATTGCGCGCCGGCATCTTTGAAGTTATTCTGCCCCGCGCCAACGAGAAAGACATCGCCGAGTTGCCGGATAATATTAAGAAGTCCATCAAGCTGCACTTTGTGGACCAGATGGATGAGGTGCTCAAGCTGGCGCTGGAAGGCCCGCTGCCCACGGCGCTGCCCGCGGAAACCGAGGTGCTGGCCGCTGTATCGCCTACCGAACTTACGGGCAATCTTCCCGCCCACCAGTAGCGCGTCTTGCGCGAAATCCTAAGTCTAAGAATCGAGAGGACTGCGCCCATTCGGCAAGCTCAGGACAGGCTGTTCAGCGGATGCACGGTCATGGTTGGAAATGACGCCTTGCACAACGCAGCGTCCACTGCGGGGAATAATAGGGTATTCTCCATTGGAGGGAGTTCCGGTTCCGGCTGCTGCATTTGCCACTTGACCTGGGGCCGGGTTCTCGCCAAAAATAGCGGAGTCGTATCGCAAGTTGTGGTCATCTTAAAATGCGCAATGCCCATTGCGCGAGAGAGAAAGTGAGGAAGCTGCAATGCCTAGCTGCCCAGAATGCGAGAATAATCTTGACTTCGATGTCGACGAAGTCGAAGAAGGCGATGTGGTCGCCTGCGCGGAGTGCGGAACCGAGTACGAGGTGGTCGGCGTTGAGCCGCTGGAGTTGACGCGGGTGGACGCCGATCTGGATGAAGACGACGAAATTGTGCTCGACGAGGATGAGGAGGACAAGTGAGGTTGAATCGCGCGATTTTGGCGGCCGGGGTGGTCATTGCCGCCCTGGCCGCTGGTTTGGCGCCGACGGCATCGCGGAGCGGCCCGAACGGATTTGGTTTTGGGCCGCCCTTGGCTCAGGCGCAAAACCTGGGCCAGCGCGTCGTGATGGGCAGCGTGGTAGACGCTGCCTCCGCGCCAGTGCCGGGCGCCACCGTCTTTCTCAGGAACCTGAAGTCCAAGGCCATTCGCAGTTTCACATCCGACGCAAAGGGCCGATTCCGCTTTGCTCAAGTAGATATGCCAGAAGACCATGAGCTATGGGCGGAAAAGGACGGCAGGAAGAGCGCCGTCAAGACCGTCAGTTCCTGGGACACGCGCAAGGAGTTCGAGACCGAGCTGAAGCTGAAGTAAGCCGAATTCACACCTCCAGCTTTTTCGTTACCAGTTCATTCAGCAGTGCTGGATTGGCCTGCCCCTTGGAAGCCTTCATCACTTGGCCCACAAAGAATCCGGCCATGGTCTTCTTGCCGGCGCGGTACTGCTCCACCTGCTTGGGGTTGGCGGCAATCACCTCGTCGATCAGCTTTTCGATGGCCGAGGCATCAGTGAGTTGCTCCGGCTTTTCGCGCTCGTAGATGGCGGGAAAGTCCTCGCTCTTCTCGAAACAAATGTCGAAGAGCTGCTTGAGCTGCTTGGAACTGATCTTGCCCTCATCGAGCAGATCGGCGGCCTGCACGATCCCGACCATCGAAACCGGCGAATTCTCCTGTTCGAGGCCCAGCGCCTTCAGCCGCCCACCCACCTCGCTCAACAGCACATTGGCCACGCGGCGCGGATTGCGGGCGCGGCGGGCCGCAGCCTCAAAGCGATCGGCAAACTCGCGCGATGCGGTTAGCGTGAAGGCATCCTGCCGGTTCAGTTCGTACTCGGCAATCATGCGGGCGCGGCGGGCTTCAGGAAGCTCAGGGATCTCCGCTCTTATGCGTTGGATAAATTCGCGGGTCAGCACCAACGGCGGCAGGTCAGGCTCCGGGAAGTAGCGGTAGTCGTGCGCCTGCTCCTTGGAACGCATTGAGTAAGTGCGGCCCTCGTTGGCGTTCCACAACCGGCTCTCCTGAATCACGCGCCCGCCGGATTCGAGCACTTCGATCTGGCGCTCGATCTCGTATTCCAGCGCCGCGCGGACGAAGCGGAAGCTGTTCACGTTTTTCACTTCGGCTTTCGTCCCGAATTTCTCCGCGCCCTTCAACCGTACGCTTACGTTGGCATCGCAACGTAGCGAACCCTCCTCCATGTTGCAGTCGGAGACGCCGCAGTAGAGCATTATCTCCTTGAGGCGAGTCAGGTACTCGAAGGCCTCGTCGGGAGTGCGAATGTCGGGATCGGAGACGATCTCGGCTAGCGGCGTCCCGCAGCGGTTCAGGTCGAGGTAGGTGCGGGTGGCGGAGTCGGCGAAGCCGTCGTGGATGCTCTTGCCGGCGTCCTCTTCCATGTGCAGGCGGGTGATGCCGATGCGTTTACACACCGGCGACGAAGACCTGTCGCCGGGGACCCCGGTCGCGCCGCCGTCCGCCGTGGGCACCTCAATCCAGCCATGCTCGGCGATGGGCTTGTCGAACTGCGAGATCTGGTAGCCCTTGGGCAGGTCGGGATAGAAGTAGTTCTTGCGCGCGAAGATGGATCGCTCGCGCACCTCGCAGTTGATGGCCATCGAGGCCAGCGCGGCAAATTCGACGGCCTTGGCGTTGAGCACTGGAAGCGCCCCCGGCAGACCCAGGCAGACCGGGCATACGTTGCTGTTCGGCGCCGAGCCGAATTGATTGGCGCAACTGCAAAAGGCCTTGGTGGCGGTGAGCAGTTGCACATGGACTTCGAGTCCGATGACGGGCTCGTACTTGGCCAGGACTTCGGGTAAAAGCTGGGCGGGCATATATGAATTTTAGCGCGAGAGGCAATATGACGGCTGCGGTGGAGAGTAGAAACTGTCAGTTTACTGTGATTTTTACGGCTTCAATCTCCCATAACATGCCGTCGCGGAAAACAAGCGCTAGATGGTTCGAAACCGAGTAATTCTCCTTGTCGATGACCCTCTGATGCTCATGGCTGAAGAAAAGGGTCTTGCCCCGCGTAACAGTAGGTCGTCCCAGGACCTTTTGAACTTCTACTTCTGTCATTCCAAGGTGAAGCGCGAGAGGCAAGTCGATCCCACCCTTGTCATCGGGAATCCGACCGCAGCGACGATCTGGTGATTCGTTGGGAGATAATCGTCTCCACTGAAACCCGCCAACATCAGGCCCGTTGATTTCGAAGCTTTCAAGCCAGAGTATCCACGGCCCATTCGCGTCGTTTCCGTGAAGGCAGAGCCATGCTTCCGCGTCTCCAGCATCTCCGCGGCTGCCAACAGTTCCGCCAAAACGCTTCCGCGCATCTTCCAACTTCGTCTCTTCGATGACGATTGGCACATTCGCCACACTCAGTGCCCCAACCATCTCCTTCGGGACAGTCGGTCGAGGCATATTGTCCCACCAGCCGATTCTTGATGGCGACCAGATCACCGTTTTGGCAGAGGGCTTCGCTGTTGACTGTGCAGAGCAGGCGCAGGCTACGACCACTGCAACAAAGGTGAGACTTACAAACCAGTTCATCAAGTACCGTCCAATCCATCCCACCCCTCGCGAAGTGCGCTAATAATGGGACACACACATTTCTCCAACTGTGAAATGGACCGACACAACGAAGGAGGAAGCGGAATCTTCACCGGGGGTGGAAGCTTCACAGGCGTCTTCGTCGCAGAGCGGAAATAGTCTCGAAAGCGCTTCGGGCCACCGTATCTGGAACTGCCTATTTGACCTACGTATCCCATATATTCCCCCTTCCTTAATTATTGCCTCCTCCACAAGCAAAGTCCAATACGCCACTCCGCCGGATCGTCGTCCGAAATCCTCGATCTGTAGGGCTTCGACAGTATTATCGAGTTCGATCATTCATGCCGGATACAGGAGCGGAATACGCGGCAACGGCCCGTGCTCTTCAGATATTTATGACTTCCGGACGGGCTTCACTTGCGCTTATCCAGCCTCGCGCTCCAGAGCGCAAACAAAGAAGCCATCGGTGCGGTAGAGGCCGGGCAACAGGCGCAGGCAGCCTTCGGGGGTGAGTGCATCGCGCAGGCGCTCCGCGCCGGAGACGGTGAGGATGCCCTTGCCGAGCAGATCGTCGATGCGGGAATCGAGCGGGAGCAGGCGTGCGTTGGGGGTTTCGGCAAGCACCGCTGCGACGACCTGCTCGTTTTCTTCCGGCTCCAGGGAGCAGGTGGAGTAGACGACGCGGCCGCCGGGGCGCACCGAGCGCAGCGCGGCGCGGAGGATGGCCCGCTGGCGCTCGGCCTGTCGGCTGAGGGCTACGAGGCTCAGTCGATGGCGAAGCTCCGGATTGCGGCCCAGTGTGCCGGTGCCGCTGCAAGGAACGTCGGCCAGAGCCAGATCGAGGGCCGCGTCCTCGGCCAGCGCGGCTGCGTCGGCCAAGCGGCACTGGACCCGGTCGCCCAGATAGGCCAATCGCGTTTGGAGTTGTTCAAAGCGCGGAACTCTGATTTCGCAGGCGAGAATGCGGGCTGCCGGGTTGCGCTCGGCCAGAATGAGGGTTTTTCCGCCGGGGGCGGCGCAGGCGTCGAGGATGCTTTTCACTTTTTGGTTAGGTTTCTCGTTGTCCCAACCGGCAAGCTCGGCGACCAGTTGCGAGCCTTCGTCCTGCACACGTACGCGGCCTTCGAGAAATGCGGCAGTCGAAGTGAGGTCGCCGGAGACCACGATGCGGGCGGCAGTGAGCAGTTCGCCGGGCTCGATGCGGATGCCGGCCTGGGCGAGTTCGTCTTCGCCGTCGGGGCTAACGATGCGAATGGTTTGGGTGGGCTGGCTCTGGTCGTAGCGGCAGATGGAGCGGGCTGCCTCGATGCCGAAAGAGTTGGCCCAGCGCTCGACCACCCAGGCGGGATGGGATTGGGCCAGCGCCAGTTCCACCGCGCTCTCCTCCGAATAGTGAAACGGCGGAGCCGCCGCGAGTTTGCGAAGGACGGCGTTGACCATGCCGGAGGCGAAGCGGTGACCGGCCTGTTTGGCCAGCTCCACGCTTTCGTCAATGGCGGCGCGCTCGGGGATGCGATCCAGGTGGAGAACCTGGAAGGCGCCGAGGCGCATGGCGATCAAGACTTCGCAGTCGAGCTTGCCGCAAGGGCGTGTAAGCAGGGCTTGCAACAGGTGGTCGAGCTGTATCTGCCAGCGCAGAACGCCGAGGACCAGGGCCGTGGCCAGATTGCGGTCGGGGGCGGAAAGGGCATTGACGGCCTTTCCGCGCAGCAGGTCGTCTGAATGGGATTGCCCGTGCTCGACGGCCATGAGGATCGAGAAAGCGGCCTTGCGCGCCGGAGATATTTCTGCCGTACGATTCTTCGGCGCGGTCTTCGTGGAACCTGCCTTCCGCAGGGCGGTCATTGAGCCGGAGTCCCAAGCCGCGCGCCTACAGCCAGCGCGGTTCCTCGCAAAAATTCTGCCGTCATAAGCCGTTTTTTGCCTTCAAGCTGGACTTCAAGCAGTTCAATCCAAGTATTTTGAGCGCAAGCAGCAAAAAGTCGGTGGCCTTCCAGATGAATCTGGCCGGGCTGAACGTTGTCAAGCGAAGTAAAGCCCACGGCGCCCATGTGATGGACGATCAGCTTCTTGCCGTCGAGCGTGGTGAATGCTCCCGGCCAGGGCTGAAAGCCGCGCCAGCGATTCCAGAGTTCGGTGGCAGTGTGGGTGGCGAAGTCCATGCGGCCGTCTTCGCGGTTGAGCAGCGGTGCGAGCGTGGCCTGGGAGTGGTCCTGAGGCTGGGCCTGGATGGTTCCATTGGCCAAGCCCGCGAGAGTTTCAACCACCAGCGGCGCGCCGGCTTCGGCGAGCGCGTCAAAGAGATCCGCGGCAGTCTGCTCGGGAGCGATGGGGAAGGTCTGCTGGAGCAGGATCGGGCCGGTATCGAGGCCCTCCTCCAGCAGCATTGTCGAGTTGCCGGTGACGGTCTCGCCCCGCGCCACGGCCCACTGGATGGGCGCGGCGCCGCGGTATTTGGGCAGCAAAGAGGCGTGCAGATTGATGCAGCCGAGCCGCGGCAGGGCCAGCATCCAGGGGGGAATGATGCGACCGTAGGCGACGACGACGATCGCATCCGGCGCGATGGCTTCGAGCTGGGCGCGAAACTCGGAGTTGTTGCGAATCTTGTCGGGCTGGGTAACCGTAAGGCCGGCACTCTGGGCGCTCTGCTTCACGGGCGGGGCGGTGAACTGCTGCGAACGGCCTACCGGGCGGTCAAGCTGCGAGACCACCAGCGCCACTTCGTGGCCTGCCGCCAGCAGCGCATCCAGCGTGGGCACGGCAAAGCGGGGAGTTCCGCAGAAGACGAGTTTCACGGGTTTACCATTTGCCTTCGCGCTGCATCTTGCGGATCTTGCGCAGGTTCAGGTCGCGCTTGAGGGCGCTCATGCGAAAGATAAACAGCATCCCGTCCACATGGTCGATCTCGTGCTGGAAGCAGCGTGAGAGCAGGTCCTCGCCGTCCATCTCGAACCACTTGCCGTGCTCGTCCTGGGCGCGGATGCGGACCTTGGCAGCGCGCACCACCTTCTCGCGAATCTCAGGAAAGCTGAGGCAGCCTTCCTCCTCGTAGACCTTGCCCTCGCGGAAGATGATTTCGGGGTTGGCGATCACCAGCTTGTCCTTGGGGTTCTTGCCCATGCTCAGGTCGATCACCGTCAGACGCTTGGAAACGCCCACCTGCGGCGCGGCCAAGCCGACGCCCTGCGAGGCATAGGTCGTCTCGAACATATCGGCGACCAGCTTGCGCAGATCGGCGTCGAATTCTGTGACCGGCTCGCCGGGCCGCGAGAGCACGGGATCGGGATATTTGACGATGGTCAAAATCATCTGCGTCCGCTAAAAGCTCCGTATCTGTTCGATGTAGCCCGCGAAATTTCGTTGCAATTCCAGCGCCGAATCGCCGCCGAATTTTTCCTGCACGGCCTTGGCGACGGTCAGCGCCACCATCGCTTCGCCGACCACCCCCGCCGCCGGAACCACGCAAATATCCGAGCGCTCGTAGCTGGCGCTGGTTGCCTCGCGGGTATCGAAGCGAACCGATTCCAGCGGCTTGCGCAGCGTCGAGATCGGTTTCAGGTGGCCGCGCACCACAATCTCTTCGCCGTTCGAGACGCCGCCCTCGATGCCTCCGGCGTTGTTCTGATGGCGCACGAAGCGGGTGGGTTGGCCGGTCGATTCGGCTGCATAGTAGATCGGATCATGCACCTTGGAGCCGAAGTTTTCACTGCCAAAAACGCCGCGGCCGATCTCGACCGCCTTCACCGCCTGAATGCTCATCACCGCCCAGGCTAGCAGCCCGTCCAGCTTCTCATCCCAGTTGGCGTAGGTGCCCAGCCCTGCCGGAACGCCGTGGACCACCACCTCGAAGACGCCGCCCACCGTATCGCCGGTCCGCGCCGCCTCTTCGACCTCTTCCTTCATGCGGGCCTCGGTCGCCGCATCCACGCAGCCGAGAACCACTTCGTCCAGTTTGGCGAGGGCGGCGATCTCGTTCCACGCAGCGGCGCGTTCCAGCTTCACCCGGCCCACGCGGATCACGTGGCTGGCTACCTCAATGCCCAGCGTACGCAGCATCAGTTTCGCAAAAGCTCCGGCGGCCACGCGCGCGGTGGTTTCGCGGGCCGATGCGCGCTCCAGCACGTAGCGCGCATCTGGAAAGTTGTACTTGAGCGCTCCGGCCAGATCGGCGTGACCGGGCCGCGGCGAGACCACTGCCTGATGCAGCCCAGAGTCGCCAACCTCCACCGGCAGCTTGCTTTCCCAGTTCTTCCAGTCGCGGTTGACCAGTTCTATCGCAATGGGAGCGCCGATGGTCTTGCCGTGCCGCACGCCGGAAAGAACATGAGCCTTATCGGTTTCAATCTTCATGCGCCCACCGCGCCCATAGCCCTGCTGGCGACGCCACAGTTCGCGGTTCACAAACTCCAGATCGACGGGCACGCCGGCTGGCACTCCGGAGACCAGCGCGATCAGAGCCTCGCCGTGCGACTCCCCGGCAGTTGAGAAACGAATCATATTCTTCCGATTGTAACGGACAAGCTAGAAGTTAGTTCGGCATCGAATAACTTCACCCGGAATCCTCCGGAAAAATTCTTGAAACCAGCGCGAAGGGCTTTGAAATGAATTCTCGCAGCGGAATAACTGTGACCTCCGCGCAACTATCCCCCGTGACGCCATGCGAGTCTGTGCCGCGCCACAGGAATCCCTACGCACGGTCAAAGCGCATTCTGCAAAAACATTCCTTTGCGGATCGGCGTCTGGACTGCGGACGGTCTGGTTACCGCTCGTGCTTCTGCCAATGAAGCATATGGTGATCGTCCACGGTGATCTTCGCGGGCAGAGTCAAGCCGCAGGTCTTGCAGATCAGCACATCCCTGCCGATCTCCCAGTGGGTGCAGTCCTTGCATTTACAAACCAGAAGTTCAATTTGCTTCTTGCCGCTCATTTACAACCTCCTGAACTCATCTTTTACTTCGCGCACGAAATCGGTGAACCGGGCGGTGGTGATGATGCCCGGCTGCCAGCACAAATCCCGGTCAATTAGATTGTACTGCTTCACGATGCGGGAACCGGGAAGCGTGTTTCCATCCTCGCCGGGAGCATGGCCCATAAGCCATAGATGGTCGGCCACCGAACATGCTGCGGTCACGTCGTGAGTCACCACAATAATGGTATTCAGATCGTCCATGTTGGAAACCTTGGCGATCAACTCGCAGGTCTTCTCCAGCATGATAAGGTCGAGGCCTGAAAACGGCTCATCCATCAGCAGGAAGTGCTCGCTGCACAGTATCTGCTGGATGATGGCGCATCTTTGCCGCTGTCCGCCCGATAACTGCGCGGGATACAGGTTGTACTTGTCCGCCAGCTCGAATTCGCTCAGAAACTCCATCACCTTGTCGCGGGCGATCTTCGCGTCTTTTTCCTTCTTCTTGGCGCCTAACATCAGGTTTCCGAGCACGGTGCGATGCTCGAAGAGCGGATAACTCTGGGCAACCACGCCGACTTCGCCTGCGATAACCGGACGGTCGAAGCCGTTCACCGACACCCGGCCCGAAGTGGGCGCGTGCAGCCCCGCGATGATGCGGAAGAGCGTGGTTTTGCCGCAGCCGGAAGGACCGAGAATGCCTACAACCTGCCCTTGTACCCTGCCCGGCACGATAATGTCGCGCACCTCAGCGGTAACATTGCTCAACACTGGACGGCCGTCGTAATCGAGAGACACGTTGTCGATCTTCAACAGAGTCTTGCCGAAGCTATAAGTGGGGGTTGCCATTAGTTTCGCTCCAGCGTCAGTGCCGCATACGGGCAAAGCATATTCTTGAACAACCCGATGCTGTAATCCTGAAACAGGCCCAGCATGAGGATGGTCAATTGGATGGCGAAGACCGCCGCAAGGCGGAAGTGGTGGTTCTGGTCGAGCAGAATGGTGCCGACGCCGCCCTCGGAGCGAACTATCCCCTCCACCATTGTCAGCATCATCCAGCCGATCGCCGCATTCTGCCGCAAAACGTCGAATGCCTGGTCGATCTGGCCTAGAACGATCACTTCCCAAACCACGCGCCATTCGCTCATGCGCAGGGTGCGCGCCAGGTCGAACATCTCTTTCGGAATGCCGTTGATGACATCGGCCATGCCGGTAACGAAGAATACCGAAACTGAAAAGACCAGCAGCGATACTTTCAGTTCATGGCTGCTCCTGGTCATCACAGTAAAGAAGAAAGTCAATCCGACCAGCGAGAGAAAGCGCAGCTTGCTGAGCAAGGCGACGACGGGACGAAAGAAGGGCATCACGGTCGCATAAGCCAGCAGCAGCGAAACCACGGTGGCTACGGCAATTGCCTGGACGTTGAGATAAAAGCTGGTGAGCAGTTCCGCGCCCAGCCCCTGATCCCAGAGTTCTCCGAGCGCGCTCATGACTTCGCCCGGTTTGGGCAGCAGGACGAACGGACTGAATATCCACAACAAGATCACAATGGCGACCTGAACGGCAACCAGAGCGCGCACGGCATTCTTGTTCAGGACCGCATTGGGCGAAAACACAGCGATAGCATGATTCATGATGTTCACATATTCAGGTCGATGCGTGGTTTCCGGTTGGTTACGAAGCAGAAACGTTGAGGACGCGGGCATCCTTAGTTCTCAAAACCGAGTTCAGTAAAACCCGATGCTCAAGCCCCAATTCGTCTGGCATCGACGGCAGCAACGAAACCGCTCCAATTCTCTTGGGCGATCTTCTTCAGTTCATCGCTGTATCCGAAGACAGCCCAAGGTGTTTTCTCTCCTAGCATCGTTAGGACTGCATCTGTCTTGTCCCGTTTCTCGTCCATTTCGAGCGATACCCCGTACCGGTCAAACATCAACGTGGAATACGTTTTTCCTGTGGGAATGAAGTTTACCGAATGCTTTGTGACCTTTTTGTAGGCCCAAACAACGTCGGGAATATGGAACACCGCGCAGGAAAACATACCCTTCACCAACACCCACGATGGCGTGACGATAGCGCCACAAAGTCTCCCGGCATTTCCTTTTAGTTCAAGGTCTATTTGCTGTGCTATGTCAACAAGAGAACCATACCTGGATGCTGCTTTAAAAATCGGATGACTCAAGGGATCATTTCGGCGTTGAGCTACCTTGCGGATAAGCCATGCAGCAAACAGAAGCACGGGGAGACCTATAGCCAGGGCAACGTACCCGTCGCTACGAAAACCTGTTGCATCCAACATCAACGGCAGAAAAACGCTGTCAGCATTCGGGTACTCGCCCAACAACGGGGTCACGATCTTGGAATGCACGTCAGTTGGGAGTTCCGTGATCGCCCCATGGTACTCTTTGCCGTCGTCTTTTGGATTTCTCTTCACAATCAGGAGCCTCTTGCCAAGCACAAGGATCGCATACTCTGCTTTGACGGTTTCGCTCTGGACAACACCGCTCTGGCTTTCAGTCCGCTCCACATCTTGAAGACCGGTATCTAATGAGTCTTCGCCCTTGATGGTCACAAAATAGCGTAACAAGGATTCCGGGTTGTTTATCAGAGACAGCGAGTTAACCTCGATATCAGACGGACCCTTGAAGAAGTTGTAGAAATACTTCCACTGGAACGCACCATATGCACCCACAGCCAGAATCAGAGCCAGACCGACACAAAAAAGGTTTCGGTTTGCTCGGTCCACCTGACTGGCGAGAAATGTTCCTCGCATCTGTGTGCCGATTAGACTCCATTCATTTTCCACATTCACATCCCGGATATTAAGATCATGGCATAAATCGGGGAGGCTTGCGCCTCCCCGATTGGGTAATAACTACTGGCCGATCTGAGTTATCTCAACGCGGCGGTTCAGCGCCTTGCCGCCGGGCGTCGCGTTGGAAGCAATGGGATCCTGCGAACCGTGGCCGGCCACCAGTTTGAAGCGCGAGTCCGGGAAGCTCAACGGAGCTACTTGCTGGAAGTAGCGCTTGACGGCCTGGGCCCTCTTTTCGCTCAACGGCACATTGACCGCGTCGCTGCCTGCATTGTCGGTGTAGCCGTCGATCTGAAGCGCCAGTTGCGAGTTGATGGCCAGCGAATCCTTCAACTCGTTCAGTGTGGGTAGACTGTCGGATAGGGGCTGATCGGAGCCTGACGCAAAGTTGATATAGACGGCCTTATGGCCAAGCACTGTGCCGCTTTGCGCTTCCTTGGCGTAGTCCACCGTCTCCGCGCTCGCGCCCTGCACGCCATTGGTGTTCAGCATGGCCTGCGCGCCGAAGATGAACGAGGTATCGACCGCTTCCTTGTAAGGCGGAATGGGATTGTCCTTGAAGAGTTGAGGATAGTTCATCGTGGCAATCTTGCCGAAGGTCTCGTAGGTGGCGCGCATATTGTTGTTATGCATGCCGTCCAGTCCGAAGTAATTTACATCGTCCTCCAGGCCGAAGACCGCCGAGCCGCCCAAGGGCTGGCCCGACTTCGGATCGCTTAACCCGGAGTAATACT
>Ga0181536_10004680_pt1 | contig 14374 bp, 11 predicted proteins | sample PEATcosm2014_Bin_41_FD_121105 | JGI IMG/M metagenome (GOLD analysis project Ga0181536, IMG submission 121105) | Peatland microbial communities from MTU Mesocosm Facility, Houghton, MI, USA - PEATcosm2014_Bin17_60_metaG | ecosystem: Environmental > Terrestrial > Soil > Wetlands > Peat | place... | reverse complement strand
CGGATCGGCGTCGGGCTCTACGGGCAACACTGAGACGTTGGAGCTGATTTTAGGCAAAACCTGATCTCCGGAGATCAACACCCCAAGGTCGGGAGCGTGCAGGCAAAGATGCTCTGGCGAATGCCCTCGTCCAACGACTGCGCGCCAGAGTATGCCGCCGATTTGGAGTTCCTCGCCGTCCGAGACACGCCGGTAGCTATCTGGCAGCGGATTCGCCATCGCTCCAAAGCTCGCCGAGCGACGACGGTAATGTTCAATTGCGCTGTCATCCCACCCGGCGGCCCGAAAATGGCGAATTGCGTCGATCGAATATTCCTGTTGCGCATTCGCGAGTGACAAACGGTAACTGAAGTACTCGAGTCGGGTCATCCACAACCTGCACCGGAACCGATTGGTCAGCCAACCCGCCAATCCTGCATGGTCGCGGTGCATATGGGTGCAAATCACCCGCTTTATGGGTTTGCCGGACAGTCTGTGCGCGAATGCCGTGTTCCAAGCGGCCTCCGCCTGTGGTGTCTTCATCCCGGTATCGACGATGGTCCAGCCGTCGCCCTCATCAAGTCCCCACACGTTGATGTGGTCCAGCGCAAACGGTAGGGGTATTCGCATCCAAAAGACGCCGGGCGCCACTTCCTTGGAGTCCGACACTGCCAGGGAAGAGCCAAATGGGTAAATCAGTGCCGCGGTCAGTTTTGTTCTCTAGTTCGAATGCCGACGCAGCGAAAGAGTCATCGCAGACGACGTGAGTTCGACTACCGGGGCGCGCGCGACCCTCATGAGTCGCCGGACTTGATCGAGTTCCGGCGACGACAACAGCGGATAGGTCGTCTTGACCGGCCCCGCGGCGCGCATATTTTCGATGTCGGCCGCCGGCAATAGCGCCTTCATGATCAACTCGTCTTCGTCGTCGGTTCCGTGTCTCTTTTTGAGCTCCGCAAGCGTTGGCTGCTCGGGCGCATTGGCGAGCACCTCCGCGGCGCGCGGTGCGTTCATGATCTGATCGAGTACATTCGGGTCGATTGGCGCCACAGTCTTGCCGTAATACCCGGCGGCGTATTGGATTACTTCATCAGGAATCGTGCCGTACCGTTTGCTCGTGACGACGTTTAGTACGGCTTGAATTCCCACGAGCTGGCTAAAGGGCGTCGCCATGCCTGGGTAGCCCAATTCGCGTCGCACGCGCGCGGTTTCGGCGAGGACCTCTCCGAGCTTGTTCATCATATTGTGCTGGGCGAGTTGCGCCTTAAACGTGCCCATCATCCCGCCAGGAATTTGGTGCTCGATCGAAAAGACGTCGTACTCGGCGTACTGGTTGACGAGGAAGCCAGCCGCGTTGCCGACTGCCTCGAAATGATCCGCGACCGGTTTGAACAGTGCGGTGTTAAGACCATGGGTATGACCCTTCAATTCCACATTATTGGCCATGATCTCGGTCGAGGGAACCGACGGCCCGTTGGCCATGGGCCGGCTGGCCGTATGCAGCACGGTAACTCCGAAATCGATCGCATCGAGATAGGCCTTGGCCGAGACGCCCAACAAATTGTTCGAGTGAAACTCGATCTTCTTGCCGCGCGCATTCTTGACGACGGCCGGCAGCAGTGTGGTCATTCGCTGCCGGTCGAGAACGCCGGCGGTATCGTAGACCAGGATCGTGTCTACGTCTGGTGACGCGGATAGTTGGTCCGCTTTGTCCGCGAAATATTCGTCGGTGTGCACTGGTGATAGTGCGTACATGATCGCCCCGGCCACCTGCGCGTTGAATTCCTTGGCGACTTTCGCCAAGCGCAGCATCTTGTCGATATTGAACAGCACATCGTAGATCCAGAACGACCGAACTCCATGCACGCAAAGTCGGCGCACCCACGTGTCCATCAAGATGTCGGGCGTGAGCCCAAACGTGACGTTGGCATTGGATCGCAATCCGGCCCGTACCGGCGTACGCGGCATCGATGCAACCAATAGGTCGAGACCCTCCCAGTAATTCTCCTGGCAATAACGGGTGAGGACGTCCAGCATACCTCCGCCGGTCAGATCGATGATTCGGAAACCGGTTCGATCGATCAGCGGGGATACGGGCAGCGCCATCCCCGCCTTCATGCGCAGGCCCCACAAGCTCTGCTGTCCATCCCGCATCGTCTCGTCCAAGAACTCTATGTGAGCCATTCCCGTCTCCCTATTGCGTTTGGAAGGCCGGCAGACCGATATCTTCCAGCCAGCGTGTCGTCATGTTGTTGTTTCTAAAGTCGCGGTGAGCGACGATGAAACGGGCGAGCGCCAAGGTCGTCTTGGGACCCTCAATTACAAATGAATCGATCGCGCTCAGCATTCGATCGATCGCCTCGTTGCGATCTCGGCCTCGAGCGATGAGCTTTCCGATCATCGAGTCGTAGAATGGGGGCACCAGATAGCCTTGACGCGCGTGCGTGTCCAAGCGAATACCCTCACCAATAGGTGCGAGCCAGCGCGTGATGCGCCCGGGTGCGGGAGCGAAACCATGGCGCGGATCCTCAGCGTTGATGCGGCATTCGATCGCATGACCGGTGACGCGCACTTCCTCCTGGCGAAGTTGCAGGCCTTCGCCGGCGGCAACTTGAAGTTGACGTGCGATCAGATCCTCTCCCGTGATTTCCTCGCTGACCGGGTGCTCGACTTGGATGCGAGAGTTGACTTCGATGAAATAGAAGTCGTCACGGTCCACGTCGTAGAGAAATTCGACGGTCCCGGCGTTTCGGTATTTCGCAAAGCTGGTCAGACGAATGGCTGATTCGTGCAGCCGTTTACGCGTGGCGTCTGGAACGGCAGATGCGGGCGCCTCTTCGATGAGCTTCTGATAGCGCCGCTGTACGGAACAGTCACGTTCTCCGAAGTGCACGACCTTGCCCTCGCCATCGCCCATGATTTGGACTTCCACGTGGCGGGCGCGTTCGACGAAACGCTCGAGGTAGAGGCGGCCATCGCCGAACGCCGTTTCCGCCTCGCGGGAAGCCTTGTCGAACGAGGCCTCCAGCTCCACGGGGCCGGTCGCCTTGAACATGCCGCGTCCTCCGCCGCCGGCCGATGCCTTCATCACCACCGGATAACCAAGCTCGGCAGCAGCCTCCCGGGCAGCATCGACCGATGCCATATGGTCGGTGCCAGGCACGGTGCGCACACCCGTCTCGCGCGCTAGAGCCCTGGCGGCGAGCTTGTCGCCGAGGGCCTCGATCGTCTGCGCGCGCGGCCCCACGAACACGATGCCTTCGTCCTCACACATGCGCGATAGCGCGGGCTTCTCGGACAGAAATCCGTAACCCGGATGGAGCGCATCGCAACCCGTCGACTTGGCCGCGTGGACGACCAATCGGACATCAAGATAGCTCTTCGCCGATGGCGCGGGTCCAATGACGACAGCGCGGTCGGCCATTTCGGCGCCGAGGCCGTCGCGGTCGGCCGCGGACACGCCGAGAACGGTCTCGATGCCCAACTTGCGCGCCGCGCGCAGGATACGGACGGCGATTTCACCGCGGTTGGCGACGAAAAGGCGCTTGAGGCGCATTTAGCTCGGTTCGATGTAGAAAAGCGTATCGCCGAATTCAACCATCGCAGCATCCTCGACGCATACTTGTCTGACGATTCCTGTGACGCCGGCCTTCAGGCTGGTGAACAACTTCATCACTTCAATCAAACAGACCTCGGTGTCAGCCACCACGTGCTGGCCGACCTCGACGAAGGAGGGTGCGCCCGGTTTGGGCGCGCGATAAAAGGTGCCGAGATTCGGCGCCTTCAGCGCCACCCAGTGCGACGGCACCGTCGTTGACGCGACGGACGCCACATCAGCGGTCGCACCTGCCTTTGCCGCGGGCTCGACGGCGCTCGCGGCCGGAACGCTGAGGGGTGTCGTTACCGGCGCGATGCGCGTCGATCGTGCATTCGGGTCCGTCGAGAGGAACAGCTCGACACCCTCACACTTCAGGTACATCTCGTCCCAATCCGAAGAGTCGAAGATCTCTATTAAGTATTCGATGTCCTGCAGTTTTATCTTCATATGCCTGTTGTCACTCCGGCTTGCGCGCATCCGTGCGCGCGAGAATCCGATCCCGCACGACGCGGCGCAGGATTTTGTTCGCGCCGCTCTTTGGCAGCTCTGGCCAAATTTCGATTTCCTTAGGGCGCTTGTAGGATGCGAGATTGGCGCGCGCGTACTCCATGACGGCGATGGCATCGAGTTCGGCGCGACCAGACAGGACGGCGACGACGCGATCGCCCCAACGTTCGTCGGGCAAACCGACGACCGCAACATCGACCACGCCGGGGTAGGCGAGCAATATGTCTTCGACCTCGCGCGGATACACGTTGTAGCCACCGGAGATCAACATGTCATTTTTGCGATCGACGATGTAAAAAAAACCGTCTTCGTCCATGCGGCCGATATCACCCGTATGCAACCAGCCGCCGCGGAACGCCTCTGTGGTCTGCTCCGGCCGGTTCCAATAATAAGCCATGGTCTGCGGGCCGCGGCAGACGATCTCGCCGCGCTCCCCTGCGGGCAAAGGCTTATCGTTTTCATCGAAGATTGCGACTTCTGCAACCGTGAAGGGCCGTCCGCAGGAACCGACTCGATCGTGATCCTCAGGTCTTAAACAGGTGATCACCATCGGACTCTCCGCCTGCCCATAGGTCTGGGCGAATATGCGGCCAAAACGCCGCTCGGCGCGCTCAATGAGATTCGGTGAAATCGATGAGGCACCGTAGGCGATGCGGCGAAAGGCGAGCTTCGCCGTGGCAGTCGCAGGATCTTCCATGATCATCGCGAGCATCGTCGGAACGAGGAAAGTGAGGCTGGCTTGCGAACGCTCGGCGAGATTGAGAAACTCGGCCACGTCAAACTTCGGCATGATGATCGAGTGCGCACCGCGCGCGATGCACGGCAAAAAGAACGCGCCCGACGCATGTGCGATGGGCGCCGCGTGAAGAAAGGTATCTCCAGCTCTGATCTCCGGCATGAGATCCGTCAGAAATGCCGTGAGTTCGGTCAGTTCGCCCCGGGTCGTCAGCGTGACCGCCTTTGGTTTTCCGGTCGTACCGCCGGTGTAACCGAGCCGCAGCGGATCGTCGAGCGCCCGGTCGATGTGGCATGGTTGATTGGCGCCGCGAACCAGCATGTCGCGCAACTCATCCCAAGCAATATTGATCGCTGCCGTAACGCCCTCGATGTCGGCGTGAATCACGCCCCGTGATCCACTGTCGCCAATTTTGTAACAATGATTCTCGACCGTCTCGCGCGTGTTGAGCTGCACTCGCACGAGGCCCGCCTTTGCAATCGCGTAGTAGGCGATCAGGCAGTCGATCGAGTTCGGAAGAATGACGCTGACGCGGTCGCCCGTTTGCAGGCCCTTGTCGCGAAGCGCGTTGGCGAACCGATCGGTAGCGCGATCGAAGTCGCGGAAGCTCAGCGTGCGGCTGCCCTCGGTCACACAGGGAGCCGCGCCGTAATAACGCGCGGCGCGACTGATCAATGATCCAATCTGCATTGCCCAACTCCCCCGCGGCGAGATTCCGGTCGAAGAAATACGGCCGATTCAATTTCCGAAAGATATTCGACTTTTGGATGCCGGTCAACAGCAAGTGGGTGACAAGCGGCGGGCACGCGGCGCGGCCGCGCCGCGGCGGCGGCGGTCGCGCGAGTGCTACAATTAAAGCCGATGCGATCAGGCAGCGAGAGTGACGGAGGGGCGCATGGGGCTGAACGTGACGGGTCGATATCGGTATCCCGACCCGAAGCCGGCGTGGCTCGAATTGCTTGAGGAAGAGACGCTCGAGCCAGCGCTGCCGATCGTCGATGCGCATCATCACTTGTGGGAGGAACCCGGCAATCGGTACTTACTCGAGGATCTTCTTGTCGATGTAGCCTGCGGTCATAATCTTGTCGCCACGGTTTTCGTGCAGTGCCATTTTGGTTACCGCACAAGCGGCCCTGAGCAACTGCGCCCCGTCGGTGAGACCGAGAGAATCGAGGCGCTTCGGCGTCAGGGTGAGCGCGAGCGTCCGCGATCCCGGTTATGTGCGGGGATTGTCGGATTCGCGGATCTACTCGCCGGGGACGGGATCGATGAGGTGCTGGATGCGCACTTTGCCGCAGCGCCGGGTCATTTCTGTGGTGTCCGGCAAAGCTTTGCGCGCGACAGCCACTTTCCCGACGGGATCGTGTTGCGCCCAGCACCGGCCGGCATGTCGGCGGATCCGAGGTTCCGTCAGGCATTGCGGCGCATCGCGCGTCGCGGACTGTGCTTCGACGCCATGCTCTATCACGAACAAATCCCGGAATTGACATGCCTAGCCCGCAAGGTCGACGAGGCGACAATCGTGCTCGACCATTTCGGCTGTCCGCTGGGCGTCGGCCATTATCAGGGCCGCGAGGCGGATACCTTCGCGGCATGGCGGCGGGACATCAGGGCGCTTGCGGAGTGTCCGAACGTACACGTCAAATTGGGTGGCTTGGGCATGGTGGTGACGGGTGCGCAGTGGCATCTCAAGGACCTGCCGCCAAGCTCGACGGAACTCGCCGCAGCCTGGCGTCCTTGGTTCGATGTCTGCCTGGAGGCCTTCGGCACGCGCCGATGCCTGTTCGAAAGTAACTTCCCGGTGGACAAGGCGATGTATTCCTATCAAGTGCTGTGGAACGCCTTCAAACGCTTGGCCGAGTGCGCATCGGCCGCGGAAAAGGCTGACCTCTTCAAGAACACGGCCGCACGGCTGTACAGTCTCACTTTGCCCTAACATGGCGGTAGCTCAGTCGGCGGTGCCAAGCTCCCGCAGCGCCTCGCGAATCACCCGCTCGCGGTGATAGGTCGAGTCGCCGTAGGAATACTCAAGCAATTTCGCCCGGCGCAAATAGAAATGCAGACCGAGATCCCAGGTAAAGCCGATGCCGCCGTGCACTTGTATGCCTTCGTTGCATACGAATCGGGCCGTATCCCCGCAGAACGACTTGGCGATCGATACCGCTTTTGTCAGGTCGGCCGCGCCGCTGGCGAGAGACCAGGCGGCGTAATAGGCCGCCGATCGGCTCGAATCGACGGCGACCGCCATGTCGGCGCAACGGTGTTTGATGGCTTGAAATGATCCAACAAGCTTGCCGAACTGGCTTCTCTGTTTGACGTATTCGACCGACGTTTCGAGCACTTTGCCGGCGACACCCGTCATCAGCGCGCCGGCCGCCGTCGCGCTGGCATCGAACAATCGTTGCAAGGCATCGCTCGACGGCTCTCCGCTCAATATGTTCTCGCGGGGTATTGCAACGTGTCGAAACACCGCTTCGTGATACGCAGAGGCTGGATCCAAGGTGCGCTGCTCACGCAGCTCGACGCCCGAGTGAGTGCGCTCCACGAACACGAGTCCATTGCCTCGCCCGCCACCGAAGCCAGCGGCCACCAGCAAGAAATCCGCATTCGCTGCTTCTGGCACAAGAATTTTTGAGCCGTCGAGCCGATAGTCCCGACCGTCGCTGACGACAGCGGTCCCCATCTCGGCCATATCGTACCCCGCGACCTGCTCGATGATTGCGCACGCCAACCTCAATTGCCCCGTGGCAATCCGCGGAAGCATCGATTGCTTTTGGTCGGCGGAGCCATGACGCACGATCGCATCGGTTGCGACAAGCGTTTCCACCACCGACGGTGGCACAAGCGCGCGCCCGAACTCCTCGAGCACCAGAGCGAGGTCAACGAAGGTCAATCCGAGACCGCCGAACTCCTCCGGCACGAGCGCCGAAAAGACGCCGAGTTCGGCAATTCCCGACCACAGCTGTCTGGCAGACTCGCCGGCCCAGGGCAACGCGCCGCCGACTCCAGCCGGCCGGTCGCCGAGGAATCCGCGCACCGAGTCGCGAAACGCATACTGCTCTTCGTTGAAGTCGAAATTCATGACTAGCTCATTTGGGCAGGCCTAGCACCCGCTCGGCAATGATGTTGCGTTGAATCTCGGACGTTCCAGAATAAATTGTGAACGCGCGCGAACTCAGAAATCCGAGCTGATAGCGGCCGTCCGCCGGCGAGAGCGGATCGCCGCCGGCGATCGGCGCCAGCGGACCAAGAGCCTCGAGCGCCGTCTCGTAGAGGTTTTGCGCCGCGTGGCTCCAATATAGCTTCAACATCGAGGCCTCCGCGCCGCGCGGTTTGCCGTGGATTGCCTGGCTGAAGCTGCGCAAGCAATTGAGCCGCATGATCTCGATCTCGACGATCGAGCGGGCGAGCTTGTCGCGAATTACCGGATCATCCATTGCGCTCGCGGGCCCGCGCCGCAGCTTGGAGACGGTATCGAGCAGGCGCTCGAGATCCTGTTTGAATCGGATCTGACGCCCGAGCCCATCCTCCGGACCCCGTTCATAGGCAAGCGTCGTCATTGCAATGCGCCAACCGTCGTTGAGCCCGCCGACGAGATTGGCGACCGGAACCCGGACTTCGTCGAAGAAGGTCTCGTTGAATTCGTTCTCGCCGGAGATCTGCTTGAGCGGGCGCATCGAAATTCCCTTGGTCTTCATATCAACAAGCAGGAAGCTGATCCCCTGGTGCTTTGGAAGCGTTGGATCGGTCCTGACCAACAGAAAACACCACTGCGCATATTGTGCAAAGCTGGTCCAGATCTTCTGGCCATTGACGACGAAATGCTCGCCGTCACGCACCGCCAGACAACGGATCGAAGCGAGGTCGGAGCCCGCGTTGGGCTCGGAGAATCCCTGGCACCATACTTCATCGCCAGACAGGATCTTCGGCAGGAACCGCTCGCGCTGCGCTTCGGTGCCATGTTTGAGCAGCGTCGTTCCGGCCAGATTCCGACCGATAATGTTGAGACCTTCCGGCGCTCTGGCAATGGCCATCTCCTGTGCGAAGATCGCCTGCTCGACCAGGGTTGCACCCCGTCCGCCGTACTTTTTCGGCCAGTTTATCCCGTTCCATCCCCCTTTGAACAGCTTACGTTCCCATTCGAGTCTGAAGTGCGCGCGATCATCTTCGTCGGCCGGCTCGAAAACCGTCTTGCCCCAACCGGCGGGCAGGCTATCGATCAGCCATTGGCGAAGATCGTTGCGAAACTTAAGTTCCTCGGGACTGAAGGAGAAATCCATGCGCTAATCCTTTGCTCCGCGGAAGTCAGGCGTCCGCTTTTCCCGGAACGCCGCGACCCCCTCGCGATGCTCCGGCGTCGTGTAGGCGAGAGTCTGGGCGTAGCTTTCGTATTCGAGCATCTGCTCAAGCGAAGAATTCGACGACTTGTTGAGCAGCGTCTTGATCATCGCAAGCGCGGTTGCGGGACCTGCGGCGATCTCTCTGGCGAGCCCGGTGGCCGCCGGCATGAGTTCTTCGGCCGGCACGACTCGGTTGACGAAGCCCAAGGCCAGCGCTTCCGCCGCGTCGATCTTTTTGGCGGTGAAGCAAAGTTCCTTGGCCTTGTTCAGGCCCACGACGCGCGTCAGCAGGTACAGGCCGCCGAGGTCCGGCACGAGTCCGAGCCGTGTGAAGATCTGACTGAAGACGGCTTTTTCGCTGGCAATGATGATGTCGGCCGCGAGCGCTAAATTGAAGCCGGCGCCCACCGCCGGTCCGTTCACGGCCGCGATCACGGGCTTCTCCAAATTGACCAAGGGCCGCAAGATGTCGGCGAGAATCCAGCGGTGGCGCTTGCGACGCGCCAACAAATTCATCTCGGGGTTCATGGCCTTCACGTCCGCGCCGGCGCAAAATCCACGGCCCGCACCGGTAATCACGACGCAGCCGACCTCGGCATTGTCGGCGATCTCGCGAATCAGGCGCCCCAGGTGCCGATAGAACTCGTCATTCGTGGCGTTGAGCGCTTCGGGGCGATTCAACGTGATGGTTCCCACCCCGTCGTTCAATTCAAACAGCACCGGATCTAATGACACGCGATTCCCCTTTATCGGAAACAGCGGGCATCGCCCGCCTGAGAGTGTGATGATTCGGGCATCGGCTTCAATTCGACACCAGCGCCCGCTTGAGAATTTTGCCGGTTGGACCCTTCGGCAACTCGGGGAGAAAGCGAATGGCGGAGGGCACCTTATAGTGCGACAACTCCTTCTTGCAGCGGGCGATCAGCTCCTCGGCCGTAGCACCCCCGACGCGGCGGAGCGCGACGTACGCGATTGGCACTTCGCCTAACAAGTCATCGGCCACGCCGATCACCGCGACTTCGCTGACCGCCGGATGCTGGTACAACACTTCCTCGATGTCAGCCGGATAGATGTTTTGCCCCCCGCGGATGATAACGTCCTTTTTCCGGTCGACCAGAAACGTGTAACCGTCCGGGTCCGTGTAGCCGAGATCGCCGGTATGCAGCCATCCATCGACCAAAACCCGAGCGGTCTCCTCGGGATTTTTGAAATAGCCCAGCATGAGATTCAGTCCGCGAATGCAAATTTCCCCGATCTGGCCGGTTTCCGCGAGCAGTCCACGGTCATCAAGTATTTTCATATCCATGCCCGGCAGAACCTTGCCGATCGATTTCGGACGTAAGATTTTCCCTGCGGAGTCAAGCTTCGCGTACTCCAACGAGACGAGAGCCGTACCCTCCGTGAGTCCGTACCCCGTCATGACGACGACGTCGGGTCCGAGAGCGCTGCGAATTCGTTCAAGCAGGGCCGCTGGGACCGATGCGCCGCCGGTGAGGATGCGTTTGACCGAGCTGAGGTCGTGATTGCCCGCATCGGGGTGGTCCAAGAGCTTCTGCAGCATCGTCGGCACCGCTGGGACGAAGGTGCAGCGGTATTTCTCAATGGCATGCAAACACGATCCCGCGTCGAAGCGCGGCATCAGCACCATCGTCGCTCCGGTGACCATGATCGCGTTAATGCCTTGATTGAGGCCAAACGTGTTGTAAAGAGGCAAGGCGCACAGCGTAACGCTCGATTCAGTGATGCCGAGCCATTCGGGCGTCAAATCGTAGTTGGCGCGAATATTAGCGACCGACAGCATCACGCCCTTTGCCTTGCCCGTGGTCGCGCTCGTGCTCAGCATGATGCCGATGGCCGATGGCTCCAGAGGAACGGGCCGATCAATGCTGACACCGGAGTCGGCTAGACGATCGGCCGACGACAAAATTGCAGTTTCCTCCTGCGGTTCGAGTCCGGCAACAAGAACGGCGCGCAGCGCGGCCGCCTCCGGCGCTTGCAAATCCGGTAAATTGCCGAGGTACTCGCGTCCGATGATCAGGTATTCGAGTTCGAGGCTAGCCATCGCGTGAGCGAGCTCGCGTTCACGATAGAATGTATTGAGTGGACAAACGACGGCGCCCAGCGTGAAAATCGCCTGCTCAAACGCGATGAAGTCCGGACAGGCGCTCATCATGAGGCCAACGCGACTGCCTACTCGTACGCCGGTCGAGGACAATCCGCCGGCGAGCCGGCGGACTCGGCCCGCGATCTCCGCAAAGCTAAACTCGCGCCCCTCGAAGATCAGTGCCACCTTCCCGTGCCGTTTTCTCTCTTGATCGAATAGGTGATCGGCAAGATTGGCCACGTCAAGCTTCCTTCACGGCGCCGGCTCGCGAAGTCTGATCAGCTCCGGTTCGGGCTCGCTCGCCGGCGGCAATTCGAACCAGTCGCGGGGAACATGAATGGGAATGCGCGTGTCGTGCGCGGGAATGATGATGTCCGACTCTTCCATGGCGCGCCGCATGCTGTCGAGGTAAGTCCGTTCAGTCTCGCTGCGAATCGAACCCGGCAGGAATGAATCGGCGAGATAATTCAGCGGGTGTCGCGTAGCGCGTGGATTGGACGGATACCAGTTGCGGTAATGATCGCCGAGATCCGAGACAATCGCGACCTTGCCGCGTGTCGTCGTCACGATCGGGATTTGCATGCCCGGAGTGTGTCCGGGCACTTTGAGGATTGTGACGCCGTCGATCAAATCGAGATCGCCGTCGATGATGCGCAGCCTGCTCGGGCGCTTGCGGCCCAAGAGGTGAATCAGCGCCTCCTTGAAAAAGAACGGTCGCTGGGTAGGCACCGGATCGACCGCGTGGGTGAGCTCGAGACGCTGGATGATGACGCACGCCTCGGGAAAAAGGTCCATGTTTGCGCCGTGGTCGAAATGCAGGTGCGTCAGCACGACGAAATTGATCTGCTGGGGCGCAACACCCACCTTAGCTAGTGCCTGACGCAGGGACGCGTGGCCGCCGCCGGACCCATCGATTTTCAGCCGCTTGGTAACTTCCGCTGCATCGGGCATTCCTCCGTCGACGAGGATGTTGGTTTGTCCGTCGGTGATCAACCAGACATGCACGGGGTCGAGCAGCAATCCGCCGTCCTCCGGAATGAGCAGCTCACCCATTTTCAGAGAGTGGATTTCAAACATCACATGGTCTCCAGCCGATTTCGAAACGCCGCAATGCGGCGATCAGGAATTTTTTTCGTCGATTAATTCAAAATGGGATATGTCATCGAGCGAGCCGGTGCGTTGCTCCCGCCACACGGCCCGCACTCGAGTTCCCGGCTTCACGAGTTCCTTGGCGCGGTTCATGTCGATTCCGGCGACATTATGGATAAGCCGCGTCGAGGCGCCATCGAGCATGATCTCGGCGTAGATGTAGGGTGGCGGCTGCTTTTGCCCGATGAATGCGAGATGTATCACGGACATTGCACGTACCGTGCCCGTCTGACCGATTTCCACCCACACGCCAGTCGGTTTATGCGTGATGTCGCAGATCTCCCGCGGCGGAATCAACGCACCGTCACCGCCGGGGCTGCGGACGCCCATGATACGCCGATTGGTCTTGATTTCATCGAATAGCCTTCCGTAATACGGCCCGAACGCATGCTCGTAATGCAGATTGAGTTCATAGGGCACGACCTCGACGGGTGCCGCCGGCTTATCGAGCGGAATGATTTGTCCGACGGGCGCGCCGGGCGCCGGAGAGAATCCCGCGATTGCGAGGATTCCCGATTCGTCACCTTGCGCCCAAACGACCTTTACCCGCATGCCAAGGGCAAGATCGTGATAAGCAGCGGAAACGATGCGGTGCGGAAAATCGACGTCCGAGCCATCGATCCTAATCAGACCGATCAACCCGGCGGCGGTTTCGGTAAAGCCCGTGAGAACTCCGGTTTCCGGAGCGAGCACGAAATCGAAATCGCTGTCGCCGGACAGCGGACAGAAGTCCTGCGCGGGCACCACGATCTTCCCGCTCTTCTTGAATCGCGTCCCAACGATGCGCCTTTGGCCGATCTCGGCCAGAAACGTTCCGGCGGCCCGGCCGGGCGTCAGCGTGTAAGGCATCTTCAGATCGCTCTTGAACGGCGGCAGATCAGTCGGGTAGGTGTCCGGAATGTGCAGCATGAGTCGATCCTTTCTCTTAAGCACTCAACACGGCAACGCCGCGCAGATTGGCCCAACCGCCGCCGGATTGCGCGAGCGCGAGCTTCGCGCCCGGGATTTGGATGCCGGCGGCCTTTCCCATGACCTGAGCGGCCGCCTCGACGACACGGATGAGCCCGGCGGCACCGATCGGATTCGCTCCCGCGCAGCCGCCGGATGGGTTGACGGGGATGTCGCCGCCCGTCTGCGTCGCACCAGAGCGGATCAACTCCGCTGCCTCGCCAGGCGCGCATAGACCGAGCGACTCATAGTAGCTGAGCTCAAAACAGGTATAGGGCTCTTGCAATTCAACGACGTCGAACTGGCGGCGCGGGTTGGTGATGCCGGCCGCGCGGTAGATTCGCCGCACGGCAAGCGCCAGTGGCTCGGAGACGAGCAGAGAACGCGAGGGCGCGTTATCGGCTTCACAGAAGTAACCGATGCCTCGAATCCACGCCGGCCGGTCGGTTGACTTCGCCGCCATCCGTTCCGATGAGAGCACAACCGCGGCCGCTCCATCGGAAATCGGCGGCACGTCGAGGAGTTTGATTGGCCAGGCGAGTGGCTTTGATTTCAGTACTTCTTCAACTGTCACTTCCTTCTTCACGTGAGCATAGGGATTCTGCATTGCGTTGTGGCGATTCTTCACCGCCACCATCGCAGCCGCTTCCTCCGTGTGACCAAGGATGTCCATGCGCGCGCGCCAGTAAGCTGCCGAGAATCCCATGATCCCGACGGCGAATTCGCGTCCCCAGAATGGATCGTAGAGCGTCGAGATCGAGTACTGCAGCGCACCCTCCGACAGTTTGTCGTAGGCAACGATCAAGGTGCGTTCCGCTAGGCCGCCGGCAATCTGATAATACCCAGCAAGCACACCCGCGAGACCGGTGCCCCCACCGCTAGTGACCCGCATGACCGGTTTCAGCGCTCCGCCGATCGCGTCGACGATCCACTTCTCCGGCTGGTTGACGGCTGCGAACAAAACGGGTCCGCTCGCAACGACGATCGAGTCGATATCTTCGATCGTGAGTTTG
>Ga0181536_10004679_pt1 | contig 14375 bp, 12 predicted proteins | sample PEATcosm2014_Bin_41_FD_121105 | JGI IMG/M metagenome (GOLD analysis project Ga0181536, IMG submission 121105) | Peatland microbial communities from MTU Mesocosm Facility, Houghton, MI, USA - PEATcosm2014_Bin17_60_metaG | ecosystem: Environmental > Terrestrial > Soil > Wetlands > Peat | place... | reverse complement strand
TCGCGCAAATGCGTCCCGAGTTCCTGACTGGTTGCGGCAAGTACGCGGGCGTCCACCGCGATTTCGTGCTTACCGCCCAGCCGCCGCACTCGCAAGTCCTCGAGAACGCGCAACAGCTTGGGTTGCGTAGATTGCGGCATTTCGCCGATCTCGTCGAGAAACAATGTGCCCCCGTGGGCCTGCTCAAAACAACCGGCGGAACGCTCCATGGCTCCCGTGAAGGCACCCTTCTCGTGGCCGAACAACTCGCTCTCAATCAGAGCCTCGGGTAAGGCGGCTGAGTTAATCGCCACGAAAGGCCCATCGCCACGACGGCTGTACTTATGGATCTCGCGCGCCACCAGTTCCTTACCGGTGCCACTCTCTCCACGGATTAATACGGGCGCCGAAGTGGGAGCCACCTGCCTGATGAGCGAGAAGATCTGCTGCATCGCCGGGGACACCCCGACCAGGTCCCCCAGTACGCCGCGAAGGCTGAGATCGCGCCTAAGCTCCTCGGTCTTCTGCAGACTTCTCTTGTAGCGAATCGCGCGTTCCAGAAGCGTCTTGAAGGCGCGCGGTTCCACCGGTTTTTCCAGGAACCAGAATGCCCCGAGGTCATGAACCGCGGTTAGCGCCTTTTCCATGCTGCCGAATCCGGTGAGCACGATCGCCGGAGTGACGTCGCCGCTTTCCTTCAGGTGCCGGAGCAGTTCAAAGCCGTCCATCCGCGGCATGATTAAGTCCGCTACGATGACGTCTGCGTCGAAGGCCATGAGCCGTTCCAGCGCTTCCAGCCCGTCGGCAGCGACCTGCGTGTCAAAATCGGGGTCGGACAGCACGGCGGCCAAGGTAGCGCGCTGACGCTCGTCGTCGTCAACAATCAGGATCCGGCCAGAAACTGCGGGAAGTCGGGGCACTGGCTTCCATTCTAGCAAGCCATCTCCGGATGCGTGACACGTTCCACGGCAATGGCCGGCTTGGTCGACAGGAATAGCTTCCGATGCGTCCGATCGAGGTTCAGCAGCGCCAGCCTTCCACCGGCTTTCCGCAGGGGCCTTTTGAGGTCGGGAATGACGATGCCTTCGCTTTCCCGCTGCTCGATATGCAGACTCACGGCCGACATTATCCCGCCGCATGAGCCAATTACGGTTTTCTGCGCAAGATCTTGTGTTTGACATCCGGCCAGAATTCGGCGCCGAGATTGCTGACGAAATCGAACCCCAGGTGGAGAGTTCCCTGCAGCGCGCCGAGGCGCACGGTATTGAGCCGGTCCGGATACCACTCGTTCGAAAGAAAGGCTGCGCCGTAGGCACTACCCAGACGCCAGGTGGACACTGTTTCGCCGCCGCTATCGGTGCGTGTCAGTATAGTCCCGCGAAAGGCGTCGGCGGTTCTGCGCCAGAAACCTGCGTGGCGCGATCGAAAATATCGCGGGTCCTGGTGTAGCGTCGAATCCAGACCAAAAGCAAGAACGGCATGGATCGAGGAGGCACCCATAGTCGAGGCAAAACGCTTACCGTAGGCGCCGAAGCCCTGCCCCCACTCTTGCGGAGTGTCAAGTCCTTGGAGGATTCCCGCGTATGCAGCGGACTCCGCCAAGGACCACGGGCTGCCAACGCTCTGCAGATGGAAGTTCAGTTTGCCCATCACATCAAGCGAATCGGCGGATTGGGCCATGCCTGCAACCGGGACCGCGCACAGCAGGACGACGCAGCGTATTGTCATTGGAACACGACGTTAGACCACAACAGCTCAATTCAACTTATAGCTGGTTATTCGTCCCCACATTCCGACCGCCTGCAAGACCCAAATGGCGACCGCAACCACGACCACCACATTCAGAATGGTCTTGATGCTGCCGGCCATGGGGATGAAGTTGTTGATTAACCACAACGCGACGCCGACAATGATCAGCGCGATAACGATGTTTATCAAAGGCATTTTCTGACTCTCCTGGAAAACATTTAGGTGCAACCCACTGCCCAGGTCGCCGGTGCGCGCCTGGTGGATATATCTTCTGAATCGTGCTAACTAAGAATCCTGCGTCCCTGAATCAGGCGGAATACCATTACTACCAACGCAACCACCAACAGGATGTGAATCAGCCCGCCGGCGGTATAGGAGGTGGCCATTCCCAACGCCCACAGAACCAGCAGGATCACACAAATTGTCCAAAGCATCTTTTTGCTCCTTCGCAATATACAACTGCAATCGCGGGTCCAAAGAGGCGAAGTTGACCTGCGTGGGACGTTGAGCCAACCGGCGCACCGCCGGACGGGAAGTTCCACCGGCGCAAAGTGCAGAATCTGCACTGATGCCGACAGTTGCTGCAGGCACGATGGCGGCCGAGTTCGCTGAACACCTTCCAAGCCTCGGAATCGGTTTGGCCCTGCTCGTGCGAATGCAAATCAATTATGAAGAAACAACGGACCAAGCCGGCACAGGGCGACGGCAAGCCCTGCCACGACCAGGGGCCCTTGTCTCCTTCGTCAGAAACCCTGAGCGACCACCGCCGGCTCAAGACGTCCAGTTGGAAACACCTCCGGAATACGCGGCTGCTGGTAATTCTGTCATCGCCGCTCATTTACGCTTGCGTGCTTCCCTTTCTACTGCTTGACGCCGCGGTTGCCATCTTTCAGCTTGTCTGCTTTCCGATCTACGGAATTCCCAAGGTTCGGAGGAAAGACTACCTGGTCTTTGATCGGGGGCGGCTAGCCTATCTGAACACCATCGAGAAGGTCGGTTGTATCTATTGCTCTTACGCCAACGGGTTGCTCGCTCTTATTACCGAAATTGCCGCGCGAAGCGAACAGTACTTTTGTCCGATCAAGCATGCTCATCCATTGGCTCAAGTGCATTCCCGATACGCGAAGTTTCTGCCGTACGGAGACGCCCGGGCATACAAGGGGCAATCCGACGCCATAGCTCACGCATATAGCGACCTCGCGGCAAGAGTCAAGTGAACATCGCGTATTGGCACCACTCGTGCACGTGTTGCCCCGGTAGCTGCACAGCAGGACGACATTCAGAAAGGGGAATCGCATGGCAAACGCACCGGTAATGGCGGCCTTCGCCGAGGATGCCGCCGGCTCGGTGGATGTCATCACCGAGGTACGCCGCGAAGAGGCTCTGCTGAAAACGGGGGCCTTGCAGAACGCAATTTTCAACAGCGCCAACTTCTCTAGCATCGCCACCGACGAGAAAGGCGTGATTCAAATATTCAATGTCGGCGCCGAGCGCATGTTGGGCTACTCCGCCGCCGAGGTGGTGAACAGGATCACGCCCGCCGATATCTCCGATCCGCAGGAAGTGATAGCCCGCGCGGTAGCATTGAGCGCCGAGCTCGAAACCACCATTACGCCGGGTTTCCAGGCTTTGGTCTTCAAGGCCTCCCGCGGGATCGAGGACATCTACGAATTGACCTACATCCGCAAGGACGGCAGCCGCTTTCCGGCTGTCGTGTCGGTCACCGCCCTGCGCGACGACATAGGCGCAATCATCGGCTACCTGTTGATCGGCACCGACAATTCCGCGCGCAAGCAGGTGGAGGCAGAGCAGATGAAGCTCGATCAGCGCCTGCGCGACCAGCAGTTCTACACGCGCTCGCTGATCGAATCCAATATTGACGCGATCATGACCACCGATCCGGCGGGCATCATCACCGACGTCAACAAGCAGATGGAGGCCCTCACCGGCTGCACGCGCGACGAGCTGATCGGCGCGCCGTTCAAGAACTACTTCACCGATCCAGGGCGGGCCGAGGCCGGCATCAGGCTGGTGCTGCGCGACAAGAAGCTCACCAACTACGAGCTCACCGCTCGCGCCCGGGACGGCAAGACCACCGTGGTGTCCTACAATGCGACCACCTTCTACGACCGCGACAGGAAGCTGCAGGGCGTGTTCGCCGCCGCGCGCGACGTCACCGAGCGCAGGCTTCTCGACCAGGCGCTCCAGGAGCAGAATGTCGAGTTGAAGAGAGCCCGCGCCGCGGCGGAGAAAGCCAACCTCGCGAAATCGGAGTTCCTTTCCAGCATGAGCCATGAGCTTCGCTCGCCGCTCAATGCGATCCTGGGCTTCGCCCAGCTCATCAATTCCGATTCCCCGCCTCCCACGCCCTCCCAGACCGCCAGCATCGATCAGATTCTCCACGCCGGATGGTACCTTTTGGAGCTGATCAACGAAATCCTCGATCTTGCGCAGATCGAGTCCGGCAGGCTGGCGCTGTCGTCGGAGCCGACTTCGCTGGCCGAAGTGATGTCGGAATGCCAGGCCATGATCGAGCCGCAGGGGCAAAAGCGCGGCATCCAAATGACCTTTCCCCGGTTCGACGCCCCCTGCTTTGTCAATGCCGATCGGACCCGCTTGAAGCAGGTTCTCATCAACCTTCTTTCCAACGCCATCAAGTACAACCAGCCGAACGGGACCGTCGGCGTGGCCGTGGACTGCCCCGGCAGCGCCCCGGATCGCACTCGCATTAGCGTCAAGGACACCGGCGCGGGGTTGCCTCCGGACATGCTGGAGCAGCTCTTTCAGCCTTTCAACCGTCTCGGACGGGAGACCACTGCCGAGGAGGGCACGGGTATCGGCCTGGTGATGAGCAAGCGCCTGGTGGAACTGATGGGTGGCAAGATCGGCGTGGACAGCACTGTCGGAGAAGGTAGTGTGTTCTGGTTCGAACTAAACTCGGCTGTCGCGCCACAACTTGCAGTGGACCGATCCGAAACTGCGGCCATTCCACAACCTCCGGCTCAACCCGGCGCGCCGCTGCATACACTGCTCTATGTGGAGGATAACCCGGCTAACCTGATGTTGATCGAACAACTCATCGCGCGCCGCCCGGACATGCGCCTGCTGACTGCGATAGACGGAAATCTGGGTATCCAGCTTGCGCGCGCCAGCCAGCCGGAGGTGATCCTGATGGACATCAATCTGCCTGGCATCAGTGGTATCGAAGCCTTGAGGATCCTTCGCGACGACCCGGCCACCGCGCACATTCCGGTGGTTGCCCTCAGCGCCAATGCCATGCCGCGCGACATTGAGAAGGGCCTGCAGGCGGGATTCTTCCGGTATCTCACCAAGCCAATCAAGGTCCATGAGTTCATGGATACGCTGGACGTCGCACTGGAATTCGCCCGGCACGTGGCCGGTCATGCCAGGTAAATCGGGGCCAAGGTCATGGTGAGCCTGGCCGACATTCTGAACGCCAGAATCCTGGTGGTTGACGATCAGGAAGCCAACGTTCTTCTGCTGGAGGGCATGCTGCGCATCGCGGGCTATGCTTGCGTCGAATCTACCACCAATCCGAGCGAGGTCTGCGAACTTCACCGCAAGCGCCGCTACAGCCTGATCCTGCTCGATCTCCAGATGCCCGGCATGGATGGATTCCAGGTGATGGAGGGCTTGAAGGAAATCGAGGAGGATGGTTATCTTCCGGTCCTCGTGATCACTGCGCAGCCTGCTCATAAGTTGCGGGCTCTCGAAGCCGGCGCTAAGGATTTCGTCAGCAAGCCGTTTGATCTGGCCGAGCTGCGCGCGCGCGTTCACAACATTCTGGAGGTGCGCCTGTTGCACCTGGAGACCAGGAACTACAGCAAAGTGTTGGAGGATACAGTTCGGGAACTGGAGCGGAGCCGCGAGGTGATCCGTCTCAAAACCCTCGAGGAGCGAAAGAAAAGCGAGCAGGAATTGGCCTTGGCGCAGGAGACTCAGGAAAGCTTGCTGCCCCGTTGCCTGCCCCAGTTTGAGAATTACCGCATCCACGCATTTAACAATCCCACGCGCTATGTGGGAGGAGATTTCTACGATTTCCTGCAACTAAGTTCGGGAGATTGGATGGGGGTCCTGGCGGATGTCTCCGGCAAGGGGATGTCGGCAGCCCTGCTGAGTTCGATGGTGCTGGGCGCTCTCAGCGTGGAATTTCACTCCGGGACCCAACCGCAGGAGGCCTTGAACCGGATTAACCGGCTCCTTTGCGAAAAATCTCTTCCCTACCAGTTCGTTACGCTCTTTCTCTTTCTCCTCAGCCCGGATGGCCTGGGACAGTTCATCAGCGCGGGACATAATCCAGCCTATTTATTCCGTTCTGCCACGGGAAAAACCGCAGAGCTGGCCTCTAACGCCAATGTCCTGGGGCTGTTCGATGACGCCTCTTATGAATCCGGCGCGTTTCGTCTCGACCAGGGAGACATTCTGGTGGTGTATTCCGACGGCTTTACAGATGCGCAGAACCCGCAGGATGAGATGTTCGGAGAGGAAAGAGTGCTGAGACTCATTCAGCAGGAGGCGCCCTCGGGAAGCGACGCGCTCAATCAGAAGTTCCTGAAAGCCATCGAGGAATTCACTCAGGGCATTCCGCAAAGAGACGACATTACCTTTGTGGTCGTTGAAAAATGCCAGTGAGACTCTTCGCCATCCTCAAGTCCCGCCTGCGGCGGTTCCGAACAATGCACCGACGCCCGCGGTCGCTGCCATGGCTAGAGCTCCCCAAAACGTGACGCGGATTGCGCCCAGCGTCACGCTCGCGCCCCCGGCGCGCGCAGCCAACCCTCCCAGAAGCGCCAGAAACAGCAGGGAAGTCCCGGCGACAAGGGGAATCAGGCCGGCGCCCGGGGCTATGGCCGTGACCGCCAGAGGCATGGCCGCCCCGACCGCGAAGCTGGCGGCCGAGGCCAAGGCGGCCTGAATCGGACGCGCGGTGAATGCCGCGGAGATGCCGAGTTCATCGCGGGCATGTGCGCCTAAGGCGTCGTGGGCCATGAGTTGCGCGGCAACCTGTTTGGCGAGCTTGGGATCGAGCCCGCGCGCCACGTAGATCGCCGCCAGTTCCTTGTGTTCTCCCGCGTTGTCTGTCTTTAGTTCCGCGCGCTCCAGGTTGAGGTCGGCCTGTTCCGTGTCTGCCTGTGAGTGGACCGACACATATTCCCCTGCCGCCATCGACATCGCCCCGGCAACCATGCCGGCGACCCCCGCGACCATCACGCTGCCGTGAGTCGCATGCGCAGCCGCGACACCGAGCAGCAAACTCGCCGTCGAGAGGATCCCGTCGTTCGCGCCTAAGACCGAAGCGCGCAGCCACCCGACGCGTGCGCTGCGGTGTCGCTCCATTGGGCCTGCCGGCATCGGTCAATTACGGTACGACAGGGATCGCCGGTCCGATGCTTGGATACCTGCTGTCGTAAAGGTGGTATCCGTTGTCATAAGTGATGTAAAGGTCGTACCGGCCGCGATCAGATAAGCACGCGGATGACCAGATGAGTTCGTTGCTGCGCTTCTTAGGTTACTCCGGGAAACCGGAAGGAGTGGTGGAAAACGTGCATTTCGAAGGCAGATTCTGCATCTTGCAGCGACCTTTCAAACCAGACGCCCCGGCGCCGGCATCCCCGCCGGAACCTGGGCGAGCCGCATCGGCGGATGCTCTTGCTGGTCTTTGAGCTGCTCTGATGCGGTTTTTCTTTTGGGGGGACGGTTTCTGCACTCCGTCCGGCAATAACTGCACGCGCCGCGCTTGCGGCGCGTTCCCGAAGGTGCGGCAAGCATGGCCCTGAACGTGGGTGGGGTGGATGGACCTCGGAGTGCTTCTCGTCCCCTTGTGCGACCGGCCAGCCGAGGACCGCAAGGCAGGGGGTCCGACCAGAGCGAAGAGCCGGGCGCACTGATTTCTAGAGCAAAAGGAGAAGAAGCAGATGAGTATTTTGAGAGCAGTAACAACGAGCGTGTTCGGCCTCGCGCTGATGGGCGCAGTATTCTCACCAGGCGCAAAGGCGGACGATTGGAACAGGAAAACCGTGATGACTTTCAGCGGGCCTGTGGAGATCCCGGGAGTCCACCTCAAAGGATGGGCTGTATTGCCGGCCGGCACCTATGTATTCAAAATCCTGGACTCGCAGTCCGACCGTCACATCGTCCAGATCTTCAGCCAGGACGAGAAAACCGTCTATGCCACCATTCTGGCCATCCCGAACTATCGCCTCAGGGCAACCGACAAGACCGTAGTTACTTTCCGGGAGCGGCCGGCGGGTGAGCCGGAAGCTTTGCGCGCATGGTTCTATCCCGGCAGAAACTGGGGCGAGGAATTTGTTTATCCGAAGGCGAGAGCGGTAGAACTAGCCAAGACCAACAACACGCCCGTTCTCTTCATGGAAGAGATGCCGGTGGAAGTCTTGGAGCCGATAACAACGGCAAACCACCCAGTGGTTCTGCAACTGAAGCAGGCGCCCGTCATGGCGGTTAAACCCACCGGAGAACCGGTGCAACTGGCCGCGGCGGTCACCCCGCCACCCCCCGCGGAATTCAAACCCGACACCGAGCCGGCAACGCCGGTAGCGGCTGTGCTCCCAGCCACGTCCAGTTCGTTGCCGCTGATCGGACTGCTCGGGCTGTTGGCCTTGGGCGGAGCTTTCGGCCTCCGACTGGCGCAAAAGCACGTTCTGTAAGAGCTTTGGTCAAGTATGCGGCGTGCTTTTTTTCTGGCGCGCGGTAACTTGCACCACGGGCAGGCAGGCCCGGCAAACTCGGAAAGAGAGCAGCTATGAGGAAAGGGGTATCCCGGGCGGGCGAGCGTGGCGCGGCAAAATGGATCGCTCTCCCGGCTCTTTTCTTGATTGTCCTGCTTGGTTCCGCCGGACCGCGGGCTCCCGCAGCAGGACAGCAGCACGACTCGGGTGATTTCCGAATCTCGGTGGACGTCGCCCTGGTGGTGTTGCACGCTACGGTAACCGACCGGCAAGGCGGCTTGGTCTCCAATCTGGGCGAGCAGGATTTTGAGGTTTATGAGAACGGTACGCTACAGCCCATCCGGCTCTTCAAAAACGAAGATGTCCCGGTCACTGTGGGACTGGTTATCGACCACAGCACGACCATGCGGCCGAAAATGGCGGAGGTGACGGCCGCTGCCCGGACTTTCGCGCGGTCCAGCAATCCGGAAGACCAGATGTTCGTCGTCAACTTCAACGAAGTCGTAACCTTGGGACTGCCCGGAGCGATTCGATTCACCGCTAGCGCCACCGAACTCGAACACGCGATCACCAGGGTGCGTACCGGAGGCCTGACGGCTCTTTACGACGCGATCGCCAAGGGGCTGGAGGAATTACAGGCGGGCACCCGCGACAAGAAAGTGCTGATTGTGGTCAGTGATGGCGGCGACAACTCGAGCCAGCGCAGCCTGGATCAGGTCATGAAGCTGGCCGGGCAGTCCAGCGCGGTCATCTACGCCGTAGGCGTATTCGACGAAGAAGATCCGGACCGGAACCCCGGTGTGCTCAAGCGCCTGGCGCGGGCCACCGGCGGCGAGGCTTTTCTTCCCGACCAGATCACGGAAGTGGTAGCCATCTGCGAGCGCATCGCTAGGGACATTCGCCATCAATACACGATTGGATATGTTCCAGTCAACCCGGCTCGCGACGGTTCTTATCGTGCCATCCGCGTACTTGCCCGGACCAAAGACCAGGGCAAACTCTCCGTGCGCACGCGCACCGGCTACATAGCCGGCGGCGAACCGCGGCTTGATGACAAGGGCGCCAGATGAGGCTGATCGTTGGGAAAAAACCACTCAGGCAAATTTTGAAGTGGTCCCAGCGCGCGCTCTTTGCCGGCGGCGTCTTGCTTCTTGGCTATTGCGGATTCGCTCTCACGGACGCCTGGCTTTTCCAGAGGCGCGCCAGCCGGGATCTCGACCGCCAGCTGCGCGATCGGCGTGCGGCCAGCGAGCTCGCGCGGCAACCGGAGTCAGCTGCATCTCCGAAAGGCACGCCTGCCGTCGCGGCGGGCGGGCTGATCGGCCGCATGGAGATCCCGCGTCTGCTCCTTTCCGTGGTCGTCGTCGAAGGGGTCGACAAAACCAGTCTCCGGCGCGCAGTCGGACATATTCCGGGCACGGCGCTGCCGGGCGAGGCCGGCAACGTGGGCCTCGCCGGGCATCGCGACACTTTCTTCCGTCCGCTGAAAGATCTGAAAATCAGTGACGAGGTCCAGTTCTCGACGCTGAAAGGTACTTTCAAGTACCAAGTCGTATCGCTCAGGATCGTGGAGCCGGACACTGTGGGGGTACTCGCTCCGTCGGGCGAGAACGTGCTGACGCTGGTCACCTGTTACCCTTTCTACTACGTCGGCCCGGCGCCCAAACGATGGATTGTGCGGGCAAGACAGGTGTGGCCGAAAACAGTGGCATCGTTAACTGTGAAATGATGAAGACGGCCGGCTAAAAGCTGGCCGCCGGGGAGTGAGCTTGAAACACGCGTCGGTTGCTCTCGCCGCCCGAATCCTCGTGATTGAAGACAACGACTCGGATGTCTTCCTTCTCGATAGGGCGCTGAAGAAACAGGATTTCCCATTCGAACTGGTTCACCTGCTGAACGGAGGCGAAGCCCTCGCCTTCATCCGCAGGCAGGGATGCTATGCGGATGCGGCCACTCCAAACCTGATCCTGCTGGATCTGAACCTGTCCAAATATACCGGTGAAGACATCTTGCGCGAAATCCGAAACGCCGGACACCTGGCCGGCGTTCCCGTATGCGTGTGGAGTTCTTCCCGATCCCGGCGGGACGAATCGCTGCTCAAAGACCTCGGAGTTTCCCAATTCATCCCCAAGCCTTCCGGGCTGGATCAGTTCATGGAAATCGGCAAAACCATCAAGGATATGCTGCCAGGCGCCGGGGCCGGCTGATGGCCGCGCATCCTTGGCAAGATCTCGAATTCAGTCAGTTGGCTGCCCACCAGCCGCAAGGATAGGGCACGGGCGCATGCGGGAATGGCACTGCGCGTGCTCTGCTTTTCGGTCCAGCGAGAAAGGTTAATGGTGGCGTTTGGCAAGGAATAACGGCGGTCCTCAGCCGCGTTCTCCCTTTTCCGCGGTGGCAATCGTGCGGCCAACCGCCGGGGAACATATGGAAAGCAGTTGCCCCGCCATTGTTGGGGTAGGCGCCTCCGCCGGTGGACTGGAGGCATTCACGGAGCTGCTCTGTCATCTGCCGGACGATACCGGCATGGCATTCGTACTGATTCAGCACCTCGATCCGAAGCACGACAGCCATCTCACGGAATTGCTTTCCAAGGAAAGCAAAATGCCGGTCGCGGAAGTGCAAGCCGAGACTCGCGTTGAGGCCAATCATGTCTACGTGATTCCGCCGCGATGCAATCTGGGCATTTCCGATGGGATAATTCATACCCCGCCACGCTCACCGCGTGGCTGCAACATGCCGGTCGACTCCTTTCTCCGCGAGCTGGCGGCGGACCGCGGCAGCCAGGCCCTCGGCGTCATCCTGTCGGGAACCGCATCCGATGGGACGCTGGGCCTCCGAGCGATCAAGACCGCCGGCGGCATCACCTTCGCTCAGGATTCGCGAACCGCGAAGTTCGACGGCATGCCGAAAAGCGCCATCGCCGCCGGTGCGGTGGATTATGTCCTCTCCCCGGCCGGAATCGCGTTGCAACTGGTGGCCTTCGCGCGCGCTGCTCAGGTCCTGGCCGAACCTGCGGAGGCCACCGAGCCGCCAGAGGACGCGGAATTAGCCAAGATACTCCGGCTGGTGCGGAGCGCTACCGGAGTGGACTTCGCCCACTACAAGCACGGCACTCTCGCCAGGCGCATCAAGCGGCGCATGGCCCTCCGCGGATTCCCCACGCTGCAAGACTACAGCCGCGATCTCGAGCAGAACCGCGAGGAAGTAACCGCGCTGTGCGAGAACTGTTTTATCACCGTCACGGCGTTCTTTCGCGAACCAGCGGTCTTCGAGGAACTGAAGAAGATGGTATTCCCCGCGCTGGTCGAGGGTCGGGCGCCCGAGGATCCGATCCGCATCTGGGTGCCTGGCTGCGCCACGGGCGAAGAGGCTTATTCCATCGCCATCTGCCTGATGGAATTCCTGGATGAGACGAGAGTGAGTTTTCCGATCGAGATCTTCGCTACCGATCTCAGCGAAACCGCCATCGAAAAAGCCCGCGCCGGCATATACACGGGCAGCGCGTTAGAGCATGTCTCGCCGCAGCGATTGGCGCGCTTCTTCGTCCGGTCGGAACGCGGGCACCAGATTGGGAAGGACATCCGTGACATGTGCGTTTTTGCCAGGCACAACCTGGCACAGGACCCGCCTTTCTCCAAGCTGGACCTGATCAGTTGCTGCAACGTGCTGATCTACCTGGGAGACGTATTGCAACGCAAGGTCTGGTCGATCCTGCAGTACGCCCTCAAGCCGGCGGGCTTCCTGGTGCTCGGTCCTTCGGAAAGCGTCGGCGCGCTTTCCGGCTTATTTCACCAGGTGGATAAGAGCCATAAGATATACTGCTTGCGGGAAGCCGCAAGTACGCCGGCGCTGCCGCTAAGCGAAGGCCGCCGCTCCGCGGGCCGGCTGGATCGCCGGGAGAAAACTGCCGAGGCCGGAACCGGGCCGGACGTGCAGAAGGAAGCCGACCGGTTGTTGCTGGCCGAATATGCCCCACCGGGCGTCATCGTCGACGACAAGATGAACATCGTTCAGGTCCGGGGCCGCACCGCTCCGTACCTCGAACTCTCGCCGGGCCAGCCGACCCAGATTCTTTTGAAACTGGCGCGCGAAGGCTTGATCGCTGGCCTGGGCAAAGCGATCCGAACTGCCCGGCAAACCAACGCCGCAGCCCGGGAAGGCGGCTTCCGGATCGGGGAGGGTGGCGAACTGAAAGACGTCACCATCAAGGTGATCCCATTCCGGGGTCCTTCCTCTTCGCAAGAGCGCCATTTCCTGGTCCTGTTCGAGGAGGCAAGGCCGGGCGCCGCGCCGGGGGCGATGCCCAAACCAGCCAGGCAGACCAACGGGGGAAGCACCCGGCTGCGGCACGAGTTGGCGGCCACCAAGGAGTATCTGCAATCCATCGTCGAAGATCATGCCGGCACCGTGGAGGAGCTGAGGGCCGCTAACGAAGAGGCGCAAGCCGGCAACGAGGAACTGGAAACCGCGCAAGAAGAGTTGGAATCGGCCAACGAAGAACTGAACACCCTGAACGAAGAGCTGAAGACCAGCAACGTGGAATTCAGCAAGGTCAACCGGGACCTCACCAATCTTCTCGAGAGCATCAGCATACCCCTGGTGATGGTTGGCCGGGACCTGCGCATCCGCCGCTTTACCCGCGCCATCCAACCCATGCTGAATCTGGGCGCCTCCGATGTCGGGCGGCCGATCACCGATTTTCAGCCTCAGGTGGAACTGCCCGACCTGCGGCGGTTACTCCTGGACGCCATGCAGGGCGGCAATCGGATACCGCGCGATATCCGCGACTCGCACGGCCGCTGGTATTCGCTGCGCATTCTCCCCTCCGCGGGGCCCGATGGCAAAACCGACGGCGCCGTGCTGATGTTGATCGATATCGATGCCGCCAAGCGCGGTCTGGACTTCGCCGAAGCGATTGTGGAAACGGTGCGCGAGCCCCTGGTCATCCTGAACCAGAACTTGCAGGTCGTGAAAGCCAACAAGACGTTCTACCAAACCTTCCAGGCCGCTCGCGAGGAGACTGAGGGGCGTCTGATTTACGACCTGGGGAACGGACAATGGAATATTCCGAAACTGCGCGAGCTGCTGGAGAACATTCTCCCCGCGCATTCGACATTCCGGGATTTTGAAGTGACCCACGAATTTGACCGTGTCGGACGGAAAGTCATGCTGCTCAATGCCAGCGAGATCTTCAATCCGAACGCGCAGGCGCGGACCATCCTTCTGGCGATTGAAGACGCCACCGACCGTAAGCGCGCCGAGGAAGCGCTCCGCACAACCAACGCCGAACTGCAGCATTTTGCTTATGCGCTCACGCACGACCTGCAGGAACCTCTACGCATGGTGGTGAATTTTACAGAGCTCCTGGCGCAGGAATATGCGGGAGAGTTGGGCCAGGATGCGGACAAGTTCATCTCCTATTCGGTGCAGGGGGCCCTGAGGATAGAGGCCTTGCTGAAGGCTCTGCTGGCATACTGGGAGGTCAGCGAGCGGGAACGGGGGAGCCTCTCCTTGATCGATTGCGGCGCTGTTCTGGCCAAGACGCTATTCAATCTGCAGGTGGCCATCGCGCAGAGTGGCGCCGTGGTAACTTCCGATTCATTGCCGGCCGTGGTGGCCGAAGAGGTTCTGCTGACGCAGCTTTTCCAGAACCTCATCTCCAATTCGATCAAGTATCGAAGCAGGGAGACCCCCAGAATCCATGTCTCGGCGGAGCGCGACGGGGAAGGGTGGATGTTTGCGGTTCGCGACAACGGAATCGGTATCGATCCGCAAGACGCCGACCGCGTATTCGGCATGTTCAAACGCTTGCATGGAAGCGAAATCTCCGGTACCGGCATCGGACTCGCGATTTGTAAGAAAGTTGTCGAGCGCCAGGGTGGGCGAATCTGGGTGGAATCGGAAGCCGGCCGGGGCGCTACGTTCAAGTTCACAATC
>Ga0181536_10004676_pt1 | contig 14385 bp, 11 predicted proteins | sample PEATcosm2014_Bin_41_FD_121105 | JGI IMG/M metagenome (GOLD analysis project Ga0181536, IMG submission 121105) | Peatland microbial communities from MTU Mesocosm Facility, Houghton, MI, USA - PEATcosm2014_Bin17_60_metaG | ecosystem: Environmental > Terrestrial > Soil > Wetlands > Peat | place... | reverse complement strand
AGATGCCTATTACTTTGGTTAGCAACCACCGTCCGTTCTAGGATTCAGCGCGACACGAACTATCGCATGCTCCCTACACCCCATCGTCCGAGCGTGGCCCGTAAAGTTCGAGTCCCTGTTCGGTGTAGGGGCAATCCGCAACGTCTACCCAGCCCATTCGGCGCAACCGGCCGCGGCCACGCAAACTGAAGTACTGTCTTCCTGTGATCGGGATTAGGAGCCCCGGAGCGAGTAAAGGTTGCTCTTCCATTCTCCGTCGGTACTCGTGCTCGAGAGACGCCGGCAGAACCTCGTAACCATCAAACAACTGATCGAACAGTCCTTCAATCTTGGCGTCAGAACCAAACGGCCGGCAGGAGGCGAGCACCTGTGTGGAGAACGTTTCTATCGTCCTCAGGAGCTTCTTTGTTAGATGCCCTCCAAGCTTCTCATCATAGATTCCGTCCAGCATTGTCTGCACATTGTCCTCATGCAGGTGTTTGCCGTCCCAGGACTCCAGTGCCGCGAGAGCTTTTGTTACAAGATTCTCTGGATATACCGGGCAACCGTCCGGCACACCGCGGCACACATTTACAATCCTTGTCGGCGCACGCGGCGGCCGGCTCCGATTCACACGACCAAAGCGCTGAAGGAGGGCCTCCAACGGCGCGGGATCTGAGTAGAGGACGTCGAAATCGACGTTCAGGCTGACCTCCACAACCTGGGTGGCCACCAGAATCACGCCCTCGGTTGCGCACCGGGCGCCGGTGCCATACGTGGCGAGCAGTGCGCTCTCTTTTCGAGCACGGTCGTCTGCATGGAAGCGACCGTGTAGCAGTTCGACGTCGCTGTGGCCTTGCGCCAACAGCCTATGCCGCATCTCCTGGGCCCGGCCAACCGACGTGGCAACAACCAGGACGGCCATTCCATTCCGGACGTCGGCGGAGATCGACTCCAACACAGAATCGTCCATCAGTTCGGCGTGTAGCAGCCGGACCTGATGGCGGCAAAACTTTTCGAGCGTGACTTCATCTGCGCGGATTTCCGCCACGCCCGGCAACGTTTCGGCCAGGACCGTTTTCAAATAGCCTGGCATGGTCGCAGACATGATTAGAGCCTTGCCCCCCAGATCGCGACAGAGGTATCCGATCGTCGCTAGAATAATGGCCATTCGATCGACCTCATAAGCGTGGATCTCATCCAGGATGAACAGCGCTGAAGCGCTGGCCGTCCATAGCGCTTCGTGACCTTTGAGCTGGAATGCACCCTTCAGGAGCTGGTAGGGCGTCGAGATTCTCAGAGGTTTTACGTACAGAGAGGCGAGGTTCTTTTCGCGCTTGGCGGTCCGCTGCGCGTCGGACGGGGCGTATTGCTTGTCCAGCAGTTGGCGGTACAGCGCTTGGAGAGCATGGGAATGCTGCAAAGTCACGGCACTGTCGTCAAACTTCTCCGCTAACCGCTTCCGCATCGCATTGAGGCTCGCTTGATATGGCAGAAGGTAGTAGAGCAACGGGTGACCGTCGACCGCAGCGCTTTGCCGCGACGCCCACAACAACGCGGCCTCTGTCTTCCCGCTACCGGTAGGTGCAGTTAGAACCGTGTTACCCACGTGCGCGGCTGCCGCCCGTTGATGCTCGTACAGCTCCTCTCCCGATAAAAGTCCAAGGCGCGCGCGCATGCGCTCGACGTCTTTCAGATCAAGGAGCACTCGGAATTCCTCCCAGGCTGAGCCGGAGTGATCCGACAGGATGAGCGCACCTCGTAGCAGAGTTCCGGCGATGAGTTGGGGAGCCGGTAGGGTTAATCGATTGAGCTGACGTATGAGGCATCGAGTCATCTCCACGACCCCCCGTAGCTCTTTGACGGGATGCTTTGGAATCCATTCGGCAGAAACAGCCTGCGACCATCCGCAAGGGACAGCCCATGTCTGCGCCAACAGCGGCCATACTTCGTCTCGCACAATCCGCTCGGCAAACTGAAAAAACTGTTGAGACATCTGCGAGGACAAGACGTCGAGCCCGTCTGGTACTTCCGCAAATAGGTCGCCCGCAGGGTAGTACGTCGTAATCTCGCGCCAGTCCTTATGGTGCGTCAGGATCGCCGCGGCCACCCACGGCGCCTGCTCTGAATCACGCTCGCGAAGAATCCAGCGTGTGAAGACCGCGGACAGCACCTCATGACGCTGGCGAAACGCTGTGCCTCTATGGACTAGGTCTTGAAAACCCTCGCAGCATTTGCCTAAATCATGGAGGCAAACACTCAGGGCCGCCAGAGCCCAGAAGTCCGGCAATACACACAACTGCCCAAGATATGGGCATCGCTCACGGAGCTGCCGCAGGTTTTCGAGGACCTTCAATGTGTGGCACGCGACGGTCTCTCCGGTGCTCTTAGCCCAAAGATCGGCCGCATCACGCACAGGAGTGTAAAATCACGCCCCGCTGAACGCCCTGATTCACCGGTGTGTGTGGGTCCACCCACCAGACGCGCCGTTCCGGTTCCTGCAGCATCCGCCTGGCTGGCGCTAGCTTTTCTGGCTGTTCATAAGCGCCCGCGAACAATCGCTCACCATGCAGCACAACAAACCGCTCGAAATGAGCGCGTCTGCTAGGCGGCGGTTCGATCCATGTCGGCATTAACGCCGTTGTGCCAAGTGCCACATAGGGTCTGTAGGAAAAAGGAAGGAGCGTGTGCTCGAAATAGGCTCCGTCCCTCTCTTCCAGTTCCACTGCTTCAACGGTGCTCACCGAGGCCAAATCCTGAGAGCGGCCAAGGATCACACAGAACACGGGCGAGCGAAAAGCTTCCGTCCACTCCGGTCGTGTCACGTAGAGGATAAGGCGAGCGTTGAACAGGAAGTCCCTTAAGTGCGGTTGAACTGTAGCTTGAGTCGCGGTGCGATGCTTTTCTCCTCCAGCTGCGAAGGGCTGTCCTCCGACGGTGATGATGTGCTGATGCTCAAGATCCGAACATCGGCTAGTAAAACGAAAGTGATACCCAAACTGGAAGCTTACGGGATCTGGTAACTCCCCAAGTGCGCTGGCGACGTGACCGTAGATTGTCGAAGGTGGCGGCATGTCGTAGGTCACCTGTCGCCCCACCAGGAAGTGCGGATAGCGAAATGATGTGATCGGGGCCTCAACGATCACTCGAACAACGGCAAGTTTACGCATACCAATTCGCGTGGGCGGGGGATCTGAGCGCTTTCGCGAATTCTCCGATTTGCACGGCCGGATGTCCGATGGTTACCTTCACATTGTCCAGCTTCCGAATGGCCTCCTCCAACTTGGCCCGCTCGCTGTCTAAGAAACCCTGTGCCCACCCAATGTAGATGTCAGATAAGAATTGTTCGCCGTAGGCTGCCATGAGTTCGGCAAATGCCGCGGAATGGAACTGCGTCGTTTTGGCCGGCGACGATGTCAGCAAGCGGTAGAACGGATTATTGCCATGACCGGTCACCGCCAAGAAGATGACAGCAGGAGTGAGATCCGTGTAGTGGACTGCCTGCTTTGCGCCCCCATTTAGGAGAGCCAGGCCATCGATTAATGCGGCGACCCGCTCGATCCGCTGGTCCAAGGGCAGCCTGTAGGCAGTCTGCTTACGCAGCATGACCGGGTCCAACCCTGCTTTTTTTGCTGCGTCTCTCCGATGGGAATCCAGATTCTTGTACCCAACTCGCTCCCCATCAAAAAAAGTGCCGGCTGCCGAGAGGTCCAGGGATAACAGCCCGAGTAAGTGAGCCCGATAAAACTCGTGTTCGTACGGGACAGGGTCCCCTTCCTGCCGAGTCATGGTGCCAAAGTCGGTAACCGGCCGGAAGGGCGAAATCGAGACAAAGGTACTCACTCGAAAAGGCGATACCCGGGTAATCTCGCGGTCCTTCTCCAACGGACTGGCTTTCTCATCTTTCGCGGCATCGCTCTTCTTCGAGGGCGCGCGCATATATCCGAAAAGGTCATCGTCCCAGTACTCGATAGGGTCAGCATCGGTATAGGCGATCTTTCCCTCACGCCGTACAGGAGCCGTTTTCCAACGAGGTTCGTTGATCTCCAAGGTGGTTCGAACCCAGTAGCGCACCGCTTGGGCAGAGACGTACGGGTGAGGCCCTTCCGGCGTGGGGATTTTCTTTACTACAATCGCATTGTCGGTCCGCGCTCCCTCGTCGGCGCCTGCATTGTTCAACGCGGATGCAGGGGCATCCAATACAACACAACCTGTAACAAAAGCCATTTCATTCTCCTGCGTTCACGATCTCGGATTCTTGTTCTTCCGAAGCTTCAACCAACTTATCCGCGGTTAGCCATCCGGCCTTGTGCAACTGCTCCACCAGACGGATGCAGATTAGGTCGCGCACAAGCGACCAGTCCGCCACGCCGGCGCCGTCCTCGCCCTCAAACACGGAAAGATAGGTATCTAGCGAGAACAGCAGATCGCGCCCCTTAAGAAACTCGTTTCGCTGGGCCTTAACAAGCTCGCCGCGGAGAATCCATGTATATCGTGCATACGTAATGCGCCGGAAAAACGTAGCGTCGTTTCGCTTCTGTATGTACGTAGCCAGTAAATCCGCGAATTCCCGTATACGACTGATCCGATCTGGGCTCATTCCCAACACCTCCTTCAGAAACAGATCCGTTAATTCCCAATTGCAGTCTTCGAAGCGCTCGACCTTGCCTTGGGCCTCTGACAGCAGATGGCGCCGGGTAAAGCGGCGCGCGCGGTAGCCGTCAATGAAACCGTCGGAATAGATACTGAACAGGTCCGTTAACACTGGATTTTTCGATCTTCCCGGGCCAACCAGAGGCTTATTGGAACCCTTCGCGCGCTTTCTGGACTGGCCTTCCGGAGAGGCGTCCGCGCCCCAGTTCCTCTGCACCAATCTCCTCCAGGTTGCGCTCGTAGACGCCATGCTCACACGGCTCAGAAAGCGGACTAGAGTGCTCGGCACCGCGAAAATTTCAAGCGACGGACCTTGCCCGGAACTACTCAACCAGTAGACCTGCAGAGAGACAGGAGTATCGGGACCAAAAAGGTCGCGCTGCCTTTCCAGCACTTCTAGCAGATCCGACGCAATCAGCGTCAATGCTGATTTTGCGTCAGGGTACTTCGCTTGCTTCTTGCCTTTGTCCCACGAGGCTTGTTCCCGCGCCAAGCTTTCGTCAATACCCTCATGATCTGGAAGAGCGCCGGTCATGGCCAGGGCCAAGAGCCGCCGATTATCTTCGACAAAATTGCGGGCTAGTTCGAGTGTCAGCTCTGAAAAGTCCGAATGCGCGATGAGCAGCTTGCCCTCGGAACGGCGGCCTCCGAGCGGCAGGGCCTGCAGGGCCGTCAGATATGGTCCCGCAATGAACAGCCCTCCGGCCCCTCCAGAAAAGAAGTTGAGTACACCCTCACCCGTCAGCAAAGGCATCTGGCCGCGATGGATTATGTGTGTCGCTGGCAGACCCGAGAAAACACACATCTGACCGTTGGCCTCTTGGTCCGCCTGCGCGCGGTGTGCCCTGAGAACTCTCTGCGCGTAACGCTTGCGACTTTCCTCCTTCTTCACACCAGATCCGGGCTGAACATACTCCGAATTCATGAAGACGCAAGTGAGATAGCTCGTCATTACGCCGCTGAAGTAATAGCGCTCCATCTCGTCTGCGGCGGCGTCCAGATCGTCCAGCGTCAGTAGGGCTGGGTCTCTTCTACCCGACATTGCGCACAAGGTCGCGATGCCTACATCGACCAAGGCGTGACCAGTCCAGTTCAGCATGAACAGTCCCCTTCTCCTCGGGGAAGACCCACGGGCCACAATACCAGCGAATATTTTAGTCCCCTTCAAATCGGGGCATGTGCACGACGCCCTGCTGGGCCCTCGATTTGGACTCGTCTATCGACTAGGCAGGGCGTCGTAACCGGTCAGGTCAATTATCGGCAAAAGAGCACTCTTTGTCAATTGATATTGTGGGACCACATAACCAACGAATAGGAATACGATATCAAGTATCTTTAGAAAATGAACTTATCTCCACCTCTCCCTTACCCCACACGGTCTGCCGCCCCACGCCCGTCCACTTCGCGGCGCGCAGGAACGGCACGAACTCCGCCAGATCGCCTTCGTACTCCGCCTCGCCGACAAAGCCCCCGATCGGGTGGACCTGCCCGGTCCGGCTGCTTTGGCGCGTCACGTCCACCCGCCGGAGCTCGCAGCGCGTCAGACGCACTCGCGCAGCGCGCTCGCCGAATTGGCGGAAATCAATTTCGAGCGGGCCACCATCGTATAGCTCGCGCAGCGTGCTGAGACGGTCGCGAATCCGCGATGCTAGCACGGCGAATTCTGGCCGCTCCGCTACCTGCTGGCCGCTCTTCAGCTCCGTGGGCGTCGCGAAACGCACCAGGACCCGGTCCACACGCTCCGCGACGGGCGCGAGAGTCAGTTCCATCGGTGCGGCCCCTTGCTGGAAAAGCAATGACGCTCCGTCATAGACCCGGGTTAACGGATCTCCGGTCTCATTCAATTGCCACACCTCGGCCAAGTCGGCGCGCCCGCGCCGCGGCCCGATTCCTTCCCGCGCCAGTTGCGCGAACGACAGGACGAGGTAGGCGACGGCCGGGCTCTGCATGTCAAACAAGTTGAGGTCGAAAGAAAACCGTGCGCCGCGCGGCACCGTGCAGCCATCGAGGTGCGTGGCGCGAAACACAAAAGGACGGGGCCAATCGGCCAGCCCGCTCGGGCCTGGCGTCAACGCCGATGGCTCGAACATTCGCGCATAGGGACAGGACGACCGCAGTTCGCATTTGCGCGCGTCAGTGCAATGCGGCACGCAGGCAATGCGCCGGAAAATTGTGCCGAAGGCGCCGCGCAGAATATTGGCCGACTTTCCAGGCGGAAAGTGAATCGACTCCCGTGCTACGAACGAGAATCGCAGCGGGTACAGCCGGAAATGCAAGCGCTCCTATTCTACTCCCAGCTCTTGCGCGGAGCGACATCAACAATCGGACCAAACTCGGCCCAGCCGCTGTGGGCGCCAGGCCCTCTAGAGGACCACACGGCCATGTACGCAGTTCACCTCCCACGGAAAAAACTCGGGCAAACGACACCGGCCACGCGACTCGCAGAGCTGCTCTCAACCTGGTGAGGTTTTCCGCCTGCCCCATAAACCAGCCTTCGTGAAACATGCCGGGGCCTAGATCCTAGAGATGGTCCACCTGACTGGTCATCTGGTAACGATCCCTTTCGCAAATCAAACACTATGTGGCGTCGCCCCGCGCGCGCGCAAGAGCGTTGACCGGGTTTCCCCAGGCTTCCGCGCCTGAAAAACTCGGCTTGTGCAGCCTGGGTGATCCCCCTCCCGGATTAGCGCCCTTGCACTTGCTACCCCCATCCTCGCCGGCGGGCAGAGGTTCATGTGCATGAACCCCCAATTCCAAAGGAGTAAAAACAATGAGCAACGACAGCGAGAGGAAAGACGTTCACACGCCCGTCACCGAGCGCATTATTTCCGACCTTGAGCAGGGCATCCGTACATTGATGAATCCTTGGAGCGTCGAGCACACAACGGGCCGCATCACCAAGCCACTACGCTACCTCGGGTGTAACGCCGCCCAGTGTGAGGACTGGCGATCACGGCTGTCGAGTGTTCCGGCGATTCTGCCGTCATTCCTGGTCTGCGCTACAGGTCAGCACAAGCCCAACGGTGCTGCGCACCGGCTGAAGGGGTGACACGTCACCCCAGAATGGGTGCCGCACAGCAACCTTCGGCTGCCATATGGGAACCGCCGAAAACACGCGGCGTTTCTCTCTCAGCCGCCTTTTCCGATTCCCACCAGGGGAACCTGCTGCAAGCAAACGGCACATCGAAAATCGGTGTCACCGGTGGTAGGATCGTCACGGCCGAGGTGGCGGGCATGGAATACGACCGGGACAAAGTGGACGAGATGGTGCTGGCGCTGTTATGGCTGACCGCCTTCGATCAAGACGAATTCGGGGCGCGGGCGTGGAAGGCGCATGATTGGGACGCGCTGGATCGGCTCCATGAGAAGATCTCGGACCCGAAGAGGAAAGCGAAGTCGGTGGTGCTGAGCGTCGAGGGGCTGCAGCGGTCGCGGGAGCTGTTCGAGCGCCATTTCGGATGCCGGCAAGCCGAAATCAGTAGATAGACACCATCCCTTAGGCCTCTAACGGCTAAGGTTCGCGCCGTCCGGAGCGGGGGCGTTCCATCAAGCTTCCGTCAAGTATTCGTCAAGCTTTCGTCCAGTGATTGTTCGATCGGCGTCCGAGTTATTTTCGCCGTAGCGCGGGCGAGCTCATCGCGGATTTCGCGCTTGGCATTTTCGCGACGGATGCGGTTGGATTCTTTCATCGCGTCCCACTGTGGCCCCAGTGGGTGCCGTTGCCATGCTTCGGGCCGCAGTGCTCCGTCATCGCCGCGTTTGAGGCAAAGCACTTTTCCTTGGCAGCCTGTTGAATCCGTTGAAGCATCGTGTCCGAGAACCGGATCGTGCGTTGTGGGATGAAAACTCCGCGCCCACTTACAAGGTCTTGGGAGGGGTGTTTTCGTATTTTCGGACATCGAAAATGGACAAAGTGTGCGACTCCCAAACGGGATTCGCCGACGCAAGAATGCATCCCGGACTAAACATCTGATGCGGTGGAGCTTGAGCCGAAAAAGAGAGCTCAGTGAATCCCACTCCTTTATGTTCCACTCTACGTCTTTCCCGACGTCTTATTAATCTTCGTTGCCTCGTCTGGGGCTTCCGAATGGTTCACATAGTGGTCACTTGGGTTCACTTTGCTCCAAGTTGGTTCACCCTATGAAAATACGCCAGTTACTCATCGGGTCCGTCGACGGCGCGAGTTCGTCACCAATGGACCTTCATTGATGTTGTTTGACTACTATGCGATGCCAAGATGGATAATAATTGATCGTCAAGAAAACAAAGTAAGTGCCAGTTGTGGAACTTCCTTGACTAATGTCGCGAGTAAGATGGACAAACATTGATAGTCAAGAAAAGGGGGACTTTACTATTACGGAACTATCTTGACCTATAGGTCCTTGCTCGGGTCTAGCCCGCCCGCGCAAAACTCTGTCTCTGACCCCACCCCCTTTGCCCATTAGTTACGCCTTGTTGCAAACGTGCTTTGCCCAGTGTTACCGAACATTGCACAATCGCGATGTGGAGAGAAATAAATGCCTTAGCCCTTCGTTCCGCTTGTTACCTTTTGAATCCAATGGACGTTACCTTGTGTTGCTCAAACAGAAAACGCGGCAGTTATCTGCTGCTTGGCTTTGTTACCTAAAGCTACAACCGTCCCGGCAGCGTGTGGTCGACCTTCGGCGCCCAGAAGAAGCAGCTAGACACGGCCAAAAATATTTTTTAGTTTGATGTCCGAAAGCACCCTCTCCCAAGCCTTTATAAGTGAGGGGCATTTTCATGCCACAACGCAACGGCCGATTTTCCAAGAAGAAGCGGCTCAGAAGTGCCGGGTTAGCGGACCTGGAGCCAAGTCGTGAGCGATAGGAAACCAAAGGGGTTCCGGCTTAATCCCAGGAAGACGCGGGGTCGACAAGCCAGTTCACCGAAAGCCTGGAGCTCTACCTACCTCCTGATTCTTCGCTATGTCCGAGAACTGCGTGCACAACAGCGTAAGCCGCGGACGCAGCACGCGTTTCCATCTCGCCCGTACAATCAGCGGTGCGCCGTGCGCGTGATGTACGCGAAGAATGCCACGCGCGGGCAATGGAAAGCGCACGGACGCTACATCGCCCGTGAGAGCGCCAGCCAGGGCCGTGCGGTTGAGGCCGGGTTTGACGCCACGGGGCAAGGGATCAATATCGCCGCTCGTCTCGAGAAGTGGCAGTTGGCCGCCGATGAACGCATGTGGAAGGTCATCGTGTCGCCGGAGTTCGGAGACAAGATCGACCTCGTGCAGTTGACCCGCGATCTAATGCAGCGGATGACACGGGATCTCGATACGCGCCTCGAGTGGGTGGCCGCAGCGCACTTCAATACCGATAACCCGCACGTCCATATCGCGCTGCGCGGCGTTCGCGAGAACGGAAAATCATTCCGTATCGAACGCGATTACGTCAAGCATGGCATTCGGAGCATCGCCGAGGATCTGTGTACTCGGCAGCTTGGGTATCGCACACAACGAGATATCGCCGAAGCCCAGCGCCGTGAAGTATCGCAGCACAGGTTCACGTCGCTGGACCGGTCCATTGCTCGGGACAAGCCAGCAGAAGGCGAGTCCTCGCATTTCCAGGTCATCAGGAATTCGACGCATCCGCGAAACCAGCACGCAGTTGCGCGACTGAGAACGCTGGAGAGCATGGGGCTGGCCGAAGCGTCTGGGCTCGACCATTGGCTTGTGCGCCAGGATTTCGAAACCGCTTTGAGGGCGATGCAGCGTCTCGGGGATCGGCAAAAGGTGCTGGCGGCTCACGGCGCAACCGTATCGGATACACGGCTGCCGCTAGTGATGTTCGATCTTCGCGGGTGTACAACGCTTGAGGGCAGGATACTGGTGCACGGCGAAGATGAAGGGACCGGCCGCAGCTTCATGATGCTGGAGGGTACCGATGCCAAGGTGCACTGCATCTATCACACACCTCAGATGGCCGAGGCTCGCGGCCGCGGCGGATTACGAGCCAACCGGTTCGTGCGCCTGCGCAAGTTGTTCGAGAACGGACGGCCGCTCCTTGAAATCGACGAGCTGGGACATTGTGAAAAGGTCCTGAACGATGATCGTCTTCTCGAAGAGACTAGGCGCTTGCGAATCCAAAGTGGAATGGCCCCAGTTGAGGATGGATGGGGCGGCTGGCTCGGTCGCTATCACGAGGCCGTTCGGAAGGCCGCTTCGACTCCAATGCACGAGCTCGACCTTTACGGACGCGCGCGAGAACCGGATCGTGGTCGAGGCCGTTGAGAAGCGTTGGTGGCCGACGATTTTTCTCGTAGCAGGTGGCACACACCGCGGCAGTTGAGGACAAGAACCACGGCAACTACCACGCTGTGGGCCACGGGTTAGGCATGGGGGTGGAGTGATGAACTCAGCAGGCAGACTAAGCATTGAACGTCGGCCGCAGGTTCCGCTGCAGCGGACCATATTCAGTCAAAACAACGCGACTGAGGCGACCGACCATGAGACGGACATTTTGGACATGAAGGGAGCGGCGGAGCTTCTACACTTCACTCCAAGCTTTCTTTCAAAAATCATCAACGGCAAGGTGGCCGGAACGCTGCCGATTCCTCATATACGGGTTGGCCGCAGCCGACGATTCAGACGCGAGAGCGTGCTGAAGTGGCTCGAAGATCGGGAAATCGGCAGCCAAGGGGATTCGCGTCAGTGCTAATATCGAACCACCCAGAGTTCACGCTTGCGCCTCAGGAGAAAATTATGAGACGCAGAAGATTTCAGAAAGGAAGCCTCCAATTGCGGAGGCATGGAAAACGAAAAGTATGGGTGGTTCAGTATTACGACAGCGACGGGCACCACCGCTACAAAACCCTGGGCGCCGGCACATTGAGCAAGAGCCGTGCGTCCGAGTTGTGCACGAAGTTTATGCAAACGGTCAACGGTTGCGAACCACAGGAGGGGGAAACCATCAGGCCACCGCTGCTCTCCGAGTTCATCAGCCGGGTCTTCCTACCGTTCCAGCGGGGCAAATGGAAGTCCAGCACGGCCGGGACCTCGGAACATCGGATCAAGAGTCACATCGTCAACGATCTCGGCAGCGTAGCTACCATGAAGTTCACACCGCGATCGCTGCAGGCGTACGTACAGCAAAAGTTCGAGGCTGGGCTGTCATACAGTATGGTCCAGCATCTCAGGTTCGACCTGAAGGCGATCTTCCGACTGGCAGTTGCAGAAGGCATGCTGTCCGTCAATCCGACTCTCTCTCTTTACAAGCCGCAGGGTCTGGAGAAGCCGACAGGACGAGCAATGACCGGGGCTCAGGTTGCGATCGCCATCGATGCTGTCGAGTTTAGGGAAAAAGTGATACTCGGGCTAGCGATCTTCGGTGGTTTTCGCCCAGGCGAAATCTTTGGGCTTCAGAGGAAGCACGTCGCAAATGGTGCCGGTGCAATCGGGGTCCAGCAGCGAGTCTACCGCGGCGAGTTGGATGATCCTAAGACTGATTCGTCGATACGTACGGCCGCAGTTCCGCCGAAGACGGCCGCGCTGCTCCGCCATTGGTTGGAGATGGCGATCCCAAGCAATCCGGAAGCATTTGTGTTTGCGGGGGAAACTGGAAAGCCTCTCTGGAGGGATGGTGTACTGACGGACCACATCAAGCCGAAATTAAAGCCTTACGGGCTGGAGTGGGTGGATTTCCAAGTCATGCGGCGGACCCATGCAAGTTTAAGCCATGAGGCGGGAATCGATCCGAAGGTGCAGGCTGACCAGCGGGGCCATGGACTCGGTGTTGCGATGGAGGTCTACACGAAGACGACGACGGAGGCGCGGGCGGAAGCCGCCCGGCAGCTCGAAGAGTCAGTCTTGGTGAACTGAATGCTTAATGTAGTGCAATGTAGTGGAAGATTTTCGATGGCTTCTAAGTTATTGATTTTGGAGCGGGAGACGGGACTCGAACCCGCGACGTCCAGCTTGGGAAATTGACCGTAGATTGAAAATACAGAATTTGGCGTCTACCGGGTTGATTGCTGACGATCCTAAGCTATTGATTTTCTAGCGGCCCATTTTGGGAGTCCGTTAATGGACTTTTATTGGGCTCCACGTTTTTTCTCGCCCGAAGGTTTTGACTATTAGTGCTACCAGCTTCTCGTCGCGTCTGGATCCGGAAGTCATCGTGGGCGCGTTTCGGTTTGACGTCCACTCCTGGAACAGTGCCAGTTGCTTGCGAACGAAGAGATTCTCCGCAGCCGGGGCACTTCAGAAGCGAGCCAGTCGGACTAGGTCGAACACGACCCATAGTAAGACCAGATCCGAAAGCAGTGGGCAACGGCGTGTCAAACTGATGAGCCCGACATGAACGCTCAGGGTTGCACTTTACGCTGTTCTTCTCCCTGCCGTTCGTTGATCGTCACGCTGCCGGTTTGAATTACGGGGGGGCAAAATCGCTATTCGTGGGAATCAAAGTCCAGGTTCCGTTCAGCGCGGCGTGATCGCGCGCGAAAGCGGAAAAGGCGATCGTTAGAAGTACTGCGGTAAATGTGGTTATTATAATATTCACTTTTGAGCGGAAGCTGCGTTGATAGCCGCCGGATAGACGAGGATTTCAATTTTCCCGTTCTCCCCGGCATCGTCCGTTTTGCCAAGACCCATTGTCTTGATGCGCGTGTCGTCCAGGCGGAAATTCTGCACCAGGTAATTGCGAATCACCATCGCTTGCGCCTGCGTGGTGACGCGATCTTTCTCCGAATCGCCCTTCATGCTGGCCGCGGCAGTAATTACCACCTCATTGAACTTTTGCGCCTGTAGATATTGCCCGACCTCTTTTAGCCCCTTCTGATCCCTCAGCTTTGCCGCATCGGGTTTGTCGAAGACTTGCTTCGAGTCGAAGATGAAGCTCTTTTCAGGCGATGCGCTGGGCAACCTGGCGATCTCATGCTTCTTCAGGTCGTCCGGATCGACGTATCCCCGCTTATTGAAGAAGCCTTTCAGCAGGAAGTTGTGTTTCAGCGCATCGACGTCCTCATGCATTGAGGTGACGGTGGCCGCGGCCTGGTTGTAGATCGACTTGTCGTTGATCAACGCGCCAACCGTTCCCTGGCCGTGATTGATCTTCGCCGAAATATCGTTGATGTTCGAGGTCGCGCCCCGGACATTTTCGAGCGCTGCCTGCGTTGTGTCCAGGATCTGGTTTGCCTTCCCGAACAGATCCGAAATGTCGAGAGGCGCCCGGGAACCGATGGTCTCGCCGCCGCGCAGTTTCGCCGCATCCATGGAGCCGAAAGAGATCTCGATGTACTTGTCGCCCAGCATTCCTTCGGATTTAATGTCGGCCACGGAATCCAGCTTCACGATGCTCTGTGTTTCTTTCTCCAGGTCCATCAGCACGACAACTTTTCCGTCTGCCCGTTTTGGCAACTGAATGTTTTTAACGGAGCCTTTACGAAGACCGCCTACCCGCACATCGGCGCCTTCGTTTAGTCCCGCTACATTGTCGAAATCGGCTCTGACTTCGTAGCTCGAACGGAACATCGACTCTCGGCTGCCGATGAGAAACACACCGGTTGCGAGAATTGCCAGCGTGATGATGATGAATGCTCCGAGCCTTAAGTTTTGTGACATGGTTGCCTTCAAGCGGCGTCGCTCAAAAATTGAGCGACAAACGGATCCTTGCTCTTTTCGAGATCTTCGAAGGTTCCGGAGATCAGAATATTGCCTTCTTGCAACATCACCAGGCGGTCTGAGAAATGATGCGCGGCATGCATATCGTGCGTGACCACGATGGAGGT
>Ga0181536_10004675_pt1 | contig 14386 bp, 16 predicted proteins | sample PEATcosm2014_Bin_41_FD_121105 | JGI IMG/M metagenome (GOLD analysis project Ga0181536, IMG submission 121105) | Peatland microbial communities from MTU Mesocosm Facility, Houghton, MI, USA - PEATcosm2014_Bin17_60_metaG | ecosystem: Environmental > Terrestrial > Soil > Wetlands > Peat | place... | reverse complement strand
GGGTTCGCCAGTGGATCATCAGCAATGAGATGCTGTTCATCTGCAATGACAACGCCGTGGCGCTGGCTGAAATCTGCCGGGACGCGATGCAGGTGTCGCCGTGGGTCCGCGAAGTTTTCGTCTGTGCCAAGGAAGGCTTTGATGAAGACGGCATTGCGCTTTACCCGGCCATCATCGATTGGGCCAGGAATCTCGGTGCCATTCGGGTATTCGTCGGTGAAGATACCGACATCACGCTTGATGTGATCGAGAAGTCCATCAAGGGAATCAGGCTTCTGAGCATTAAACAGAGTTACTTCAAACTGACGTGAAAAATGACAGGATTTCAAAGCAGGCTTCCGCATATTGAACGCGCCTCCGATGCTGTTCGGATCAATGAAATCCTGAACCATCCGAAAGTTCGTCCGTTTGTTGCTGGCGAGGAAGCCGGCATTATTGACATCTCCCCATTCATGTCGAATCCAAACATTTTCGTTCTTTTGGGGGAATACGGCGGATTCGTTTTGACGAGGATGCAAGCTGGCGTCTTCGAGGTTCACACCCATGTTTTGCCCGAAGGAAGAGGGGAATGGTCCGATCTGTTCATCCAGGCTGGCATCAGATGGATGTTTACCCACACCGAAGCCTTTGAAATCATGACGCGCGTTCCGCGTGGACATTTGTCGGCAAAAGCGCTGACGGTGCGATCTGGCATGTCTTACGAATTTACCGCTGACCATCCATACCAATTCAAGGGAGAGAATGTCGCCGTCGATATCTATTCCCTTCGTCTTCAGGATTGGGCGGCGCATGGTCCGGAGTTGGAAGAAACGGGACGCTGGCTTCATCAGCGGTTCGCCGAGGAAGGTGAACGCCTTGGTCTGGTCGGAGAATGGCAGGGGCCAGCCAAGGCTGAAGGTGTTCGATGGGGACCGCTGCACGATGACATGCCGAGCCATAACCGGTATGTTGGTCTGGCCTATCATATGGCGGCCGGCGGGAATCCGGCCCGTGGCGTGTTGATGTACAATCGATGGGCCTTGATTTCGCACCGGCCGCGAAATTTGTTGTGCCGCCTGGTTTCAGTGGATCCGCCAACCATTTGGTTCGATCACACGACCCTAACCTTATTGCCGGATGGCGATGTCCAGATGTCGCTGCAAATTGAACGAAAGGTGGCATGATGGGCGGACTTATTGAGGGCATTGGAGCTCTATTCGCCGAACTTGGCGCTGGTGCCGATGTAGGCGCTGGCGCGGCGGCTGGCATTGGTGCTGGTACTCTTGCGGGAGCTCCCATTGCGGGCGGTGTCGTTCCGGAAATTCTTGTTACCGCCGCACCGGAGGTTGGTGCAGGATTGACAACCGGTGAATTGACGGCTGGGGTTGGTGGTGCGTTAACGGCGGCAGGTACCGCATTCGCGGGAAATACTCTACCAGGCGTTGGTGGATCGGGTGTAGCGACAGGGGTTAGCGCTCCCAATGCCCCAACTTCAGTTTCTCCATCCATGGCGACGCCTTCTGCGTCCGGTGGCGCGACTCCCACATTGGGATCAAGCGGCGGCGTTTCGGCTGGGGCTCCATTGGGATCAAGCGGCGGCGTTTCGGCTGGGGCTCCATCGGGAATTCCAGCCCTTTCCTCGCCTGGCGTGGCACCGGTTGATTTGACGGCCGGCGGCGCTGTCAATACGGGCGTCGTGCAAAACGCGCTTGTGCCTGACGTGGCAGCGGACAATGCGGCATTGGGAACCGGAGTGAGCGGCGCGGGGACAGGAGCGGGAACCGGTGGTGTTACCGTGGCCGAACAGCCAAGCCTTATCTCGAAAGGCATTGCCGGCGCGATCAATACAATTGGTGGTGCTGGAACAGCAACACCGGCCGGCGTATCGAGTACTTTGGGCATTGTTCAGCCGGCGATTTCCGGAGCCGGTTTGCTGTACAATCTTCTGCAAGGCCAACCCGTCACTCCAAAAGCCAATCAGGCGGCGATCAGTGGCGTCGAGAGCCAAGCATCAAACCTTGCCAGTCAGGGTTCGCAGTTGGAATCGTATCTGGCTAACGGCACATTGCCGGCAGGGGCGCAAGCTGCGGTCAATCAGGCGACAAATGCCGCCAAGGCCGGCGTTCGATCGGCATATGCGTCGATGGGTTTGTCAGGTAGCACGATGGAACAGGAAGCGCTTGCCCAGGTCGATCAGCAAGCTTCGGCCGCTGTGTTCAATATGGGATCAAGCTTGCTCGAAACCGGCATCAACGAGACGCAACTTTCATCCCAGTTGTACAGCGAAATTATCGGCCTGTCACAGCAGCAATCGCAGCAGACCGGAGCGGCCATTGCCAACTTTGCCGCCGCTTTGAGCGGCAGCACGCAAAATCGAACTTATACATTAACCCCGGCAGGCTGAAATGGCTGACGACGGAATCGTTGATATCGACAAATTGGTCAAGGCCGCTTCTGGCGGTCCTGACACATCTTATGTTGCGCCGACGATCAAGTCATTGCGCGAGACGGAAAAAGAGAAGGAAGCCGTGGTCGATAAGGCGACCGGTGAGTTTCAGGAAACCCTCAAGCGTGACAAGGCTAATGTCGATAAGAAGACGCCGGAAAGCGTTGATCTTCAGCCGTGGAAAGAGCAACCGACCGATACCGATCCAGTGAAGGCGTTTGGCTCGCTAGGTTCGGTGTTTGGCATCCTGGCCAGCGCCTTCACACATCAGCCGTGGCAGAACGCCATGAATGCTTCGGCATCAGCGATCAATGCTGTAAAGGCTGGCGATCGGCAGAAGTACGAAGACGCCTATGACGCCTGGAAAACCAACACCAAACTCATGTTGGATCGCCACAACATGCAGTACCAGGATTACCAGATGGCGATGGAGAAAATGAAGACCGATGTCGCCGAAGGAAGCGCCATGTTGACGGCGCTGTCGGCGAAGTACGGCGATCGGATTACCGAGACAATGACTGAAGCGGGCCTTCACGAGAAACTTGGTGAGGCGTGGGCGTCGCGGCAGCGGTCGGCCGTCCAGTTGGCGGGCATCCTCCCAGAACTTGAAGACCACAATCTGAAGATTCGGGCGCTTTTTGATTACCAAGAGGCATTGAAGTCGGGTGATTCGGCCAAGATCGCAACAGCCAAACAAAGCTTGCTGGCGGTTCTGGGAAAATTGAGCGAGACATCAGGCAGGGTAACTCCGGAGCGCGAAGCGCTTAACCGATATCTGGAAGAGCATCCAGACGCAACGGGTGAGGATATCCAGAAATTTGTCAAGGCTGGGAAGGGGGCGACCAGCTTCATTGACACACAGCTTTCCAAGGCTCAAGCCGATGCGGAAGTGGCCGGCAAGCCGATGACACCCGACGAGATTGGGCACATGAAGCGCCGCCTAGAGGGCAAAGATGTTCTAAGTCCGGTGCAACTCGACACTCTTCAGGGCAAGGCACAGGTTTATACAGAGGCGCTGGATCAGGTGGCAAAGGCCAGGGAAATTCTGGAAAGAGCAACCTTTGAGGCGGGAAAAACGGGGAAGGTGCTGGGGGCTACCGAAAGCGTCGGAAACTTGCTGAAGTTGACTGACGACACAGACCGCCGTGATTTTGAAAGCGCCATTTCTTATCTGAGGCTGAACGCTCCGGTGTTGCTGAAGCACGCCAATACGACAAGCCGGGCGATTGGCGGGGATCAAGCGCTGGTCGATAATATCATTCGCGGCGGCGGATGGGGCGATACCTATGCCAACGTAAAATCGTCTCTGGACAACATGAACCAGATCATGATGCAGGATTTGCGCCTGACGCAGCAGGAGTATAAGCAATCCCAGGGCCAGGACATGAAAATTCCCGGCTTGACTCCTGGTCAAGGACAGCCTTCCAGCGAACCTTGGGCGCCACCGTCGCATGACAAGCCGATCGGAGGGCCGTGATGCCCGATGATTTCAGCATTATGCCCGATGACTTCGGTAATGCGCTTGCCAATCCGTCACAAAAGCCATTGCCGCAAATTTCCAACGAAGCCGCCTACAAGGCGCTTCCGTATGGCAGTTCATATCTTGGTCCGAACGGCGAAAGGCTGACCAAGAATTACAGAGTTGCCAATCAGTCCGAATATGATGCCGTTCCGGATGGGGCGACCTATGTTGGGCCTGATGAAAAGCCCTATCAGAAAGCGCCGGCTAAAAATGTTGGGTTTGGCACCCAGGTTCTTTTCGACATGGCGTCCGGAGATGCGGCCACGCAAAAGGCAATCCTCGAAAAGACCTATGGCGCCGATGCCGTAAAGCAAGATAAGTCTGGTTTCTACGCTGTTGTCGGCGACAGGAAGTTCCGTCCCAATTCAGGAACAGGTGGCGTTTTTGGTGCCATCGAGCGTGGTGCGGCCCAAACGGTAGCGGAGGCCGCGCCGGTTGCTGGCGGAACGATAGGGGCGATTGTTGGTGCTGGCGCCGGGGCGCCTAGCGGTCCTGGTGCGGCTGTTACGGCGGCGGCCGGTGCCGGTCTTGGATATGCGACTGGTACTGGCGTCAATGAAGGAATCTTGACCCTTGCCGGTGTTAACAAAAAAACCCTTGGCCTGGCTGCGACCAAAGCTGCCACGGCTCTTCTAGAAGGCGCGGCAATGGAGGCCGGTGGACGTGCCATCGGCGCTGGCGTTGGGGCGGGTACGGCGGCTGTCAATGCAGCCAAGCGCTTAGGACTCGGACCGGCCTCCAGTCAGTTTGCTGAGGTAACCGGTGTGCCGAAGCTTGCCCGCTGGTGGACGGGTATGAGTCAGGAGACGGCGGATCAAGTTGTCCCAATGGCGGAAAGGGGTGTTCGTGTTCCGGCTCAAATGTGGGCGCCTAAAGCACCAATCTTCCACCTGATCGAACGTGTTGGGGCCACCTATGGTTACGATCCTGTCGAAAAAAGTGTGCAGCAGTATGCGTCAACCGAACTGAAGAAAACGTTGGAAGAATTGGGGCTTCCCAAGGATCAAATCGGCGGGATTATTGACAGAACCAGCTCCGTCGATTTCACCGAAGCCGGAAACGCCGCGCACAAGCGTTACAACCAGATTCTTCAAGAATCGGACAGCAAGCTAAATCAGACATTTGCCGACCTGGAAAAAGAAGCGAGGACTCGTGGCGAAGCGGCGATTGCCGATCACGAAAAGTCCCTTGAGACAGCCAAGCAAGAGATGGAAGCCAATCGCAAGGCCGCTCAAAGCGTCATCGATTCGACGTGGGGTGAAATCAACGGCAAGGTTGGGGCGCTCAAGGCCGGTGTATCAGATGTCAAGCCTGGGGATTTGGTTCGTCAGGTGGCCAGCGAAATTACGGCATTTCGTCGGGCCGTCGGCCTGCGATTCCAGGAGAGATATGACCAGTGGGACCGGCTTAGCGGCGGCATTCCTCTCAACGCTTCCAAGGCGATCGAGGCATCCAAGGAATTCATGGACCTATTGCCCGAAGAAATTCAAAAGAATCATCCGGCCCTGATTCGCGCCATTTCCGAAATGGAAAGCGGCAACTGGACCTTGGGGCAGGGTTATCATCTGCGATCAATGCTTGGCGACTTGGCAGATTGGCAAACTCTCGCGCCAAGTTTCAAAAATGGCCAGTTCAAATATTTTAGAAACGTGATCGATGAAACGCTTCACGATCCGTCAAATCCACCGGTTTCCCGTAAATTGGTCGAGATGCGCGATGTGATTGATCGTGATTATCGGACAGAGATTGCCCGGTTTAAAAGCCCAACCATTCAGCGTCTTGTTGATTTCACCGAGGCCAATTTGCCGCCCAGCCCTGGAAAGCTTGCCAAAGCCGTTTTGGAGCCGGGTGAAGAAGAAACCCGTGGAGAAATCAAAAATATAGTTGGCCAGAAGGTGTGGGACGCAGTGATCGGCGCCGATTTGCAGGCTTCTCTTGATGCCAGCAAAACGACGGTCGAAGGCGTTTATGATGGGGGAAAGTTCGTCAATGAGTTTTTACATCGCGATCGCGCCGGAATTCTGGCTGAATATCCCCCGGATGTCCGCGAAACCATGCGGCGGCAGGCCCAGCGAATTGAAGCGATGACGGGTCATGGCGAGAACAGGCTAGATGTCAATATCTTGCCGACCGATGATTTTTCCACGGCCATGAAAAAGGCCAACGCAGCGGCCGAAAAAGTCGAAAAGCTGTCAAAGGAAAACCCGGTCAAAGTGTTGGAAACTGAACTGAAGGGCATTTCAGCCCAACAGAAGGCGGCGGCGTCGATGGCTGAGGGGGGACGTGCGACCAATCCCCTGCACGCCATGCTGACCAACCCGAATGCGCTTGTTGCCCAATCCGCCGAACGGATTGCCAGAAAGCCAGAACTTACTGTGGCCGCTGCGGAAAAATTTGGAGTCGATAGTCCTGAATTCCAACTGATCCGAAGCGCCTACCTGAGAAATGTTCTGACGGCCACAAACGCCCAGGGATTGCTCAATGCCTACAAGGAGGTAACCAATCTCACGCCGGCCCAGCAAGAATTGTATTTTGGCGCAAAAACCGATGATGTTCTTCTGTTGGCTAAACAATTGAACGATTTACTGGCAAAGCGTGGCGATATCGGCTCTGGTCTGCTTGGAACGCAATCGATTACACACCCGGAATCGGCGCCGGTTCCTGGCGCCCACCAACTCCCCAAGGCGGCGCCAGGATGGTTGAAACGGACGATCATGAGCGTGGTTCTGGACAAGATGACCAGACTTATTTCGTCGCCCGGCTTGGTTAAATTCGTGGCCGGTGCCTTGCGGGGTTCGGCGGAAGAGCAGGAAATCGCCAAGGAAATCATTAAAAAGTACGCCACACTCGGCGGTGCGGCTGGTGCCGGAATCGGCGCGGCCATTAACGAAAGACCGAAAAATGTTGGCGTCAAGGCGCCGGCTGTTGACTGGAGGCAGGAATACAGTCAGAAATATTCTCAATGAACGCTGTCATCACCACCATCACCGACGCCGAATACACCGACATTCCGCCGGCCGAAGCCGATGCCGCAACGGAGTATTCCATTGATGACCTGGCCAAGCAGATCATCAAGGACGCCATGGCAAAGGATGTGAGGCTTGACGCCCGCGTTGACGCCTTCAAGGCGTTAACCACATACCGGCTTGGCCTTACCAAATTGAAGAAAAAGGGTACGGATGACGACGATGACGGCGCGACGTTCAGTGACATCGTGAATCGCATCAAGGAGGCCGGGTGATGGCAAGAGGGTTTCAGGAAGTTCAGGATGAACAGGTGGGGGCGGTCAATGTGGTCGATCATCCGGCGAAAGAAAGCGCCCTGACCGCTCAGGCGCTCACCATTATTTTCGCGCAATTGAGCAAAAAAGCGCTGATTGCGATTTCCAGCCTGTTCACGGCGGCGGCTCTTTTCAGCGCATGGTGGCTGTGGGCCGATGTTCTGCCAAATCCCACCAATCATCAGCTTGTTGGCGTCGGCATGTACGCCCTGTTCATTCTGGCCATCGAATTTATTCGCCGTCGATGATCATCCATTACATCGCGGGCCTGCCGCGATCCGGCTCGTCGCTTCTTAGCGCCCTGCTCAATCAAAATCCGTCCGTCTACGCTTCTCCGACTTCGACTCTGTTGCCGCTTATGCGGACGGCGAAGCAGACGCACGAAGAGAGCTACTACACCACAGCTACCGGCCAACGGGATTCCTGTGCCATTCTTTCCGGCATCAGAGACAGCCTTTATTACGATCATCGTCGCAAGGTGGTTTTTGACAAGAACCGCGCATGGCCGATACCGTTTAATCTGGGGATGGTCGAAGCTGTTACCGGGCATCGGCCAAAGGTCATCTGCATGGTCCGGCCGATCGCCGAAATCCTGGCGTCCTGGTTAACCATTCTGAAGCTCAACGGCAACCGGTCAAAGATTGACGAAGAGCGGGCAACGCGAGGTTTTCCGCCAACCGATGAGGGTCTGTGCAAGTTTCTGATGTCGGACAATGGCAACATCAAGCAGGCATGGGTTGCCCTAAAGCAAGCCTATGAATCCGACTATAGGGATTGCCTTTTGTTCATCGACTACAACGATCTGATGGCCGACCCACAAACGCAGATGAATCGTCTTTACGATTTTGTTGGCATGAAGCGATTCAGGCATGACTTCGGCAATATTGAACAGGTGGTGAAGGAAGATGAAATTGCGGCATACGGCGTGCCAGGTATCCATAAGGTCAGGCCGAAGCTGGAAAAGACTTCATTCGACGCCAAGTCGATGCTCGGCGAAAAGCTCTGGCAGACCTATCAGGGTGGTGAGTTTTGGACGGGAAGGCCCGACGCTCCGCAACTTCCTCAACTCCTTGATTTGCAGGTTCAGGCCGGGCTAAACGGCGATTTCGAGACAGGATGGTTGCTGGCCCAGCTTGCCGCGCCAGATGACTGTCGGGCGATGTTCAACAAGGGTTGGTATCTTCTGCGCCAAGGCCATCTGCAAGAGGGTATGGCGCTTCTGGAAGAGGGGCGAAGGGAAAGCTTCTATGGGAGTGGCGCGCCATCGCTTATGCCGCTGTACGACGGCCGCAAGCTGAATGGCGAAACGGTCTTGTTCAATCTTGAATGTGGCCAGGGCGACCAAATCTGCCACGCTCGATTTGCCCGCGACATCGCCGATCGCGGCGGCAAAGTCGTCATGGTCGGCAATCCAGGACTTGCACCGATCCTGTCGCAAATTCCTGGCGTCGTTGCCTATGTTCAGTCCGGCGCGGCTGGCTGCGTTTACCATCAGTATTGGGTTCCGGCCATGTCGGCCGCCCGTATTCTTGGCCATGAATATGACGATCTGGATGGATCTGCATATCTGCCGTGTCCGCCCGTCAAATACCATGACGGCGTGTTGCGTGTCGGCATTCGGTGGGCCGGCGATCCGAACATGATGCATGATGAATACCGGCGCTTTGATCCGCAGCCGCTATTCGATCTGTCCGGCGTTGAATTGGTTTCCCTGCAACGCGATTGGGATGGCGCGGTACCGTCTCACGTCAGGCAACCCAGTCTGGCAACGTGGGAACGGACGGCCAGAGTAATCGCCGGCCTTGATCTGGTTGTCACGAGCTGCACGGCCGTTGCTCACCTGTCTGCGGCCATGGGAAAGCCGACGTGGATTATTGTTCCTGTTCTTTCATACTATCTATGGGCACTCCCCCAAGACACAACTCCATGGTATAGTGCCGTCCGGCTTTTTCGCCAGACAGCTTACAAGGATTGGTCGGCGTGCTTTTCCTTGTTGAGGCAGGAGTTTGAGACGTGGAAAGAAAACATGCAATTATCGCCCTGATCTTTACTCTTCTGTTGAGCCTTTCCTGCGAAAAATCTCTGGCGCAGACTGCGGTTTCCGCTACGTCGGCGACGTTCGCAAATACTTTCCAGGGTGGCAGTGGCAATTATTGGCTGTTCTTCTCTGACGGAAGCGAACAAACAGTCAGCCTCACAGGCGGTAGTACGGCGGTTTCATGGTCAGCGACCGTTAGTGGGTCGGCGTTTGCAGCGACTTGCCCATATGGAACATACCCAAACAATTCTGGGTGGGTGATCAGCTATGACAAGACACATCCGACCGTGACCGGAAATCAATTCCTCGGAGAAATAACATACGACGGAATATCACAAGCATTGGCGAGCTTCTGATGGACCGACGTGTTACCGATGAGATATTGACGAGAAGGATTTTTTGATGGTCGATCCAGGTTCCGCCCCCATTACGTGGACAGAAATCGGTGGCCTCGCTATTTTCGCCGCAGGCTTCGCATGGCTCTCAAGTCAGTTTTCCTCAATGCGACGCGGCATGTATGCTGAAATCAATCGCATCGCCGCCATGATGCTTCCGCGCACCGAAGCGGAATTGATCGTCAAGCGGCTCGACGACAAGATCGCATTCGTTGAGGGGAGAATTAATACCCATCAGCCAATCAGCCATCGCGCAAGAGGGGCGGAATGACCTATTCGCCTCAAGATTATCTTGATCAATTTATCATCCCGGCCGCCAGGGCGTTAAACGTCTATACACTGCCGCACTTGCAAATTGGATTCGGCACGGGGGCGCAGGAATCGGGATTTCAAGACATCGACCAGATCGGCGGACCAGCCAAAGGGCCGTGGCAAATGGAGCCGGCCACTCATGCCAGTCTGTGGATGAATTTCATCGCCTATCGGCCGGCAATCAAGGAAGCGCTCATCCAAATTCTCGGCAGCGAGCCATTGCCGCCAGACCCAAGCGTCCTGGAAATAAATCTTGTCTATGCGGCGGCGATGATGTTTGTCAAATATTTGGATAGTCCCGGCGCCATTCCAATTGACCTTGATGGGCAAGCGGCGTACTACGTTACCCATTACAATGCGGGCGGAAAAGCCACGACACGGGAATACATCGACCATTGGAATCAGTTTGCGCCGATGGTCACCTTTCCTTCTTTTGAGTGAGGGGGGCAGAATATGGCCGGAAGTCAAAATACTGGTGTCGTTCTCGGTGTCGGCGGCTCTGCCGTTGACCTTCTGAATTGGGCCTGTGCCCCGATCGCTCAATTCGCATCCGGCTCCCACTTTCCGATTCCTGACGACGTGAAGATCGCCATCGTTGTGGTCGGAGGCTACCTTGTTCATGTCCTGGCTGAGTTCGTTAACCGCATTTTTCCGCCGAAGTCCACCGCCGGCAACCCCGGCTAACTCTGGAGATCTGTCCATGTCTTTTCTCGATACCCTGTGGGATGATGTCAAGTCGGTTGTCACCAAGGATGCCGGCTATGTCGAAAGTGCCGTCGAAACCGTCTTCTCGGCGGAAATCGCCAATATCGGCCCGATTGTCACCACCGCGTTGACCACGTTTGCCGCCGATGTCGCCACCACTCCGACGACGGCCGGCGTGGCCAAGGCCGCCGGTGCCGCCTGGTCTTCGGTTGCCACCCAGCTCGAAGGAACCGCGATCACCACCGGCATTTCGACCCTGGTTACCGCCATGACCACCGGAATTTCCGCCGCCGTCAGTTCGGCGACCGCGCCGTCCGCGACACCGGCACCCACGCCGGCACCGGCCGAATCGTGATTGGCGCCATTTTCAGCGCGGCGGCAGGATTCTTTCAGAGTCTTGCCACCGCCTTGGGTTGGATGAAGCAGGCTTCCGATCAAAACATCGGCAAGCAGCTTCAGGCTGGCACCGATGCCCAAGCGTCTCTTCAGGAGGATCGCAATGCTCAAGCGATTGATGCTTCTGTCGGCACTGAGTCTCGTGCCGCTCTTATCGACGAGCTGCGCGGCCCCACCGCCGGCTCAACCTAACGCCTGCGGCTGGCTGCATCCGATTTACCTACAGCCGAAAGAGGCGTCGAACTTAAGCGACGCCCATGTGGCCGAAATGGTTGCGCAAAATCGAAAGATTGCCGAATTCTGCAAGTGAGGCTGGCGATGTTCGCTTTCCTCGATCCGTCTCGCACCTTCGCCTATATGACAGCCGTAGCCATGGGCGACTATGATGCCGCAGCCAGAATTCTGTGGACCGACGATCTAGTGACTCTTAATTTCACTCCCAGAACTTCGTCAGATAGATCGACGCTGGCGAAGAGGCTGTTACCCAGGTCTTCACCCCTTATTCATATTGCGGCTGTCAGAGGCTACCGGATCGGCAAAGACGGCTATCGGGAAGAGTGATTCGGGTGCCGCCAGAACCGCATTGTAATCCGACCAACTAATCCTTTGGCCGCAGAAATAAGGAAACATCGCATTATGTCTTATGGCTGCTTCCTTGGCGGCGAACCATCCTTGGCCACGACTTATGATGCCCTGCGGCTTCCATCGAGGCTTTGTCATGACGCCACCATCACGCGGTCGCCGTAAGTCACCATAGCGACAATAACCTCGTCACCGGGTCATCGCAGAATCTTCCCAATATCCTACGCTAAGGATTTTCGGCCGTCAGTGGGATTGGGCGGCCGGATCTGTTAAGCGTGTCGATCAAGGTGCTCCTCGCAATTCCGAAGGTTCTGCACACAGCCGCCTTGCTGGTTCCGGCATCAAGCGCTGTCAAAACAGCTTCCAGTTTTTCGGCTTCGATCATCACCGGCCGGCCGAAAATCCTTAGCGTAGGATATTGGGAAGATTCTGCGATGACCCGTACTCTGGCTGGATAGTGAGCTTGCCGCTCAACCCAAATAGCCCCTTACCTTCGAGTTCATTGTAAACAAACCCGTCGCAGATGCTCGCCACAGTAATGTCAGTTCTGAGCGTGGATTTCATTTTTACCTCTTTGTAGAACGACGGCGGATTAGGAGTCGAGCAAATGTGGATTTCAAGGTGTCGCCATTTCGGATCGCGCCACGGCGGTTAAGATCGCCCGCGTTTGGGGTCTCTTTCGGGGAGTATTCTTTTGTTTTTAGTCCAGAGTTATTGTCTCGATCAGTTATCCCCAAAACCTCGAACTGATCAGGGGTGTATTTGTCGAGAAAAGTTATAGGCACCCCCATCGGACCATTATAGTCGCTTGGTATCGCGTCAGTGAACGGCACTTCAATCGCGTTGTAGTTGTCATACCGATCATATGAACTCTTACCTTTGATTTCCTTGTGCCTACTAAACTTCAAATTGTCGTCCATTGTCATAAGTGGCAACTCTTGGTGGCGTCTCCCGTGGTCCAGGTTGGTGAACCAGCGAACACCTTTGACTCGAATATACTTGGCTCCGCTTTCATCAACGCGCCACCCCGCAGCATTCAGCGGATAGTGGTCGGGGACGCGAAATTCACGGTCTCCGCTGTGAATTGTCACACCCATCCACAATTTGTCCCCCTTGATAAGGGGGAAAATTTCCTTGTATGTAATGGCTTGGACATTACCAATGACCAAGAATCGCTTTTCGTGCTCTACAAGTTGCGCAACGTATTCGCGAAATAGAGAGAAGGGCGGGTTAGTAATAACAATGTCGGCTTCTTTTAATAGCGCGATGCACTCAGTGCTGCGGAAGTCGCCGCCTGAATACGCCTCATCAGCTTTCAAAGCTTTCCGTGCCGCCTTATTGCGCTTGAGGAATAGCATTACATCGTCAATGTTGGCGGCACCGTCGCCGTCCTCGTCTTTGACATGATCGAGGATAACAGCGATGGCCTTGGGCTTTTGGCGATTGCCGTTGCCTTCTGTGTATTCATTGAGCGGGAGTTGGGCGCTGGCGATGGGCGACCCATCGTAGCTTGTAGTGATGAGCTTCTTCAGGCCGATCTTATTGAAATTTGCGGCGAAGTATTTGAAGAAGTTGCTTTCAAAAGGGTCATCGCAATTGCAATAAACGATTTTGTCGCGGAAGGTGTCGGGATTGAATTCTAAGTAGGCTTCTACTTCCTTCTGGATGTCAATGTACTGTGTGTAGAACTCATCCTGTTTAGCTTTTTTAGCGTCGAAAAGCGTCCGGTTTTTTGTTGACTTTAAACCGGATTGCGTCTCAGGCTTGGCTTGGCTTGGCTTGGCTTGGCTTGGCTTGGCTTGGCTTGGCTTGGCAGTCATTTTTCCGAGTCGTCTCCATTGTCAATCCCTATGCTTTCAGCGCGGAATATGTCAGCCGAACACCAATCGTCCGGTCCAGCATGAAACCCATACGATCAAGCGTATGCACCTTGCAGCGGCCTTCGTTCAGCCGGAAGCTAAACTCACCGACATACCGATTCAAATGCTTGGCGCTGAACGAGTGATACACGCCATAGAAACCGCGCTTCAGGACAGCCCAAACGCTTTCAATGCCGTTAGTGTGAGCCATGCCGTCAACGAATTGCTTGGCGCTATGGCAGACAGGCATATGGGTGTATTCGCTCATGCCGCGATAGGAAGCGTGTTCGTCAGTGCAAAGAGTCGATCCCGCTTCAACCATATTGCGGACATGGCCCTGGATTTCCTTGGTAGCGGTATTTTTCAACACGGCGCAGCGAACACGGCCCCCACGCTCGCGGATACCAATGACGCCGATCTTGCCAACCGTGCCACGGCCAGCATTGAGCTTCTTGCTTTCGTGCTTGTTCATTTCCTTGCCGCCGATATAGGTTTCATCGGCCTCAACGATGCCGGACAGGAATGCGTCACCGTCCTGATCGTCATTGTTCGAGCAAGCTTCCCGGATACGATGGAGCATGAACCAAGCCGTTTTCTGCGTCACACCGATTTCCTTGGACAATTGCAGCGATGAAATGCCTTTGCGGGCAGTCACCACAAGATAAATGGCGTACATCCACTTGTGAAGTGGAACATGCGAACGCTCAAAAATAGTGCCAGTGCGAACCGTGAAATCTTTCTTGCAGGCTAGGCAGCGGTAATAGCTTTCCAGCTTACGATCTTGGACGCGCTCGACTTCACCGCAATAGGGGCAAACGACGGTACCATGCCAACGACGGGCTTCCAGATGTTCACGCGCAGCTTTCTCGTCG
>Ga0181536_10004672_pt1 | contig 14388 bp, 6 predicted proteins | sample PEATcosm2014_Bin_41_FD_121105 | JGI IMG/M metagenome (GOLD analysis project Ga0181536, IMG submission 121105) | Peatland microbial communities from MTU Mesocosm Facility, Houghton, MI, USA - PEATcosm2014_Bin17_60_metaG | ecosystem: Environmental > Terrestrial > Soil > Wetlands > Peat | place... | reverse complement strand
TTCGCTGAGCCCTTTCTGGAACTGCACCATGTTACGAGCCATGTTCGAACCTCCCGGGAATCGGCCAATGTTCATGGTTTGTATCAAGAGATGGGTGGCTGAGCAAGGTGTGTAATCAGGAAACATTTTGCCGCGGTGTCCACCAACATCCCGGGCGTGACGAAGTTTGGTATCGACCCGGCCAATACGTTCGGTTTCTGGGACTGGGTCGGCGGCCGCTATTCGATGGACAGCGCGATCGGCCTTTCCACGATGATCGCGATCGGGCCCGACAATTTCAATGCCATGCTCGCCGGGTTCCATACGATGGACGAGCATTTCCGTACCGCGCCCGCTGCCCGCAACCTGCCGCTGCTGCTTGGTCTTCTGACCGTCTGGTACAACAACTTCTTTGGCGCCCAGACGATCGGGGTGATGCCCTATGCCGCGCATCTCGCACGCTTTCCCGCCTATCTCCAGCAATTGCAGATGGAGAGCAACGGCAAGCATGTCGATCTGGACGGGCATGTCGTGAACTATCAGACCGGGCCGATCATCTGGGGCGAGCCCGGCACAGATGGCCAGCACTCGTTCTACCAGTTGCTGCATCAGGGCACGAAACTGGTCCCCTGTGACATGATCGGCTTCTGCCAGCCGCTCAGTCCATTTACCGATCAACATGATCTGCTGATGGCGAACTTGTTCGCCCAGGCGGAGGCTCTGGGCTTTGGGAAGACTGAGGAGGAGTTGAAGGCGGAAGGCTCGCCTGACTTCCAGACGCCGTTCCGCGTCACCGAGGGTAACCGGCCAACCAACATGATCCTGGCGGAAAGGCTCGATCCCGCGACGCTCGGTGCGCTGGTGGCGCTGTATGAGCACAGCGTGTTCACGCAAGGCGCGATCTGGGCCATCGACAGCTTCGACCAGTGGGGCGTTGAACTCGGGAAAGTGCTGGCCAGTCGCATCATTCCCGAACTGCGGCGTGACGCGGAGCCGAAACTGGAGCACGACGCATCCACCAATGCTTTGATAAATCGCTACCGGCGTCAACGGGGATGAGGCCGGCTGAACAGCTCCGTGAAAGTTGAGTATTTTCCGAGGACTTATCTCGTGAGCATGTCGTCATCACCTTTCAATCAAGCACCCCAATCCGGGTTGCTGAAGCGAGATTGGAATAGTCATGAAACGGGCACTTTTGGCCGGCGTCGGGATGTTGTTGGCTGCCTCTTCGATGTCCTATGCGCAGACCGCGCCGGGCGCGAAGGCCGTGCCGGGCTATCCTGACGTCAAGGTCCTTCCGGTGGACAGCGCGACGAAGCCGGCGCCGGCTGGCACGCAGGCGTCTGGTACCAGCATGCGCCAGCAACTGTCGGACAATCTGCGGAAGGCTGGCTACACGGATGTGAAGGTAGTGCCGGAAGCCTTCATCGTCGAGGCGAAGAATAAGGCGGGCGAGGCGGTCACAATGTTCCTGAGCCCTGATTCGATGACTGTCTTTACTGCGCAAGACCCCAAAGGTCAGGATACGAAGACCGCGCCAATGGCGGCGAAATAGTCAGGGCGGAACCGGCGGTGGACGGTATGTCGTCCCAGCCCCCTTGATACGTGTCGACTGAAAACGCGACGGAAACGCGATCGCCCCCCGGCGGTCGCGTTTCCACACTGGCCTGGCGATCAAGGCGCAGCGAACCCGATTCCGAGGCCGGCCCTGCTTCAACCGCGAAATGGATCGTGGCCCTGGGCTGCCAGTGACCTCGGACCTGTGGCGTCCGATCGCGCTACTCCTACAGCGGTTCGAGCGTCCCCGGCCGCCAACGTCTGCCATCGCGGGCTTGCCGCTGGAACGCCCGGCCAGCCGCCGTGCCGCCACACCTCATGCCGGTTTTGCCTTCGCGAACAGATGCGCGACGGCGTCCTTCGCCTGCTGTTGGATTTGCTTCAGATGAGCGTCGTCCCGAAAGCTCTCGGCGTAGATCTTGTAAACCTCCTCCGTGCCGGATGGCCGCGCGGCGAACCAGCCGTTTTCGGCGATCACCTTGATCCCGCCGAACGCGACCCCGTTACCCGGAGCGGCGGTCAGCGTCGCGCGGACGGGTTCACCGGCAAGTTCCTTCATGTCGATTTGGTTTGTTGTGACCTTTTTCAGCAGCTCTTTCTGCTCGACCGTCGCGGGTGCATCGATCCGTTCATAAAACGGCCGGCCCAGTTCTTTCGTGATCCCGTCGTAGACCTCGCCTGGATCCCGTTTGGTTCGCGCGGTGATTTCGGCGGCGAGCAAGCCGAGAATGAGCCCGTCCTTGTCGGTGGTCCAAACCGACCCGTCTCGACGCAGGAACGACGCGCCGGCACTCTCCTCGCCGGCGAATCCGAATGAGCCGCCGATCAGGCCGTCGACGAACCATTTGAATCCCACCGGCACCTCGACGAGCTCGCAGCCGGCTTGCGCGACAACCCGGTCGATAATCCCGCTGCTGACGATCGTCTTGCCGACCGAGCGGCCGCCATGCCAATCGGGCCGGTTCCCGTACAAGTACGAAATGGCGGTCGCGAGGTAGTGATTGGGGTTCATCAGGCCGCTCGATCGGGTCACGATGCCGTGCCGGTCGGCATCGGTGTCGTTGGCGAACGCGACGTCGAATTTATCGCGCATCGCGATCAGCCTGGCCATGGCATAAGGCGACGAGCAATCCATCCGGACCTTGCCATCCCAATCGACCGTCATAAACCGGAAGGTTGGGTCGACCGTGTCGTTCACGATCGTCGCATCTATCCCGTAACGTTCAATGATCGGCCGCCAAAACCGGACGGCGGCGCCGCCGAGCGGATCGATCCCTATTTTTACCCCGGATGAGCGGATGGCATCCATATCAACGACGTTCGCGAGATCGGCGACGTAAGGTCCAATGTAGTCGTGGCGGTGGACCTGGGGCGACTTCAGTGCGCGATCGTATGGAATTCGCCGCACGCCATCGAGATTGCTTTCCAACAGCCCGTTCGCCTCGCGCTCGATCCATGACGTGATGTCGACATCGGCTGGGCCGCCATTCGGCGGGTTGTACTTGTAGCCGCCATCCTCGGGCGGGTTATGCGAAGGCGTGATGACGACTCCGTCGGCGAGACCGCTTTGGCGATTTTTGTTATAGGTCAGAATCGCATGAGAAATGACCGGCGTTGGCGTGTAGCCGTCGTGCTCGTCGATCATCACGTCGACGCCGTTGGCGGCGAAAACCTCAAGCGCGCTCGCCACTGCGGGTTCGGACAGGGCGTGTGTGTCGATGCCGATATACAACGGGCCGGTGACGCCGGCCCGGCTTCGGTGACGGCAGATCGCCTCGCTGATCGCCAGGATGTGCGCTTCATTGAAGGCGTCATCGAACGCGGACCCGCGATGCCCCGACGTGCCGAACGCGACCCGCTGCGACGCGATCGCCGGGTCAGGCTTGCCTGTATAATACGCCGACACCAGCCGCGGCACATTGACCAGCATCGAAGGCTCGACCGGTTTACCCGCGAGCTTGCTCACCTGTTCGGCCACCTTGGTCTCCTTTGCGAATGCGCGCGATCACCCGAGGACAACCCTGACGTGATGAGTCGACCCGTCGTCGTTCAACGGGATTCGCGCCTGATTTCCGGCCAGCGCCATGCCGTCAAGCTCAGCCAGGATCACACCTCGGCACACGCCGGCCGGGTTCTCGACCTTAATTTCGTAACGCGAGCCGCGGTACCGGAACGTGATCGCGAAGCCTGGCCAACCTTTTGGAATGCATGGGTCGATCAACAACGTCGTTCCCTGCTTGCGGAACCCCAGGATCGACTCCAGACCCGCCCGGTACAGCCAGCCGGCCGACCCGGTGTACCAGGTCCATCCGCCGCGCCCGACGTGCGGGGACGTGGAGCAGAGGTCGGCGCAGACGACGTAGGGCTCGACCTTGTAATGATCTACCGCGTCTTTCGTGCGCGCGTGGTTGATGGGGTTCAGCATCGCGAACAACTCGCCGGCCTTGTCGCCGTCGCCGCCATGGCGCGCGCGGCCCGGACCGGATCCGCCGCCCGGGAGATCACGCTCCATGATTGAGCGATCGAATCGATGCGACATTCGGTGCTCAAGGCCGATCCGAGCGGTGTTCCGTCATCGTAAAACGCCCGGCGGTACCAGTCCCCGTCCCAGCCATCCCGCTCGAGTGCCACTCCCAGGGCCGTCGCATGCAGGAACCAGCCGAGCCAGATGCTTTCGCCCTTGCCGCCTTCACCGACCTGGTTCATGCCGTCGTTCCAGTCTCCCGTCCCCATCAGCGGCAATCCATGACCGCCAACGGCGAGACTGTGGTCGAGGGCCCGTGCGCAATGCGCGAACAAGGTGGCCTGCTCCTCGGACTTCCCCGGCTGAAAGAAGGTCTCATCCTCTCCGTCGCGCAGCACCGGCCCGGACAGGAACGGAACGATTTCGTTCAACACCTGGAGGTCGCCGGTGACCGCGACGTAATGCGCGACAACGTAAGGCAGCCAGATCCGGTCGTCGGAAACGCGTGTGCGAATCCCCCGTCCGGTTTCCGGCAGCCACCAATGCTGGGTGTCGCCCTCGACGAATTGCCGCCCGGCGGCGCGCAGCAGATGCTCCCGCGCGATATCCGGCCGCGACACGCAGAGCGCCATCACGTCCTGCAGCTGATCGCGAAAGCCATAGGCACCGCTCGCCTGATAAAACGCCGAACGCGCCCAGACGCGGCAGGACAGGGTCTGATAAAGCAGCCAGCGGTTCAGCAGAATGTCCATGGAACGATCCGGTGTCGACACCTGAACCGAACCGAGCACCTCGTCCCACAGGCCAACGGCGGCATCGAGCACGCCGTCGAGATCGGCGGCTCGATACCTCATCAGCAATGATTGGGCTTCGGCCCGCGTCGCCGTCTCGCCAAGCAGCAAGACGATTTCAGTCGTGCCGTTCGCCGGCAACTCGATCCGGGTGCGCAGCGCACCGCACGGATCGAAACCGGCGCCAGCCCGGTTGGAGAGCGGTGCCAGACTGACCAGCGCGGCCGGCCGGTCGAGCGACCCGTTACGGCCCAGAAACTCCGTCCGATCGCCCGTCCAGGACAGCGGCCGGCCGCCGAGATCCATGAACGCCACGCGCGATCCGAAATCGTTGCTCCAGGGGTTGCGCGCCAGCAGCGCCCCGGTCTCCGTATCGATCTCGGTGACGATGAACGGCGCCGAGGCGGCGCGCATCGCGCTGAGCACCCACTCGACATAAGCGGTCACGGACAGACGCCGGCTCCGTCCCGAACGATCCGTGATCTTCAGTCGGGAGATCTTGATCGGATCGTCAACCGGCACGTATTGCAGCAGCTCGAGCGAAATGCCGTGCGACGCATGTTCGAACCGGCTGTAGCCCTGACCGTGACGCGCGACATACGACGAGCCGGCTTCGCGAACTGGCAGCGCGGTGGGTCCCCAGAATTCTCCGGTCTCCTCATCGCGCACGTAAATCGCCTCGCCGGGCGCATCGCTGACGGGATCGTTCGACCACGGCGTGATGTGGTACTGCTGACTGTTGACCGACCAGGTATAGCCGCTGCCCTCAACCGAGGTCTGGAACCCAAAGGACGGGTTGCAGATGACATTGATCCAGGGCGCCGGGGTCGATTGTCCATCTTCGAGCGTCACCACGTACTCGCGTCCGTTAGCGACGAAACCGCCAAGGCCATTGAAAAATTCCGTCTCGGGTCGCGGCGCGATGTCGCGCGACGCCGTCCTCGGCACGAGCCGTTTCACCGGCCGGACCACGGCTTTGGGCTCCGGCGCTCGCCGGACCTGCTCGGACAGTGAGCCGCGATGACCGGCGAGCACTGCTCGGGCCACGGTCCGCAACAGGTCTCGCACCTCGACCGCGACAAGGTCGGCGCGCAAGATGAAAATCGCGCCCAGAGTATCTCCGCCCGCCGGTTTCAGCCTGGATCGGTCCGCCCGGACCAGCGCCTCCAAGGCATCCTGCAGATCCTGGACGTACGACGGCGGCCGTTCATTGATAATCACGAGATCGACGGCCAATTGCGTCATTCGCCAATACTCGTGGGCGAGCAGCAGTTCTTTGACGATTTCGAGATCGCTGGTTTCTTCGAGGCGGACCAGGATGATTGGCCGGTCGCCGGAGATTCCATGTGCCCAAAGCAAGGACGCCGCGCCGCCCCCGCGTTTCATCACCTCGGACGCCGGACGCAACGACGGGTCGGCATAAAGTACGCGGTTCGCGAGGCTCTGAAACACGTGCGCTTCGCTGGCCCCGATCCCGAGATGACGAAGTTCCACCTGGGCCTGCGTCCAGGCCAGCGTGGTCGTGCGGTCGAACGCCATGACGCCGTGATGCTTGTCCACGAGATCGAGCACTTCTTCGCGTGACGCCGCGATCAGCGTCCAGAAGGCGACATGCACGGTTGTGCGTGGCGGCACCCGCACCCGACGGCGAAGGCTGAAGATCGGATCCAACACGGCGCCCACCGAGTTGGAAAGCGCCGCACCGCCCGCCATGGCCACCGCGTTCTGAATCCCGCGCCCGCGCCCGAGGAAACGCGCGCGATCCGTCTCGAACTGCGTATCCCCGATGGTCTCGCCTTCGACGACGGCGAGATGCGCGGCCCAGACGGGGGGATCGCTCTTCGCCCGCGGGCGCCTGGTGGCCAGAATGGCGCCGGGCCCAGAGACAAACTCGGTCTCGACGAACAGTTTCGCGAACGCCGGATGCGCGTCGTCGGCGGCATGCGGCGCCAGCACGAGTTCCGCGTAGGACGTCAACTCGATATCCCGGGTCTGGTTGCCGAGATTGCTGACCGATACACGGCGAACTTCCGCGTCGTCCTCGGATGAAACCGCGATCTCCATCGTCGTCGTGATCGTACCGTCCCGCCGGATGATTTCCGCTCGCCCCTCGGAAAAGATCACCTCGTAACGGTCTGGTTCGGCGCCGGCTGGTTGATAGCCCGCCGACCAAACCTCGCCGCCGCGCAGATCCCGGAGAAAGACGTAAGCGCCCCAGTGGTCGCGGGTAACGTCTTCCCGCCAACGCGTGACCGCGATGTCCCCCCAGCGGCTGTAGCCCGATCCCGCCGCGGTGACCATCACCGCGTATCTGCCGTTCGACAGCAGGTTGGTGCGCGGGGTGAGCGTGTGCGGCGAATTGAACTGTCGCACCGCGGACGCATGAACGTCGTCCGCATCGGCGGCGGTTTCCATGGTCTCGGTCCTTGGTCTGGATAGTGCCACGTCGCGTGGCATGCGTTCCTGCAGCAGGAGTTCGGCCGCCTGGATCATTGGCTCGGCATGAAACCGCGCGCGCATCGCCCCGTCGTTCAGGGCATCGCCGATGGCGAGCACGCTCATGCCCTGATGATGCGCCATGTAAGCGTGGACGATGGCGACATCCCGGCCGGCGGGAACACGCGACCTTGTGTAATCCAGCGACTCGTAGCAGCCGTAGCGGCCCAATGCGCCGGCTTCGCCGAGGCGGGTGAAGTTGATCGCCGCCACATGAGGATCGACCATGGCGGCGAGTGCCGTCGCGTATGGCGCGATCACGGTGCTGTCGCCGACCCCGCGCTTGAGAGCCAGGTCCGGAATGCCGAAACTGGAATATTGATAAGTGAACTCCAGGTCGCGCGCGTTGTAGGCGGACTCCGAGGCGCCCCAGGGCACGCCCCTCTGGGCGCCGTATTTCATATGCTCGCGCACGGCCACGCGGTAGGTCTGTTCCAGGAGACTTCCGGCCGGTGCCCGCATGACCAGGGCAGGCATCAGGTATTCGAACATCGACCCGGACCAGGAAACCAGGGCGGACTCGTAACCAACTGGCGCCATGGTGCGCCCCAGCCGGAACCAATGACGGGTCGGCAGGTCGCCTTTGGCGATCGCCACGAAACTCGTGAGGCGTGCCTCGGATGCGAGCAGGTCGTAGTAACCGGGATCGAGGCTCGCGTCGGCGACCCGATATCCGATCGAGAGCAATTCTCGCTCTCTGTCGAACAAGAAATCGAACGCCATCGCGTCGAACAGTTTCCGCGCGCATTGGCCGATGGCGATAAGCCGCGTTTCCAACACCACGGCCATCTGGGCTGAATGCCCGAAACTGTCGATCAAGGCATCGAGCTCGACTGGGCTTTGGTCCGTGAGTTCCGCCCGCCGCCGCGTCAGGACGGCAATGGCTCGCTCGCAAAGCCGCGGCAGATCGGTCAACGCGGGAATCGTGCCGGTCAAAAATGTCAGCGCGTTGTCGAGAAGCGCGTCGTTGGTGACGTGTTCCGGCGTATCGCTCGCGATGTCGCGAGCGATGATACGGGCCCAGGGCAGCAAAACATCGAGGCCACGCTGATGACTGAGAATCGAGGCGCCGAGCGCTTCCGCCCAGATCAACGCTTCGGCCCCGGCGCTTTCATGTGGCGGTTGACCAATGGCTCGCGCGATTCCCGTGATTGTTTCGGCGTGCAACGCAAGCTCCGCCAGCCGGCTGGACATGCCCACCGGCGTCGAGGGCACTCGCACCAGCAATGCCGCGAGATTTTCCAGTGCATCGTTAAGCTGCTTCCGGTTCGTCGATTCCGCATCGCCCGCCAGCGCCCTGAGGGGCTCCCGCATCAACGCCACCGCATCGGCGATCCCGGCGAGCCAGCGTGGGTCTGTCACCGGGCACCGGAGCATTTCCGCGCAGGCATTCCACAGCGCGACCAAATGCCCGGAGAGATTCCCGCTGTCGACCGAAGAAATATATCTTGGCTCCAACGGACGCAGATCGAGCGTGCCGTACCAGTTGTAGAAATGACCGCGGTGACGCTCCAACCGGTTCATCGATTCAAGTGTCGCCTGCAGCCGCTCCACCGTCTCGGGCATTCCGATCCAACCGAAATCACAAGCGGCCACCACGGTCAAGAGATAAAGTCCGAGGTTCGTGGGCGACGTCCGATGCGCGATCACCGGCACCGGGTCTTCCTGAAAATTGTCCGGCGGGAGCATATGGTCTTCCGCCGTGACGAACGTTTCGAAAAAGCGCCAGGTACGGCGCGCGACAAGGCGCAACGCCCGCGTGTCAGCGGCGGAGAGCGGTGGAAGACGCGCCGCTCGCGTCGGCAGACTTATCCATCGCGCGATCGCCGGCGACAACAGCCAAAGCATCACGAACGGCGCCGCGACCGGCCAGGCTCCGGGTTCCAGCCACGCGACCAACAGCGCCGCCACGACCGCGACCGCGACGCCGCCAGCCATCTGCCGGTAATACCCGATCAGATCGAGCCGCAGACTAACCTTCGCCTGCGCGGCGGTCACCCATTCGAGTAGATTCCGGCGCGACACGATCAGGCGGAACAGCGTCCGGAAGATAGCGTCGGACATGACCCAGGCCTGATGTGCCAGGAACGTGACGAGAAGCCCGATTTGCGCCAGCGCGAGAACGAAATCCGCGGCGACCGCCCGCCAGTGAATTCGCTGCGAAAGCCCGAACCCTCGCGGCACGAACCCGGTCAGAAATGGGATTACCGCGGGCATCGCGATCGTGGTCACGATGAACAAGGTCCACGGCAAGGGCGAGGCGAACGACAGCGTCCACACACAAACCAAGGCCAGGATGCCGGCGGGCGCGGCGCACGACCGGCGAAGATTGTCGATCATCTTCCATCGCCCGACGAGCGGGATCTCGCGGTGACGCCGGTCGGCATTCGCGGCCCGGCCGAGACCGAAGATCCATGGCAGCAACTGCCAATCGCCACGCGCCCAGCGATACTGGCGCGACACGGCGACATCGTACCGCGCCGGGAACTCGTCGATGACCTCGATGTCGGACACCAGGCCGGCGCGGGCGAAGATGCCCTCCAGAAGATCGTGGCTGAGCAGCGTGTTCTCCGGGATCCGCCCGGAGAGCGCGGCTTCGAAGCAATCCACATCGTAGATTCCCTTGCCGCAATACGAGCCTTCGCCGAACAGGTCCTGATATACGTCAGAGACCGCGCAGGCATAGGGATCCATGCCGCTCGTGCTGGAAAACACCCGCTGGAACAGCGATCCTTCGGTGCCCATCGGCATCGATGGCGTGACCCGCGGCTGCAGCACCGCGTAACCGTCGATGACTCTGCCCGTATCGCGGCAAAGCGTTGGCCGGTTCAACGGATGCGCCATCTTGCCGATCAGGCGGATGGCGGCTCCGCGCGGCAATCGTGTGTCGGCATCGAGGACGATGACATAGCGGACGCCCGCGGGCGCGACCGGCGACCGGTCGCCAACCGGAACGAAGCTCGTGTCGGTGGCGCCGCGCAGCAATCGATTGAACTCATGCAGCTTGCCGCGTTTGCGTTCCCAGCCGATCCACTTTCCCTGCCCCTCATTCCAAAGCCGGCGGCGATGCAGCAACAGGAACCGCTCGCCGTTGGACGCCGGTCCGTGCCGCCGGTTCAGGACCGCGATTCCTTCAGCGGCGGCGTTGAGCAGTTCGTCGTCGCCGGCCGCGTTCTCGGTGCCGGCGTCCGTCCAGTCCGTGAGCAGAACGAAGCAGAGATCGCCGTCGGAATTCGCCAGATGATGGACCTCCAGCCGCTCGATCTGCTCCGCTATCGTGTCGTGCGATGTCAAAAGCGTGGGCACGACGATCGCCGTCCGCAGGCTCGACGGCACGCCGCCGGAAAGTTCGAGGCTCGGCAGAGTGATTGCCTTAAATCGATTGGTGGCGCCGCAGTTCACCAGCGCCATGGCGGCCTCCGACGCCGGGATCAGAGCAAGCAGCGTAAGCCCCAATAGCGCCCAGTACCCGTCGCGCTCCACGTCCCAGAGCAACATCAGCATCACGATGATGACAGCGACAGTCGCGACGACCGCGATATAGGCGGAGATCCCGGCGGCGGTGTTGGCGCGCGCGAACCATCCCTTCAGTGTGACATGAAAATCGATCGCCGCTTCCGGTATCGGCCGCCCCTTTCCGATGAGGTAGTATCCGGGATCCTGCTGACGAGCCGACACCGTGTCGTCCTGGCTCCGCACCTCGGCCGCGGCGCGTCTGGCCTCACGGAGTGCCGATTCGGCGACCTCGATCTCTTGCCGGCCTGACCCTCGCGCCAGGTCTTCGATCGCGCGGCGGTACAAATCCCGCGTCGGAAAATCGAGTGCGGCGAAATTACTCTCCGCCCGCAGCGCCGCATCGACGAGACTGACGCTTTCGAACAATTCGCGCCAGTCGATGGCGGACATCAGGCGCATGCTCGTAATGACATTGCGGATTGTCACATTCGCCGCGCCCTGACGCTGCTGCTCCTCATGCACAATGAGATCGGCGGTGGTATTCTGGGCCGCCAGGTGTTCGTCGAGCCAGTGCAATGCCGGGATCACCCGCGGATCCTGTTCACGCAACCGCTGTGCCAGTTGCACCGCGAAGGCCGGCGATAGCGATCCTTCGAGCCCGCCAAGAACGACATTGGTCGGCTCGGGCTCGTGGTTGGCGGTACCCAGCAACCGGTCGGCTATTAAGTTGGCTTCATGGCGTGCCGCCTGATGATTGACGATGTGCTCGGCCAGCCGTCGTAAATTCTCCACCAGTACGACGCGCAGCGTGATCGGGACCGCCCAGAGTTCGCCGATCGTCAATGGCTGCACGAGCTGGTAGGCGGTCACGAAGCGGCACAGCATGCGTGGGTCGAATTGGCTGTCGGTGTGCGCGACAAAAGCCCAGGCGAGACCGAAGACCCGGGGATAGCCGGCGAACGGGCCGTCAATGAGTTTGGGTAGCTGACGATGGAAGCCGGGCGGGAGATCGGTCTGGATCGCCTGGACCTGCTCCTCGACCACGTGAAAATTGTCCATCAGCCAATCGGCCGCGGGCGTGATCCCGCGTTCCAGGCGAACCGCGGAGATTGTCGCGTGCCAGGCCGCCCGCAGCGCCCGATCGTTGTCCCATAGCCGGATCTCCAGCCGTCGATCGCTGGTCGGCTTCGCCATGACGGGCTGAGCGGCCGCGAGACTCCTGGCATGCTGCTCAAGCCGTTCGATACTGAAGAGTTCCGCGCGGATTGGCTCGTCGCGACTTCGTGGCGGAGATGCCTGCCGGGATCCGAAGAGCCGGCGCAACTTTTCCCGCGGCGTCGCGTCTTTGGCCGTTTGCGAGAAGCCCTCTCCGAATTCGTCAGAAAGAACCTTATGCGCCGGAACCGGACGCTCACGGAGTTGCACGTTCATCCGCCACCCCCGCTCAATCGGTTACCAGGAACACGGGCGGATTCGACGGTGGCTGCCCCGACGCGTCCGGTCGACCGGTGAATTGTTCGTTAAGAGAATAGCCGCCGAGCCACCTGGGCCGGCAGCCTCGGAAAGTACGCACCCGGTGGTGTCAAATGACCGAAGTAACGAATTGTAACCACTGGAAGTTGTCGCTGAGGCATCTCGTCAGGGCATTGGTTGACTCAGATCAAATAATGCAGGCGATGTCATGGTGCCTGGACCTGAGTAATTTCCGGGTCTACAGTCGCAAACCCGCGATTGCCTATCATTCATCCAATCGAACGTCCCATCGACGGAGAACTCGTACGAATGAATCCCATAGCCTGGCAGTTGGTGGCCATGCCCAGTAATGCCAGCGCGCTTAATGCATGACTCTCCGCCGCCAACCCCGTCATGGCCGTGCCACCGGCCTTCCATCTCGTTCAGCACGTAGTGCGACGGACGCCATGCCGGAAACGGTGGCGAGCATAGCTGAATCGCCCGCCGAGCCGGATGACGACCTGCTGGACCGGTTCCAGCGCGCGGCATTCGGATATTTCGTGGAACAATTCAATCCCCAGAACGGCCTGGTCGCCGATACGAGCCGGTCCGGCGCGCCCGCCAGCATCGCGGTCGTGGGCTTCGCGCTGTCATGCTATCCGGTTGGCGTGGAGCGTGGTTGGATGACCCGCTCGGACGCGGTGGCACGCACACTTGTCACGTTGCGGTTCTTTTGCGACAGCCGGCAAAGCGAACAACCGGACGCGACCGGGTACAAAGGGTTCTATTACCACTTCCTCGACATGAAGACCGGCCGACGCGTTTGGCGGTCGGAACTGTCGCTGATCGACACCACGCTGTTGCTCGCTGGGGTGCTGACCGCGAGCGTCTATTTCGACGCGGACTCGTCGGAGGAGGCCGAGATTCGCGAACGTGCCGATGCGTTTTATCGCCGGATCGATTGGCGATGGGCTCTGGGTGGCGCGCCGACCGCACGGCAGGGATGGAAGCCGGAAAGCGGCTTTTTGCACTACGGCTGGGATGGTTACGATGAGGCGACAATTCTCTACGTTCTGGGCCTCGCATCGCCTTCGCACCCGCTGCCGGGTGACAGCTTCGCGGCGTGGACCGCGACCTACCAGTGGGAGAATATCTACGGTTATGAGTTTCTCTACGCCGGACCACTTTTCATTCATCAGTCCTCGCATGCCTGGATCGATTTCGATGGCATTCGGGATCGCTTCATGCGAGAGAAGGACAGCGACTACTTCGCAAACAGCCGACGCGCGGTTTATGTTCAGCGCGAGTACGCACGGCGCAATCCCTACGGGTTCAACGGCTACGACAAAGATTGTTGGGGCCTTACGGCAAGCGACGGACCTGGTCTCGGGTCGTCGAAGATCGACGGCAGAGATCGTTATTTCCTCGGGTATGCCGCGCGCGGCGTGCCTTATGGACCTGATGACGGCACGATCGGTCCCTGCGCGGCGCTCGCGTCGCTGCCGTTCGCGCCAGAGCTCGCGATGCGGGCGCTGCGGCATTTTCGTGCGCGTTATCCCGGCGTGTTCCGCGATGGTAGAATGCTGGGCGGTTTCAATCCGACACTGCCCGGCGATGGCCCAGAGGGTTGGGTCTCCCGGGATTGTTTCGGGCTCGACCAGGGCATCCTTGTGCTGATGATCGAGAATTACCGATCGCGGCTGATTTGGAACCTGACGCGGCGGTGTCCCCATATCCGGCGTGGTCTGCACCGCGCCGGGTTCACTGGCGGTTGGCTGTCGTGACGCACAGGCCGGCACGCATGGGTCACGATGAACCGCCGCCTGACGATCGCGCCGGTCGCGCGCTGATGGACAACGTTCATCCGCCCACCTGGCGCAATCCCAGGCCACCGGGCAAATATGACCTCGTCGTCATCGGCGCGGGACCCGGCGGGCTGGCGGCGGCGCGCGAGGCGGCCGCACGGGGCGCTAAAGTGGCCCTTATCGAGCGCGAATTCATTGGTGGCGATTCGTTGAACGTTGGGTGCGTGCCGTCGAAGGCATTGATCCGAACCGCTCGCCTCTATGCGGATATGCGTGGCGCGGAGAGTTTCGGCGGTCTGACACCGGGTAAGATCGCCATCGACTTTCCAGGTGTGATGGACCGGATGCGGCGAGTCCGGGCGCGGCTCAGCAGGGCCGTCTCGGCACG
>Ga0181536_10004671_pt1 | contig 14391 bp, 11 predicted proteins | sample PEATcosm2014_Bin_41_FD_121105 | JGI IMG/M metagenome (GOLD analysis project Ga0181536, IMG submission 121105) | Peatland microbial communities from MTU Mesocosm Facility, Houghton, MI, USA - PEATcosm2014_Bin17_60_metaG | ecosystem: Environmental > Terrestrial > Soil > Wetlands > Peat | place... | reverse complement strand
GGCCAAGCACTCGACAACCTGGTCCGGGAAATCGGTCTCGAAGTGGCGGCCTGAGGTTCCATGAAGGTAACGAGAACATAATTCTCGTTTCAAGGCCTCTTTCATGCTAAAGCTTGCGCCACGGAACTATCATAGACAGCAGACATGCAAACCAAGCAATTAGGCAACAGCGACATGCACATCACGCCCATCGGCATCGGCGCTTGGGCGATGGGCGGCGGCGGTTGGGCGTTCGCCTGGGGACCGCAGGGCGATGACGATTCCGTGTCGGCTATCCACGCCGCGCTGGACGCGGGGCTGAATTGGATCGATACGGCCGCAGTCTATGGTCTGGGCCATTCCGAAGAAGTCGTGGCCCGCGCGCTTAAGGGCCGCTCCCGCAAACCGTTCGTCTTCACCAAATGCGAGCGCGTGTGGAACGAGCGCCGCGAAATTGGCAAGAGCCTGAAGGCGGACTCCATCCGCCGCGAAGTCGAAGCCAGCCTTCGCCGTCTCCAGTTGGACACCATAGACCTGTATCAGATTCACTGGCCCGAGCCGGAAGAGGATATCGAGGAAGGCTGGACGGCCATGGCGCAGCTTCAGCGCGAGGGCAAAGTGCGTTGGATCGGCGTATGCAATTTCAATGTCGCCCAACTGCGCCGCGCGCAAGCCATCGCGCCCATCACGTCGCTGCAGCCGCCCTATTCCATTATTTCGCCCGAAATCGAAGAGGCGGTTCTGCCGTACACGCAGGCGAACGGGATCGGCGTGATCGTGTATTCGCCCATGAAGTCGGGCCTGCTGTCGGGCGCCATGACGCGCGAGCGCATCGCCGCCATGCCGTCCGACGATTTCCGGCAGCGCACGCCGCAATTCCAGGAGCCGCTGCTGACCCGCAATCTGGAGTTGGCCGAATTGCTGCGCGCGATCGGCTGGCGGCACGGCCGCACGTCGGGCGAAGTGGCCATCGCGTGGACGCTGCGCCACCCGGCGGTGACGGCTGCCATCGTCGGCATGCGCTCGGCCAATCAGGTGGAAGGCGTCATCGGCGCTGCGGAGTTTCGGCTCAGTGCGGAAGAGGTGCGGGAGATAGCGGACTTCCTCGAAGCGCGCGCGGGTTAGGGCCTTCGTTCATACTGCGGCGCCAGGCAGGAATGATGCGTCGGGTGGGACGTCGACGCAGCCACAGGGCTGTCGCCGGCAACTTCCGGATGCTCCGTGATCTACGCGGCATGGGCGAAGTCTCTCTCGCGCGTGGCACTCGGCTCGAGCACGCCGTCGCACTGAAAATCTCAAGGCTGGCGGCGCAGTTTCCGGGTCGGCCATCCGGGCGTCAGCGAAGTTCGGTTTATACCTGCGGCATTATACGTGGCTGATGCGTTTACAGGAAGTTGCCTGGGGAGATTCTGACCAGGTCAATGCGTCTTGAGCGCATCAATCGCGTCGCCCAGGACCTTCGATACGTGATGTAATCCGCCGTCACGCTACCTCGAAAGCTGCGTGTTCCGCCCTGCTTCCCGCTTGACTCATCTTCTACACTTTGCGATTCAAAGTCGCTGTAACTGCCTGATTCCACATAGTGCGCGGTCGTCCTGCGCGAAAACCTAGTGTCACGTGCTCCAAACTAGTTCTAATATTATCCTTGTTTCTTGCGTGATAAGGTGCTAATCATAGTGACACAGGAGCGTTACCTTGTTCGTCCGCACGCAAACCAACGGGTCCCGAACCTATCTGCTCCTCGTCGATAACGTCTGGGCCGACGGCAAGGTGAAACAGCGCGTCCTGGCCCGCCTCGGCCGCCTCGACGAACTTCTCGCCAGCGGCCAGTTCGACGCGTTGGTGCAGTCTCTTGCGCGCTTCTCCGATAAGCTGTGCCTCCTCGGCGCGCAGGCCCGCGCCGACAGCATCGCCACGCGCAGCACCAAGATTGGACCGGCGCTCATTTTTCAGAGGCTCTGGCAGTCCTGTTCCATCGGCCAGGTCTTGACGGCTTTGTTGCAAGGCCGCCGCTTCGAGTTTGCCGTAGAACGGGCTGTTTTCCTCACCGTACTGCATCGCTTGTTTGCCCCCGGCAGCGACCGTGCCGCCGAGAAGTGGAAGGCAGACTACGCCCTCGACGGCGCCGACGAGTTGGACTTACATCATCTGTACCGGGCCATGGCTTGGCTGGGAGAGGTGCTGCCGAAGGACCAGCAAAGGGGTGCCACACCGTTTGCACCCCGCACCAACAAGGACCTCATCGAAGAGGCTCTATTCGCCCAACGTCGCGATCTGTTCTCCCAACTGGATCTGGTGTTCTTCGACACGACTTCGATCTACTTCCACGGACAAGGGGGCGAGACCATCGGTCAGCGCGGCCACTCCAAAGACCATCGTCCGGATCTCAAGCAGATGGTGGTGGGCATGGTGCTGGATCAGAAGGGCAACCCGGTGTGCAGTGAACTCTGGCCGGGGAACACAGCCGACGTCAAGAGCCTGGTGCCGCTGGTGGAGCGGCTTCGTACACGGTTTGGCATCGGCTCGGTCTGCATCGTGGCGGATCGGGGAATGATTAGCGCGGCCACGCTGGCGGAAGTCGAGAAGCGGGACTGGAAGTACATCTTGGGCGTGCGCATGCGGAGTTCCACGGAAGCCAAGGCGGTGGTAGCGCGCGCCGGACGCTACGCCCAAGTACATCCCAGGAGCGACGACCCCCAGGACCCCTCGCCGCTCAAGGTGAAAGAGGTGTGGGTGGAAGACCAGCGGCGCTATGTGGTCTGTGTCAATGAGGCGCAGGCCACCAAGGATCGCTATGATCGGGAGTCCGTGGTGGCCTCGCTGCGGGATGCGTTGCGTCACGGCGATAAATCGCTGGTGGGCAACAAGGGGTCGCAAGTTCCTGCAAGCGGGCCGCCAACAGTTCACCGTGGATGAAGACAAGATCCGGGAGGAGGCGCGCTACGACGGCAAGTGGGTGCTCACCGCCAACACCGATCTGCCCGCCAGTGAGATCGCCCTGAAGTACAAGCAGTTGTGGATGGTGGAGGAAGTGTTCCGCTCCATGAAATCGCTGCTGGACACCCGGCCCATTTTTCACCAACGTGACGAAACCATCCGCGGGCATGTCTTCTGCTCGTTCCTAGCACTGCTGTTACGCAAGGAACTGCAAGATCGACTCACGGCCAAGGGATTTGATGCGGAATGGGCAGATGTCATCCGCGATCTCGATAACTTGGTTGAAATGGAAGTTGCCATCCACGGTAAAGGCTACGTGTTCCGCGGCCAAACAGCCGGGGTGGCCGGCAAAGTGTTCCAGGTTTGCAGCGTGGCACTGCCTCCCCTGATGCGTCCATCCACGCCTGCGACACCGCTGATCGCGCCGGAGGGAAAAGCGTGTCACTAGGTTCGTTTCAAAAATTGCAAACCCTTGAAATTAAAGCTCTTGCAATTTCATGGTGTTGAAGATGAGCTTGAGGGCCGCGAGCCATTCGTTATCAGCGGCGGCGAGTCTCTGCGATGGATAGATCGCCGCCATCCATGGGCCATCCATCGACTCCTTGACCGCGATCAGGGTATGACCGCCTGATTCGGGCGTCAGCTCCCATACGTGGATTGCCTTGTACGCCCTTGTCGGCTTCCGGCCAACTTCAGTTTTACTTGTTCTTATCTGCGCGCATCCGCGTTCATCGGCGGCCAATATCGGGTTTTGATTTTCGTGTTCGGCCGGACGAAAAGCATATCTGGCCGCCGATGAACGCAGATGAACGCAGATAAAACTAAAGGTGCTCGAATCCGTCGGCTCGACTCGGGTTTGCGGTAATCTCCACTTTTGTGACGCGCACCCGTTCGGGTTCAGTAGAAATAGAACAGAATCCACCCTGATCTCGATGCACTGTCGCGGGGCCGGGAATGATATGATCGGTCCTGCCTGTTCTAAGGCATATCCATGACAACGCCAAGTCGCGCGACCAGCCCATGGATGAAGCTGCCTGGTTCGCTTCGGGCGGTTCTTTCAGGACTCCTGATTGGCATGGCCGCCACCCAGTTTTGGCCGTTGTTTCTCTTGAATCTGGGCGCGCCGCTGGCTGCGGTCGCTGAGGCAATATTCCTTGCGGCTTATGTTTGGTGGGCTGGGGGAGGAGGTCCTCCACGCACTACGCAAGCCGTGCGTGGCACGGCCTTTCGTCGAGGCAGGCTGTCTTCCGTGCAGTGGTTTTGGGGAGTGGCCGCGGCGCTCTTTTTCGCGGTGACGGTTCACGCGTCGATGGTCGTGTTGTTCCGCCTGGCGCCTTTTCCGATGGCGGCGTTCCGGCACGGCTATGATTTTTCGTTCATTCCCACGCTGCCATTGCGCTGGCTGGCGGTGGTGGTCTCGGCGGCATCGGCGGGGATCTGCGAAGAGACCGGTTTCCGTGGGTACATGCAGCGTCCGATCGAACAGCGGCACGGCGCCCCGGTTGCGATCCTGACTTCGTCGCTTTTCTTCCTGGCCGTGCATCTCACGAAAGGCTGGGCGACCATAGGGATGGTCCCCATTGTGTTCGGCGCGGGTGTACTGCTGGGGCTTCTGGCATGGACCTCGGGATCGCTCATCTTTTGCATGATCGGCCATGTGGTGATGGACATCGGATTGTTCGCCTACTGGTGGACGGGAATCGCCGGCGACTTCACAGCGCGGCTGATCGGCGAGACGGGCGTGGATCGGCCATTTGTTATTGCATGCGCCGCGTTCGCGATGTCGCTGCTAATGGTGCTGTTCGCGCTGAAACGACTGCATCATAGCGCGGACGCTGATTTCCAACTGGCTTGAAGCGCGAGCCGCATCAGTCAGCTCAAAAGGCGCCCTGTCCTTTCCCGGTGACGGAGGATGGGAAGCGTTTCCTCATTGGAACACTGGCCGGCGAATCGAAGGGGCCTGCTCCGAACGTGGTTCTGATTTGGATGACGGCCCTGAATAAATGGCGCTCGGATCAGCCATGACATGCTTCCGGGTGGGTTCGCCGGCAATCCTTTCACTGCTTTGGAAGTTGGTTTGGGCAGGATCGACGGGATGGATAGTTTCCGGATGCGCTATGCCTTATCGCGCCCTGACGTCCGATCATTCGTAGCGCAGCGCCTGAATGGGGTCGATGCGCGTTGCGCGCCGGGCCGGGAACCAGGCGGCCGCCGCGGCGGCCAAGCCCAGCACCAGGGCGAATGCCGCGAAAGTGGCCGGATCGAGTGAGACGACGCCGTACAGCGCACTGGCCATCACCCGCGTGAGGACCAGCGCGGCGGCCATGCCGATCGCCAGTCCCGTCAGGGTGACGCTCAGCACCTGCGCGACCACCAGCCGCAGGACGCCCGCCGGCGAGGCGCCCAGCGCCAGGCGCACTCCGATCTCGTGGGTGCGCTGCGCGACCGTGTAGGAGACGATGCCGTAAATGCCGGTCACTGCCAGCGCCAGAGCGATTCCGGCAAACACCGTCATCAGCACCGCGGCGATGCGCACGCCGGAGGTCTGCGCGTCCTTGTATTGCTCAGCGGTGGTCACGTCATAGAGCGGCTGATTGCGGTCCAGATCGCGCAGTTCCTGCCGGGCCGCCCGTATGACACCCTCCGGAGCGCCATGCGTGCGAATCGCAAAGCTCAGGCTCAATTGCGGTATGAGCGCGTTGGGGATGTAGATTGTGGACCACCGGGCGTGGCGAAACCAGTCCTTCAGGTCGCCGGCCACGCCGACCACGGTAAGTGGCGGGAGATCGGCACCCACGGTCAGGATATGCGCGCCGAGCGCCAGTTTCGGAGTCTTCCAGTAGCGACGCGCCACGCTCTCGCTGATTACCGCCACATGCTGCGGCGCGGCGCCGGAGTCCGCCGCTGTGATCGGACGGCCGCACAGAACAGGCATTCCCATGGCCGGAAAGTAGTCGCCTGCGACCAGGCGCAGATCCGGCGCCGGCTCGCGGGCCTCGCGGGGCGGCTGTCCTTCTACGCGGAAGTCTCCCAACGGAGCCGCGGCGCTGCCTCCCGCCGCCTTCACGCCCGGGATCCTGCCCAGCCGCTCCACCGCTTCGTCGAAGTACATGCGGGCGGCGGCCGGCGTGGCGTACCGCGCTCGCGGCAGGCTGGTGCTCATGGTGACCAGTTTGTGCGTGTCATAGCCGATGTCGAACACGGCGATGGCGCGAAACGTGTTGACCATCAGCCCGGCGGCTACCAGCAGCAGCAGCGCCAGGGCCACTTCGGTGACCACCAATGCCCGACGCACCGCGTGCCGCTCTCCGCCCACGGCGATCTTGCCGCCCGACTTCAGCGCCTCCACCAGATTCACCTTGCGGGCGGCTTGCAGCGCGGGAGCGATGCCGCACAGGATCCCGGTCAGCATGGAGATGGCCGCGTTGAATGCCAGCACCGTGCTGTCCACCCGCATGTACTTCATGCCGGCCACCCACTTCAACACTTCCGCGGGAATATACTTGGCCGAGACGTCGGCGTCCCACGCGGCCAGCAGCAGCCCGAGCAAGCCCCCGGCGAAGGCAATCAGGAGACTCTCCGCCAGCATTTGGCGCACGATCTGGCGGCGGCCCGCGCCCAGCGCCATCCGCAGCGCCATCTCTTTCTGCCGGGTCAGCGTGCGCGCAAGCTGAATGTTCGCCACATTGGAACAAGCCAGCAACAGCACAAAGCCCGCCGCGGCCATTAACACCAGCGTGAAGCGGTCCGTCACATTGTTGATGACCGACCGGATGGTCTCGATCCGCACGCCGCGGCCCGCATTGGTCCGTGGATATCGTGCGGCCAGCGCCTCCGTCAGGGAGCTCATCTCCGCGGAAGCCCGCTCCACCGAGGCGCCGTCCTTCAGCCGGCCGAGGACCACGAGGCGCCGGCTATCCCGGCTGGCGCGCTCCGCCGGCGAGAACGCCAACGGCTTCCAGACATCGGTCGCCAGCGGGAAATCGAAATCCGCCGGCATCACTCCAACCACGGTGTAGCCCAGGCCGTTCAACGAGATCTTTCTGCCGGCCACGTGCGGGTCGCAGGCGAACAGACGCTGCCAAAGCCCGTGACTGATCACCACTACCTGGTCCTTGCCAAGCTCCTCTTCGGCGGCCGTGAACGTGCGGCCGGCCAGCGGCGGCATTCCCAAGGCTGGGAAGAAGTCGCGCGAAACCGCGAAGCCTTGCAGCCGTTCGGCCTCGTCCACCCCGGTCAGGTTTGCGTCCCATGCGGTGAGAGCCGAAAGCTGCGCGAATGAGCGCGCGCGCTCTCTCCAGTCCAGGAAGTCGGGCGGCGAAACCAGATCGTGCGTGTAGCCACGCTGCGGGTAGGTTTGCCACACCTCGACCAGGCTGCCGAGGTCGTGAAACGGCAGCGGGCGAAGCAGAACGACGTTGACGGTCGTGAAACAGACCGTGTTGGCGCCAATGCCCAGCGCCAACGCCGCCACGGCGATAGCCGTAATGGCCGGCGATTTCATCAGTACACGAAAGGCGTAGCGAAAGTCCTGCCACATAGGCACACCGGGCAACGTACGGTAACCGAGCACGCATCTGGCCAGGATTGGCCTGCACAAGTCGCAGCAAACAGGCAGAGATTCAGATTTCCCTGTCCGATTGTGGGACCTGGCGTTCCGTTATCGGACGCGGTTTACCAAGCTATCAGCCGTTAGCTTTCAGCAATCAGCTTTCTGCACTCGGCGCTGTGGGCGAACGCCGCGACGAGCGTGATGCCGAGCACTGAAGCCCGGCCGCAAGGCGGGAAATCTTTGCGGCCCACAAAGGATTGCCGCAACGCCAGTCGAGCCGACGGATTCCAGCACCCTTAGTTTTATCGGCGTTCATCGGCGTTCATCGGCGGCCAATATTGGGGTTTCGGGTTCGGCCGGACGAAAAGCATATCTGGCCGCCGATGAACGCCGATGAACGCCGATAAGAACAAGCAAAACTGAAGTTGGCCGGAAGCCGATACGTGCATACAAACAGCGGCGCTTAGATAGTCAGCGGCCTGCGGCCCGTGCCCCCTTCGCCCGGAGTGGCCGGCCTGGCGGCCTGCAGTAAGGGTGCGCAAGGATCCTGCGGCGTTCCTTGAGTTTTTCATGCCTCTCCCCCTTGTGTCGCACACCCGTAACGAGAGAAGCATTGCACTAAAATGGATACACGAGTCCGAAGGCGTGCGGTGAGCATGTCAAATGTCCACTGGTGGTTGCGGCATTGCGGGAAATGACTGCGGCGAGTGTTTCAGGAGCATGGCTGTCCTGCCGCGAGACGCCGGCACCGATGCGTACTTGGCCGATAGTCCGCGCAGCTCAGATCTCAGGAACCGCTCCGCTGAAACACTTCCCGACATAGCTTCAATTGATGGCTCTTGGCCGTTGCAGGTGAACTGATGGCGATCGACTCGTACCGCTTTCTTGATTTCGCCACCCGCCAAATCATCAAGGCATGGGTAAACCGCGAAGCACAAGGAAGGCGGCCCATACCGTGGACGCCAATGGCGAAGCCGCTTTCTGAATGCACGGTCGCGTTGATAACGACGGCGGGCGTGGCGCGCACTGACGACGTGCCTTTCGACCAGGAACGCGAGCGCCAGGATCCGTGGTGGGGCGACCCGACCTACCGAACCATACCGCTGGGGACGACCGAGAGCGACGTGATGCTGTATCACATGCACATCGACACCCGTTTCGGCCAGGAAGACCTGGACGTCGTGCTGCCAATGCGCCGGCTCAGCGAGCTGGCCAGCGTGGGCGTCATCGGCCGGCCGGCCGATACTCATTACTCGATCATGGGCTACCAACTGCGGCCCCAGGTGCTGGAAACCGAAACGGCTCCGGCCATCGCCCGGGAGATGAAAGCCCGAGGCGTCGATGCGGCCGCCCTGGTCCCTGCCTGACCCTTCTGCTGCCGGTCCGTGGGATTGGTCCAACGCGTCCTCGAAGCTGACGGTATTCCGACGGTATCGCTTTCCATGATCCCGGAGTTCACGCGCGCGGTGGGTGTGCCTCGTCTCGCAGGCATTGCATACCCGATGTCGCGGCCCATGGGCCGTCCGGGCGATGCGCGCGGCCAACGGGAGGTCCTGCGGGCGCTGCTCGACCTGCTGATCTCCGGGAGGGCACCCGACACGTATGTCGAGCTGCCGTACTCGTGGCCCGAGACCCCCGCACAGGCTCGGAAAGGGGCAGACGTCCATCCGCCTATCGCCCAACTCCTTGCCCGCAAACCGTGGCTGCTGCCGAAGCTATACGCCGGTGGTTAACCGTATTGGGGATTTCTGATTGGCAGAAACCGCTTCCTGACGGACCCAGAGGGTACCCCGGCTCCGTAAGCCTTGACTGTTACCGAGCCGCGACCGTCAGGGAGCGGTTTCCCCAAAACGGTTACGCCCCGCGGCGCTGTATAATTGTGGACCGGCACTCCATCGCATGCATTTTCCCGGCATCATCCGCGCGGCAGCTTTGCTGGCACTGCCGGCCATGGCGCAAGCGGTGGACTTCGCCACCGAAGTGCATCCCATCCTGGCGGCTCGATGCGCTCTGTGCCACAGCGGCGCAAAGCCCGCGGCGGGATTGTCGCTCACCAGCCGCGCGTTGATGATCAACGGTGGCGCAAGCGGTCCGGCGATAGTGCCTGGCAACGGCGGCGCCAGTCTGCTGATCGAGAAGATCTCCGGAACGCGCGGCGCCATCATGCCGGCTGCCGGCGAGCCGCTGACAGCGGCCCAGATCGCCACTCTGCGCGCCTGGATCGACGCGGGCGCGGTCTGGCCGGAGACCACACCCATCCCTTCCGGTTGGGTTGCCGCGATCGCTCCGCGTCAGCCCGATCTGCCCGCGGGCCGCGAGCGGCATCCCGTCGATCGCTTCATCGCGGCTTACTTTACATTGCATGGCTTGGCCTTTCCGGCGCCGGCCGAGGATGCGCGATTTGCCCGGCGCGTCTATTTCGACCTGTGGGGACTGCCGCCCACGCCGGCGCAACTGGAAGCTTTCCTCGGTGACCGCGGCCCCGACAAACGGGCGCGCCTGATCGATGCGCTGCTCGGCGATTCGCAGCCCTACGCGGAACACTGGATCAGTTGGTGGAACGACCTGCTGCGCAACGACCAAGGCGGCGAGTACGCGGGCGAGCGCAAGTCCATCACCGATTGGCTGCTCGGCGCGCTCGAACACAACCTCTCTTACGACAAGATGATCGCCGCGTTGGTGAACCCGGTGGAGAAGAGCGACCCGGACGGTTTCCTGATCGGCGTCAACTGGCGCGGCGACATCAACGCCAGCCAGACCCCTTACATGCAGGCGGCGCAGAACACCGCGCAGATTTTCCTCGGCATCAATCTGAAGTGCGCCTCCTGTCACGACAGTTTCATCAACCGCTACAAGCTGCGCGAGTCGTATGGCATGGCGGCGCTGTTCGCGCCCCAGAGCCGGCTGGAGTTGGTGCGTTGCGACGTCAAGACCGGCAAGTATACGGGGCCGCAACTGCTCTATCCCGAGTTGGGCGCGGTGCCCGAGGATGCCCCGCTCGCCGAACGGCACGCCGCCGCCGCGCGTTTCTTCACCGACCCGCGGAACGGCCGCGTGGCCCGCACCATCGTCAATCGCTACTGGCAAAAACTGTTCGGGCGCGGGTTGGTGGAACCCGTGGACGAGATGGATGGCGAACCGTGGAATGCGGACCTGCTCGACTGGCTGGCCTCCGATTTCACGGCGCATTCGAGCGACCTGAAATACCTGCTGCGGCTGCTGATGACTTCGAAAGCGTATCAGTTGCCGGCGGCGGTCAGCGGCGAGCAGCCCGAGAAGCCGTACGTGTTTCGCGGACCTCGCGTGCGGCGGCTCTCCGCCGAGGAATTCGCCGATACGGTGTCGGCCATCACCGGGGAGTGGCGTTTGGTCGAAAGAGACAAGACGGCCATTCCGGCGCGCGACTGGCAGTTCAAGGCGTCGCCACTGGCCCTGGCGCTGGGCCGGCCCATTCGCGACCAGGTGTTCACCACACGCGACAATCGCCCGACCACCTTCCAGGCGCTGGAACTGGCGAATGGCGCGAGCCTGGAGGACATGCTGCGGCGGGGCGCGCTGCGCTTGCTGGGTCAATTGCCGGGGTACCCTCTGGGTCCGCCGGCAAACCTGTTCGATAGCGGCAGGCTGCGCAAAGGCGCGGTGGATTTCGATATCGACATCTCCGGCCTGAAGCAATTGTGGCTGCTGGAGCAGGATGCCGGTTCCTACGATCCCACGCGCACCGTGGCGGGCTGGGTCCACGTGGAACTCTTCGGTCCGCAAGGCGTGAAGGATCTTGCCGGTCTGGCGCCGGCCGCGTTCGCGCGGCAGCCGCTGACCTCCAACAAGGAACCCGTCGGGGAGGCCGTCACCATGCCGCCGGGCGCCCGCCTGGTGCTTCCGATTGATGGGTTCGGCTTCACGCGGATACGCGGCCGAGTGGCTCTCGACGACCGCTCCCTGCCCGACGATATCGAGGGCGCCGTACGCTTCTTCGTTTTCGGCGCGGAGCCCGACGGCGAGAGGCTAGTGCGCGTCTCGGGAGCGCCGCCGGTGCCCGCGCCGCCGCCTTTGGCCAGCGTCAATGAGGCGGGCCGCCGCCTTTATTTGCAACTTTTCGCGCGAAAGCCGAACTCGCAGGAGGCGCGCATCGTAAGGACGTATTTTGCGGGCGGAAAACTGGCGCCGGCGGCTTTGGAGGATCTTCTATGGAGTTTATTGCTGCATCCCGAGTTTCAATACTTGTATTAGCGAGTTGCGCGGCGGCCATCGCCCAAAAAGACGCACAGGATGGTGCCGCGGTCTATCGGAAGCATTGCGCGCAGTGCCACGACAAGGGTGTGGGGCGCGCGCCGCAACTCCTCACCTTGAGCCAGTTCACTCCCGAGCGCGTCCTGGCAGCGCTGACCAATGGCAAGATGGCCGAACAGGGCAAAGCGCTCACGCTGGCGGAGTCTCGATCCGTGGCCATGTTCGTCACCGGGGGTAAGCCCTTCGGCTCCGACGTGGCGCCCATCGAAGGCGGATGCGCCGAACCCGCACCCGCTTTCGATAAGCCGTTCGCCGGCCCTTACTGGAACGGCTGGGGCGTGGATTCGGCGAACCGCCGTATGCAGCCGGCGGTGATGGCGGGCCTGCGTGCGGACCAGGTTCCGCAATTGAAGTTGAAGTGGGCCTTTGGCTTCCCCGGCGCCGGGCGCGCATTTGCGCAGCCCACCGTAGTAGGAGGCCGCATCTTCGCCGGCAGCGACTCCGGCAACGTCTATTCGCTGGACGCCACCACCGGCTGCATCTACTGGACGTTCAAAGCCGACCGGCCGGTACGCAGCGCCATCAGCATCGGGCCGGCGGGCGCGAAGTGGGTGGCGTATTTCGGCGATCAGCACGCGCAGGCCTATGCGGTGGATGCGGCCACCGGCGCGCTGCTGTGGAAGGTGCATGTGGAAGAGCATCCCGCCGCCATGATCACCGGCGCGCCAGCGCTCTACGAGGGCCGCCTGTATGTGCCAACTTCCTCCTACGAGGAGGTGACCGGAGCGGCGCCCAAGTACGAGTGCTGCAAGTTTCGCGGCGCAGTCACCGCCCTGGATGCGGCCACCGGCAAGCAGATCTGGAAGAGCTACACCATTGCGGAGGCGCCCCATCCGGTGCGCAAGAACAAGCAGGGCACCGAGCTTTGGGGTCCATCCGGAGCGGGCGTTTGGTCGTCGCCCACCATCGATCCGAAGAGGCGCGCGATCTATGTGACCACCGGCGACTCCTACTCGGATCCGGCCGCGCCCACCAGCGATGCGTTTTTGGCCTTCGATATGGACACCGGGAAGCTGCTTTGGTCGCGCCAGATGACCGAGGGCGACGCCTACAATCTCGGCTGTCCGACCGGAGACAATTGCCCGGAAGCCAAGGGACCGGATTTCGATTTCGGCTGTTCTCCGAACCTGGTGGATCTGCCCAACGGCAAGCGCGCGCTGGTGGCCGGGCAGAAGTCCGGCATGGTGCACGCGCTCGATCCGGACCAGCAAGGTGAAGTGTTGTGGAGCGTGCGCGTGGGCAAGGGCGGCCCGCTCGGAGGAGTGCAGTGGGGCAACGCGTCGGACGGCCAGAATGTCTATGTGGCTGTCTCGGACCACTACGCTACGAAGAATCTCAACGAGGCCGGTGGGATGTTCGCGCTGAAACTGGCGACCGGAGAGCGCGTATGGTCCACGCCGGCGCCCCCCTACAGCGATAGTTGCGGCGGCAAGTCCGGATGCAGCCCGGCGCAGTCGGCGGCCGTGACGGTGATCCCGGGAGTGGTCTTCTCGGGGGCATTAGACGGCCACTTGCGCGCCTATGCGACCGGCGATGGACGGATCGTCTGGGATGTGGACACCGCCGTGGAGTATCGGACTGCAAACGGAGTGAAGGCCCACGGCGGCTCGCTCGATGGTCCGGGGCCGACGGTGGTGGGCGGGACGTTGTACGTGAATTCGGGGTACGGGATGTTCGGGGAGATGCCGGGCAATGTGCTGCTGGCTCTTTCGGTAGATGGGAAGTGACTGAGTCGCCGAATGACGACGCAATGACACTATGACGGCCGCTCCTTCAAGGAGGGGCGCACTCGGCGCCGAGGCCGTAGAGGGCTCAGTTGCGCGAGAATGAGGGTTGTGAAACAAGCCATGAATGTAGGAAGAGTCAAACAGATACTCGCGGGTTTGGCCAAGACGATAACCGAGATCCTGAATGCTCCGAGTCCCGAGGAGAGCCAACTAAAACGCCCTGTTGTGCTACCCACGATCAGACGGGGAGCCATCATGCCCCAACGAGTGGCCGAAGCCTGTTCTCAAGCGCTGGATGACATCACGAAGATCACGGAACCCGATGGCCTGTGGAGCAGGTCGAGCGTCGATGAAGTGGTTTGGGACTTTGCCCTCAGTGTTATGGATTTGGCGCCCGAACAGCGCAAAGATGGCATTCGGGCGGCCATCGAGAAGGCGACCGAGCGATTTCGCCAAAATCCTTCCACCCGGGTAGTCGATGTTCTCCTTTACGGGATTCACGAGAGCTGCGCAGGCTTAACCTTTGGGAAGATTCTGCTCTTAGGCGAGGACATGGGCAAAGCAGACCTCGCTGTTAGTTTCCCGGATTTTCCGACGGGAGCTCAGATCTTTGCCAGAATGGAGACCGAAGCGATCGATGACGAATCGGCCCTTCTACGGGCCCACAATATCCTTGATGAGCACCTCATGATCTTGAATGCGCTCTGCTCGCAGGAAGTGCCCTCATGGATTCAAGTGTCCCGATCAAACATCGCCTGGCGCTCGTATTCCGCCTGCAGGGTCGGGGAATGTCCGGTAGATCGTAGAAAGTAGCGACTCCCCGCTCGCAGCCTTGATAGGCTAAGAGCAGTTTTCTTTTGCCGAGAAAAGGAGAGTCGCTATGAAGAAACCATACCAAATTGAAGC
>Ga0181536_10004666_pt1 | contig 14395 bp, 9 predicted proteins | sample PEATcosm2014_Bin_41_FD_121105 | JGI IMG/M metagenome (GOLD analysis project Ga0181536, IMG submission 121105) | Peatland microbial communities from MTU Mesocosm Facility, Houghton, MI, USA - PEATcosm2014_Bin17_60_metaG | ecosystem: Environmental > Terrestrial > Soil > Wetlands > Peat | place... | reverse complement strand
TGTTGGGGGCGCGTGCACAGATTGGACCAGTTAAGTCGTTAAATACCGGCCAATCTGTTTGATTCTAAGTCGCTTACGCTGAAAGCTGAGGACCAAACAGATTGGCCGGTATTTAAGTACTTCCGCGGTTTCTGTCTCAGACACCGCCAGCACCTTTACGGTCAACCCTCCCATAGCCACTTCGCTGAGCCAGGGTTCGGTCGCCAACAATACCAACCCGGTCGTGCTCACCGTGACTGGATCGAACTTTGTCAGCGGCACAGGAACTGTGCCTTCCGTGCTGCTGTGGGATGGAACGCCAGTTACGCCCAGCGTTGTCAACAGCGGCGGCACTCAAATCACGGCCACCATCGCGACCACCCTGTTAACCACCGGAGTGCATACCGTAACAGTCCAGAACGCGAGCGCGGTCTCAACCCCCGCCTTGCAGTTCGGCGTCGGCCTCACGGTCGAATCGCTGAGTCCGGCTTCGGTCCCGGTCGGCAGTTCCGGCCTCACGCTCACCGTCAATGGCACGGGCTTCGTCCAGAGCGGCGCCAACGCTTCCAAGATAATGTGGAATGGCGTAGCGCTTGGCACTACAACCTGGGTCAGCGCGACGCAGCTCACCGCGCCTTTCACGACAGCCCAACTCTCGTCTGTCTCGACGCAGAGCATCACCGTCAAGAACGGCAGCGGTGCTCCTTCTAACGGCATCACGTTCACGGTCGGCGCACCCACGATTAGCGCGATCAGTCCGTCTTCGATCGGCGTCGGCAGTGCCAGCATAACGCTCACCGTCACCGGGACCAACTTTGTCGGCGGCACCGGCACCGGTGCTTCCACGGTGATGTTCGGCGCGGCGCCGCTTACCACGGTCGAGGTCAACACCGCTGGCACCCAAATCACGGCCACGGTCCTGGCTTCCCAGCTCTCGTCGGTCGGAACAACGAACGTCACGGTCTCGAACGGGGGCGTGGTTTCGACCCAAACCCCGACATTCACTGTCGGCGCACCCACGGTCGGATCGCTGAGCCAGACCTCGGCTGATATCGGGGATACCACCCCCTTCACGCTCACTGTCACGGGAACGAACTTTGTCAGCGGCACAAACGCCTCCACGGTGATGTGGAACGGCGCGGCTCTTGGGACGACGACCCCCATCGACGCCACTCACATCTCGGCACAGGTGACCAGTGCCCAGCTCGCTTCTGCCACAACGGCGACCATCACCGTCCAGAACGGGAGCGTGGTTTCCACCAACTCCAGCACCTTCACGGTTAACGCCGCTCCCACGGTGACCGCTCTGAGCCCGACATCGGCTACGCATGGCGGCGCGGCGTTCGCGCTTACCATAACGGGGACGGGCTTCGTCACCGGATCGACGGTGAACTTCGGCTCGGGGACCACGGGGCTGGTGCCGACGGCCATCACCTCGACGAGCGTGACGGTAACAGTGCCGAAACCCGCGTTTGCGACTAAGCCCACCGTCGACCCACTCCAGGTCCAAGTGGTTCTGCCCACCGGCGCCATAACGGCGACCGGCACGGCCAGCAACTTCAATGTGAAATAACAAAGACGGCGCTCCGCTGTAAACTGTAAACCGAGAATGGCCGGGGTTAATCCCCCGGCCATTTTTGCGTTTATGCCGCGCATGCTACATTGGTGAGTGGTCCGCTCAGACTCGTCGGAACTACTCCGCTATATCAACCTGAAACTCGTGGCGCTCGGACAGCCGTCCAGCCACAGCACCACCGACCCCTATTTCCTGGAAATCGCCGGCCCCCTGCTGCGCAATTACTATCAGAAGGATCAATTGCTCGGCGACCGGCTGTGCCCCGCCGATACCCGCATTCAGCAGTTCCTGGATGCGTATTTGAAAGACGTCTCATCCGGTGGCGCGGCCCGCCTGCCTTCCAATTCCTTCGTGCTCGACCGGACAGGCCTCGCGCGCGTGATGTCGCTTCCGCCCGGCGCCGATGAGTTCGCGTCAGCCTACCTGCACTCCTATCGCACCGTGCAAGGAGTCCTGCACAATCCGAAGAGCGACCGCCGCACCACCGAGGGCATCTTCCACATTGTCGAGGGCGGCCTCCCCATACCCGCGGACAAACTGGCCGTCCCCAAGCCGGCCTTCGCCAGGCTTCTCGCCGAGGCCCTCAGCCCGCCGCCGGAAACAGCGGCTCTGCCGTTCACCGCCGATCAGGATGAGCAGGCCCGCCTTTTCGTTTCGCTGCTGATCCGGCCCATGGTTTGCCCGGCCACCGGGACGGACCCGGCCAGGACCATGGAGATTCGCTTCTTCGCGCCGGGCAACCTGGTCAGCAATCTGGATTTCGTGGAAACCATCTTCGGCAACGGCGGCGACCCCTATCTACCCGAAAACGATGCCGCGCTGGACGTGCTCGACTGGACCGGACACACGGGTTGCGTGATCCTGGCTCCCCATATCGTGGGCATCCGGAAAAAAGAACTAGGCCTTCCGCATTTCGATCAGGCCACCGAGCGCCAGAGGCGCGACGGCATGTGCTGGCGCGAGGAGGGCGAGCTTTACAACAACGGCGGCGCGTTCAAGCTCGTCTGCCGCGACCGGCGTGGCGTTATCGTGACCCTGATCGCCGACAACTATTACGGCTACTGCAAGAAAGAGGTGAAGAGCCAGATCAGCTTTGCAGCCAACCTTTTCGGACTGTGCGAGGAAGAGCACGCCGGCGGCGCCATCGCTTTCCCGTCGTATGTGCTCGGCCAGGATTTTCACGCGGAGCGGTCCCGTTCCATCAAGAAAAACCAGTTCGAGGACGCCATGCGCCTGTTGGGCGATCGCGTGGAGCGCAGGCCGGAAGGCTATGCGGTGGACCGCAGATATCCGAACATCTTCTACGTTCCGGAAAGTGCGGAGTTCCACCTGGGCCGCGGCTCGGTGCGGTGGCCGGTGGAAGGCGGATCGAGCGAGCTGACGCTTCTCCCGGACCGGATCTTCGTCGGGCCTTCCGGCTACCAGGTGCGGCTCGAGAAACAGCATGGCGGAGCCGCATGGCGGCTGGTAGGCTCGGTCGCGCACGGCACTCTCTGTCACAAACCTTCCACCGTCTCCGGCGGCGGCAAGTCGGAAATCTCCAAATCCATCTCCAACGTTCTGTTGCATGGTCCGGTGTTCGTCAGGGATTACTACCACGACATGGACCAGGTGGCCGAGATCCTGGCCAGGGATTTCTCGCCGGTCTACAAGCAGCCGGAGGAGCGCTCCGGCAGGCCTATCTTGAGCCCGGAGCGCTCGCTCGGGTCGGTGATCAAGCTGCTCACGGTTTCGTCCGACTACACCGACGAGTACAACGAGTGGCTGCGGAACCTGCCGCAGACCATCCGCCAGCTTGTGTTCACGGTCAAGCGGTATTACCGGCCGGAATGGGGCGAGAACTGGCGCGCGCATTTCACGGTCGATCGGATCAATGGGTTTCTCGGGCATGAACTGAAATACGACAACCAGAAGCTGGTCGGCAATTATTTGCGGGTGGGTTTCGATCCGCAAGGCTCCTGGCGGATTTACAAGCTGCGGCCCGACTTCCATCCCGCCGGCAAGGTCCAGGTCGAGGACGATATCACCGCTTCGGTGGTGGTGCCGCGGCATGGCTTGAAGGACTTCGACACGAAGTACCCCAACCGCAGCGCCAAGCTGGTGGAGAACTGCGAGGCGTATCTGTTCCAGCGCCCGGACGATGCCGTTCATCGCGGCTTTGACGCCCAGGCGGAGGCCGACATCGCGACGCCCGGGACGTTTCTCTCGAACTTCGAACCGCTGACCAAGCCGCAAGTGAAATCGCTGGTGGATCATGTCGTCGAGTTCGACCAGTACACCGAGCCGATGCAGGTTCTGCTGCGGAGTTTTGTAAGCGATGCGAAAGTGACTTACGCCGTCTCTTCCGCATACCCCCGCCTGGTGGACGGCCGTCCCTCGAAGAATCCGCGCTATCTGCAAAAGCGGCCCGACCTGGTGGACCCGCTGGGACGCTACCTGGCCGAATTGTGCGCGCGGCTGGATCGCGGGATTCCGGCGGACCAGCCGGTGCGTTTCCCGGTGAATGCGGTGCTCGCCGGACGCCGCGGCAATCCCGCCGATCCCAAGATCGGACTTCCGCCCCTGGCCGTCTACAACCCGATTCACTATCAGGAACTGCCGGAGCTGTTCATGGATTTCATTTGCAGCCTGACCGGCAAGTCTCCTTCCACCACGGGATTCGGAAGCGAAGGCGCGCTCACCAAAGGCCCGTTCAATTCGGTTTCGCCGGTGGTGGATCTGAACAACGCGCTGGTGGCGGCCGTGCTGACGGAGTACGCCGGCTTCACCACCGCGGCCGGATACACCGGCCCGCACTACCGGGTGGATCACGACATCAGCATGCTGGCACCCGAGGTCTGGTGCCGGGTGCGAGTGCCCGAGCGGGATCCGCAGTTCCTTATCGAAAACGGCTTCCTGGAGAAGATGACCGACTTTGAATGGCGCGGCCGAAAGGTGGAGGCGAGCCGTCTGGGTTACCGCATTACGGCGCTGTTCGCGGAGCGTTTCCTGGGGCGCATCTTCGAGACACCCGACGCCGTCTTCCCCGAAGAGATTCTGCGGCCGGAAAAGCAGGACATGGATGCGTTCGCGGCGGGCGTGGATGCCATCGTGGCGGCGCAGACGCGTGTGGCCCAAAACTACTTCTATGACGGAAGCGTGCAGGCGGCCTGCCCGCCGCTGCAGGCGCTGCTGCACATCATGGCGCACGGGGAGTGGGAAGGGAAGGGAATTGGCGACCCGGAGTTCCGCGCGATGTTCACGCGGGAATCGCTGCTCGAGAGCGATTGGTACCAGGAACGTCTGCGCGCCAAACAACAGCGCGATGTGGCCCTGTGGAGCCGCCACGTCGCGGCCCTGGAGGCATTTGTCGCCGGTCCCGGATCGCGGCAGTTCGACGTGCGGAGCCGGCTGGCGGAAGCCCGCACGCAGATGGCGCGCGTCAGCGCGGTGGCGTACGTAGCGGAACTGGTGGGCACAATAGGGGCCGATCCATCCACAGACCGCTAACTGCGGTCTATGACCCCTAACTGCGGTCTGTATGTTACAGTGGTCTGGACATGACCGCAAAATACTCCTTTGTCCTCGTCCTTCTGGCGGGCGCGGCCTCGGCCGCCGACGCCCCTCCACCGCTCGACGTAAGACCCGGAATGTGGGAGGGCACCACGACCACTGAGACAACCGGCGCACCGCCTATCCCACCGGAAATCCTGGCGAAGATGACGCCCGAACAGCAGGCCATGCTCCAGGCGCGCATGAAAACGGGGACGTCTCAGGGACCGAAGACGACTGTCACCAAGCGTTGCATTACGAAGGAGCAGGTGAATAAGGGGCTGACGTTCGGCGATGAGCACGGATCGTGCCAGCGCACCGTCGTGAGCGGGTCTTCCAGCAAGCAAGAGATCCGCCTGGAATGCAGCAACGGCGGGATGAAAGCGACTGGAACGATCCGCATCGAAGCTATCGACCCGGAGCATGTGAAGTTCTCCGTGCAAGTTACTTCGGGCGACGGCTCCCACAGCATGAAGATCAATTCGACCGGCAATAGCAAGTGGCTTAGCGCGCCATGCACGAGTGATGAGAAGAAGTGACAGGCCAGGAGGCCTGTCCCTCGAGTTTCTACATTCGGTGAGCAGAGCAATGGAGGGCGGGCTTCAGCCCGCGCGGGGCTTTAGCCCCGCTCTTTGGTGAGCTTTGCTCGCCGCTGACAGGCCAGGCGGCCTGTCTTACTCCCACTCTATGGTGGCCGGCGGCTTGTGAGTCAGGTCGTAGAACACTCCACTAATACCCGGAACCGCGAGTAACTCGGTTGAGATAGAGTCGAGTAAGTCGGGGGGCATGGCGACCGACTGAGCGGTCATGCCGTCCACGGAATCGACGGGACGGAGGACCACGGAGTCCGGGGCGTCGGCCGAGCCGAGCGGAATCAGCACGACCGGGAATTGCCAGATCCGGCGGTCGAAACCGCTCGCGTGCGAGAGGCGGCGCACGATGGCGTCGGCATGGCGGAGGCGCGCCAGGCGCTCGGGCGTGAGGGCGCTGACGCGCACGCGCATGTCCGCCAGCGGCGCGGCGGTGCGCACGCGCGCAATGACGCGGTTCACGCCGGAGATGCGATTGATCAGTTCGGTGGCGCGGGCGTGATCCAACTCGTCGATCGACAGCACGGGCGCGTAACTGCGGCTATCGCCCTGCACGCCGACGGAGTGGACTGGCAGGATGCAGCCTTCGGCGGTGGCCTGCACGCCGGCTTCGATTTCCGAGCAGAGGCAGCGGATGGCCAGACCCGGTCCGGGAAACGGGTGGCGGTCGAGGACCTCGGGGGGAAGCCCGAGTTCCCGGCCGATCTCGCGCACTTCATCCTTATAGTAAGAACGCAAAGGCTCGACGATGCGGCCAGCGTCGATCAGCCTTTGGATGCCGGGCACGCGGTTGTGATGCGTCTTGATCACGGCGGCCTTTTCGGTTCCGCCGGATTCGATGGTATCCGGGTAGATGGTGCCCTGGCCGAGAATCCAGTGGCCATCCAGCAGATGGCGGGATTCGACGATGCGCTCCTGCACCCGCACGAATTCTTCGCCGATGATGTGGCGCTTCTGTTCGGGGTCGCGCACACCGGTGAGCGCGCCGAGGAACTGCGCTTCGGCGGATTCGATCGAGAGGCCCGGCATCGAGCGCATGGCATCGGTTTCGCCTTCGCGCATGAGGCCGGTATCGACATAGACTCCCTCGACGCGCCCGGGGCCGAGGGCGCGCTGGCAGAGCGCGCAGGCGACCGTGGAATCGACCCCCCCGCTGACGAAGAAGAAAACATTGCGGCTGCCGACGGCCTGGCGGATTTCGTCTTCGATCTGGGGCACTCGATTGCGGGGATCCCAATCGCGCCGGCAATTGCAAATGCCGAACAGGAAGTTGGACAGGATCTCGCGGCCGCGCGAGGTATGCACGACTTCGGGATGGAATTGCACCGCGTAGAGGCCGTGGGCGGGCGCTTCGATGGCGGCGATGGAGCACGTGGCGGTGCCGCCCAGGACGGAGAATCCGGGCGGCGCGGCGGTGACCAGATCGCGGTGGCTCATCCAGATTTGCTGCGGGCCGGAGATGCCATGGAACAGCGCGCTGGCGGGGGCGGCTCCGTCCGCGAGCAGGTGAAGAGTGGCCAAGCCATACTCGCCCTTGTCGCCCAACTGGACGGTTCCGCCCAACAGGTGGGCCATGAGTTGCTGGCCGTAACAGATGCCCAGCACGCGCGCGCCGCTCCGGAAAATAGCCGGATCGACGGTGGGGCTGGATGGATCGTAAACGCTGTTAGGGCCGCCGGAGATGATCAGGCCGGTGGCGCCGGCGAGATCGGCCGCGGGAGTTTCGCTGGCGCAGACCTCGGAGTAGACTCCCAGGTCGCGGACTTTACGCGCGATCAGGTGACAGTATTGGCCCCCGGCATCCAGGACGATGATCTGGGCGGCGGTTTTCACCTGGCGCGCAGGGGGCTTTCCGGCTGCACCCGCTTGACGAGAATCTTGCGGGCCGAATCCAGCAGCGCCTTGGCCTTGGGCATGGCGTCGATGGCCCGTTCCACTTCGGGATCGGTTTCCATGGAGACGCGGTCGCTTTCATCGATGTCGAAGGCCGTGATGTACATTTCGCGCTTGAGGAGGCGCTTGATCCAGTCGGCATCCTGGGTGAATTCGGCTTCCGTGAAATCGTAGTTCTGTTTCAACAGATAGTCGTGGAACTCGTTCAGGGTGGTGGCGTCGGGGGACCAGCCCTTGGGCAGCTTGGTGTCGTGCTGGCCGAAGTAGTAGCGCGTGAAGTTGAAGAACGCCCACTTTACGTAAAGCTCGGTCTGGAGATGGTCGATCTTGGGCGGGGCGTATTTTTCATCGGGGGTGATGCCGCCGCCGCCATAGACGGTGCGGCCGCCGTCGGTCATCTTCACGTCCTGCATGTCCTTGGGTTCGTCCTTGTGATAGTAGTAATCGAAGAACGACTTGTTGCTGTAATCGCGCTGGATGAGACGGCCGCTGGGTGTATAGAAGTGCGCCGTGGTGAGCGCCAGGCCGGTGTTTTCGGAGAGGGGATAGACGGTTTGCACCAGCCCTTTGCCGAAAGTGGTTTCGCCCAGAATCCAGCCGCGATCGTGATCTTGCAGAGCGCCGGCGACAATCTCGGCGGCGGAAGCCGAAGAGCGGTTCACCAGTACGACGATGGGGTACTCATGCCCGTGGTTGCCGTTGCGGGCAGTGTAAGTCTTTTCCGGCGAAGACCGGCCCCGGTGGGAAACGATGGTCTGCCCTTTTTGCAGGAACTTGTCGGCCACCGCGACGCCTTCGTTGAGCAGGCCGCCGGGGTTGGCGCGCAGATCGAGGACCAGGCCGTGGATGTTGTTCTCGCCGAGCTTCTTCAGCGCGTCTTCGAGCTCCTTACTGGTAGTTTCGTTGAACTGCTCGATGAAGACGTAGGCGATGCCGGGCTTCAGCCAGATGGCGTTTTTCACGCTATCGCGCGAGATTTCGTCGCGGATGACCGTGAACGTGAGGGGCTGGTCGCTGCCTTCGCGGGAAACCACGATGGCGACCTGCGTGCCGCGCGGACCCTTCAGCAGGTCGGCCACCTCGGTGGTGGTCAAGTTGTCGGTGGACTTGTCGTTCACCTTCATGATGATGTCGCCCGGCCGGAGGCCCGCCCGGTAGGCTGGTGAACCGGGGAACGGCGCGACCACGACGGTCTTGCCGTTGAGAGGTTGCACCTTCATGCCGACGCCGAAGTAGTGGCCCTTCTGGTCCTCACGGAGAAGCTGGTAGTCGCGGGGATCGAAGAAAGTGGTGTGCGGGTCGAGGGTGCGGAGCATGCCCGGAATGGCGCCCTTATAGATGGCTTTGTCGGGATCGACTTTGTCGGCGAAGTTTTGTTCCACTAGGCCATAGATGCTGGTAAACGATTTCAGGCTGGCGCCGATGTCGTCGGCATCGGCCACGGTGGCGGCCGCCTGGACCTGGGGTCCGAAGATGCCGCCGATGAGCGAGCATAAAAGAATGAGACCGAGGAACAGAAAGAAAGAGCGCCGCTTTTGGGGCATCCGGGAAACCATCCTTAGTTTGAGTATACCTGATTGGACGCGCGAGGCGGGCGGTTGGTGGCGGGGGATGTGGCGACGCGGAGACACGGCGACGCGGAGACGCGGGGACGCTGCTGAGCGGGCGAGGGGGCGAGGGGGCGAGGCTGGACGCGGAGATATCGGGACGCGGAGACACGGCGACGCGGAGACGCGGCTGAGCGGGTGAGGGGGCGAGGGGGCGAGGCTTCTCCAGCGGACGGAAGTTGGGCATCTTTGGGCGCAATTGGGCAACTTTGTGCATGCGCGGCTCGCTGCCCGTTTTTGGACGAACAAAGCCAATTTCGTGTAAGATTATTGTTTTTGTCGCGTTAAGAGGCATTCATCACATCTCCGATCAAGTTAGCGGTATTTTTGGAAAGCAGCCAAGCCGGGCAATCGCCGGGGCAGTTTGAGTTGTGAGCAGCGTGGCTGATGTGCGTCACGGCGAGCTGGCGATCCCGCGAGCATCGAGCCTCCTTACCTATAGCGCAACACAGGCGCCGGCAGGAAGGACGGGGCAAAGGCGGCAAGTGCTTGGCCGGCAGTGAGATATTTCTTGGTGAATCGCGTCACCGGCGTGGCGAGGGTGGCCAGTCTGGGAATCATTCTGTTTCTCGCAAAGACGCCAAGCGCCCGCCAAGACCGCCAAGAAGGCACACACGTTCGGGAGAAGCCTTCAGGTTTCGGGCCTGGGCCGGGCGCATCCGGACGCGCCAGGGCCTGGGCGGCACAGGTGGCGCCGTTCGGATGGCTTCGTCCGAATTACTGGCGGGACGAAGCGGTGAGAGAAGTTCGTTCGAGTGCCGCTTCGACTCTTGCCAGCCGCTCTTCGAGGGAGCGAATCTGATCCTTCTGGGCAGTGATCGTGGCGTTCTGCTTTTGCAGTTCGTTGAGCAGCATGGAGTCCAGCACTTGGTACTTTACCGTCTCGATTTGGCCGTCGGCTGAGCGCGCCACCAGATCAGGATAAACCTCGGCCACTTCCTCGGCGATCAGGCCATACTGGATCGGCTTAGTGCCGTCATCGAATGGCTTTTTATAACGGAAGGTGACTGGGCGCAAGTGCAAGAGACCGGCACTCGCGTCGCCCATATCATTGATGTCCTCTTTGTAGCGACGGGATGAAGAGACGGTGCCCAGGTTGCCATTAGAATCAACAACGACCGGCACAGCATTGTTGGCCTGGGTTGTGGAGCCGTAGATTCCGGCGATGAACGTTGAGCCTTGAGGTACACCTGCCAGCGGGACGTATGGGCAGTTACTCGAATTGGTACAGCCGATACGAATCGTGCCGCCGTCGCTCGACGTGCCCAAGTTGCCGATATCGATGTTATTGCTGCCCATAATACTTTCGCCAGCATCGTACCCGATGGCGATGTTGTTACTTCCAGCGGAATTGACGAATAGCGCTTGACCGCCGCTGGCCGTGTTGTAATTTCCCGTCAAGTTACGGTATAGCGCCGCGTTACCGCTGGCTGTGTTGGACATTCCGGTCGTGTTGACGAACAGCGCCCCGATACCAGTGGCCGTGTTGGCACTCCCTGTGCTGTTGGAAATTAGGGCTAGTTGACCGACTGCCGTGTTGCCGTCCCCCGTGGTGTTGGAGTATAGGGCCTGTTGCCCAACCGCCGTGTTGCCTAACCCAGTCGTATCGACGGTCAACGCATCGTTACCGACAGCCGTGTTGTCCTCTCCAGACGGCGTAAAGCCATTACAGTCTTGGGGCACGACGGACTGCAACGCCAAATAGCCTGCCCCAAAGTTTCCGCAGCCGTCGCTCGGTGCTTGAAAGATCGGCGATCCGTTAGCGGCCAAGATATTCCCGCTCAGCCCGAAATTCCCATCCACCTGAGCATTCCCGTCTACCTCCAGTTTCGCCGCTGGCGTCGCAGTGCCGATGCCGACGTTGCCATTCGGGGCCACCGTCACGCTGTTGGTTCCCCCCGTCGCGATGTTTACAGTACCCGTTCCCGAAGAATAAATGCCGGTGCCCGCGTCCCCCGCGAAGCTCAGCGACGGGGCTGCGGCGGTACCCTGCGTCAGCGTGATCCCGCTCTGCGCCGCATAGTAGCCGTTGATGTCGATGATCAGGTCGGTGGGGTCGTTGACAAACACATCCACAGACCCCGAGGTATCGTTTCCGGCTGGCACAATGGCCGCGTTCGCCACCACCGTCCCGAGATAGTCGTTAAGAGTGGAAGCCGAGGGCCGTGGCGCTCCGTAGGGCCAGATCGTCAGGAACCCCAGATATCCAGGTGGAACTACAGTAACGTTTAGCGAATACGCCTGAGCGATCGAGGGGACGCTGCACGTCGTGCTGGCCTGGAGCGGAAAACTACGAGTCGCCCCAGCCACCAGGCTGGGCGGACCGAAGGCGCCGGTAAATCCGGCGGCGCTGCGCGTGTCGACCAAGCGGCAGGGCGTCATGCCGACGAAGACCAACGAGTTTACAGGCGTTTGGGCAAGCGGGGTCGCGTCGGCGGCATTGCCGGAAATCTGCGGTTTCGCCGCGAGGGATCGCTCCTCCGCGGTGGGCTGCCAGTACAGCGGCGCGGGCCAGTACTTCAGGGGCGCTACATCCCGGCTCGTCTGAGCGACCATAGCCAGAGGCAACAGGAGCACGTACAAAAAGCTTTTGCTACGCATAGAGATTTCCGCCTTTCGATCAGTATCGAGATCGCCTTCTTTGCAGATGAAGGGAGCTTGGGGTTGCCCGTGAGCGGGGGCAGCACGACAGTGGCACGAAACGGCCACCATCGCCACGATGACCATCCGGCCTATTATTGTATCCCCTATGCCTAACGGAAACCACGGAACGCACGAGCGCGTCACCACGCCACCGTTTCGTACGCCGCGCGGGGACCGGGAGAAAGTTAGGACGCTCCACTCACTTAGGACGCTCCACTCACTAGTGTTAGGCGTGAGCGCCCGGCGTTCAGGCGCTCTGCGAGGGAACGGATCTTCTGGTCCTCATCCTCGATCTGCCCCTTTTTGGGCGGCCATTGTGACGTTCAGCTTTTGCGGTCCGTTGAGCAGCATGGAGTCCAGCGCCGCGGTTCTGGAGAACCCGCGCAAGGTCGAAAACCCATCGCATGCTTTTGATCTGAAGTCGCGGCTAGGTAGGCGGCCTGAGAGGCCGCCGCAGGCCATGGGCCTGCCCCACTGGGGAATGCTACATGGAGGCGGCGGCCAGGCGCTTGTCGATGCCGGCCTTGAACTCCTCAGGCGACTTGCCGCGCGCAAAAGACGATGCGTTGGGCAAGAAAGCGATCAACTCGCCATAGGACCAAGCCTTTTCCGGGGGAAATGCCACATAGCCGAGCGCGTCGCTGAGGCGCCAGCTCACCTTCACGATATTGTCGAGGCTCACCTCGCCGGGGAACGGATCTTCGTGGTGAACGGCAATGGCGGCGGCCAACTCGTCGGGATAGTCCCAGTCCTGGGCAAGGTAGCACCCCGCGAGGCAATGGTCGATATCGAATAGATCCCGCTCGGTCTGCAGCAGATCGAATCCGAAATCCTGGGCGACTTCCAGCATCCGCGAGTACTCCTCGGGATAGGCGGACATCAGGCCGAGTGTGCCCAGGTTATGAAGCAGGCCGGCGGTGTAAGCGGCGTCGGCGGCCACGCCGCTGACGCGGGCGGCTTCTTCGGCGATCAGCGCGGTGGCCAGACTGTGGACCCACACCTTGTGCAGCGCCCCCATCCGCAGTGAGGAACGGACCATCCGGTTGACGGCCACCAGTGTCGCCATGGTCTTGACGCGATTCAGGCCGAGCAGAACGATGGCCTGCGAGACGCTTTTGACCTCGTGGCGGGAACCAAACAGGGCGGAGTTTGCGATGCGGAGCAATTCCGCGGAGAAGGATGGGTCCATCTTGACGAGATCGCCAAGTTCCTGGATAGCCACGTTTTCGTGGCCGACGATGGCGAGAACGCGGTGCGCGATAGCGGGGAAGGGCGGCAAAAGGCGCAGTGCCCAGGGTGCTTGCGGACGGGCGAGAGCTTGGGACATAACGTTTCCTGCTATCTTATCGGCGGGGATGGGCGGGAGGATTAGGGGGCGGTTGAAGCCCACAGCCTGGCGGTCATCCGAAGATGGCGAGCTGAAGCTCGCCACTGCACGCTGAAGCGTGCGCTACATGGTATTGTCGTGGTCGTGACGATTACCCGACGCACCATCCTGGCCGCTCTGCCGGCCGCGGCTGCCGCGCAGGCTGTGCGCGCCCGCACCCAGAACTGGAAGCCCAAGCTGGGCGTTCTGTGCGATTATTCCGATGCCAACCTGGAGTTCGTGAAGGCCGAAGGCTTCACCAGCATGCAACTGCGGCTCAATCCCGACACGCTGGACGATGCCGCGATTGCGGCCCTGAAAGACAAGATCCAGCGGTCGGGGATCTACGTTTCTTCGCTGGCGGTGGATGGGAACCACATCGATCCGAATCCAGCCATGCGCGCCAGGCAGAACGAGTACGCCGCCAAGTGCATCGAGCTGTGCGGCAAGCTGGGAATACCGAACATTGGCGGGCAATCCGGCAGCATGAAAGGACGAACGCTGGGCGAGCAGGTGGACGAGATCGTGCGGGTCTACACGGAAAAATATTTTCCGCTGTGCGAGAAGCACAAGGTGCGCATGCTGTGGGAGCCATGGGCCGGGGGGCCGAATATCGCCACGGGGCCGGTGGCTTGGGAGGCGCTGTTCAAGGCATTTGGGAACAGTCCCCACGTGGGACTGCAGTTCGATCCTTCGCACCTGATCTGGCAGTTCATGGACCCGGTGGCGGCGGCGCGCGAGTTCGCGGACAAGATTTACGACGTGCATCTGAAGGATACGGAGATTCTCTGGCACGTGGTGCGGCGGGCGGGCATCCAGCCGGTGAATCACGCGAGCTGGTGGCGCTTCCGGGTGCCAGGTTACGGCTCGATGGATTGGAAGGGGTTCTTCTCGGTGCTGGCGGAAGTGGGCTACAACGGAGCGATGAACATCGAGAACGAGGACGAGTTCTTTTATCCGCCTTATGTCGAGCGGAATTTCACCGAACAGTTCAAGCGCGGCTTCCGCGTGGCGCATGAATTCTTGAAGACGCTGGTGCCGCCGGTTACGGCATAGGACGTCGTGACGCACGCTTCAGCACCAGCGGCCCTGCGGGCCGTCACCAATGTCAGAGAACTTGACTCCGGTACGTGGCGCACGCTTTAGCGTGCAGGGGCGAACTTCAGTTCGCCCTGCGGGACGTTAGTCCCGCTAGATCAGTGACTTGCGC
>Ga0181536_10004664_pt1 | contig 14395 bp, 15 predicted proteins | sample PEATcosm2014_Bin_41_FD_121105 | JGI IMG/M metagenome (GOLD analysis project Ga0181536, IMG submission 121105) | Peatland microbial communities from MTU Mesocosm Facility, Houghton, MI, USA - PEATcosm2014_Bin17_60_metaG | ecosystem: Environmental > Terrestrial > Soil > Wetlands > Peat | place... | reverse complement strand
GTTCCATCGTCTGGCGGATGGAGCGCTCAAGAAGGGTGGCGCTTAGCTCGCCTTTAGTAAGCCAGTCGGCTGCTCCCTTACTCATGACCTCAAGATTCAGATCATAGGTTCCATGGCCGGTGAAAAAAACAATCGGAGTCATGGCGCCACGGCTTACGGCCTCTTGCATGAGTTCAAGCCCATTGCGCTCATTAAGCCGGTAGTCCAGCAGGCAGACATCGAACTCATTGGAAAGGATTGCATCCAGTGCAGCCCCGTAATCTGAAACCCACTTGAGGATATATTCCATGGAGGAAATATCTGAGAGTAGGTCCCGGACGACTATGTAGTCGCCCTCATCATCATCGATGAGAAGAACCCTTATGGGATGGCTCTGCATATTCATCCAGGCTCCATTGGAATTGGCCGGCTGTTGAAATAGGGATTCGAAGTCACCTAATTTTTCCCCGGTCAGTTTTTTTGAAATCGCTCTTTGACATTCTATGCGTTTCTTTACGGAGTCGTTCTCTCAGCTCTTCGTTTCTGAGCGCTCTTAAAAGGGATTTCAACTCTCTGTCAAAGGCCATCTAAGCAAGACATGTGCCGACTGACATCATCTGGAAAACCTGGCGCAAAGCAAGACTCCGACTGGTTTCCCATTCGACTGCCGGCCGTTCCTGCCACCTCGTCTTACTTTTTGGAGTAAATATTTTGACGGGATAAACAGTTGCATCCATACGTTTCGACAGGAAAAAAACCCGCCCGGTGCGGCAGGAAAAGCTCGATAAAAGTGAATGCTTTAATTATGTTGGTATGGCGGGCCAAAGGCAAGGGAGAAAAGAAATTAAGAAGACCCTTTTCAAGCAATCAGGGCTTTTGACATCAAGTGTGCCGGGCGGCAATCCACATGAGGTTAAAGGAATTCGACTAGTTTTCCTGCTACGCCTCAATCGGCTTGATGATCAAAACCAGGCCCAACACTACGAATACCATGGTATCGGCTGCAGGTCCCCAGAACCTGCCGGTGATGGACATGACCATCCCCAGGGCAAAGGCAGCCAGAAAAGTACCTCTGATGCTTCCCAATCCTCCAACTACGACCACCGCAAAGCAGATCAACAGGACCTGGAATCCCATGTAAGGATTTACCGCGGTTATAGGCGCATATAATACACCCCCGAGCGCCGCCAGGGAGCTGCCCAGGGTGAAGGCGACGGCAAAATATTTATCTACATTGATTCCCAGGCTGGCTAACGCCTCCTTGTCTTCCAGGCCGGCAACGATGATCTTGCCGACCACGGTGCGGCCGAAGAAGAGTTCCAATCCGGCAAAAATAAGCAGCGAAATCAGAATAATGATGAACCGATAGATTGGAAGCTCCACGCCCAACAGGGGAAATGAGGCGCCGACGGGATCGGATAAAGGAATGGGGATGGCGCCCCAGATCCACTTGATGGCATCCACCCCGATGAGGAGGACGGCATAGGTGGCAATGATGGCGTAATCAATGGATTGTCCGTAGAGTGTCCGGATGACGAAACGCTCGATCAGGTAAGACAATGGGATTACGGCGGTTACGGCGATAATGGCCGAGACGAAAAATCCCACCCCCAATACCTGCATGGCGGTCACCAGGATATAGGCGCCCAGGGTATAAACCAGGGCATGCGCAAAGTTGACGATCCGCATGGTTCCGAAGGTCAGGGACAGTCCAATCGAGATAATGTAGAGGATCCCCCCCACGGTCAACCCGTAGGCCAGCGTGCTGATCATCGGCTCACCTCCGAGTGAGATTTCGACTCCCCGGCCGGCCTCTCGTAGCGATTGATGAAGTCCACCACATAACCCCACACCCCGCTTCTAAACTTGAACACCAGCAGCAGCAGGATCACCCCCAAAAACATCTCCCAACGTTGGATGTAATTGGGCAGGTAATTGCTGATCAGCTTGTAGCTGACACCGCCCACCAGCGCCCCATAAACGCTGCCCGCCCCACCAATGAGGCTGGCAAAGATCACCTCCACACTCCTGAGGGGATCGATGAAGCTCGTGGTCACATAGCTGTAGTTGATAATAAACAGTGCCCCGGCAAAAGCGGACAGAGTGGTCGAGAGGATAAAGGCCGCCATCTTGATGGCAAAGGTGTCATAGCCCAGGAACTTCACCCGGGTTTCGTTTTCCTTGATACCCCGCAGGAGGATGCCGAACAGGGAGTTCGTCAGCCTCCGAACTAAAAATATGACCAGGAGTAGACACACGAAGGTGAAGCAGAAGACTATCGTGCGGTTGGAAAAGTTGAATATCCATATTTTTTTGAAGGAGGCGGACATACCGTCTTCGCCCCCGGTCCAGTGCGAGAATGCCACCAGGATAAGGAAAAATCCCAGCTGGTTGAGGGCAAGGTTAATGAGCGCAAAACATGCGCCCGTGGTACGCACTACGACAGGTCCCAAAATAAGTCCGATCGCCGCCCCTGAACTCACTGCGATCAGTAGCGCCAGAAAGGCATTCCCCGACAGATACTCCCCTGATAGGGCAAAGGCATACGCCCCCACTCCCAGATAGAGCATATGGCCGAACGACAGCCTGCCCATATAGCCATACAGCAGGTCATAGGCCAGCACGAAGATGCAGAAGATCATAAAGTCAATGCTGCGGTCCATCGAGATAATAGGCGCCAGCAGCAGAAAGAGAACTGCGATGACGAGCAAGTCAAATTTCCGCAAAATTCTAAGGGTGGCGTTGAGCATGGATTTTCCGCCAGTAAGGGAGCGGCCGTTATGCGTTACAAATAAGTCTCTAGATAAGCTTGATTTTGGACATCGGCCGGATCGGAAAGCTCAGCGGCTATGTGTCCTTCCTTCATGCAATAGACCCGGTCAGCGAATCTGGAAACCACGGAAAGATTCTGTTCAACGATCACCATAGACACTTCGTCCCTCAAAAGTTCAAGGGCTTTCAAAACCTCTTCGATGGCCCCCGCGGCCAGACCTTCCGTAGGCTCGTCGACAAGGAGCAGGCGAGGTGAGCCCACTATCGCCCGGCCGATGAGCAGGAGTTGCCTTTGGCCTCCCGAAAGGCCTCCTGCCTTGCTTGCCAGGAACATGGATATGTTGGGGTAGACCTGGGCTACCAGATCTATGGCATCGATGAGCCTCACTTTGGCGGCGTAAGCAGCCAGTTCGATATTCTCTCTGACCGTGAGTTTGGTGAAGACCCGTTTGTCCTGAAACACGTACCTGACGCCCAGACGAGCTACCTGATCGGGAGGCCTTCCGGATATTTCCTCCCCATCAAATTTAATACCGCCGCTTAAAGGACGCAGAAAACCGGCAATGGTCTTCAACATGGTGCTCTTGCCGGCTCCGTTACGGCCAACGATAGAAACGACTTCCCCATGCCTGGCGTGCAAAGATATCTCCGAGAGAACCCGGGCGCTCCCGTAAAAAACATTGATCCGGTCAACCGACAATAACATTCTATGACCCTTGAGGCATATTTGGGGGGCGACAAGTCCGGTCGCCCCAATAAACTCGCCGTACCGCCTCGTCGCACAGAACTGATTCGGGAAGGCCATGTGCAATAAACCGGCCCTCGTGCATGACGCTCAAACGCGTAATGAGACCCATGATGCGGGTAATTTTGTGCTCAATGATCATGAGCGTGAACTCATCTTTTATCCGGTGGATCAGATCGAGTACATCGGTAATCTCCACCTCACTCAGGCCGGCAAACGGTTCATCCAGTAGAAGCACCTGAGGTCTTAGAGCCAGTGCCATGGCGATTTCGAGTTTACGTTTATCGCCATAGGAAAGTTGGGAGGTGGGCAGATTCATCTTCTTGGCAATACCCACTCTCTCAAGGGCATAACTGCATTTATCTACAATGTGGGGAGGATGGGGATCGCCCAGGAGCCGCCACAGCAGTCCTTTGGATTCCTCCTGAGAGTGGACGACCGACATGACGAGATTGTCGAGAACCGACAAAGAATCAAGAACAGAGACCAATTGAAACGTTCGTATCAATCCGAGAGCAACCCTCTTATGGGTGCTCTTGTTGGTGATATCGGCGCCGAGGTAAGTAATGTTTCCTTCAGAGGGAGGGAAAAGGCCTGTGAGGAGATTGAAAAAAGTTGACTTGCCGGCGCCATTGGGTCCGATAATACCCGCAACCTCCCTTTTTTGGAGTCTATAGTCCACGCCGTCAACCGCCGTAAGGTCGCCAAAACGCTTAGTAATTCCGTGACTTTGGAGAAGGACCTCTTCCGGCATCAGGGGTTCCTTTATAGTATGCTGGAGAGAGCGTGTTATGTAGAGAGAGGTCAGGAAAGGACCAATGGATCCTTTTCCTGACCTCAAGGTGAGATTCAGACATCAACGGTCTAAGAGACCGGTTGCCGGGGTTAGTATCCCAATGACTTTAAGGACGGCAGGTAATCTTCACCGGTATAGGCGCCGATGACCTTCACCAAGTCCCACTTGGGGTCTTTGCGTTCTGACGCACCTTTGCCCACCACTACAAAGGCATTGTATTTGAAGACCGGTTGGTGGTCCTCACGCCAAGTCCCTTTGCCCTTCATCGATTCGAAGGTGGGCTTTGCCATGATGGCCTTGGCTACGGCCTTGCCTTCATTGCTCTGTGCAATGGACAGGCCCCGCAGGGCTTCCTTCGTACCGGTGTAAGCCATAGCCGAATAGGGATCGGGAGGATACCCGTATGCCTTGGTAAACTTGTCGGAAAAGGCGCGGGCCTGCTTCACGATGGCTTCATCCGGAAAGCCGCTTAAATCATAATACCAACTCATGAGGGAGTAGACGCCTTCCATAGCCTCGGGAGGCACGCCGCTACCAAACACATTCGTCATCCAATCGAACCAGATCTTAGTCTTCTTCTTCAGACCGGTCTCGGAGGCTTGCTTGAGCACGTTGATCGCGTCGGTGCCCCAGTGCGCCAGCATGACGATCTCAGGATTCATCTCCATGATTTTCGTCATATAAGGCGTGAAGTCACTCGTTCCCACCGGCGACTCCAGGTACGTTACTGCGATACCCATTTTGTCGAAAGCATCCTTGGCGCCACGCCATTGATCCTGGCCAAAGGCATAGGCTGGACCGAAGAAGACGATTTTTTTCAACCCCAATTTGGTGGCAATATAAGAAGCCCCGGCGTAACCGATGGAATAGGCACAGCCGTGCACGGCAAAGGTGGTGGGCGCCATCTCTGCTTTCTCAAACATCTTCAAGGCCACCACATTAACCGGGAAATAGCCTATGGGGTTCCGTTCAACTTCTTTATTGAGCGCCCCACTGATAGGAGCAAAGGTCTGCCCGACCACGACATCGGCCTTGTCCTCGTCGACCAGTTCGCGAAAACGACGGATAGCCACGTCCGGTTTGGTCTCATCATCTTTAACGATGTACTTGACCGGGACCTTTTTGCCCCCCCAATCGAGGCCACCGGCCGCGTTAATCTCATCGATGGCCAACTTGGAGCCGTCCAACTGAACCGGGCCTACCGGGGAGGCTGCTCCGGTAAGACCGTATATCAGTCCAACTTTAACTTCTTTTGGCGGCGGCGCGGCCATGGCTGCAACCCCGAGCGTAAATAACACGCAGATCGACGCCGCTGCAACCACTAAACCCGTCTTTCCGGATCTGATTCCAGCCATAGATGCAGCCCTCCTGTTTTCCGCTAAGTCAAATTATCTGGTGAGTAAAGAAGTCGCCTAAGAGATGGCCGCGAGGAACTCCTTACTCGTCATTACTTTGCCGATGCGGGGAAAGATCACCTCTTCGGCATAGAGTTGCTCACGGTCGGTATCAGTCGCAGTGCAATCTTTAATCAAGATCACCCGATAGCCCAAGTCGTAGGCGGAACGAGCCGAAGATTCCACGCACCAGTTGGTATGGAATCCGGTGAACGCGACATGCTCGATCTCGTTTGCACGCAGGAGGTAGTTCAGTGCAGTTGAGTGAAAGGCATCCAGGGTCAGCTTGCCGCGCACCAGGATATCTCCTGCTTTCGGTTTCAGGGGCTCGATGATCTCAGGGCCCGGGGTCCCTTCCACCCAGGCGCCGGTACCCCAATCGGCTTTCATCTCCATTTCTATGCCGCGCAGGCCCTCTGTTCCAGGTCCTCCCGGTTTTAATTCAGGAAAGCCGGGCTTAAAAGCCTGAAATGGGACATAGATGATCTTCACCTTGCCGCGCGCGCCATCCAGGAGGGACTTCAAGTTATTGATAACGCCCCTTTTGGCTAACTGGTCGGCAATGTACTGATACATCGTGCCCCCAGGGCTGAGAAAGTCGTTTTGGGCCTCAATGAGAACAATGGCTGTTTTGTCGGCCGGCAACTTCATGGCTGTATCCTTCTGCATGGGTAGATGTGTATGAATAGCGGGTAGCTGGGCGGGGGACCTTATGTCACCGCCTCCCGAGCTGCTTCCAGCGGCCTGCGTTCACGTCTTCCTGAATTTGGGCCAAAATATATTGGTTATGACTGCTGAATTCACGTTCAGCCTTTTCCGGGTCGCGTCCTCGGAGGGCTCGGAGAAGTTCAGCGTGGTGGTCAATGAGCTTCAGGAAATCGGGCTGCATATGCAGGGTCAAGGGGCGCATCTTATGTTTGATGGTCACGAGGAATTCCTTGAGCCATTCGTTGCCACAGGAATCATATACGGTGGCATGGAATTCAAAGTCCAGCTTTGAATAAGCAAGGATATCGCGGTTCTCGATCACTTCTCTCTGCCTTTGGAGGCATTCGAACATTTTTTGGAGGGAGCTGTCGTTAATGCGGGCAGCCGCCAGCCGGGCCGCCATGCCCTCCAGCACCTCTCTTAGCGCATAAAGGCCCACGACCTTCTCAGCGGCGAGAGATGACATGAATACGCCTCTGTTGTGAATATTATCAACGAGGCCCTCCTGTTCCAATCGCCTCACTGCTTCCCAGGCAGGGGTGAGGCTCACATCGAGCTCTCTGACAATGCTTTGGATATTGAGGCGGCTCCAGGCTGGAATCGGTGATCAGCTATCATCTCCTTCAAGACGGCGTAGATCTGATTGCTGAGCTTTTCCCGTTGCAGCTTTGCCACTCATTCCTCCTGCGCGTGTAACTATAGAAAACCGCCACTGAATTGGCAACGCTTTTTTCATATTTCATGAAGACTGAATCATGAAGAAGTCCATCAGAATTCAGATCATCAGACAAGATAACGGTTCATGAACTCCAGGTCCGGATCCATTGGGATGCAGAGGGGACTTGGGATACGCCTTCTAAATTAGACCGCTCTATCCTGCTGATTCCGATGAATTAATGGGTAGTTTGGGGGATGAGAGATGATACCGCACCGGGTCTCCGGAGGCAAGGCCAGAGCAGTCGGGGATAGAGTGAATGCCTCCATCCAAGTCTCCCGGGCGACTTGCTCAATGAATCCCCGGATTATCGAGTGAGGAAATGTGGAAGTTAGATTTCGAATTGAACATGCAAGTGATATGTCAATTAGACTGGTTTTCGCATTTCATACCGAGTTCAAGATAGTATCAAGTGATACCTGGCGGAGCCTTGAATTCTTTACGCCCCCCACACCCCCTCCGCCTGGCGGAGCCTCGAGATCTATGTGGCGCTCCGGGAGGCGGGCCCCGCGCGTGCGCCCGGCGGAGCCTGGAGATAGAGGGGAAACTTTCCGCCGCTCAGTTTGCGGTTATTCGTCGCTCCTTGGTATCATTCGAAATTATGCCTTTTTCTTCCGAAGTTTCGTCCGTTTCGGTTTGCCGGCCGTCACTGTCTCAGTTGCCGCTTTAGCGGACGATTGGATTTTCTTCTGCCTTCTTGCCTCAATATATTTCTGCAGCTTCTCTGGCAAGCCCCTCTTCTTCGCTGCTTTGCTTCTGGCTTTGGTCAATGATTTTGCCGCCAATGGCGTCCTCATCGAAAACCCGTACTTCTTTTTATATTCTTTCTGCCCCATACCATGAGAGACCAGATGCTTCGACGAGAGCTGTCTCACCTCAGCCCCACATTCAAGACAGATTACTTTGTCGTTTTGGATAGAATTTGCCGGGCTGAGCACGGGTTTGTCTTCTGTTGGTGCTTCTCCAGCACCTCCCGCAGTCGGAGCTAACTCAATTCCTCCAGCCTCAGCTTTTTGCATTTCCTGGAGAGTCCTGAAAACCTGCCGAATAGAGGACGCAATGTCGGTTGCAGACATTGATGTTGAGGATACCTGAGTCCGGACGATTTCTGATGCGATCTCGATGAGTTTTTTGGGCATGTCGTGGCTCCTTCATTATCGTTTTATTGGTAAAAAAGCATCGGCCATACGGGCGAAACTCATATTATAAGCTAAACCGGATTATTATAGGAGGGTGTTTGAATAACGCAATGTAAATGAAGCTGTGATTCCAGAGCCTTATTCATTTTCTAAAACCCTGTCTCCCGTGCGGATTGCCGCTGTGACAATTGGTTGGATTAGCTGGTTTCCATCTGGAAAGGGTCCTTTTCCTCCCTGGCGGCGTCAATTGATCAATCTCGACGCTCCGCGAGGCGGTACCACTTCCGGCTAAACGCCTCGCGGAGCGTCGAGACCAAATTATGCCTTCTTTCCGAATCGGAAACTGCGCGTGTCTCATCCGGTGTTTCAGGATGGACACTAGTGCAGTGTCAACTAAGTTCATATATGTAAGAACCTACAGGCCGTCATTCCGGCGAAAGCCGGAATCCAGCGTTTTTTCAGATGGTTAAAAGCACTGGACCCCGGCCTTCGCCGGGGTGACGATTCTTTGCAACATGTCATAACTTTATTGACAATGTACTAGCTATTTATCCCAGGTGTACCGATGGGGATTGCAATTCTGCGGGGTCCGGGGTCTTTCCAACGAAATTTGACTTTATTATACCCGAGTGAGGCCATCAAGTACCGCAGCATGGCTTCGGCTTCGGCAAAGTCAATATCGTTTCTACGTGTGTAAAGATCACCGTTGAGAATAGCCACACCGTTGGCGTCTATTTTTTGTAATATTTCCTCGTATTCGGCTATCTGACGATCCTTTTCGGCATGCGATTCGGGGAGATTCTTGGGATCATTGCGCGAGAAACGTTCAAATTCCAGGTCTTTTACCAATTCCTGTCGGCTGACCAGACATGGTGCGAGGTTTTGAGTGGGTTTGCCGGGGCCGATACGGAAGGATAGCCATAGGTCGGTCCATGGGAGGGGGAATTTACGCCGGTATCGTCGGACAGCCAGGGGGCTATAACTATGGACGGTGACTGTTTTGGAGGCATGCATAAACTATGGGCCATAATGGGGGTTGAAAATGGCCTGCATACCAAAAGCATACAAGCCGTTCCAATGGAAAAAACTGGTGCCCGCTAAGCAAAAGGAGCAGACTATATGCGGCGCCCGCGATTTTTTTCTCATCCCGCAAAAACTCTCGTATTCCGGGCGCATTATCCGATCATTCTGCTACTGCCTCCACCATATGCAGGTAACGTAGGCTACTGACACCAGGAAGACCAGGAGCAGCAAGGTAGTCCATCCCCTAAACAACTCAGGCCACGTCGATCCAATGGTTATACCGAGGGAAAGCAGGGCAAGTTTGAAGATACCCGCCTGCCACCACTTGAGCGTAAAATCCTTGAATATGTTCATTCGAAACTCCCTTACCAGCCGTATCGTCGCTCATTCAAGTCGTCTGAATTATTTGAACCGCCTTATCAACGCACTTACCGTACAAATCGTGTAATGCTACGCCGTATGAGAATCATTTCTCATCGAGCATCGCAGCGAAAGTTCCGGCGAAAGTGAAAACGTCCCCCGGCCAGCGGGCGGATAGATAATTGCCATCGCGAACCACGAAAGCCGGGGCGGAGTCATTGGGAGAGTCACGACGGGTACCGCTGGTCTTAACGCGGAAGTGCGAACTGCTCGCTGGGACATCGAGGAAGTCAGATTCCTTTGCGAGGGACCGGGTCACCTCCTGTTGAACGGACATGTAGCCAGTCGGTTGCCCCGGTTTTTCGAGGTAGGTGCGATAGTAGTTTGGATCCCAGAACCGGCCGATGCGACCGGCCATCATTCCGGAACGCTCAAGTGCCCAGGTAAGTGCAGTGGTCCGGCGACCGTAGAGAACGGAGCGGCCAGTGGCTGGATCGATTGTGCGCGCAGCAAGCAGAACACCGTGGCAGATTGCGGCGACCGGCTTTTCCTTCAAGAAGAAAGCGAGAACAATACGTTGCAGTTCAGCGCTCTCCAAATACTGGCGCATGCCTCGGGCACGGTGGCCTCCCGGCAGCAGCAACGCGTCGTAATCGTCCATCTGAATATCCTGCCAGCGATGGGGATTTTGAAACTCGTGGGACTGCTCCATGGCGTGGTATGCATCTCGGGCTTGGCGATTGGCTCCGAGAATTTTGCCCAGGAGCGCGAAATTGCGCAGGCCCGGAATAAAGCCCCAAAAATCGAGCCCGCGTCCGGTGAGCATGATGTCATCGGCGGCGGCGTGCCGTCCATCGGGCGTTGCAAATTCGACGCGATGACCGGCTTCGGTCAGCATCAGCCAACTCCCGGCGCTTTCGGTGGGATCGAAGTCGAGACTGGGCAGGGGCATAAGAACTTTTGACATTGCGGCTCCTGTCTGAACACTGTTTAGATAGTAATACCATACTTGACAAAATTTGAAGAGCTTCCTTGAATTTAACCTCGCTGCGCTGGCATGACGAAGAAGGTGGCCAAGACGGCGAAGAAGACAATACCTCATATACAAAGGATGCTTGGGACTGGGTTATTGCCGCAAGGAATGTAGAAGACTTCAAAGCAATCGAAGACGACATTAGATGGGAATTTCTACTGTCTTCATCTGGCGGGAGCGTATGGGCTGATGATTATTCTAACCTTTTGGGTGCGCTCATTTATTGAGGATTAAGAATTCTGCAATAAAAAAGAGCTGCAATCACAGCCTTGGTGATGAACCTGCTAAAATGGTGAGAGCCGAGAAGGAAGGTGCCACGCTTGGCCCTGCTCACGGCTCTCGGAAGAGGTATAAGACCTCAGTGATATTGTCGGAAAGAGAACTGAATGCCTGAAGCAAAATTAACGACTTGGGCCAAAAAACTAAATGGCCGGCAATTGCCTCTCCAGCCCTTCGGATTCCACTGTGAATGAGCAGTTAGAGCTTCTTTACTTTGACTGCCGATGGTCCTTTGGCGCCCTGCTCGATTTCGAAGCTGACACGATCGCCTTCCGCGAGGCTCTTAAAACCCTCACCTTCGATGGCGCTATGGTGAACAAAGCAATCTTTTCCACCATCTTCGCATGTGATAAAGCCGAACCCCTTTTTATCATTGAACCATTTTACAGTACCTTGAGGCATGTTTTTTTAATTCCTTCTGCAGGAGTTGGTGTTTAGGACCTTGCGTAAAAGTCGACCAAAAATAACTGCCAAACAGGATAAATGCAAGGAAGAAAAGCTCAGGACCAGGCGTGATGGGATTTCAATGCCCGCACAAGCGGACCAATGACGATCGGACCTCCTCGGCCTTTTGGAAATACGTGAAGGACCCAAAGGCGAAGGCCCGGGCCTTGAGGAGGCCGGGCCTTCTGGAAAGAGGAGGACTTATACTGTTACATGGGGCTCTTTCACCATCTAATCGGCCATTGAGGCCAAACACTTTAGGGACAATTTCAGGGCTTAATCCACCCCACAGCCTATGAACATACCATTTGTTTTGGCGGAATAAGCTTACGTAGGAAAAAGCTCATGTTTCTCTTTCTATAATTCGCTTGGCTGACTGCCTCAGCTTAGTTCCAGCTTTGAGGCAAATAGTTTGTAATATGAAAAAATGGCGCAGGCATTACACAGTATGCATAATCATGCCGTCTTCCTCCGGCTGGCTCGTCTTTTGACTTTCTTCCCCGTTTCAGCCGCCGAGACACTCGATTTGGCTGCCACCGTGGTCTTACTCTGCCTTCTTGCTTCAATATATTTCTGCAGCTTCTCCGGCAGGCCCCTCTTTTGAGCGGCTTTGATTCTCGCTTTGGTCAATGACTTTGCAGACAATGGCGTCCTCATCGAAAATCCGTATTTCTTTCTGTACTCTTTCTGGCTCATCCCATGGGCGACTAGATGCTTTGTTGACAGTTGCCGCATCTCTTTTCCACATTCGAGACAGATTACTTTGTCGTTTTGGATGGAATCTGCCGGCCTGAGCACGGGTTTCTCTTCTGTTGGTGCTTCTCCAGCGATTTCGATGAGTTTTTTTGGCATTTAGTGGCTCCTTCGTTATCGTTTTATTGACAAAAAGGCATCGACCATGCGGGTGAACGTGGATTATAAGCCGTCCGGGTTATTATAGGTGGGTGTTTGAATAACGCAATGTAAATGAAGCAGTGATTCCAGAGCCTTATTGATTTTCGAAAACCCTGTCTCTCGCTCGCAGTGGAGGCGATGAAAATACCGGTGATCCAAATGAAAGCAACCCGAAGCGCATAGGCACCTAAAATACTCAGATTGTCGCCCCTTGCCCGCCTGTTATATGTTTGAGTATTCCGTGTTGGGGCTTTTTGTGGATAAGCTCGATCAGGCTATCAAGGCACTGAGCGGAGATGGAATCTATATTACAAGACGGGTGTTTGGCATTGAGCCGGGCATAGGCAATTCTGCACGGGTCCCTGAAATAGTCGGAATGCTTTTTGTGCCGCTTGCATGAGCAACGGGTATCGATAAGACCACCCGCAGCCGGAACTCACTTTGGCGCCCGGAAAAACCTTGGATGACAATCAAAAAATACCTCCAGGATTCCAGGCAAGGGCCATCAAGCGATGCGCACAAGACCGATGTTCGGCAACAGCGACCTTTTGGCCCACGCCGGAGCGTCTTCAAAGGCTCCTTTGGCGAGGAAGCTTTCCCCATGTGCAGGCCATCGCTCCGACTTGTTCCTGTTGCGCTCGGCCCCATCCTTATCCTGAAGTTGACGTGTAAAACGAGAGCCACGTGCAGTTTGACACTGCTGACGGTTTCTGTTAGGATCGTCGCCGGTTTTCGGTCAGGGTTGCCGGCATATGTTGTTGTGAGCCGTTTGGGCAGGGATTTAATGAACAGAGGATCATCTGAACATTACCATCGGTTATCGTGGCCGGGACCTGAGATCAAACCCTTCGAGGAGAGCAGCAGCTCTCCTTAAGTTATTTGGCAATAGATTATGCCAAATAAGCTAAGCAGAAATGCAAAATTTGACAGTGAGCCCGATATGATTGTCCCTGGCCCAAGGCAGTGTTCAGATCTGGAGAAGTATATCTGTTGAGATACGGAGGCGGCGTACTCGCGATTTCAATGTCTTCCCTGTGGAGACCAGGTTCGAGTTGAGTCATGCCTGCCTGTTGATGAGTCTTAACTTCGTGGTGCTTCTACCGCTCAGGGGGTTACTTTTGAGCGAACCCGTGATGTTACAAGGAATACTTGGTATGGGTTTGATTGTGCTCGGAACGGAAATTGCCGCCCGTGGCTAACCATGCAACCGGTGGACTTCCGGGATCAAAGTTCTGGCTGATTGTAGGTTCGCTGGCTATTGCAGCGGCCTTTGTACTCTCCCTCTGTTTGGTCTTTGAGGCAAGATGGGAGACGAATGACGACGTTGCCATGTCTATGGTCGCTCACGGCTATGGCGTGGCAGCCTTTGGGTCGCCTAACCTTATTTTTTCCAATGTTCTTTGGGGGTATCTGGTTCGCGCGATTCCGCCAATCGACGGAATCCTTGGCTACTCAACCGCTACGCTCGGTGTGCTCATTACTGTTGGGGCAATAGTGCTATTTGGCTTGTACCGGCTCGGTGCCGGCTATATAGCTCCCCTGGCTGTGCTCGCCCTGTTGCTGGTGCGTCCGGTGCTTTTCCCGCAGTTCACCATTAATTCAGGTTTGCTGCTGGTAGGCGCGATTATATGCTGTCACCTGTTTGCACGTCAGAACAACTGGCAGGCACTATTGATTGGATGCCTGCTTGCCTTTTCCAGCTACCTGGTGAGGAGCAATGAGTTTTTATTGGTTCTCTTTGTAGCTCTGCCGTTGCTTCCGTGGCGAACCCTATTGCGACGCCGATTCTCACAGGTTTCATTATTGGCTCTCATTCTAGTAATAGCAGTCTCAACGGTTATTGATCACAAGGCTTACCAAGGGCACCAGTGGAAGGCCTTCAATGAGCTTAATCCGGTTCGCACGCCTTACACTGATTTTGGCGCAGATGAGCATCTGAAAAAACGTCCGGATATATTGGGCCGCTATGGCTTCAGTGCTAACGATGTTGACTTGATACGAGAATGGTTCTTCGCTGATCCCGAAATCGCCAACCCTCAAGCCCTGCGAGCAATGTTGGATGAACTGGGCCCACTGCCAACTCAAGGAAACTCAGTCGCCAAAGGTTGGGAGGG
>Ga0181536_10004661_pt1 | contig 14397 bp, 10 predicted proteins | sample PEATcosm2014_Bin_41_FD_121105 | JGI IMG/M metagenome (GOLD analysis project Ga0181536, IMG submission 121105) | Peatland microbial communities from MTU Mesocosm Facility, Houghton, MI, USA - PEATcosm2014_Bin17_60_metaG | ecosystem: Environmental > Terrestrial > Soil > Wetlands > Peat | place... | reverse complement strand
GTCACCGCGCCGATTGCGGCCATGTTAAGTTTGCTGTTAGTATCGGTGGCGAATGAAGAGACCGCTCTTCGCCCTCGATCGACGCTTCGTGACGGAACTGGACCTGCCTGGGTCTCCTCAAGCCATTGAGTGGGAGTCGCGGCTGTTCTTGCTTCAGTCGGACGATGTTTACGCCGAGGTGCGGGAGTTGCCGGTAGGAGTTCGCCCTGAACGAGTCTCGCTTCCTGATAAGCAACCGGCTCGACCCAGGTTCAGGTCTAAGGGGCGCCCGAACTGGTGATCCCGTTGGTGCTCAGCGCAGGCGAGCAGTCGGGATACAGTCTGGCGATGATACGACATAACGAGGCCGCGCCGCGCGAGCGGAAGTCCACTGTCCGTGTTGGCGACAAACCACACCAAGGGATGGATTAAGTTCCTTAGACTTGGCGGTCCAGTCAGAAAGGCCGAAGCGGCGGTTCCTTCCGCGCCGCCCGCCGGCCGTTTACAGTCCGTTGGCGCCGGTTGGGGTGTGCACGGGCGCCGCCAGCGAGAGGGCGATAGTAGCCCAACTGGTGCCGGCGGCGGAGATCCATTGATCGAAGCCATGCGGGAAGCCGGAATCGAAATAAGGCTGCAAGGCCATGGCGCGGCTGCGGACAAACCAGGAGCCGTCCTCCTGTTGCGTGCCGAGGAGGTACTTCACGCCCTTCTGATAGGCTTCGTCGGAGACCGGCAAGCCAGCGGTCTGGAGAGCCACCAGCGCGCGGCCGGTGGCGAATGCGGTGCTTGGCGTCGTGTCGATGTCGGCCCAGCCGCCGTCGCCACGTTGGGTGGCAATCAGGTCGTGCATAGCCTTCTGAACGGCATCCTTGTACTTGCCGCTCCAAACGAGTCCCGTCAGACGTCCGACGCGACCTTCGTTGCCTTTAGGCTGCTGTTTGACGAGCCACGCCGCGGCCAGTTGAATGGCCTGGTCATACGAGGCACGTTCCAGCTTGGGCGCGTAGAGTTGCATCGCGCGCATGGCGATGGCGGTTTGGGTGATGTAATCGGAACAGATCGGCGGGCGGGTATCGGACGGGACGTAGGCCCAGTGTCCGTCGGCGCCCTGGCGGTTCTTCAAGTAGACGGCGGCCGTGTCGGTATTCAGATCGGCCTTGTAGTGCTCGGCGTCGAGTCCCAGAAGCATGTCGCCGATGACGACCGGTCCAAAGTACTCACCCACGGGCGCCATGACACCCTGGCGAAGGATGTCGCGCAGTTGCATGAGGCCGAAAACGTTCCCCTGGACTGTTTGCGCGGCGATTTTCTCGTCCACCGCAAAGCCCATGCGGCGGGCGGATCCCACCGCCATGGCGGCGAAGCTGTTGTTGTGACAGGAGGCACAGGCTGCCTTGGGCATGAAATTAGCGTCGGCCTTCTGGATGAGAGGAAGACTTCCCTGGATGGCGCCGGCGATGGTGTTGTCGCGGCGCGGTTGCAACCGGGGTGGAGGCGCTGCATTGCTCTGCGCGCCGGACTTCAACAGGAAGGCGACGATCGGGGTGTCGCCGTGCTGGCGGGCGATATCGAGGGCGGTCCATCCGCTCTCGCCTCCTCGTTTATGCGCGTCCCTGGCGTTTACGTCGGCCCCGTGTTCCACCAGTATCCTGACTTCTTCGAGCGGGAGATCGTCGGATGCCGCCGCGTACATCAGGGGAGTTCTTCCCAGCGAATCGACAATGTTGACGTCGGCCCCGTGGTCGAGCATCATCTTGACGGCATTCACGTCGCCCGTAATGGCGATGTCGGCCAGCGCCAGGCTGTAGTCGTTCTTGTCGATCTCGCGGGCGGTCAGCAGAGACAGACATTTGGAGCACTCCGCGGTAACGGCCATGAAGATCGCCGTCTCGCCGACCGGTTTCACTTCGCCGCCTTGTGCGATGAGCATCTCCATGCTGTCGGGGTCCCCGGCGCTGGCGGCGTCCAGCAGCGGGGACGATTCGGCGGAGGGATGCGGATTGGGATTGGGATTCGCGCCCTTGTCGAGGAGGAGCTTCACGGCGGCGGAATTGCCCAGCTTGCGCGCCGCAATCATGAGCGGCGTGCGCATGTCGCTGGACCGGGCATTGACGTCCGCGCCGTGGCTCAGCAGCACCTTGGTCTTGTCCATTTCGGTGGCCGCCCACATCAGCGCCGTGGCGTTGGCGTCATTCCTCCTATTGGGATCGGCGCCCAGATTCAACAAGCGTTCCAACGTCGCCGCATTGCTGTAGAGCACAGCGTACATGAAGGGCGTGGAACCCTCGGGGCCGCGCGCATTGAGCAACTTCGCGTCCTCGGCGGCGAATTTCATGAACTTCGCAAGGTCGCCCTCGTGCAGCGCGTCGACCATGGCGACAGCCTTGGGATCGACCGGCGGCAACTCGGTTTCATTGGCGAGCGCGTCCGGCCAGTCGGCGCCCTGCTCGATCCAACGTTTGATGGTGTCGATCTGCTCTGGCTTGAGCGCGCCGGTGGGCGGCATTTGCATTCCGTAGTCGGCGCCGGATATACGGTGGAACAGGAAGCTGTTCTCGGCGCTGCCCGGCACGACGCCGCGGCGATTGATCACTGCGCTCCTGCGGTCCAGTCGCATGCCGCTGGCAGGCTGCTTTCCGCTGTGGCACGTGATGCAGTTCTGGCGCAAGATCGGCAGCACATCCTTCGCGAAATCTACTTTTGCAGTAGTCTGAGCCGGCAGCAACCGTACGACCGCCAGTGAGCAAAACACAGGCAGCGAAAGCCTGGAACATCGCATACATCCCCCCAATAACAGAACTCGATACCGCGAGACAACCACCGCGTGCGGAATCGGTTACGATTTGCCCGGCGCCCCCGAGGGTACTTTCCGGATTGATCTATTTTACACGAACAATCTGCAATAAACTCGTAGGCCGGTAACTCATCGGGGGAAACCTCCATCGCTCGCTCCTGCGATTGCCTGGGGACGACTCTCGCGCTTCTCAGACTGCGGCCCAATGGTGTTGCGGGGGATCATTGGCCTGTGGCGTTCGGATGCTCAGCGCGGCTATCGGCATGCGATTCACAAAATTGTGGAGCGGTACGGTTCCGAGGCCCGATTGCGTTCAGCAAGACCGGTACCGAATGCACCTGGAGTCGCGCCATCTCGCTCCGGGTACGATCAACCTTGCTGGTTCGCTCTAGCGGGCCGGACAATTAGCTGGGGGGTGGTCGAGATTCCCCCGCAAACATGGAAACGGGATTGCGTGCGCGTTCGTTCCGTCTGATACGTGCCATCCGGCAACTTGGTGAGCCGGAGGCCTGTTCGCGGAGTTCAGAGCGGATCACGCGCCACTCGGAAACAGGTGGGCACCTCGTCGCGGCTTCCGATATCCCCAGACAACGTTCGGTGCCGAGCAAGCGTAGCGCATGTTTAGTCAGTAAGCAGACGCTGAGTGCTAGCGTGAGCCGGAGTCGAGGAAATCAGCGAAGCGCTCGATGGCGCAGGGGAAGCGTTCGCCCGAGGCAGCGAATCCCAGGCGGAAATGTGACGGTTGGCCGAAGCAATCGCCTGGAACCATGAGAACGCCGTGACGGGCGAGGCCGCGACAGAACTCGCGCGTGTCAACACCGGTGGCGAGCCAGGGAAACGAGGTCATGCCCCCAGCCGGACGGACCCACCGGAGCAGGCCGGCGTGATGCGCGAAGACCTGGTCGAGGAGCGCGAGGTTCTGCTGCGCCACTCGGCGGGCGCGCGCATAGATCTCGCTGCTGTGCTGCATGGCGAGGACGGCCAAGCGCTCGCCGAAGACGTTGGCTGTGATCGTGAAGTAGTTGCGCGCGTTGAGATAACGCTCGCGCCGCCGGGGATCGCGATCGATTATCCAGCCGATACGCAAGCCGCTCAGGCAAAGCGCCTTGGAGAAATCGCTGATGACGGTGGCGTGAGGCAGGCGCGCCGCCGTTCGCGTTTCGGGGCCGTGATAGATGGGATGGTAGACCTGGTCGGACACTAACTGCACGCGACGCTCCGCGCAGAAGTCGTGCAGGCTATCCATCTCCTGGTCGCTCAAGACAGCGCCCGTGGGATTGTGCGGTGAATTGACCAGTAGCAGGCGGGTATCGCGGTCCACCAGCCGGCGGATTTCATCGGGATCGATGTGGAATTGATTCTCCGCGCGCAGGTTGTAATACCGGACGGCGATCCCGAGGGACTCCGCCAGTGCGGTGTTGGCGGGGAAGCCGGGATTGGGAAGGACCACGTTGGCGCCAGGCTCGGCCGCGAGGAAGAACAGGATTAACAGGGCCTCCGAGGCTCCGGTCACCACCTGCACCGCATCCGGCTCCACGCCTTCCAAAACTGCGATGGTTGCGCGCAGCCCGGGAGTGCCGGTAGCGTTGGTGTAGGAGATGGAGGTATCGAGCAGAGCTTCCATCTCGTTGCCGCCAGAGAGCGCTAGCAGTTCGCGGAGGGTCCAGACCGGGCCGGTGCTCGATGCGAGGTCGTACTCGATGGGCGAGTCGGGGGCGTGCTTCTGTTCTATCCAACGATCGAGAAGAAAGGGAGGCAACTCCACAGGCGATTGCTCCTAAAGAACGAGGATAGCGCAGGTCGGTTCTACGGCTGGGGAGGGTGCCCCTGGTGCGCTGGCGCCCGGGGAGGAAGTAATCCTTGGATCGACAAATGCTGCCGATATGGCCGCGTATCGTGCCCTTCCTGGTCGCGAGCGCCCACCGCCTGCACAGCAGCAAACGACGGTTTTCGCACGCTCCCTTCCGTGACGGACTTATCGGGTCCGATTGTTGCGGAGACGGCGTTTTGAGGCCAGTCCACGAGAAGCCCGGATTAACGGTAAGTAACCGGGAAAAAGTAGCTGTAACTTGAGGTGGCGATGAGGGCAGCCAGGCCTTCGTCGCCGCGCGCATGTGCGCGCGAAGGAGAGCGCGTGGCGCTGCCGCGCCGTGGCACTGCACCGGCGCCGACCCGGAATTCACCGCGCCCGCGAATATCGTCATGCCCTCGCCGCCGGACCCGCAGAGCGGTACAGTTATGTTTGCTGAAATCATCGAATACAAGGAGGTTGACGATGAAGGGGCGCGGACTGCTGCGGGGGGTCGCGCTGGCGGTCCTTCTGTTGGTTCCGGCGTTGGCTGACGTTACGGGAAAATGGACCGCCGCGATTGATACGCAGATCGGCGTACAGAACTACACGTATGAATTCAAGGTGGACGGCGAGAAACTGACCGGCCGGGCGAAGTCGCAATTCGGCGATACCGCGATCACCGAAGGGACGGTGAAGGGTGACCAACTCTCCTTTGTGGAGAACCTGGACTTCCAGGGCGAACCGTTGCGCATCACATATACGGGCAAGGTTACCGGCGATGAGATCAAGTTTACGCGCCAGGTGGGCGACGTAGCGACCGAAGAGTTCGTGGCCAAGCGGGCAAAGTGAGAACTGTCATGCCGGAGGTCCGGCTCGCGCTCGCGAGTCTGGCGGGCGCGCCGTGGCCCTCGGGACGCGCGGCCGGCCCGCCCGGCTCGCCGGCGCTCGCTCGGACTCGCACGCACGCGGCGGCGCCGGGCGATACAATCACCTTCCATGCGCATATCGGCTTTGCGTCTTCTTGCGGCCGGCATTGCCCTGTTTGCAGCCGCTTCCGTAGATCAGAAGGATGTTGAATTTGCGCGTCCCGACGGCAAACCGCTTCTGCTCGATCTCCACATTCCCGATGGCGGCGGGCCGTTCCCAGCCGCTATCCTCATCCACGGTGGAGGTTTCGACGAAGGCAGCCGCAGCACTAACGTACGGCCGCTCTTTGAGCCATTGGCCGACGCCGGATTTGCGTGGTTCAGCATCGACTATCGCCTCGCACCCGACGCCCACTTCCCTGAAGCTACAGCCGATGTAAACTCCGCCATTGGCTGGGTCAAAGCGCACAGCGCCGAATACCGCCTGGATCTTGGGAGGATTGTGCTGATCGGCGAATCCGCCGGCGGATATCTTGTGAACTACGCGGGCGCGCACCAAACGCCCGACACGAGAGTGGCGGCCGTGGTTGACTTCTATGGCCCGGTGGATTACGGCAAACTTGCCATGCAACGCCGGGACCATCCCGAGAATTTCAATATGACGACCATCAACCGGCACGCGGCCAATGGCGGCGGCATTCATTTCTTCGGAGCGGATGAACTGGATGGACCCGGTTTAGCGAAGCTGCGCGCCGTCTCTCCCATCGGGGGTGTTCACAAGGGTATGCCTCCGTTCCTCTGCATTCACGGCACGAAGGACGATCAGGTTTCTTACGACCAATCGATCGCCATGTGTGAGGCCATGCACAAGGTTGACGCTGCCTGCGAACTGATTACCATCGAAGGCGGGGGTCACGGGATGGGGGGCTGGCGGGCAGCCGATATGCAGCACTGGAAACCGGAGATGATTGCCTGGTTGCAGAAGACGCTTAAGGCGCGTTGACTGGTCGGGCAAATCGTGCGCAGGAGACAGGTGAAAGCGCCTGCGGGCTACGCGCGGGATGCCTTTCCCCGATACGCCGGCAAAAAGATATCGGCTACGAAAGTTTCTAGAGTGGTCGGAGTCGTGTTCGCTGCAGAGCGCGGTTCCAGCATCTTCATGTGTCTCGAATTGAGCGCATCAGACATCTCCAGCAACAGGTCTGCCATGTTGGACGACATCCCCATCTGCATCAGTACCGGTTTCAACTGCGCCGCAGGTACGAGTTGATATACAAGGTCAGCCTTGCCAATCGCCGCGCCCACGATCTTCGCAACTTCCGCAAAAGTGATGTCGCGAGGCCCTTGTAGTTCGTGCGCGCTTTTTCGGATGAAATTCAATTTCAAGAGTGCTTCCGCTGCAAAGGCGCCGATATCGCGCGCTGCGATCATTGGCAAGGGCAAGTCCTCTTTGACGGGGCCGGCCATAGCTCCGATCGACTGAATCACGCCGGCCTGCGGTAGAAGGTTCTCCATGAAGTAGCCGGCTCGCAGAAAGAGGGCATTTAACCCGGGAGTTCCTTCGAGTTTCTTTTCCAGACTGCGCAGCCCGGTGACGGGACCCGTTCCCTGCTGCTTGTCCGCGCCGACGCTGCTCAGAACGACGGCATACCTTATGCCGTTTTTCTCGATCGCGCAGCGCAAGGCATCGCTCACGCCCTCTTCATAGGCGCGAACGTCCGGGGAAGCGATGTTAGGAGGGACCATCGCGTAGACGGCCTTTGCGCCGGCAAACGCGTTCGTGAGAGCACCCGCATCGGTCGCATCAGCGATGAATGATTCCGCACCCTTCTGCGCGAATCGTTCCAGCCGCTTCGGGTCGCGCCCCACCACACGCACCTTCTCTCCCTTTGCCAGCAACCTCTCTGCTACCACGCTTCCAGTGTTCCCTGTCGCCCCTGTAATGACGTACATGGCTACCTCCTCGCCGGTGCACTGCGGTAAACTTCGCCCCTCTTGTGGATGCCTGTCCGGCTTCCGTGGATTCAGCTTCGAGGGCCTCACTGCGATCAATTTGCGCCCTCCGCGCGGCGACCCGCGGTTTTGGAGGGGGCTTCCCTCTTACGATGACCCTCGAACCTGGAATCGCGGCCAGCGAAGCCGCGCGGCAGGCGGACATCAGGCGCGGAGAAGAAGGTTCGGCGCGGGCGGCGCAATCCGGATCCGCCGCTTCATCGTCGACGCTGCCTTCGGCGACGGGCTTGTCTGTGCGCGCGGAAGAGAGAGCACGAGCGGCGGCCGCGCGAGCCCGCCTCGCACGCGCACGGGAGTCTGGCGGACGCGCCGCCTTCGCCCGGCAGCTCGCGCGCATGGCCCGGACTGCGTGTTCGGCTCGTAGTCAGCGCGGCGGCAGCGAGCGGGAGATGGCGGCGCGAGCACGGGGCGGCGAAGACAACGAGCAGCGGCAACTCGGGCTCACTTGAACGCTGACGGGAATCTGATCGCCGGGTAGCAGCTGTGCCCGGTGTTCCGGCAGGTGCACTGCAATCTGGCCGACGGTCCCTCGGACCACGCGTCGCGGAGAGCCTGATAGATTCAAAAGCAGTCATCAGAGTCGCTCACAAGGAGGAAGGATGAGAGATAGAGTTTTTATCAGAGAAAACGAAGCGGCGCGTCAGGAATTGGCCGAAGTGATCGCGCGCCTCGACGAGCGCTCGTTCCAGTTCGCGGTCGGGTCCGGCTGGAATGTATCAGCCTTACTTTGTCACCTGGCGTTCTGGGATCAGCGAGTGCTCTTCTTGTTAAGGGAATGGGAAAGAGGCAAAGTTGAGACATTTCGGCTTAGCTCTCAATCCATCGACTCCATCAACGAAGCGGTGAAGGCAATCTCCCAGGCCGTGCCCAGTTCTGCGGCGGCCAAGTTAGCCTTGGATAGCGCGGCTGCGGTGGATTCGCTGCTGGAGGGGATCGGCGACGAATTGTGCGGCCAGATCATTTCGGCCGGTTTTGAAAGATACCTGAAGCGCTCCCTCCATCGTCGGGAGCATCTTCGGAAAATCAACGAAGGGCTCGGCTGAGAGGATAGTGGCGCAGCCGCCCTGCCGCCGGGCCTGCGCGAGCGCGAGCAGCGGCGAAGGGCGCCAGCGGCGCCGCCCACGCCCTCGCCACGCTCACGGCAGTCCGGCGGGCGCGCCGCGGCCGCCATTGCCCAATTGGGAGCGTTTGTGGGTAGCCCTTTCGAGCCGATCCCACCGCCCTCACGAGTGTCATACTGACCTCATGATCCGCTCTGTCGGATTGATGTCTTGCGCTGCGCTGGCGTGGTGCGCCGCGCTGGCGTGGGGCCAGCGGCCCTCGGACGCCGATTCCGCCGCGCTCCTCGAAAAAAGCCGGCAGAAGGCCCTCGACTACGCCCAGTCGCTGCCCGATTTTGTGTGCGCCGAGATCATTCAGCGCTACGCGGCGTCCGCCTGGGGCGCCAAACTCGGCCCGTGGGTATATACCGATACGTTAACCGTCAAACTGAGTTACTTCCAGAGAACCGAAGGGCACAAGCTGGAACTGATCGACGGTAAGCCCACCGACCGCAAATTCGAAGATCTGGGAGGCGAAACCAGTTCGGGTGAGTTCGGAGGGATCCTGCGCACCGTTTTCGATCCCGCCTCGCAGGCGGCGTTCGACTGGGACAGTTCGAAAAGGGCGCGCAACCGCCGCTTCGCCGTCTATCAATACGCGGTCGGCGCGGCACGTTCGCCCTACTACGTGAGGCATCAAAATGCTGCGGGCATCGTGGGCCTCCATGGCACGGTCGAGATCGACAGCGAAACCGGCGAAGTATGGCGCCTCGTCGCGATCGCTTACGACATTCCGCAATATGTGGACGTGCAGTTCTTCTCCAGCACCGTGGAGTACGCCCTCGCCGGCGTGGCGGGCAGGAATTACCTATTGCCCGGCCGTTCGGAAACCGAAATGCACAGTACCGAGACGTGGACCCGCAATAAGATGGAGTTCCGCAACTACCGCAAGTTCTCCGCCGATTCCACCATCGACTTCGGCACCGGGAAGTGACGCGGAGCTACAGCCGGCGCAGGCTGCCAACAAAGGAGTCTGGGCATGTTCCGCAAGGTTCTATCCAGGTGGCAAACCGAAATGCATCAGTCTATCGGAGGCGACCGCTCGGCCAGATGGTCAAGGCTGCTGCCGGACCAGCTCGAGCTTGCTCCAGTTGCCGTCGAGGTTGCCGTTGGGGTTGAAGTTGGGGTCGCCGGTCATCACGTATTCGTTGGTCCCGTTCAGCCAGGCGTGATCGTATTGGTTGCTGAGCTCGAACGTTGCGCCGGTGGATGGATCGCGGAACGTTTGGACCCCGCGGATGATCTGGTCCTGGCCGAAGGCGGCGCGGTTCGCGCCGGCCATGGAATTCGCCGTGACGCCGTTGATGGTGTCGGCGACGTGGCGTTGGAACTCGGCGATCATGGCTCCCTGCTTCGCCAGCTCCGCCTGTTTCTTGCGATACAGCGTGGAAATGACGCCGTTGCTCCAATTGCGCCACTCCGGTTCGGGGTGAACGGTGGCGGCCATCAGCTTAAAGAGCCGGTCGTTCGAGTCGAGCTGGCCTTTGGGAGCGCGGAAAAACAGGACCATCATGGCGTGAGAGTCGTAGGACGCGCCGCGGCCGCCAGCCGGAACGGAGCGCACCACCATGGCCGCGGTGAGCCACGCTTCGGTCGGTTTGCCGTTGTCGTCGTTATAGGCCATCCGCGCGCGAGCGGCTTCGGTGCGAATGCCGCCGCTGTTTCCGCCAGTGGAGGCTGGCGGCAGACCAAGTTGGTGCCGCACGATCTGATCGAGTTCCGGGAAGGAATCGATCGAGACGACAATACTGTTCTTGGGGCCCTTGGGAATCAGGTTCTGGCGTATGAACTCCTCCGCACGGAAGGGGGCGTGCACCGGACAGGGTTTCATGCCCGCTTGCGCGTCGCGCTGATTCTGCTGCTGCATCTGGCGCTGCGCAACGGGGTCGTCCATGTACTGCCAGGTGGACTGCGGCAGCAACTGGAGCTCGATTGAGTTGTCGGGGCTGGTGGCATCCCCGAAGACCGAAAACCAATCGGCGAAACAACCGCCCTCGGCCACGCCGGCGTTGACCCAGCCTTTGAAATTCCAGGTGGATGGAATCAAGAGGTCGTAGGCGGGGCGTCCCTGGCCCATACCTTGGTCGATGATTTTGACTTGCTTCATGAGGAAATAGCGGTCCGAGGGAGCTGCTGAGGCGGCGGGCGCCGGGCTGGGATTCTTCGGCTGGGCCGCGGGAGACGGGGTGGGCGCAGGGATGGCCGGAGCAGGGGTGGAACCGGATGGCTGCAGGGCTTTGAGGACGGCCTGCTTGCAAGTCGCGGAGACTTGATCCTGGTGCTGTTTGAGGCAGGCGAGAATTCGCCCACTGCCCTGCGGTACGTTCGGGCAGAGCTTCTGCACGTCGGCCGCGCAGGCTTCGCTCGGGTCGGCCTGGGCAAAAAGCAGCCCCCCGCAGAGTAGGAGCAGAAACACTTGCAGAATGCGAGACATGATGTATCCTACCGCAAGGAGCAGTAGGCTTGCTCTCACCGCACCCGCAATAGGGTAACGGTACCGCCGGCGGCGCAGAGCCTGTCGGTTTGATCGCCTGCGCCTGTCCCGCTTTCGTTTTAAAGCCGGTTACCGCGTCGCCATCGCCGCCTCCAGCGCGAGATACCGGTTGCGGTCCCCTTCAGGTTCGGCTTGGAACTTCACGTCCATGCGCATACGCTGGTAATTGTTGTCGGCGCGGTAGGCCGGCCAGTTCGGCAGTCCGGGGCCGTTCGGGTTGCCAGTCTTGACGAAATTCACGAAGTAGGCCTGCATCGTTTTGGATACTTCGTAGTCGGCGGGCTCCCAGGTGTAGCGCTTGTCAAGATCCAGGTTGCCCATGGCATATTGGATCTCGGCGGAATGCGCCGCGCCGCGGGGGGGCGGGGGTTGCTGGTGGCCGGGCCCAGAGGGTGCCCCGGTGCCCGCATTGTCGCCCCTGCCGGCCGCGGGTGCAGCGGGCGCGGGTTGGCCAGGCATGCCGAGATAAGCCGGACGAGGACGGGCGTACAGGTAGCGGTATACTGGTTTGCCGCCGGTCTTCATCTGGAGTTCCGTCCACTTCCATGTGCCGTACGAGATGAAGCGGGCGCTGGCCAAGTGCGCGGCGGCTTCGTAAACCTCATCGGTGGTGTTAGCGGCGTAGGCCTTCAGCACCGAGCCGGCCTTTTCACCGTAGAAGCTCCTGATGGCGTTGGCAAGGGTTTCCGGCGTAGGGTCGCCGGCGACCAGAACGGAGCGCGCCGACTGCTCCTCGGTGTTCGACCCCGCCAGCAGAGGGACCTTGGCCTGCTCGCCCGCTTCGAAGGTCGCCGTCAAGGACTTCGAAAGGAAATAGCCGTCCATGGCTGTGCTGAAGCGGACGCCCTGGGCTTTGGCGGTGGCGTCCTGAATCTGCTCCGCGGTCATCGCGCGAAGCGCGGCAAGCGTGTTCACGCCGGCGGCGGCAGCGAATTTGACGCCGTTCAGTTCGGCCTCGGCGAGAGGCTGCGGCGGCAGGCTGGCAAATGCGGCGCCGCTCTCGCCGATGGCGCCGGCGATCAGGTTCCTGGAAAGCGAAGAAGCCATGAGCGCGCTGACGGAGATCGAGCCGGCCGATTCGCCGGCGATGGTGACGCGCTTGGGGTCGCCGCCGAAGGCAGCAATGTTCCTCTGCACCCACTGGAGGGCGGCCACCTGGTCCAATAGACCGTAGTTGCCGGCAGCGTGGCGCGGGGACTCCCTCGTCAGGTCGGGATGGACGAAGAAGCCGAAGATGTTGGTGCGGTAGTTGATGGAGACCGCGACCATGCCCTGGCGGGCCATGTTCTCGCCATCGTAGCGCGGCTCCGAGCCATCGCCGTTCTGGAAGCCGCCGCCGAAGATGTAAACCAGAACTGGAAGTCCTTCATGACCCGATTTGGCGGGGGTCCAGACGTTGAGGTAGAGGCAGTCCTCGCTCATGCCGTCGCTGCGGAACCAGTAGTCGGCGCCGGGTGAGGTGCGCTGCATGCACCGGGGGCCGAACTTGTCGGCGTTGCGGGTGCCGGTCCAGTTCTTGACGGGCTGCGGCTCCCGCCAACGCAGGTCGCCGACGGGCGGCTGGGCGAACGGGATGCCCTTGAAGGCGCGCACGCCGTCTTTGGGCGCGGCGGTGGATTCGAGAATGCCGTTCGCGGTCTTAACGCGGTTGGCAGCGAAGGCCGGCAATACCGCGGCGGTGCAGATAACCATGGCGGGGAAGAGAAAGCGCATCAGAGGCCTCATCTGAGATTTCCGTTTTGGAAACCCAACAATTGAGTGTCGCCGATTGTGTAGCCGCGGTCAACGCAAGTAGAGTTGGCTTCTAGAACTTCTTCAGTTCTTCCGCCACCGCGTCGATGCCTTTGCGGACGTAGAGCGAGGCCAGGCGCTCCTCTTCGATGGAGGGGGCCAGGACTTTGGCCAGGAATGGGTTCTCCAGGTTCTGGCGGTTGGGCACCCAGACTTTGCCATCGGCGAATTCCACCTGGGTGACGAAACCGGTCATCTTCTGAATGCTCACGGGCTGGCCGCCGGTGGAGAAACCGAGGGTGGAATCCTGACGGACCCGGGCGGTAGCGCCGGGCGCGAGCGCGAAACTGGAATCGGTGGATGGCATGGAACCGGCCAGGTAATCGTGACCGGCGGGATCGGTGAGCACCCAACCGAACTCCACGTACTTGACGGCTTTGCCGGAGCGGTTGCGAACGTCGATCACCGGCGTGCGGGCTTCATTGCCGGCAATCAGCAGGGAACCCTGAACGGGCTCGACCGGAGAATCCGGGAATTGCAGAAACGCGAACTGGGCCTGGCGTTCGGGGGCCCCGGCGGCGATGCCGGCGGTGGTGACGGTGTGGCCGCGCACCACGCGCCCTTGCAGCCGCGGGACCGAATCCTGGCGGGCCTGAATGCGCAACATGGCTTGCCGCAGCGCCGGGAGGCCTTGCTCGGCCAGCAGGCGCTTCAGATAATCGCGGTCGCGCTGCGCTTCCATTTCACTCGCGGTCATGATGCGCCGCGAATGCAGACGGTCGGGGCCGTAGAAGGTGAGATCCTGAAACAGCACGCCATCCAGGTGGACCTGAACCGCCGGGCCGCCGGCGAGTTGCGCGGGCCGCATGAGTTGCGTATCGATGTGCACGGGGAAGGCTTCACCGGGTCCCACGTTGAGGCTGGGTTGATAGACCGAGCCAACGCCGCCCAGGGCCACTTCCTGGGAAACCACCCGCAGCGTGACGCCGTGAATCCGGTTGGAGCCGGTGTTCTTGAGCGTGAGCGAGAGGTGCAGGTCGAGCATCAGCGCGGCGCCGCGGGCGGTTGCGTTGCAGGGCGCGTTGGAGATGCCGAGCAACGCTACGGGAGCGTCATTGGGAACATCCACGGTGACGGAGCAGTTGGGTAGCGCGGCATCTTGCGCCAGCAGGCCGGCGGCGCCCAGGAGTCCCAACAGCCACAGGCGATTCTGCACGTTATTGCACATAGACGGTATTGATCGTTACGTAGCCCGTTTCCGGATCCACGTAGCGAGCCCCCATAGAACCTTGCGCATCCAGCGAGTAGGTGACGCGCTGGACGCCGTTATTGGTCAGGCCGAGAGTCTCTCCGCCGGCCGTCACTTCAATTCCATATTGCGTGTTTTGGACCATCGGACCTTCCTCGCGCGCGGCGCGCGGTAAGGGGCGTTCGAGAACCATGCCGGTGACCACCAGGACCATGGCGCAGGCGAATGCCACCACGGCGCGTCCACCATGGATGAGACCGGATTGGCGCAAGGGCGGGTCGGCCGAGCGAACGCACTCGCCGGCGGCCAGGCCCAGCCGGATGTTGGCTTTGATTTCCGCCGCCAGCCGGTTCCATTGGAGGTCGGGCACTTCGGCGAG
>Ga0181536_10004658_pt1 | contig 14398 bp, 9 predicted proteins | sample PEATcosm2014_Bin_41_FD_121105 | JGI IMG/M metagenome (GOLD analysis project Ga0181536, IMG submission 121105) | Peatland microbial communities from MTU Mesocosm Facility, Houghton, MI, USA - PEATcosm2014_Bin17_60_metaG | ecosystem: Environmental > Terrestrial > Soil > Wetlands > Peat | place... | reverse complement strand
GCTCTCAACCTGCGTTGGTCCTGGAATCATGCCGCCGACCAGCTCTGGGAACGGCTCGATCCTGAGCTGTGGGACCTGACCCATAACCCTTGGCTCGTCTTGCAAACGGTCTCGCAGGAAAAGCGGCGCGCCGTGACCAGCGATCCCGGTTTTCAAAGGCTCGCCCAGGAGATCGTGCAGAAGAACCGCGCGATGGTGAAGCCGGCAGGATGGTTCCAGGAAGCGCATCCGGACGCCAAACTCGAGAGCGTTGCTTACTTCAGCATGGAGTTTATGTTGAGTGAAGCGTTGCCGATCTATTCCGGCGGCCTCGGCAATGTGGCGGGCGATCAGCTCAAGGCGGCAAGCAACCTGGGCGTTCCCGTTATCGGAATTGGTTTGCTTTATCAGCAGGGGTATTTCCGGCAAGAAATTGATGCCGAAGGTAACCAGCAGGCGCTTTACCCGTTCAATGATCCCGGCCAGTTGCCCATAGCGGCCGTGCGCGAGCCCAATGGCGAGTGGGTGCGCTTCCCGCTTGCTTTTCCGGGCTTCCAACTCTGGCTCCGCGCCTGGGAAGTGAAAGTTGGCGGAGTCGTACTGTATCTGTTGGATACCAACGATCCGGCCAATATTCCCTCGCATCGCGGTATTGCCAGCGAACTGTATGGTGGCGGCCAGGAGTTGCGGCTGAAGCAGGAGATCGTTCTGGGGATCGGAGGATGGAGATTGCTCCGCATCCTGGGCCTCGAGCCGCAAGTCTGCCATCTGAATGAAGGGCATGCTGCTTTCGCCGTGCTCGAGCGGGCTTGGTCCTATATGCAAACCACCCACCAGCCGTTCGATGTTGCGTTGACGGTTACGCGCGCGGGGAATCTCTTTACTACACACACGCCGGTCGACGCCGGCTTCGACCGCTTTGCGCCCGAGTTGATGGCGAAGTATTTGAAAGAGTACGCGGAAGAACGGCTTTCGATTCCGCTTCAAGATATGCTTGCCTTGGGGCGGCGGAACAGGAATGACGCGGGCGAGCTGTTCAACATGGCGTATCTGGCGATGCGAGGCAGCGGCGCGGTGAACGGCGTGAGCAGGCTGCATGGAGAAGTAAGCCGCCGGATCTTTCAAGTTTTGTTTCCCCGCTGGCCGGAGCGCGACGTGCCTGTCAGCCACGTCACGAACGGCGTCCACACGCCGACTTGGGATTCCGCTGAAGCCGATCGCCTCTGGCACGCTGCCTGCGGGAAAGAGCGGTGGATGGGGAGCGCGACGGACTTCGAAAGCGATTTTGCCCAAGTTAGCGACTCCCAGCTTTGGCAGTTGCGCGCCGAGGCGCGGCGCTCGCTTATTGCGTACGTCCGTAAGTGGCTCCACCGGCAACTGATCAGCCAGGGCGTGGCTTCCGATCAGGTGGCGCGCGCCGAGCAGATTCTCGATCCCAACACCCTGACCATTGGCTTTGCCCGGCGCTTCGCCACCTACAAGCGTCCCAACCTGCTACTGCACAACCCTGAGCGGCTGGCTCGAATCCTCACCAATTCGTCTCGGCCCGTGCAGCTTATTCTTGCCGGTAAGGCTCATCCCCAGGATCTAGCGGGACAAGCGATGGTGCAACAGTGGGTCCGCTTTGTCCGCCGTCCGGACATTCGCCCGCACGCGGTGTTTCTGAGCGACTACGATATGCTCATCGCTGAGCGCTTGGTGCAAGGGATGGATGTGTGGATCAACACACCCCGGCGCCCCTGGGAGGCCAGCGGCACCAGCGGCATGAAGGTGCTGGTCAATGGCGGGCTCAACCTATCCGAGCTCGACGGCTGGTGGGCGGAAGCGTACTCACCGGAGGTGGGCTGGGCTTTGGGTGATGGCAAGGAGCATGACGCCGATCCCTCCTGGGATGAGGCCGAGGCCGAAAGCCTCTACGATTTGCTCGAGCGCGAGGTCATTCCGACGTTCTACTCGCGCGATGAGAGAGGAATCCCTGCCGGCTGGGTGGCCCGCATGCGAAAAAGTATGGCCTACCTTACGCCGCGCTTCTCGGCCAATCGCGTGGTGCGAGAGTATACCGAGAAGCATTACTTGCCGGCTGCGGCGGCTTACGAACAGCGCTCCGCCAACGGTGGCCAAATGGGCGTCGAACTGCTCCAGTGGCAGCGGGAACTGGCGCTCCACTGGTCAGGAGTGCGATTCGGCTCTCTCGCGAGCGAAACACAAGGCGACCATTATACGATTCGGATCCAGGTCTATCTTGACGACCTCGACCCGGAGGCGGTGAACGTGGAACTCTATGCCGAGGGCCAGAACGGCGCCGACCCAGTCCGGCAGCCCATGCAGCGCGGCGAGCAACTGGTGGGTTCGGTCAACGCTTTCCTTTACGTCGCTAACGTCCCCGCGACGCGCCCGGCAAGCGATTACACGCCTCGGGTGGTCCCTTACAAATCCGGGGCCTCCGTACCGCTGGAGGCCCCATTCATCTGCTGGCCTGACGCCCCCTAGGGATTGTCGAATTCGATTGAAGATCGCCGATTGAAACCACATCGCCACAGGTCTTTTTCAATCGGCCATCGACATTCTCATCAATCGTCAATCACGGCGCCTACCGCGCAGGGCGCCCTAAAGTTGGAGCCGAGCCTGGCAACGTGTAGCGCAGGTTGACGAACACCTCGTTCAGAGTCGCATTTGCGGGCTGGCCGGTGGCAACGCTCCAGGGATCGCGCGTGAGGTACGAGTACTGGGCGATGAGGTTCAGTGCGCCGTACTTGGGATGCTTCCAGATGGCCTGGTTGAAGCCAAAAGTGGCCTCCTGGATGGTACGATTCTGGCTGCTCGATGAGCCGGTGTAGCCATAGCCAACGAGTTTGCCGGTGGTATCGATCACGGGGTCGCGGCCGATCATAATGCCGCCGTAATAAGCAAAGATCAACGTATTCTTGTTGGTATACTCGAAACCTGAAACCGTGGAGCTGCTGTGGAGCGGCGTAATGCTTCCGTCGGCGTTGGCAACCAAATCCGGGGCTTGGCCGAAGATGTAGCGGCCGCCGCCATCACTCCAGAAGTTGTTAGTGATCAAGCGAAGTCCCTTGAATATTTCCACATGCAGATTCGCGAAACCGCCTCCGCCCTCGCTCGAGAAATTGGCAGCAGGAATGGCTGCAACGGCAGGGGCGGTCTTGGTGGCGGCAACGGCAGCGACGCCGGGATAATAGACTTTAAAGCTCCGCTCCACCCCCCCGATTTCGAAGTGAACCCGTTTGCTGGGATCTAATGCCAATTTCGCAATGATATCGGGAGCAAGGTTGGGAGTGGCTATGCCACCGGAGCTTGCGCTAAAATCCAATTCGCCCGCATAGGGCGTAGCGAGCCCCGAGGGAAGGACGATGGAGGAACCTCCCGACGAGCCTCCGGCATATTGGTCCGGACTGTCGATCGCGACGGCGAAGGCCGCTTTGCCGGAAGGGTGATGATAAGCGAAGCGCAATTCGGGGATGCGTCCCCAAAACAAGCCCGCTTGGTAGTTTACGTCCATATCTTGCGTGTAGAAGATGTCGGAAGGAAGGGGCGAGATACCTTTGCGGCCTGGAGTGAGCAAGCTCCAGGTTTGGCCACCCAGAATTTCCCAACCGCCCTTCATAACATCGACCCAGTACAGCCGCGCGCGGAGAAGTTGGCTATTGCTCGACACCGCAATGTTGGTGCTGGCCGGCGTCCCCAGAAAGTCGGCTTCCATGTATCCGATGACGTGAGCGCCCTTCACGTCCGCATCGGTCCGGAAGCCGATTCGGGAGTTCTGTATGCTGAGGCGGAACTCGCTCAGATTAGTCTGGTAGGGGAGTACGCCGCCCGTGCTCGTGGCGTAGGGAATGCTCCCGAAGCTAGTGCCGATGTTACCGCCAGCGACATGGTTGTGAAATACACCTGTGAAATCCATAAATCCCACAGGGGTCAAAGTAGCGCTGCCGATGTGGAATGTGAGCGGTGAGACTTGATCGCCTTCCTTCGCTGCTTCCTGGGCTGCGGAGTGGATCGCTGCGGACGGGGTCAGCGTGGAGGCGAGCAGGCCGCCGCTGCTGTCCGCGGAACTGTTGTTCTTGGCTTTCGGAAGCACGGGACTGGTCGAGGCCACTTCGCCGAGGTTCGGCGTGGCGACCACCGCATTCTGCGTTGGCGCCGGCTCCGGCGCCGTTGGCGCTGGCGCTGCCGCGGCCGGCGCCACCTTGGCCGTGGCCGCCGCCGGGGTTTGATCCAGCTTCTGCTTCATCTGGTTCACAATTGAACGTAACTGTTCGATTTCCTTTTGTTGTTCTGCAACCTGCTGCTTCAGCGTCGAAACATCGTCTTTCTTGCCGGAATCTTTTGACGAGTTATCCGGCGCGGTTTGCGAAAATACAGGCGCAGCGAGCGCAATCATCATCACTGCGACCGCAAGGCACCTGCAGAAAGTTACTCTGGTCTGCATTCTTTGCCCCTCCGATTCGAGTGTATTTGTTTCATTGGGATTATCAGTACTCAACTTAAATGAATCGAGCTAATCATGGCGGGGGTGTATTCATGGTGCGTTACGTTATTGTTACATTTCTGTGAAGGGCAAAAAGGCGTTGCACAATGAGAGACTTGTCGTACTTGAAATTTTTTTTGGCTTGCGGTTGGGCGACGGCGCGGTTTTGCGGACTATTAATCGAGCACCGGTCAGGCTGGTGCGGCGCGGCGCCCCGGTGTGCTGGCGTGAAAGCCTCAGTTGCGGTCTAACGCTGTTTACCGTGGAATCGGTTCATTCTGTAGATTGAGTCATTCAGTGGGCAGTGGAGGCCTCGTGCTTTTCGAAGTCTGCGGCGTTTCGCTTTGAGCATCCTGAAATCGAGAAAAGCCGCAGATTCCCTACAGGGCGAAAGTCAGCGCTAACCGCTCTCGATTTTCGTTTCTTCGATCTTCAGGACCCGGCAATTCTGAGTATCGTAGGGTTCACATAACTCTCCGGAAAGAACCCCCATCGCCAGCACGACGCACTTTGCAAGTTGCCGAATTCTCGCCTCGCTGACCGCTTTGAGCCGAGACCTTGAGGGGAACAAGCTTTCCTTTCTCACAGTGGAGGTGTTTTCAGCTTGGGCCTCCGAGGCCTCGGCCAGACCCGTCTCGCCAGGTTTCAGCCGCACATGCGTCTCGAGCCCGCGCAGGGTGGTGGAAAGGGGTACAACCAAGACTGTGCTGGCCCTCGGATGTTGATTCCTTGCGTCCAGAGAGACGACAACCACTGGACGCGCGCCTTTGTCGGAAGGATCCGAGGGCATGCGAACAAACCAGATTTCACCGCGGCGGGGGTGAACGGGTTGGTGTTCCGTCACTGGATTCACTCCATCTTGACGGCAAGAGCTGCCTCGCTCAATTCACCCCACGCGTTCTGTTCCTCGGCCTCTTTGGTGGATAACGAGTCGTAGTACAGGGCCGTATGCGCGCTCAGTTCTTCAAGCTCAGCGCGCGCTTGGTCATCTGCGACAAGGCGCTCAACGTAAGCACTTACGGAAGGCGCCCCCCTCCGTCCGCTATGGGCTTTGAGAAAGCGGACCCTCTCCTTGGAAAGCGAAACGGTAATGCGCTCCTTCGCAGAAGCCCGACCCGACATCCTGGGGCCGGTTGTGCGGGTACCTTGTTTCTTCATACCAGTCGTATGCATATCGATCGTATTACTGTTGTGTTGCCGCATTTGTCAAATTCGGGGGCGCAGGGGTGGCGAAACAGTTTGATAGTGTAGCGGCGAATTTAGCTTGCCCATTGGCGGCGTAAAGCCGCCTCTTCATCAAACTGTACCGCTACCGGCGCGAGGAGCGCCGTATTTGTCGACCGCGGGTTTCCGTGGGAATCGGGATTCTGCCGGCAGGAGGATCCCTCGCGAACGGAAGAAGAGCTTCCGGTGTTTTGTCAAACTCGGCCCAAAAAGGCAAACCCCGGAAGCCCCTGGAGGCGCTTGCGGGGTTCGATATTCCAAATCGAGGCAACCTCGAAGGCCACCGGGCTGGGGACCTAGAAGAGGATCTTCAGGCCGAATTTAATGACGCGGTTTCCACCGCTGGTAAGGGACGGAACGCCGAACCCGGTCCCCTCATCCAAATACCCCGCGTCGTCCAAGTAGGAATCGACACTGGAGAAATTGGGGTGGTTGAACACATTCAGGAACGCCGTGTGGAACTGGACCGCCACGCGTTCAGTCACCTTGATGTTTTTGAGGAGATTGAAGTTCGCCGTGTTGGTTCTGGCGTCCCGCAACGTGTTGCGTCCCACATTCCCCCACGGCGACCCGTAGACGGTGTCCGCATAGGCGCCGTTGACCAGGAAGCGAGCAGCGCTCGCGCTGATTGTCTGCACCGCCCCCGTCGTGTTAGCAGCATTCCAATTCAATAGAGTGTTGGGCGTCGCCGTGCATGCGAGGCCGTTGTAACTGCACAGGTCACCGGCATAAATAGCAATCTGGGAAACAGGAGCCGAAGGCGACAACAGGAAGGGGCGAGCTGACTCATAAGGCCCTACATAGTGGGCCATGAAGGCCGTGTCGTAAACGTCCCCGCCCGTACAATAGTTGAGGCAGTATTGGATGGGGGTGTATGGCTCGCCGCTGGAGAGAATGTAGGTACCCGAAAGCTCCCAGCCGCCCAGGACGCGCCCTACGAACCCTGGTTGATTACGGAAGATGGGGATTTGTTCGACGAAGGTCAGCGACCAGTTCAAGGGGAAATCAATTCCCGAAAGAGAGTGCTCGCCATGCAAAGTGTCGAAAGGATCTTGAGCGAAGGCGATGGGGTTGCCCGGTCCCCCCGTTGGGAAAATGTCACTTGCATTATCGGTCGTCTTGCTCCAGGTGAAGCCCGTGCGGAGGGTCAACTGCCTCCACAGATTGGTGGCGCGCAACTCGTTCTGCCACCCCGCGTAATCCGATACCGCGGTGTTGGTGCGCAAACGCTGGATGCCCAGATTGCAGTTCTCTCGTCCTACGGCCTTGGCCACCACGGCATTGGCCGACGCGCAGGGCGTCACTCCGGAAGGAACCAAGTTGGGGAAGCTGGACGCTAACCCGGCAACCAAGGGATTGCCATCCAAGGAGTCGAAGAGGCTGCCCCCGTGATTGCCCACATAACGTGACTCAAAAACGGCATGGGGACCGAGTTCACGCTGGATTCCGAAGGACCAGCCCTGCACATGGTCGGGCCCAAAGTCGGGCTTCACGGTCGTCTGGTAGGAATTGCGGGGATCCTGGACGCCCAGGGTCAAATAAGGCGCCAGTTGGGACCTGACGATATAACCAAGAGGATCGCCAGGAAGCGGGTTCTCGGCGGCGGTAGCGCCACTAAGCGACTGGGACAACACCACCGGCGTGGAGTTCTGAATGTTGAGGTAGATATTGTAGAAAGCAGGGTCGTAGGTCAGGCGGTAGCCCCCGCGGAAAACCGTCTTTCCACTTCCACCAAAGATTCCGCCCCAATTGGGTGAATAGGCAAAGCCGGCGCTGGGTCCGAAGTCATGTTTGTGGGAGGGAAGTCTTGGGAAGACTCGGACCGAAAGCGGGAGGGAGGGATTGAAAAGGGGAGCGGAACCCGTTTCATTTTTCGTGGTCTCGGTGTTAAACAGATTTGCCGGCTGACCAAAATAGGCATAGGAGAGGCCTAAACTCAGGGTCAAATTCCGCGAGGCCTTAAACTCGTCGCCCACATAAAGGAAATTGTCGTGTTCGCGGAAGTCCAGTTCTGGGTTTCCCACGGTGAGGCCGACCGACGACGGGATGTCCTGAATGTAGTCGGCTATCGTGCTGTATCCGTAAGTCCCGTTCTCGTTGGCAGGGAACACGTTCGGGGAGCGTTGGTAGGTAAGGTTCGCGCCAGCCTTGATCGTATGCTTCCCCTTCATCCAGGACAAGTTATCCTGCAACTGATAGGTGTTGACGATGCGCCCCTGGGGTAGATTACTTGCATAACCGAAGCCGGCGTAACCCGAAGGCGTGCTGATGCTGGCAAGGCCTTGGGCCCAGTCCCCCTGCTGAGGAAGTGTGTTCCCGTAAGAGTTTCCACCAAACTCAACACCCAGACGCCCATAGGCGAGGCGCGCTTCGTTCACGAGCGTGGGTGTGAAGTTGCGCGTCCAGTCCAAACCGGCTTGGTCGCCCACACTGGGAACGTCGCCCGGGAAGCCTGCCCAGGCGGTGCCAGTGCCATTCACGGGGGTGTCTTTCTGGTGAATAAATCGTCCGTAGACACGGTCCTTGGATCCCTGGTAGTCCATACGTGCCATATAATCCCATTCTTTATAAGGATCCGGTAGGCTGCGCTCAACCCCCGCAAACTCGACCGGTGTGGCGGAAAGAAGGCTTCCGTTCGTGCACGTAACGCCCGTGATGGTCTTGTCCGTTAAAGAACTAGCCTGGGGGCTGACAGACCCTGCTTTGATGGCATACGGCCCGTACTTATTCAGCGCCTGGATAACGCCGCTATTGGGGAGGCAGGAACTAAGCGTTGCCAAGCCGGTGGGAGTTGGCTCAAGGCTTCCAGTCGAGTCTACAAAGGACCCGGGTATGATTTCGTTGTCGAATCCCCCGAACACAAAAACCCGGTTCTTCACAATCGGGCCGCCCACGCTAGCGCCGCTAAATTCGTCATTGTAGGGCGGCACCTGGGTAAGACCTTCAAAGGCCTTTTGCGTGTTGGTCAGCGTGGCGGTCTTCCAGCTATTCTCGGAGCCGAAGATGGAACCGTGCCAATCATTGGTGCCCGACTTGGTGACGATGTTCACCACCGAACCCGAGTTGCGGCTATATTCAACGCCAAAATTGCTGGTGGTCAACTGGTACTCCGAGACCCAGTCCGTGTTGCCAATAAACATACCCGGGCCGGCCACGGAGTTGTCATTGTTGTTCGCGCCGTCGATTTGTTGGTCGTTGTTGCGGCCGCGGATTCCATTTACGGTAAAGCCGACACCGTTAGTATTCGAAAAGTTGTCGCCGCGAGAATTGTTGACTCCGGGAAGCATGATAGCAAGCAAATCCAAGCCCTCATTACCGAGCAAGGGCAGTTCGGTGATGGTGGAATTGCCTAAGCTGTTCGTAACCTGTGCTTCCGTGGCTTCCATCAGGGGGGCGGTGGCGGAGACTTCGACCAGAGTGGTAGCTTGGCCAACCTCCAATTGCAATTTCCCCACGGGAGTGGTGGCCGCGGCCGTCACGCCAACGCCCGTCATCTCCAGCGTTCGGAAGCCCTTCATGGTAACCGTCAAGTTGTAGCTCCCAATGGCCAACAAAGGGATGCGGAAAGCTCCGGTGGCGTCCGAAACGGCTGAGCCTGTCGAGCCGGTGGACGGATCACGTACTTCGATTTGCGCCCCCGGCACTACCCCGCCCGAGGCATCCACAAGCGAGCCTTCGATAGCCCCCTTAACAACTTGTGCCCAGCTCGTATTCGCGGTGGCTCCAATGGCCAAGACAAGCGCCGCCAGCAATGAAAACCCCAGCATTTCTGTCGGTCTCTTTGGGCTATTACGCATCATTCCTCCTAAACTAAGTATTTTGTTTAACTTGCCTCATGACACTTCTGACACTCCAGCCCATCAAATTCATTGATTGACCCGTGCGTTGGAGGGGGTGTTGTAGGCGACGTTCTCGCGTTGCGCACGTTCTACCCCTTCTGCGCAACGTAGGCCGCCACACCGTTGCGGTCATGGCTAGACAGGTTTGTAAAGACTCTCAGACGGTGCGAGTTTAAGTTGAGCCCTAACGACCCGGGAACTCCCTGAGTCCGAATAACTACCAAGTAAAGCGTCAAGTTCCGGAAGACAAAATGTCAAGCAATCCGCCTTCCAAATTCGCTGCGATGCTAACTCCTTGATCCTGCTTTCGCGCTTCAAATAATAAGCCTCGGGCTACTTTCCTAAATCCCAAAAATTGGATTCCGATACGCAAAACTGTATCGTTTCCTACTCGTTCCCCTGCCATGACAGCCGCCAGTCCATTAGCGCTTCTTGGCAACCTGTTTACTCTAATGTCAACGAGGCATAGGGCGTTTGCGGTGGGGTGGGTAGCGCAGCAGACTTGTTGCCTTCCGAAGTCTGCCCCTCCTCATGGCGCTCTAACGCGTCGCGCGATTTCGGGGCCCAGCCTTTGGAAGTGGCTCGCGTTCCAGGTGTAAATGGTCTTGGCGTGGGCCCTTAGAGCGCATTGCGCGAGGAGCGCGTCGTAGATCGCACCGCCAACGATTCCGTTCGCCGCGGCTTCCTGCACCGCTGCGAAGTATTCCTCGGGGTCGAGGGTCACGAGCATGAGTCGTTCCCGGATGTTTTCGAGAAACAGCAGAACCTGCTCTCCGCTGAGGCGGTGCCGGCCAGGCGGACGGGTCAGGGTGGAGTTGCGGCACAGCGCGTATCGCAGACTCTCCGAAGGGCGGAAGACTCTGATATCCGGACGCCTTCCCGTTAGGCCGCGCCCGCCGCTTCGTGCCCGCCATTTTGTCCTTCTCTTGCGCAGTTTTCGCTTGACAACCCGGCCCGTCTATGATAGCCTAGAACTATGAGGGTCGGGGAACGGCGCGCGTCGGCGGACGGTGCTGGAAGACAACGGGGGATGACTCCGGCGGGGGCGGAGGGAAAGAAACAATCAACAACATTTTTTATGACGAACGAAGCCAGTATATCTTTGAAAACAAAGCACCGATTTTTGAAACGAACTCAAAACGAACTCAAAAACGAAGCCCATTTCGAGCGCAAAATGCACAGCGCGAGGCAAAAACCAGCCTTAAATGGACAAGGCTAGGAGAACTTCTCCAAACCACCGCCAAAAGGAATGGCGGAGCCCTCCGGAAGGGCCGCTCGGTCTTTTTGTCGCTCTGAATCCTGAACCCTGAATCCTGCCTCAGCACCGTTCCACGCGGCAGAGCAGCGCCGTGTGCGGCCAACTGCCGATCACACCAAACGGCTGTAGTGTACCTCTGAGCGGGTTCCAACGAAATGGAGTAGAATGAGAATCCGAAACCCGCCGGCTTTCGCGGCGTCAGTGATTCGTCGCGTCGAAGGTTTCTGCAATGAAATGGTAATTGATGGTCACAACCTATTGCGGCGACCTGAACGGTGCTCCCGATTGGTCTTATGGATAGCAGTAGGGGGGGCAGTCTTGCTTACCCCCGGCTTCTTGCGGGGGTCGTGGGATGGCCCGCCAAACTCCCCGACAGCGAGCGCGCACTTTCTTCCGGATCGAGTCGTTTCACCTGGCCAGGGCTCTTTTGCCGGCGGCGATTTCGACTTGCCGTTCGGCCTCGGCCTGCCTGGGGCAACTGGGGCATCAGACGAGGTTGATGCGCAGGCGCCAAGTGGGGATCAAACCGGACGCCCGAGCGGTTCGGCTTCGCCTCCCGCTGAAGACCATAAGCAGTCGACAGACGTAAACGCCATCACCGGCATGGCTGTCGCCCCGCAAACAAACTACACTCCGTTGACCCTGAATGAGCGTTGGAAGCTTTACTTGAAGATGACATATGCCTCCGCAGGCCCTTACTTCAGCCCGCTCGTGAACGCCTTGGCGCTCGATCAAGCCAGCGACACTCCGCGCCAGTGGGGCGACGGGTTTGCCGGCTTTGGCCGGCGATTGGCTTCGCGCGCCGGCAACGCAGTTCTTCAGGGCACTTTTCAAGCACCCTTGGCAGCCCTTCTTCATGAGGATGTCCGGTACATTCCGACCAGCCAGCGCAGCATCCAGCGTCGTGCCCTGCACGCCGTTCTCTACAGTTTCCTTACCTATAACGACAAGGGTCATCCAACCCTCAACATTGCCAACCTCGCCGCCTTCTACGCGTCTACGGCCGTGACAACCACCTGGCTCCCAGGAATTGGCAACTCGGCCAGGTACACATTCACGAATGCCTCCCAGCAGATTGCGCTCAGTTTTCCACTGAACGTCGTCCAGGAATTCTGGCCGGAGATTCAGCGCCATCTCTTCCGGCGGCATTAGCCGGCAGTCTGCCGTCCAAAATGGAGTAATATAGAGATATCAAACCAGCTCTTGGGTGCACGGCCTGAGGGAAACCGGCTTGCCGGTGATTTCATCATAATGAATGGCGGTTCGTTGCGAGAGCGTACGCCTGGGAGATTGTCGGACTAATGCTAAATCGAAGATCCTGGCCAAGCGGCTTGGGGATGGCTCTCCTAATCATCCTGCCGCTCGGGCCATCCCACAAACTGCTGGCCTACCAAAGGGGAGAGTCCCCGTCTTCGGGCTCTTTCGAAACGCCGGCCACACTCGGGAACGATGCGGGACTTGACCTAACTCAAGCGGCTCCGGCCCAAGTTCCAACTCTTTCGCAAACCCAACCTGCCGCTCCCCAAAGCCCAGCCAAACCCGCGAACGATCCGGCAGCCGACCCGATCCAACCGGCTACCACCCCCAAACATAAGGAAAATGACCGGATTTTCTTTGCCCTGCCCAATTACTTGACTGTGGAGAATTCCGCCTCTTTGCCGCCGCTTACGACGGGGGAAAAGTTCAAGACAGTGGCGGAAGGGTGCTTTGACCCTGTTGAGGTCGTGTTCATGGGCATCGAAGCCGGCATCGGCCAAGCCGACAACACAAACCCCACCTATGGGCAAGGGTTTGTCGGTTACTCAAAGCGCTTCGGGACGGCTTATGCCGACGCCATCGTCGGGAACTTCGGGACGGGCGCCATATTCCCTGCGTTGCTGCGGCAGGACCCGCGTTACTACCAGTTGGGAAAAGGAAATTTCCTGCACCGTTTCGTGTACGCCGCCGGGCGTGTTCTTGTCACGCGTTCAGACACGTCGGGGAAAACTCAGTTCAACTTCTCGGAGTTACTCGGCAATAGCATGGCCGCAGGCGTTGCCAATGCCTACCACCCTGGTCCTCATACCCTTGCCAGCAACTCCGGTGTATTAGGCACACAAGTTCTGTTGGATGCCCTCGGCTACGAGTTGAAGGAGTTTTGGCCGGACATTCACCACCTGCTGCTGCGCCTCCACCACCAGCCCTGATTCCCCTCGAGTAGCACAGGCACTCGAGCCAAAGCCCGGGGCCGGCTCAACGCGCCGCGGGCGCCGGCAAAATGGACTATGCTACATGTCGAGGCGACACCATCAGCTTGAGTCCGAACTGAAAACGTAGCTATGGATGGAGTCTCGGTTGGTCAAGACAGCAAGTGGCAGGAGCTTGCTTTGATCAGCAGATAGACTTTGGTCCCTGGCCTGAGGTCGAGGGCATCAAGCGCTTGGGCGGTTATACGGACTTTCAGATCCACACCGCAGGCCGTCAGCAGATCCACCTCTTGCCCCTCCCGCACAACTTGCTTGATAGTAGCCGGTAAGTGGTTTCTTGCGCTTGTCTGTCCGATCCGCTCTCGCGAGACAATAATATCGTCCGAGCGAATTCCAATTATGACCGAGGTGGTTTTTGGCAGCGCGACATACGGGATTACAAGCTGGCATCCCGCGAGGTCTATTACGCTGATTCCTTCGGGTTCGTTGTGATCGTGAACCGTTCCGGCTAAAACATTCTCGCCACCAACTGCTCGTGAGGCCGCCGAGTCTCGAGGTGCGTTGAAAACCTCCGCGGGCTTCCCCTCTTGCACGATGCGGCCTGCATTCAAGATTAGCGCGAAGTCGCCTAGCCGAACTGCGTCAGCCGGACTATGTGTGACGTAGAGAAAGGGGATCTTCGATTTCCGCTGCAAATCAACGATCTCCCCCAACAAGCGCAGGCGAGTCGCCGCATCAAGTGCCGACAGCGGCTCATCGAGCAACAGCATGGCAGGACCTGACCCTAAGGCGCGTGCCAGGGCGACCCGCTGTTGCTCGCCTCCCGAAAGCTGATAAGGGCGGCGATCGGACGCATAGGCAATTCCCAACTGGTCGAGCAGTTCGATTGCCCGGTCGCGCCGCCCCTTAGGCGTGGCCGACCTGATTGCGTACGCGACGTTTTGCACGGCGGTCAGATGCGGAAACAACAGGTAATCCTGGAAGACGAACCCAATTCTCCGGCGTTGGATCGGTACGTTGGTCCCTGTCTCCGAATCAAAAAAGACGTGCTCCCCCAAGTTCGATCCTTCCTTCGTCCGGTACCACAATGCCCGCAATCGACCGCAAGATGGTCGTCTTACCCGATCCCGAGGGACCAAAGAGAACCGTGATTCCCTGCCGCGCCACGAAACTGGCATCGAGCGCAAAGGTAACCCGGCCGTTCGTTCTGAACTCTTTCTTGAGCTTGGCCTTCAGCATCGGATCAGGCACTCTTCGGTGGCCGCGTGAGGACATTGGTGAAATAGATCGTCACAATGGAGGTGAAGGTCAGGATCAGAGCCAAGGTTTGGGCTTGCCGGTCCTCTCCCGCTATGAACGCTTCGAAAATCGCCAACGGCATCGTTTGAGTTTTCCCCGGAATATTACCGGCGAGCATCAGAGT
>Ga0181536_10004656_pt1 | contig 14400 bp, 10 predicted proteins | sample PEATcosm2014_Bin_41_FD_121105 | JGI IMG/M metagenome (GOLD analysis project Ga0181536, IMG submission 121105) | Peatland microbial communities from MTU Mesocosm Facility, Houghton, MI, USA - PEATcosm2014_Bin17_60_metaG | ecosystem: Environmental > Terrestrial > Soil > Wetlands > Peat | place... | reverse complement strand
GCTATGCCACGGCGCTCCCCGCCCTGATGGATCAAAGAGACCACTTTGAATCGGAGATGGCCGCAGCCCGTCAGCAGTTAGATGAAAAGCACGCCTTCGAGCGCGGCTAGAGTCAAAGCCCCGCCCCTAAAGGGGCGGCTGCTTTCGAGGAATTTGCGGCATCGCTAAAGCGATTGCCTGATACGGAGCCGGAATCTCCTGCAGCCTTGCCCACCTACCACACTCGGCAAGCGTTCTCCCGCACCATCGGCTGCCCCGGCTTGCAGTGGAATGCGGAGCGGAATTCCGTCATGTTCGAGACTACGCCATTGACCCGATACTTCTCCGGCGAGTGCGGATCGACCGTCGCCCGCAGCCGCTTATTCTCATCACGCTCGTTCGTGCACCAGCTCTGGCCGTAGGCAACGAAGAATCGCTGTTCCGGCGTCAACCCATCCAGCGGCTGCAGCTTCTGATCCTTCGTGTCTTCCTTCCACGCCAGATACGCCAACAGGGTCCCGCCCAGATCCGCCAGGTCCTCACCGTTCGTAAGTTTGCCGTTGATCTTAATGTCGTCGATGATCGTGTATCCGGAGTACTGATCGACCACGCATTGGGCGCGCTGCTCAAATTCCTTGCGGTCGGCAACCGTCCACCAGTTGCGTAAATTACCCTGCGCGTCGAACTGGCTGCCCTCGTCGTCAAAGGCGTGGGTTAGTTCGTGGCCCATGGTGGCGCCGGTGTCGCCATAGTTGGGCGCAGCGTCCGATAGCGCGCTGAACAGCGGCGGCTGCAGAATTCCTGCCGGAAAGTTGATATCGTTTTTCTGCGGATCGTAATCCGCATTTACGGTGGGCGGCGTCATGTCCCACTCCTTGCGGTCCACCGGCTTGCCGATTTTCGCGAGCCAACGGCGAAACTCGAACCATGACGCGCGTTCCGAGTTCCCGATTTCGTCCCCGCGCACGATCTCGAGCGCGCTGTAATCGCGCCACGTGTCGGGATAACCGATCTTGTTCGCGATCGAGTGCAGCTTGGTGAGCGCCTGCTCCCTGGTCGCCGCTCCCATCCACGGCAGCGCCTGGATCTCGCTCTGCATGGCCGCTTCGATCTCTTTCACAATTTTCAGCGCTGCCTGCTTCGCCTCCGGACTGAAGTACTTCGCCACATACGCCTGACCCAGCGCTTCTCCCAGGTTGTTATCCACGTCATTCGTGCAGCGCTTCCAGCGTGGAGGCAGTTCCTCTTGTCCACGCAAAGTCTTGCCGTAGAAATCAAAATTCTCCTTCACGAACGCAGCGGAAAGGTCAGCGGCCGCGTCGTGCGCAGAGTGCCACCGCAGATAGGTTTTCCAGTCCGCCAGGCTTTCCTTTTCGATTTCTTCGCTCATGAGGCGGAAATAGTCCGGCGTCATTACGTTCAAAGTTCCGAGGGGAGAAGCGAGCGATCCCACGCCGGTTTTTGCAAAATAGGTGTTCCAGCCGAAAGCGGGCGCTAGCTTTTGCAATTCCTCCACGCTCATCTTGTGATAGAGCTTGGGGGGATCACGCCGTTCAACGACGGCCATCTGGCCCTTGGCGAGCGCGGTTTCGATCCGCATTACCGTCGCTGCTTCGGTGACCGCATCGGCTGGGTTGTCTCCCACCAGTTCGAACATTTTCGCGACGTGCGCCAAGTATGCCTTGCGCAGTTCTTCGGATTTGGCGTCGGCCTTCAAGTAGTAATCGCGATCTGGCAGGCCGAGGCCGCCCTGATCGGCCTCGGCGATCACCTGCGCCGAGTCCTTGTAATCCTGATCCGAACGGAACGTGAACAGCGTTCCCCCGGCCTCAAGCGAAGGCGGAAACTGCGCGGTCGCGACGTATTCCGCCAGCTCCTGCTTCGACTTCAGACCGGCGATGCGGTCGAGCTCTGGCAACAGAGGCTTGGCTCCAATCTTCTCAATGGCCGCCTCATCCATGCAGGACGCGTAGTAATCGCCGATCTTCTGTGTGACATCATGTGTCGCTGCATCCCGCGTGCCGCTCGCTTTCGCCGCTTCTTCCAGAATCGCCCTCAACTGCGCGCGATTTTCGTCCTCGAGCTTGGCGGACGTGCCCCAGCTCGACTGGTCTGGCGGAATCGGATTGTTTTTGATCCATGCGCCGCAGGAATAAGTGTAGAAATCGACGCACGGGTCAACGGTTCTATCCATGGCGGAAACATCGAGCACCGGCTCGGAAGGGGAGTGTTGTGCACAGGCGGGCACAACCGCCGAAAGCACGGCCAACATAAGAGCGGAGATTTTCCAGTTCATAAGGTTGTGAGCGCGAAATTGCTCTTTGAGATTATCGCTTCGCTTAAAACTTATCCAGCGTCACCGACCCATCGCTCGTGTGCACGGTCAATAGTTTTCCCCCGCCATTCATTTTGCCGTGTATGTCATGATGGCCGAAGCTGCCTTCCACGGCGATGGGAACGTTGGTCGTGATACTGCCGTCGCTGGTGTGCAGCGCAACGTCCGCCGCCAAGTCTCCTGGGAGTCTTAGGGTCACGCTGCCATCCGAGCTGCGAACGTCCCAAGCTTCCCGCAGTTGCGATCCGGGCCGCGCTTCCACTTCAACCCGGCCGTCGCTGGTGCGTAATTCGAGAACATCGAACCGCCCCGATACGCGCACCGATCCGTCGCTGGTGTGGGCGCGCAGACTGCCATCGACATCCTCGATTTCAAGCCTGCCGTCGCCGGTCGTGAAATCCAGCTCGCCTTCCAGACCTCTCGCCGAGACAGCGCCGTCGCCGCTATGGACATTGACCTTTCCGCTTCGTGGCATGCGGATCTCCAGTTCAGTCCGGCGGTTTTCGATTCCGATCGAGAAATGGGCGTGATGTGGCTGCCGCAACTCAATGTCGACCGCGTTTCCCTGTTGATGTTCCACAATTTCCAGACCGCCGCCTCCTATGTGCCAGCCACGGGTCGTTACGTGCGCCTCAACCTTGTTTTGATCCCAGCTCTCGATGCGAACATTAGCATCGTGCGTTTCGACGCGCAACTCAGGCTTGCCGGTCAGGTCGTAGGTCTTCGACCAATCGTCGGCGTGCGCGAAAACAGTGAAGGCGAGTACGGCAACGAACAAAGGCGGGCAAATGTTGCGCATAGCGGCATTTCTCCGGGACCTGGACACACGACGGTCTAACTGGTCAGACGTAGGTACGGGGTTTTGGTTAGATAAGTTCCAGAACAAATCGGCAAATATGCGCTAAGGTGATTCACACCCGCTACGAAATCCTCGCAGATGCCCAGTCATCCCAGCCCCGCCAGAGCCTCGAGCAGCCAGCGAGATGCCGGAGACTTATCGCCCGTCCCGCGTTAAAGTCCCTGCCTCGATCTCGACAGCGAGGACGAATTCAGTTTCACTCTTGAAGGTCGCCTTGTTCTCGCATACTACGGTATGCGCCAATGGCGAAATGTTTCTTCCGCGGAAATGAAAACTCCACGCTGGTTTACTCCTATATGCGTGCTGGAGGAGCGCTCTTCGCAGGCGTCACTTTAGCAGTTGGCTCTGCCGCTGTTCGGACGGCTCTACAACTCGCGCACTGCCTCACCGAAAACCGCGAAGAGGCCGAGGACGTGGTGCAGGAAACGTACGCGAAAGCGCTCAAAAGGTTTTCGCCGTTTGAGGAATGCCGCCTTGACATATTCTGAGCCGACTTCTAAGGCAAACATGTACTCTACTTCAGTATACCCGGCATTAGTGTACCTTATAGTTATTGCACCCTACTTTTTACACCTACTTACACACTACGTTTCGATCCCAACGTAACAGACGCGACCCACGATGTAGTCGCCGGGCTTCTTGCCATCTTCCATGGTTATTACTTCAATTGGGTAGGCCGGGTTGTGCGGACGCAGGATCAAGTGGCTGTCCGCGGCTTCGACATATTTGATCGTGCAGGTCTCATTCTTACGCACAGCGTATATGTTACTTTCACCTTTGCGATAGGGAATCAGCGAATTATAGTGGCGGTCGAGCAACAGGGTGGCGCCGGGCATGGTGCGGGGATACATACTCATTCCTTCATGGGTGTCCATCTTGACGATGACAAAGCGTTCCCAGTCGCTGCGGTCGCCTTCCACCGCCTCTTTCAGACGCTTCAGGAAGGTCCTCTTGAACTTCAGAATCTCTTTGACGTCCATGCTCATAATCAGCGCTTCGGAGGCTGCGATATGCGAGTCGGCGACCGCTACGTTTTCGAATTCGCCTTCGCTCGGCGGGAGGATCGAGGCGCGCTTGTTGACTTCGGCTGGATCGATGAGATCGAGCACAGAAAGATGCTGCACGTTCAAAACTTTGTCCATACCTTCCAGGCTGAGGCCGCGCTTACGGTTCAGGAAGTTGGAGATATGGGCTTGCTTGAAGCCGGTCTGTTCCGCCAGACGCAATCCGGTGAGTTGTCCTGCGTCAATGCGCTCCCGCAGGGTCTTGCGGAGATTCTCTTGCAGCGTGCGGAATTTCATCGGCGGAGTATAACACGCTGCAATAGCTCGATGCTATTTGTAACACAAGTATCACAACCATAAGGGAATAAAGTTCTTGACTTAGTCGCTTGTGGCCTATAGCATAGCTCAATTGTATGTCTCATAATGCACTTATACTGCAGGAAAGGTTGTCAGCCATGATAGAAGTACAGTCCAATGAAAACGAAGAAAGGAGCTTCGGGGAGTTCCGCCGGAAGGTGCGCGCGGCAGAAGTGCTCTCGGCAGCCATGCAGCGGTTGTTGCAGTCCATTCACTTCAACGGGCGTTTGAGCGTCATTGTGCAGAACGGGCGGGTGCTCAAGTCTGGTTACGAGGAGGGCTACTTCCGGCAATCGGAATCGGGGGTAACTGTCAGGCTGCAGTAACTGCGTCATTCTTAACTAAATAGCACTACAGGTCATCGTAAGAGAAACGAGCCCTGGGCCGAGAAATCGGTACCAGGGCTTTTTTGGGTTTGAATGTTTTTATTTCATACGGAGAGAGGCAATCATGAACTTCATAAGCGAGATGGAAGGCCAACAAATCCAAGTCGAACTGAAATATTGCGAGCGGTGCGGCGGATTATGGCTGCGTCCGCAGGGGGCAGACGACGTGTACTGCGCCAGTTGCCGGGTGGCTCTGGCCGCGATGCCAAACCCTGGGGAGGCGCCGCCCCGGAAAGCGCGGCGCCGGAAAGCGCGCGCGCAAGAACAAGGAGCGGACGTTCAACAAGACACTCGAAGTGATGACCTTCAGAATCCGGCCCGGATTGACTATCTGCAGGGCGTGGCCGCAATGGAGGTGCGGGCATGACAAGCGCACAAACAACGAAGACACAAGCGTGGAGTCTGCTAGGGCAGGCAGAACCACCGCCGTCGGTGGTGTTTGGCGAAACGGAGATGGAACTGTGGCCCTACCGCAGGCGCACAGTAGCGCTGCTGCGGCGGTATGCCCGCGCGTCGGTCGAGGTGGGAAGGCTTCCGTCGCTGCTGGGGCGCGAGTTCTTCCGGTCACGGGTCACGTCATACACGATGAGGAACTTTGAGGAGGTCGTGATCTTTGTGACCGACATGGAGCGGGCGATCGAGAAATTGAACTCACTCGAAAAGAAACTGCTGGCTATGAACGTTCTGGAGGAATACACCTTAGATGAGGTCGCGCGGTTGATCGGTTGTAACCGTAAGATGGTCCAACGGCTCCTACAGAACGCGCTCGACCAGCTCTCGCGGATCCTGCTAGGGGGTGGTTTAATGGACAAATTGCCTTCGGTGGGGAGGGGGCCGAGAACTTGTCAAGAGGGTAAAAATTACAATTTCGACGTAAGTGACTCAAACGAAGGCAAAAATAAATTCCGGAAATTTGTCCACCCACCCCCCTCTAATTTGATATCCTAAAGTTAAGAGTCGAGAAAATAGAAACTCTGAAGGGCGCGACGTAATCGCGCCCTTTTTCTATTTCGGTGGGCAGATGGCTAAGGCAAAGAAGAATAGGTCGCGGAAGTCGGCGTCCGCGCCGGGCTGGGTCGAAGAGCAGGAGTCGGTGGCACAGTCGCTTACCGAAAAGGTGGGGTTGTACGAAGAGTTCCCCGCCGTTCATGATGACGAGAGTGATGCAAAAGGTGACGTAGAATCAGAATCATCGTAAGACGCAGATTACGGATTGCAACGGGAAGGCGAACAAAACGCTGCATGGACATGAACTGGGTCACAGAACGAGTTGCGTTGGGCGGTGGAATCTGGAATCCGCGGAGCATGGGGGAACTGGCGCAAGCCGGTGTGACCCACGTGCTCAACATGCAGGTCGAGTTCGATGACCGGCCGCTGGCCGAACCGCACGGGATTCGAGTGCTGTGGAATCCGACGGACGACGATTTTTTGCCGAAGCCCGCGGAACTGCTGAAACGCGGCGTAGATTTTGCGCTGGAAGCTCTGGACGATCCCGAGGCGCGACTTTACGTTCATTGCGCCGCAGGGGTGCACCGGGCTCCGATGATGACGCTAGCGATTCTATGTGCGATGGAGTGGGAAATGGAAGCGGCCATGGTGCTGATAGAAATGCGAAGGCCGGTGGTCGACTTCGCGGACGTGTATGTAGAGAGCGTGCGGCGATTTCTGGAGTCGCGAGTTGAGAGCGAGCCGAGGAGTTCAGACTAACAAAGTTCAGACTGACAATCGGAATTGAGTTGGGAGGAAATATGAGAAAGGGGCGCCGCTCGGCAGAGCGGCTTTTTTATTGGCCCAAAGTGGGGTCGCGTGCGCTCACGAGGAGAGAACAAGAGATGCCCAGATCGTTCGCGGGGGATAACAAGTGTTTTCCGATGACGGCAGAGGTGGTGCTTTCCCTGGTACTGGTAATGCTGACGGCCTTGACGTTGTCCACCAGGTTGCAGGCACAGGGGCCAGCGCTTACGACGATCAGCGACACCGTGTATCGCGCTGACGGAACGGCCGCATCGGGTACGGTGCTGATCTCATGGCCGTCGTTCCAGACCGCAGAGGGAGACGCGGTGGCGGCGGGCAATCTGAGTGTGACGATAGGACCACTCGGCGCGTTTACTACGCAACTGGTGCCCAACGTGGGCGCGTCTCCGGCGGGGACTTACTATGTCGTGGTTTTCCAACTGGATGACGGAACCGTCCGGGCAGAGTATTGGGCGGTTCCGGCGACATCGCCGACGACGATTGCCGCGGTGCTGACGACACCGGGAACAGGGCTCGGGAACCTGGCCGCGACGGAGCAATACGTGAATGCGGCCGTGGCGCCTCTCGCAGTTGACGCGACGGTGGTGCACCTGGCGGGAACGGAAACGATCACCGGCACGAAACAGTTTACTGCGCCGCCGTCGCTTCCAACTCCGGTCGGAGCCAATGACGGTGCGAACAAAGGTTATGTGGATGCCGCGGTGGAGAACGTAGGCGCGGGAGCGTTTGTCCCCATCGCTGGCGGCACCATGACGGGGCCATTGACCCTGCCGGCAGATCCGACCGCACCTAACCAGGCGGCGGACCGGCATTATATAGATAGTGGGCTAGCGGCGAAAGCGGACTTGGTGGCTGGGATTGTTCCACCCGGTGAACTGGGAACGGGAGTCGCCAGCTCAGCTACTTGTTTGAACGGTAACTCCACGTGGGGATCTTGCGGTGGCGGTGCGCCCGCCGGTGTTACTTATGCCACGACGGCGCTAAATTGGACGCAGACCATCTCCAGCTCATTAACCAGCGGATCACCGGCAACAGTTACGCTTACTCCCTGTCCAGTTGGTATTGACACAACGAGTGGCGCCGGGTATCAAGTTCTTCTTGCTGGAGGAGGAAACAGTGAAGCCGTCAGTGTAGTTACTGCAGCCGGGGGATGTACTTCAGGAGCGACGTCGGGAACGATTACATTCACTCCGTTCAACTCCTATGCGGCCGGATATACGATTAGTTCGGCCTCTTCTGGCATTCAGGAGACGTTAAATGCGGGTTGCGGAGTTAGTCCGACCGCTTACAAGAACAGCCAGTGCAATGTAACCATCCCGGCAAATGGGCCTGACAGCACCGTCAACATTTACAACGTCTTCGGGACGATCTATTTACATTCCAACCAATCTGTTTTGAGCGCCTATGGGACGTCGCTGAACTGCCTTGGGCGCGGCGCCTGCTTACAGATTGGCGACCTGACGAGTTCCAATGACTTCACGGACAACACCGTCGCGGGGCTGAGCTTTCGCACGCCAGTGAACCTGGCTGGTAACGCGGCATTTGCTGGAGTCGCAATCACTCAAACGCAAATGACTTCCCAGGTTGTAACCATCACAACGGCCAGCGCGCACGGCTTTCGGGTCGGAGATATGGTGACGATCCTGTTTACCGACAGCAATAGCTATTGGGGCGATGCCATAGTCACGGCGGTGCCGAACTCGACGACATTTCGGTACGAGCACTCTGGCGCTGACATCGCCTTGCAGGCAAGCCCTGGCGTGGTGGCGCTGACGTATGTAGCGGTTCTAGATAACGCTGTGAATACCCACCTGATCGACATTTCTTACGATAAGGTAGGGGAAAATGGCCACTTCAATAATTTCTTCGACTTATGGGACGATGAGAACGCCACCATCGAGCATTTCAATAATCAGGCCATATCGCTGAACAACAATGTGAACTGGACGGGATCGTTCGTATTCTCGGCAGGAAACCAGAGCATGCAGATTGCACCGGTAATCACATTGCGCGACTCGACCATTACAGCGAATTACTCGAATGGAGTCACCGACTACAACTCCAATGGACTCTATATCGAAAATACCGTACTGCAAGCGACGGGTCCGTGGCAGGTGTATTCATCGAACTCCACTGGAAACTACCAGGGAGCCTACCTCAAGAACATCTACTCAGAGAGCACCCCTGCTCTAAACCCGCTATCTCCACCTCGATCTCCTTTTCCTGGTCTTGGAATTGCTGGCCTGATCGCCGGACATTCAAGTGGAGCTGCGACCTTTGGGATTGCCGGGAATGGCACCGGCATGTCAGGAGCATTTGCAACGGGGGGTACGGGTTCTGCGCCATACTCCTACTTCATCGTAGTCAATGATACGACTGCCGGTACGCGCACCTCTCCGATGCAGATTCTCAATTGGCAGTCCACTGGAAGCGATTCAATTCCAGTTCGTTGGCCCAGGGTGGCAAACGGGGCCGACACGATTACCTACGACGTGATCCGCATGACAACTCCGAGCGGATCTGGTACGCCTTATCCCTACAATGGCGGCTGCCCCGGTGGATCGGGTGGAACATGCGGGTACGTGGTATTAGGGCTCTCTCAGGCCGCGGCGTGTTCGGGTGGATTAGTCTGTACCTACACCGATACGGGATCATCATCCACCAACGCGTATACGGTCAATGTAGGCAACTACAACGGACTTTTGGCATTTTGGCCCGGCGCATTGGTTTCTGTCGATAAGACTGTCAGAGTAGATGTTGAACAGGGAAACGTAGTAGGAGTGGGACTGAGCATAAATCCGATTCAGGTTGCGGATCAGTGCTCAAACGGCGGAATAGCATCTTCGGGCGGGTATACCACGTGTTTGGCCAGTGCAATGGATAGCGGCGATAATCAGACAGCGACGCTGATAACCGATAATGGCGCCAACTCAGCCAGTCAAAATACAATGGTCAAGGGGCGATTGAATTTCTCTTCCGCTCCGGCGGCCTATCTTCAGGCACACCACATCATTACACTAATCGATTCTCAGCCTGCGCTGACTCAAGCAACCCAAGGGTACCGTCCGCCAGCGAGCGCAAGTGACACGTGGATCGGAACGGACGCGCTGCATAATACACCTCTGTATTCAGGGCAACTTGCGTTTGGAGCCCCGGTGTCGATTACGAATTACATCGCCCAGACCGGCGATGGCATCCACGCAAACTGGCTGGAACGGTTGAGCGCGTCGTTGAAAGAGTTCAATGTTCCAGCACAATTCGATCAAAGCGTCACGCTCGCCGGAGTGTCGAATGGCTGCCTCAATGTTGTGTCTGGCCTGATTGCATCCACGGGAAGTCCTTGCGGAACTGGCGATGGTGGAGGGAATGTCAGTTCGGTGTTTGGGCGTTCGGGAGCGGTGATAGCTGTAAGTGGTGATTACTCGGTATCTCAAGTTACAGGAGCGGCCGTCGATGCAATGGTCGTCCACCTCGCCAACACTGAGACGGTTACTGGGGCGAAGACTTTCACAAACAATGTCACGATGAGCGGGAACCTGTTATTGCCGCAGGGGAATGGCTTCGTTCCCGCGGCTGGCGGCATTGGGCTGGATACGGCTGCCGGGTTGCCGGTGGTAAACATTGGTGGCACGACCCAACAGATAGCCCTTACGAGCTCGAATATCAGCGGACAGGCCGGGACAGCTCTTGCGTTGGCGGCGGTTCCGACACAGTGCAGCGGATCGTTTGCCACGGGCATCGGGGCGAATGGGAATGCGAATTGTACAACGCCCGATGTGATCCAGCTGGCCGAGACCACGCAACCTGACGGGATTCCCAACTGGGGCGTCTTCTGGTTTGACTCAGCTACCCATACTCCGCGGGTCATTGATAACAATGGCCAAGTTATCCAACTGGGACTGACTAACCTGTTTAACTCGGATCCGGGCGGCGATCCTGCGGACAATCTCGAGGAGCGCAATGGAAGCAACGCGCAGAGTTTCCGCGTGTATTCCAATTTCGTGAATAACACGACCTGGCAGCGAACGTCGCTGGGATTTGATACGGCGGATAACTACGCTGTGGTACGCAGTGAAAACGCGACATCGGGGTCGGCGCCTGGATTAGGCTTGTGGATTGGAAGCGGACTGAAATGGGTGGTCGATGCCGCGGGAAATTTTAAAGCGTGGGCAGACAATGCGTTCAACGTCGGCAGTGATACCGGACAGGCTGCGAAAAGTATCTTCGCGAAAACGTCGTTTAACTCGGTCTTATACGGTCGCAACGATTTCGAGATTCCGAATGACGGATTGACGGGCACAGTGTTGAACGAGTTAGCGGTGTTCAACACGAACAGTCCTTCGCAGGCGGTGCTGGCGAGTACGTCGTCGAGTAATGGCGTGATTGGGGTGGTGCAAGGCGGCGCCGGCAAGAGCGGGAACGCAGTGATTACGTGGCGCGGTTACGCTTCTTGCATCTTCGACAATGCGATGACCGCTGGGGATGCGGTTATTGCCAGCACGAGCGCCGCGGGCGACTGTCACGACACTGGATCTGGGGCGCAACCCTCGGCACAACTGATTGGCTATGTTGATATTACTAATACGGCCGCAGGGCCAGCGTACATACGGGTCAGCCTACAACCGCCGCAGGGTGGAGGCGGCAGTGTCGCTTCGGTGTTCGGGCGCACTGGTGCAGTGACAGCAGCGAGCGGCGACTATTCTGTGTCACAAGTTACGGGGGCCGCGGTAGACTCGGCTGTCGTTCACCTGGCGGGCACGGAAACCATCACCGGGGCGAAGACATTTTCCAGCAACGTAACTCTAAGTGGGAATCTGAACGTAGCCGGGAGTATCAACCAGACGGGCACCGGGCCAACGCAATGGTCAGGGCAGGAGTGGACGGGAACGACGGTCACGGTCCCAAGCGGGATGGCATTCTCGCTGGGTGTGGGATCGGATAACATGTTCAGGTGCCAGTTAGCGAGCGGCACGTCGTGCATGCCTTCCTCTGGCGGAGGCATGGTCTATCCTGGCGCAGGAGTTCCTAACTCGACGGGATCTGCATGGGGAACATCATACGGTATCTCGGGAACTGGAACGACGCTGGCACTTACTGCGTCACCGGTTTTCTCGGGTACTCCTACAGTTCCTGGATATGTTACAACCGGCACTACCGTCAACGGTCACGCACTCTCGGCGAATGTGACGATTTCGGCATCGGACCTAACGACCGGAACATTGCCACATGCACAGTTGCCGGCGCTGGTCTCGGGGGACATTCCGAACAACGCGGCCAACACTTCGGGCACGGCTGCCAATCTTTCGGGGACGCCGGCGCTACCTAACGGCACTACTGCCACGACCCAGAGCGCAGGCGACAACAGCGCAAAAATCGCCACGGATGCGCTTGTGTTCTCACTGGGGTGCTCCAACTGGATGACGAGGGAGAATGGGTCCGGTACTTACAGCTTCCAAACCACGAGCAATAAGGCGTCGATCCAGGGTGTGATTCTGAACTGCCCGCTGACTACAACTCAGATAACGTACTACATCATCGGGGCCGATAACACCGCTAACACATACGACATCGGGTTGTACAACTCTTCCGGGACGTTGCTCGCTCACACTGGCGCAACGGCGGGTACGACGTTTGCCCCTTCCGCCAGCACGTTTAAGACGATTAGTTGGACTGGGGGGTCGGTCTATTTGCTTCCCGGCAAATACTACCTGGCAACGACGACAAGTTGCAGTAGTTCGTGCGCCACTATGGGGGCCGGTAACTCGGCGTCGGGTTTCACTTTCTACAACAACACTTCGGTCAGTGTGACCGCGGGAGGCACGCTGAACGCGATTAGCGCGCCGAGTGACAGCCCGAGTGTTGCGGCTACGATTCCAGCCTGGTGGATACACTGAAGGGCTTTCTCGCGAAGTGGGCTTAAGAGAACCAGAGTTTTCCGGCACTCGGAGACGGGGCAAGCCCCGTCTCTACAAGTTCAAGCCTCGCTGCGGCGGGGCTTTTCTTCTTGAAGTCTGAGGGCAAATGAACGGCCATGATTCTTTTACGACGTCGTCCAACACTCGGCACCGCGCTGTTTGGGCTGGTGCTGGTTTGCTCCGCTTTTGCGCACGCCACTGACTACTACGTGGACTGCAATTACGGGTCGAATGCAAACGACAATCCGGGAACGAGTCCGCAACAGGCTTGGCGTACGCTGCTGAAAATTGGGACCTCGAGCTTTCTGCCGGGGGACACGATCAACCTGCTGCGGGATTGCACCTGGAATGAGACGCTGACACCGCCATCGAGCGGGACGAATCCGTTGACAGGCGGCGCGCTCATCAAGATCGACAGCTATGGCAATGGTCAGCCGCCGCACTTGACCGGATATTTGCCGATCGCAGCGCGGTGGTGGACGCAGGTGGGAAGCACGAACGTGTGGTCGGCAACACTGTATTCGGGCACGAGTGGACTGGCGAATGTGCTGCAGTGCGGCATTCGGGGCTTCTACTGTCTGACACAAGCGCCATCGCAGTTAGAGTATGTGAGGTTCGGCACGACTTGGGGAACGGCGCAGGGAAGCCAGGCAGCACTTAGTCAGGATCGGGATTTCTGGTACGACGCGACGAAGTACGTCCTGTATGTGTACAGCGCTGGCGGCAATCCGGCATCGTATTCGGCTTATTCTCCCTCGGTTGCGCCGATCGCGCTCAGCGGGGAAAGCGTGCTGAATGTGAATGGCGTCTCGTGGCTGGAAATTCAGCATCTGCAAATCGATTGGTTCGACGCTTACGGAGTGCAGGTACAGGGAGCGAGCGACCACCTTTGGCTGGCGAATATGGCCGCTGACAGTGAAGTGGAGAACGGCACGGTGCCGCTGGGCTTTTACGTGCATCCTGGCGGTACTCCGGTGGACATCCACCTTTTCAACACCGACGCCAACATGAACTATGTGGGTTATCACTTTGATGGATGCAGCGGCGGCGGGTGCGCTTTTGAGATCAAAAACTGCCGTGGATACGCGAATCGCGCATACGGAATTGTAGATAACGTGCAGGGGGCGGTGAGTTATGACTACTGCCATCTGTACGCTAGCAATCTGGCAACGGCGCTGACGGTGGATACTTCCGGAACTCCTGGGCCAACGGCCGGTTTGCACAATGTCCCGGCCGAAACTCCGCCATGGGTACGGGAATGGCACCGGCGGCCGGCATATACGACGGTGACCTATGACGATCCCGGACTCGTGCAGTACAGCGATGCGTATGTCGACGTACTACTCCCGATCATGACGGCCAAAGGGATACCGCTCTCGATTGCGGTAGTCACGAACGGGAGTTATTCGCAGTCGATTATCGGCGAGGTGCAGGGCTGGATCAATGCGGGATGGGACATCAATACGCACTCGGTCTCACATCAATACTGGAATCCGCCTTCGACGACAGCCTGCGATGATGTCAACGGCCCAATTCCCTGCGATGCGTTTCTGTTGGCCTACGCCGGCGCCGGCACTTACACGCTGAGCATCACGCACAGCGGCGGGGGTGGGAACCTCACGCTTACCACGTCGCCCTACAACGCGACGTGTTATCACTCATGGGACCTGACTCCGGTGCCGCCGGGGGGAACGGCTGGGACGGGGCAAATCGATACGCTCTCCAGCATCATCTCGACGCTGCAGGGGGAGCCGGCTTGCTATGCCGTGGGCGCGGCCGCATTCAACAATCAGTTCGCAAAAGGGCGCGC
>Ga0181536_10004649_pt1 | contig 14420 bp, 7 predicted proteins | sample PEATcosm2014_Bin_41_FD_121105 | JGI IMG/M metagenome (GOLD analysis project Ga0181536, IMG submission 121105) | Peatland microbial communities from MTU Mesocosm Facility, Houghton, MI, USA - PEATcosm2014_Bin17_60_metaG | ecosystem: Environmental > Terrestrial > Soil > Wetlands > Peat | place... | reverse complement strand
TCTGGTCGCTCGATAACCGCGGCTCCTGGGGACGAGGACACGCCTGGGAATCGAAGGTGTTTAAGAACCTTGGACACTACGAGCTCGAGGACCAGCTCGCCGGTGTGGCTTACCTGAAGTCTCTGCCCTACGTCGATCCTGCCCGCATCGGAATCACGGGTTGGTCATACGGCGGCTTCATGACGCTTTACGCGCTCACGCACGCGCCCGAAGTGTTCAAGTGCGGCGCGGCGGGCGGCTCCGTGACCCATTGGAAGTTTTACGACAGCATTTACACCGAGCGCTATATGCGCACTCCGAGGGAGAATCCGGAGGGGTACAAGACCGCCTCACCCCTGGAGGTTGCCGATAAGCTGAAGGCTAAGCTCCTGCTGATTCACGGCACCGACGACGACAACGTGCACATGCAGAACACTCTGAACTTCGTGGAAGGACTCGTCAAGGCGCGCGCGCCTTTCGAGCTTTACATCCAGCCGGGAGAGCGACACGGATTCGGAAGCGAGTCCGCGAGGCTTTACCTCGCCCAACGGATGCTGGAGTTCTTTAAACAGAATCTCCAATGATTGACTTGCGAGGATGAGGGTACAGCCCTGGCCCTCGGGGAGAGATTGCCTCTAACCGCTGAAACCGGTTTCACGCCAAGGCGCAAAGTGCGCAAAGGTCGCAAAGAAGAAAGCACTATTCACTTTGCGTCTCTTCGCGTACTTTGCGCCTTGGCGTGAGGTGTTTTGTCCTTCATTTCATTCTTAGGGCTGCGGCGGGCTGCCTTGCAAGCTCTGCTGCAAGAACCCGAGCACCTTGGGAATGGCGTCCAGCGAGGATTGCGCGTCGCCCTCGACGTTCCCGCCCAGGTTCTGCTCTCGTCCCGAGGCGGGGTTCACGACCCTGCCGTGCCATGTCGGGACAATCTCCGGCCGGCCCGCCCGGTGCCCCGAGTGAGCATATTTCAGGTGTTCGACCGCATACGGGAAATGAGATTGTTTCAGCCGGGTCACCACCTCGTTGGCCATCATCGACGACGGCCATACCCCGTCGTCTTCTCCTGAAATCAACAATACCGGCCCACGCGTGTGCTCGACGGCGATCGCAGCGCTCATCATGGCCGTGGGGTTATTCAGAAGGCGCGGAAACACAAACGAGAGCGGTTGTCCCCTCCAAGTCCAGGCATACGGGACACGGGTACTACCGCAGCAGGCCGCGATGCGCACGTTCGCCGGCACATAAGCGACCACCGCACGGATCTGCGGGTACATTGACCCCAGTTGCAACGCCAGTTCGCCGCCGCGCGAAGCTCCCATCACCCCGATGCGGTCCGAGGCAATCTCGGGCCGTTGCATCATCCAGGCGAGCGCGTTGCCGAAATACTCGAGCGGGATCCCCTCCAGCAGAGGCGGCAGATCCTCGTACCGAAAGTAAGCCAGAGCCAGCGCCGCATAGCCCCGCGAGGCCAACCAGGCGGCTTTGCCCGGCATCAGCCCTCCCTCGGACCCTCCCAAGACCAGCACGCCGGGATGCCGCCCACTCGTGCCGGGCAGAAAAAGGACGCCGTGAAGTTGCCCGTCGAGCTTTATGCGCTGCACTCCGTCAGCGATCCTCTTCTGCTCGAGTTGTGCCTTCGCCACTTCCTGGCCATGGCTGGCCAATCGGAATTCAATGACCTGGGCATCCCAGTTGCGTGGAGGCCGATACGCGGCCACATGCTTCTCCGCCGGCTTCATGGACCATACCAGGCCCATCGCGGAGACACCTCGATACGAGCCCTTCGCGGGAGCTTGAAGCGAGGTGTCGACCACACCTTGCCCGTCCGCGACAAACTCCGCCTGGGACGCCCAGGCATGGTTTTCGCCATCCACGAGTTCCGCCTGAATGGAAACGCGCTGGTTGGGTTGCAGCCCCGTGGCGCGGACGGCCGGCGATTCGTCCACCAATGCCTTATTGGGATTGACCTCCAGGGTTTGAGCGAAGGCCGCAACGACACCACTTGTCCCAAGGAATGCGACCAGAACAAGTTTTTGTAGCATGAACCTCCAATCCAGAGACACGGAGCGGTCGAGCCGGCGCTGGATCTCAGCCTTCACTCTTGTCTTCCAATCGTCAATCGACAATCGTGACGGTGCCGGCATCGCCATCCACGCTGATGCGCTGCGCGCTGTGGAGACGTTCTGTTGCCACGCCCGTCCCCAGGACGGCGGGGATGTGGTACTCGCGCGCCACAATCGAGCTGTGGCTGAGGGGGCCGCCCACATCGGTGACCACGCCAGAGGCAAGCGCGAAAAGCGCCGTCCAGGCGGGGGTGGTGATCTTCGCGACCAGGATATCGCCCGGGTGCATCTCGTGGAACTCGTCGGGTCCGTGAATCACTCGGGCGATGCCGCTCACGCGGCCGGGGCTGGCGCCAATCCCTTTGATCATCGCCCCCGCGGCCTGGCCGGTGTGGGCCGGCATCCAGCGGCTGACATCAATGCCTAAGAACTTGGTGCGGTCCCTGACAGGCAGAGCGACGGGCGGGGTCACCTTGCGCTCGGTCTCCCGCGTGGCTCGCCGCTCGGCCACCACGCGAGCGTAGTTTTCGGGCGACCGGCCCGCATCGAGGGCGGCGGCAGCCGCTTGAACCTCATCGCATTCCAAAAAGAATACATCTTCGGGCCGCGCGATTGCGCCCGCCGCCACCATGCGCCGTCCGAGTTCACGCAACATGCGGCGCAGGATCGGCCAGCCCAGCCCGACGTCGGCGAGAGCATCCTCGCGCAACGGCGCATAGCGCTGGGCGGTTCGAACCAAAGTGCTGAAGATCCGCAACCGCAAGCCCCTGAGGCGGGCCAGCGTAGCTTCGGTTGCGTCCTGCCGCGCCCGCGTCGCAGTCGCCTGCCGTTCGTAAGGACTGCGCGCCTGCCCGGAGAGAAAGTACTTGAGGGTTTCCAGCAGCGGCGCGGGGTCGTCCGCGGGGACGGGCGAGGCGAAATCGAGATCGTAGACCGCATGGCCGAAGCGCTCGAGGTGCTGCGCGAACCGGGCTGCGAACTCCCGCCAATCTTTTGCATCCGTAATGGGCGCGAGAGTGGAAGCGAACGCCTGCGCAATCTCTTTACTCGAGGCACGCTCGAGATAGGCGGCAAGCTCCGGCTGCGTACGCGCCCAGGAAGCCAGATCGTAGAGCGATTTCTCAGCCTGGATGGGTGCGCTGTCGAAACCGAGTAGGAAGGTCAACGCCATCGGATCGCCTTGACGCTTGACCAGGCGGTCGTAAAACGTCGCGAAGGCAGGCTCGCTCATGAACGCGCAAGGCAGAATACCGCTTTGGATGGTCGTGTAATAGCCGGCTGCCGCCTTCACAATCTCGCGCGCACCCGCGAGCAGATCGGTTGCCGTTGTCGCGGCCAGGTCGCGCGCCACCCACGCTCCGCCGACGTTCGAGTAATGCGGTCGCGCGTCATCGGCCCAACGGGTTCGCCCCGAGCGCAACAGTCGAACGAAAGTGGGGAGCAGCGCTATCAAGGCAAAGGCGAGCTTCACCGATTGCCAGGCGCTTAAGCCAAACTCGGTATAGGCGTAGTCGTTGATGGTCTGCAGACGGAATTTCTCAGCCAGACCGCGATCGAACCCTATCGTTTGCACCAGCGCTTGCAGCGCTTCGTTCCACATGGGCAGCGCGAGCGTGGCGAAGAGCGGTGAAAGCGGATTGGGCAGCAACTCAATGACGCTGTTGCGCGCGTACTGGCCCCCGGCTCGCGGCAGCTTCCATTCAAGCGTGGGGCACGGCTCCGGCAGGGCGGTGATGGGACGGGCTTGCAGGATGAAAATGCGCCGGCCGCTGATCGCCCATTCGATGTCCATCGGCAGTCCGTAGAGCTGCTCGATCTGGCGGCCGAGGCGCGCCAATTCAGAGGCTTGCTCCGGTTGTAAGGCAGCCTGCCGGCGCCTTTCAGCGGGCACGGGCTCGTCGCGGGTTCCTCCCGGCACGCGCGACGTCATGACTTCTTTCACGGCGATTTCCTGCGAGACAATCTCGCCCGTCTGTTTTGCGACGGTGATCGTGTCGGGCGTGACTTGACCGCCCACGATCGCCTCACCCAGTCCCCAAGCCGCGTTGATCATAATCTGGTCGCGCGCGCCAGTGAGCGGATTGGCCGTGAAAAGGATGCCCGCTACTTCCGCCGGAACCAACTGCTGCACCACGACCGCGATGCTGACGTCTTCCGGACGGATGCCGTGCTGCGCGCGGTAGCTGAGGGCGCGCGCCGTCCACAGCGAGCCCCAGCAGCGCTTAACGGCAGCGAGCACCTCGGCGCCGCCGCGCTCATTGAGATAGGTTTCCATTTGCCCGGCAAAGGACATTCCCGGCAAGTCTTCCGCGGTCGCGGAGGAGCGCACGGCAACCGGCGGATCGTCTTTGCCCAGTTCGTTGTAAGATTGCTCGATCAGCACGGCGATGTCCTCGGGTATGGTGCTTTTCTCAAAGAGGGCCAGGATTTGTGCCGAAGCGCGCTCGAATGCTGTTGGATCGTCTCCAGTGTCATTCTGAGCCTCGACTCGTCGGGGCGAAGAATCGCCGCAGTTGATTTTTTGTTTGGCGTTGTCCAAAGAACTGCCGAGATGCTTCGCTTCGCTCAGCATGACAGTGGGAGCGGAAGGCAGGTCCAACGAACCACGCGCGTGTGCAACTGCGGATAGAATGCCTTCCTCGAGAAGGTTCTCGCTCACAAATTTTCGATAAGCGTGGGTGGTAATGTGAAAGCCGGGTGGCACGGGCAGGCCGGACGCCGCCATGCGCGCCAGGGAAGCGCCCTTGCCCCCCACGAGGTCTAGCGTCGCATCGGGGCTGTCGAGTCTGAGAATAAACGGGCGGGCTTGAGTTGGACCCATTTTCATCGTCCCCCGCGGCACGAGCGAACGAAGTCTATCATACTCCCCGTGGCGCGTCCGTTGGGGATTCGTGAGGTATACGCCATGGCAGTACGGGCACGCCATGGCGTGCCCCTACGACGAATCTTGTCGCGGCGGCGGAGCCGCTCGCAGCGATGTTATACTTTCCCCGTGAGTTTCTACCGCAATCTGCGACGTACGCTGCGGGTGCTGGGTAAGAATCCCGGCTTCCTGTGTGTGGCGGTGCTGTCGCTGGCGCTGGGAATCGGCGCCAACACCGCCATCTTCTCACTCCTCGATGCGCTGCTTTTACGCGACCTCCCCGTCCGGCACCCAGAGAGTCTTGTTGAGCTTTCGGTGGTCCGCCGAGGCAGCAAAATCATGTTCTCGTTTCCGATGTTCCGCGAGATTGAGCGCGGGCAAAAGGTTTTTTCGGGTCTGATTGGCTGGAGTTTCGGCGCGGCGACCAATGTCGAGATCAATGGCGTGCTCGCGCAGGCGGAGGTGCGCTCGGTCACCGGGAATTATTACTCCGAGTTAGGCGCGACACCTTTTCTGGGACGACTGCTGGCGCCGGAAGATGTGAAGCTTGCAGGGGCCGGGACCTCGCCGGTGGCTGTGCTCAGCTATGACTATTGGCAACGTCGCTTCGGTGGGGCTTCAGACGTTGTGGGAAAACAGATGACGATTGACGGGCAGCCCTTCACCATCATCGGCGTATCGAAAAGATGGTTTACAGGAATGACCACCGGTGAGGCGCCGGACATTACGACCCCGATGAAGGCTACCGACAATCGCGCCATGCTGTGGGTGTTCATTACCGGTCGTCTGAAGGACGGTGTCACCGTTTCGCAGGCGCGAGCCCAACTGCAATCGTTCTGGCCGGAGGTGCTGCGTAGGACAGCTTCGACCGAAACACCCGGCCTGCGCCGCCAACTCTTCTTCTCAATGGGCTTGGATGTGTCGCCCGCCGCCACCGGTGTGAACGCTTCGCTGAGGTCCCACTTCACGCGTCCGCTCTACGTGCTGATGGGCATTGTGGGACTAATCCTCCTGGTCGCCTGCGTGAATCTGGCCAGCCTGATGTTGGCGCGCGCTGCCACGCGCAGCCACGAAATGAGCGTGCGCATGGCGCTGGGTGCAAATCGCTGGACGCTTGCCCGCCAGGTATTGACGGAGAGCCTGGCGCTTTCCGCTTTGGGCGCGGTGCTGGGGCTTGCCTTTGCCTACTGGGGAAGCCGCCTACTCGTCACGTTTCTGACGGAGGGGTACCTCACACCGGTCGTCCTCGATCTCCGGCCTGACTGGCGCGTGCTCTCAGTGACTGCGCTCGTGGCCCTGGTGACTGGAATCCTCTTCAGCTTGGCGCCCGCATGGCGCGCCTCGCGCGAAGATCCTGCTTCTGTGATTCAGCAGACTACGCGCAGCCTGGCAGGTGGGACGGGAAAGCTGGGCAAGGCGCTCATCGTTGCGCAGGTGGCCCTCTCGCTTGTAGTCCTGCTGGGGGCGGGCCTGCTGGTACGAAGTTTTCGGAAGTTGTGCGCCATCGATCCGGGACTCGAGCAAGGCGTGCTCGAGTTGAGCCTCGCTCCCAGGCCGGGCGGCTACGAGAACCTGGAGATGACAGGCTACCACCGGCAGCTTCTCAGTCGAGTCTCGAGCCGGCGGGGCATCCTTTCAGCCGCGTACGCAGATGTTTCCCTTCCTGCGCGGGAAGGTTGGGGCGACATGGTATCCACCATGGCTGGAGCAACCAGCCCGGACGCCGGAGTCAAGGCCGTCGAGGCGACGGTTTCGCCAGGTTTCTTCCCGACCCTCGGAATAAGCCTGATTCGTGGCCGCAATTTTGAAGATACCGACGACGAGCACCACCCGCACGTTGCCATCATCAGCAGCAGTCTTGCGGCGCGGCTTTTCCCCTCGGGCAATGTCCTCGGCGAGCGCATTCGCTTCGGCTTCATGCCGCAATACCAGAATCTTGAAGTAGTCGGAATCGCCGCTGATTCACGACTCTTCGATCTCCACAACGCAGCCGCTTCGGTTGTCTACGTTCCCTGCTTTCAATATCCTCAATGGACTCAGGGGGGCCATCTGTTCGTGCGCACCGGCGAGGCTCCTGAAGCGATAGCTCGGTCACTTGGACACGAAATCGAGTCGCTTGGACACGAGTATGCCGAGAGCACGAAGACGATCGCGCAGGAGGTCAGCCAGACGCTGGTGGAGGAGCGGGTTATTGCCATGCTATCGAGTTTCTTCGGAGCATTGGCGCTCCTGCTGGCTTCGATAGGTTTGTACGGGCTGATGTCCTACACCGTTACCCGGCGTACGCGTGAAATCGGGATTCGCATGACGCTGGGCGCAAGGCCGGCCACGGTCCTTGGCGGCGTCCTGCGAGAAGTGCTGGCGCTGGTTCTGATGGGATTAGCGCTGGGCGTCCCGTGCGCGCTGGCCGCCAGCCGCCTCCTGGCCAGCATGCTTTTCGGGCTCTCGCCGCACGACTTGGGCACTCTCGCCGGCGTCGCGCTACTGCTCGTCGTGGTGGCGCTGGTCGCCGGCTACCTGCCGGCGCGCCGGGCTTCACACATCGATCCGATGACTGCGGTACGCAGCGAGTAGGGTAGAGCGCGCAACGGCCGCCAGGGCGGACAAAGATGCTGTGCCCGTAATACGCTTGTAACATCGACCGTGTATCCTCCCGTTGTTGTCATGGCTCGCAGAGGCCAGGTTTTCCCACCAGTTCTAGCGTTCGGGCTGCTCCAACCACTTCTGGGGGCATGACGGCCAGTCTACAGTCTCAGCTTCAAAGGAGAATTTGATATGCGCAAACCACGCCTAGCTTTCGCCGCGTTGATTGCCGCTGCGGCGCTTTTCAGTTTGTTGCTCCTGTCTGGATGCAGTTCAAAGACCGGTAGCGGCGCCGCATCGGGAGCGGAACCCACGGCCGTGCTGGGTGCTGCCGGCAGCACCTTCATTGCCCCGCTGATGGCGAAGTGGGTTGGCGCATACCAGCAGGGCCACCCCACGGTGCAGATCAACTATCGGGCTATTGGCAGCGGCGGCGGTATTGAGGAGCTGAAGCAAGGGTACCTTAGTTTCGGGGCGAGCGACGCGCCGTTAAATGACGATCAACTCAAGGGAATGTCCAGCGTGGTGCAGATTCCCGTTAGTGCAGGGCCTGTCTGCGTGGTTTACAATCTGCCTCATCTGAGCGCCCCACTCCGGCTTAGTGCCAAGACCCTGAGCGGCATTTATCTCGGGAACATCTATACCTGGCAGGATGCCGCGATTGCAAAGGATAACCCGGGGGTCAGCTTGCCGAAGGGAGCGATTATTGTCGTGCATCGTTCCGACGGCAGCGGCACGACCAATATCTTCACTTCATATCTCTCCAAGGTCAGCCAGGATTGGTCATGGAAATCGGGACACGGCCTGTCCGTAACGTGGCCGACGGGCTTGGGCGCCGATGGAAGCAAAGGTGTACTGGCGATTGTCAAACAGACGCTGGGAACAATCGGATATCTGGAGCTGAACTACGCCAAGCAGAATGGTGTTCCGTTCGCGTCGATCGAGAACGCGGCTGGCCACTTCGTCCAACCCAGCCCGGAAAGCGCTGCTGCCGCGATCTCGAGCTTCAATGAAGAACTGGCAAAAGACGTACGCACGCCGATAGTCGACCCTCCCGCGTCCGCTCCCGATGCGTATCCGATCGCGGGATTGAGCTTCATTCTGATTCCGAAAGACCGCTCGGATTCGGGCCAGCAGAACGCCGTGAAGGAGTTTGTGGCATTCGCAATTACGACCGGCCAGGATTCGGCGGAAGAACTTGCGTACGCAAAGTTGCCGGATGCGGTTCAGAAACAAGGGCAAGCGCTGCTGAGCGAATTGACGGCCAACGGCCAGCCGCTGAAGTAGAGGCAAGTTGAGAGCATGGGTCGCGCAGCCCCGGACGGCTGGCCACGCTCCGGCGCGCGGCTTTCTCTTCGAGCGTGAAGATTTCAGAACGCTGCCGGACGGGACCCTCGAATATGAATTGGGTCCTAACCTATCGAGCCATGCTGCGGAACGCCCAGAAGAGTGAAGCGGACAAAACAATGGAAGCAGGCAGGGTCAGCACCCAGGCCATGGCCAGGTTACGAACCGTGCTCCACTGGAGTCCGGTATGGTTGGCGGCCATGGTGCCGGCGACGCCCGAAGAGAGCACGTGGGTGGTACTCACCGGGAGGCCAAACCAGTCTGCGGCGCCGATGGTGAACATCGCGGTAACTTCCGCCGCGGCGCCCTGTCCATAGGTCAAGTGGTCCTTACCGATTTTCTCGCCCACGGTCACCACAATGCGCTTCCAGCCGATCATGGTGCCCAATCCCAGGGCGAGGGCCACGGCTACCTTCACCCAAAGAGGGATGAACTTCGTGGCGCCATCGATATGGGATTTGTAGTTCTTCACAATAACGGCATCGGCCGGTGTGAACTTCGGCACGCCGGTCTTCTGCATGTAGCGCAGCGCTTCGCTGACCACGTACATGTCGTTGCGGAAGTTCCGCACGCGATCCTGGGGCACGGCCTTAAGTTCTTTGTACATCGCCATCTCGGTCCCCATCGAGCTGACCATATCGCGCATGGCCAGCATGGTGTTGGGGGTAAAGTTCCTGGTGCGAATGTACTCCGTCACGTCCTCGCGGGGGTCGCCCACCACGGCATCCGAGGTCACATAGCGTCCCAGCGCTCCTGCGGTTTGTTCCGAAATGGCGACGAAATCCTGCGTCTGTTTTGTCGTAACGGCATGATTCAGCGCGTAGGCCGTCGGGACGGTCCCGATGAGGATCAGCATGATCAGCCCCATGCCCTTCTGCCCATCGTTGGAGCCGTGGGCGATGCTGACGCCCGTGCAAGTCACTATCAGCAAGGCTCGAATCCAGAACGGAGGCGGCTCGGAGCCCTTCGGCGCTTCATAGAGACGCTTGTCGGGAATCACCGCCTTGCACAGTGTCAGCAGAAGGTACGCGCAGACAAACCCCACGATCGGGGATACCAGCAGGGATTTTCCCACGCCCAGCGCTTGCGCCCAGTCAACTCCGCTGGTTCCCGTCTTCAGTGACATCAATTGGTTGGCAATGCCCACACCAATGACGGAGCCGATCATGGTGTGAGAACTCGAGGCGGGCAACCCGAACAGCCAGGTTCCAATATTCCAAATGATGGCGGCGATGAGCAACGCAAAGACCATCGCAAACCCGGCGCTGCTCCCCACTTTCAGGATGAGTTCGACCGGCAGAAGTGAAACAATCGTGAAAGCCACGGCTCCGCTCGAGACGAGCACGCCGGCGAAGTTCCATGCGCCCGACCACACCACCGCGATGTGCGGTTCCATCGAATGCGTATAAATGACGGTGGCGACGGCGTTGGCGGTGTCGTGAAAGCCATTGACGAACTCAAAGCCCAGTGCCACCAGCAGCGCGATTCCCAGCAGCACGAACGGCATCACATTGGTGGAATGAATCTTCGCGAGGTCGGAAACCAGGCTTATGGCCGCGTAGGCGAACCCGATTACCAGAGCCACTCCAAAAATTGCCATTCCGATCTTGGCGGATTTTCCCGCTCCGCCAGCCATTTTCGCATCCAATACCGACGCACTCGTCGCCATAACCTGTTTTCCCTCGGATGTTAAGTATTGTCCTGATGGATGCATTCTAGAGGCGTTTTGTTACGCCAATGTGAACGGCAGATTAAGCTTGAAGCGAGGCGGCGGCTTTTCATTAGGGTTAAAGAAAAGTGGCGCACTCGATCGAAAGCTAGAGTCTGAACTTAACTAAATCAGCCCATGCACATCATTCCCGCGTAAGCGGGAATCGACCGGCGGACCCCCGCTTGTGCGGGGGTCACGGCCGCCGAACTGCCTATGATTGGGTGGGCCGAAGCCCTTGGATAGAACCCAGGAACGCCGATCTTTAGCTTTGGTTCCGTGCCTTTTATTTGTGTCCGTGATGCTCGACGTGCAGTTTGGCCGCCTCGGCCGCGTGATGGGCGGCGTGATGCGAATGTCCGTGTGCTAAGTGGGCGTGATGAGCGGCCGCTTGGTGGTTGCCACCTTTATAGTGCTCTGCGGCGTTGCGATGATGCTCGGCCGCATGTTCGTGGTGTTCGGCTGCTTTGGTGTGGTGCTCGGCTGCTTCAATTGACATGTTCCCCCCAATTGTTAAGGAATTGACGTACGGGCTGGATTTTAAGACCGGCGTGTTACAGCCGCGCAAACCTGAGGTTAATTTTCGAGCGGAATGGGCTCTCAGCACCGCCGCTTGCAGGAAACTTGCGGTGACGGCGCCTGTTCCAGAATGAACATGTTTAGTGTACACTCCTAGCGTCCGGAGATTCCCGAACGCGCATTCCCACGGAGGAAGGGACAAACTATGGAACGTCTCCCAGAGCTATTGCGACCTGCTCATTTCATCATCTTCTTCTACTTTTTCTTGTTCGGCTTAGCCGTGAACATTCTTGTGGTTTTCCTGCTGTACTCGGATTTCGAGAGGATTCCTCGCAACTTCCGGAAGCTCGATTCCGGCCTGGTTTGGCTGCTGCTGATTCCTTGCTTCAATCTGGTCTGGAACTTCTTTGTCATCCCCAGGCTCGCCGACTCATTCAAGGCGTATTTCGATTCGATCGGAGACACCTCGGTGGGGAACTGCGGGCGGGACTTGGGGTTTGGGTATGCCATCGTTACAGCGGCTTCTGTGATTCCGTTTGTCGGCTGCCTCACCGGAATCGTCTCCCTGGTTCTGTTGATTTTATTTTTAGTAAAGGCGAACGAGCTGAAGAACCGAATACCCCGTACGGCCTGAGCTCGCGGGTGTCCAGGTGATGAAGACGATCAAACTATTGCAGCGAGGCGCGGGCCTGGCACTGGCGGCCAGCGTCCTCATACCGGCGTCACGGCTTCCCGCAACGTCCCTCTGCCCTTTCCGGATGCTGACGGGGTTCCCTTGCCCGGGTTGCGGCTTGACTCACGCCTTCTGCAATATCTCACACGGGCATTTCAAGATGGCCTGGCAGGCCAATCCTTTCGGATTCCTGTTCTATGCGCTGGCCATTGTTTTCGTCGCCTGGCCATGGCTGCGAGCGAGATTCCCGGGAATAGAAGTTGCAATGGGTCGCACGCGGGCAGTGGCGTGGGCCGCGGCTTTGCTGATGGTAGGAATGTGGGTTTATGACGTGGCGCGGATTGCCCGGCTCCATTGATGACTGGAAAAAGGGGCCACAAAACCCCCTCACCCCCTGACCCCTCTCCCCCAGGGGGGCGAGGGGAGAAATGCAACGAATTTATGCCCTCACCCCCTGGGGGGAGAGGGCGGCGCGCAGCGCCGGGTGAGGGGGTTCGTGCGTGACCGTATTGTGCAGCTTGCAATAATCGCGTTACGTCATGATCGGCAAGAGGAGAAACGACCATGTCTTACCAAACTGGAATCCGATACATTGTGTTGGCGGCTACGCTCTTTTTCGTTCCCGGCTCCATCTCCGCCTCGCAAACGACGGGGGATGATCTGGTGAACCATCTCTGGAAAGCCTCGTGGATCACGCATCCCGACGGGCCGCAGCGTGAGTTCGGGGTTTTTCATTTCCGCAAGACCCTCACACTGGACTCCGTTCCGCAGCGCTTTGTGATCCACGTGAGCGGCGACAACCGCTATGAGCTCTTCGTGAATGGCGAACGCGTGCTGGCCGGTCCGGCGCGCGGCGATCTGGACCACTGGCGTTACGAGACCCTCGACATTGCTTCGCACCTTGCAGCGGGTCGAAACGTTTTGGCCGCCGTGGTGTGGAACTTTGCGGAACTGGCGCCTCAGGCGCAGATGATGAACGAAACCGGGTTCATCGTTCAAGGTGACGGCGGCGCGGAAGCGGTTGTAAACACCGGGCAATCCTGGAAGGCCTTCAAAAGTCAGGCTGAGCGCATGATCCGCCTGGACGCGTATAAAATCGGCGGATATCTGGTGACAGGCCCGGGTGAAGAGGTGGACGGAGCGAAATACCCGTGGGGATGGGAAACCAAGGATTTTGACGACTCCAATTGGGTGGCGGCAAAGCAGCTCACCGAAGGCGGTCCGCGCGGAATCAAGGACACTCCTTCGCGCTGGATGCTGATTCCGCGAACCGTTCCCTTAATGGAAGACAAACTCGAGAGATTCTCTCGAGTGGCCCGCTCGAGCGGGGTCGAACCCCCAGCGGAATTCATCCAGGGCGCAAGCCCCGTCACCGTGCCGGCGAATTCAAAGGCCTCGCTGCTCTTCGATCAAAGTTACCTGACTACCGGGTATCCGGAGCTGGTTACCAGCGGGGGGCGGGGGGCGAACCTCAAGCTGACCTACGCCGAGGCGCTTTACAAGGGGCGTGAAAAAGGCAATCGGAACGACATCGAAGGCAAGGAGATCCGCGGCATCGAGGACCGCTTCCATCCGGACGGCGGCCAGCACCGGATGTTCCGGCCACTCTGGTGGCGAACTTTCCGATACGTGCAACTGGATGTCGAGACCGGTGATGACCCGCTGGTGATTGAAGACTTCAGGTCGCGCTTCACCGCCTACCCCTTCGAGATGCGCGCCAGCTTCGAGAGCGACGATGCCGAACTTGCAAAAATCTGGCAGGTGGGCTGGCACACGGCGCGGCTCTGCGCGCACGAGACCTATATGGACTGCCCGTATTGGGAACAACTTCAATATGGCGGCGACACGCGCATTCAGGCGCTCATTTCGCTCTACATGACCGGCGACGACCGCCTGGTGAAGAACGCCATCGAATCGCTGGACGAGTCACGCACACCTGAAGGCTTGACCCAAAGCCGCTATCCGTCGTTTTTGCCGCAATACATCCCGCCGTTCTCGCTCTTCTGGATCGGCATGATGCACGACCTTTGGTGGTACCACGGCGATGTGGATTTCTTGCGGGGTTACTTGCAGGGTGTCCGCGGCGCGCTGAGCTGGTTCGAGCATGGACTGACGCCTTCGGGATTGCTGGGGCGCCTGGAATGGTGGAATTTTGTGGATTGGCCGCCGCAATTTGACGACGGCGTGCCCGCGCAGGAAAGCAACGGACAGTCCTCCATGCTCAGCCTGCAATTCGCCGCCGGGCTGCGCAATGCTGCGGACCTCGAAGACTCTTATGGCAGCAAGGAGCAGGCGGATCACGACCGGGCGCTTGCTTCGAAGATCGCTGCGGCAGTTTACCGAAGCTGCTGGGACCCGGCGCGAAAGCTTCTGGCTGACACCCCTGCACACAAAGTATTCAGCCAGCACGCCAATATTTTGGGAGTGCTCGAGGACTCAATTCCTGCCGCCGAACAGCAAGCCGTAATGAAAACGGTCTTGTCGGATTCGAGCCTAATCCAGGCCACCTACTACTTCCGTTTCTACCTCTTCCGGGCCATGAAAAAAGTCGGGTTGGGAGACGAGTACATTGCCCAGTTGCGCCCCTGGCGCGAGATGCTGGCGCTTGGCCTGACCACCTGGGCTGAGAATCCCGAGCCCACGCGCTCTGATTGCCATGCCTGGAGCGCTCACCCTAACTTCGAC
>Ga0181536_10004646_pt1 | contig 14425 bp, 12 predicted proteins | sample PEATcosm2014_Bin_41_FD_121105 | JGI IMG/M metagenome (GOLD analysis project Ga0181536, IMG submission 121105) | Peatland microbial communities from MTU Mesocosm Facility, Houghton, MI, USA - PEATcosm2014_Bin17_60_metaG | ecosystem: Environmental > Terrestrial > Soil > Wetlands > Peat | place... | reverse complement strand
CGGATAATATACCAGCGTTGTTCATCGCACACAGACCCTCGCAGTTTAACCGGTGCACTGCTACCTGGTCGATTCGGCTCTCCGATGACTGAGCGCTCGAGCTCCTTGCCTAGAACATAAGGGATCAGATTCGCGAGGGTGCTGAAATGAAAGTGCGATGTGATGGAGGGAGCGGGGAATTTGAGGGGTCGTATGACGGTGACGAGCAAACAGCAGATCCCTCGACTGCGCTCGGGATGACACGCGTGGGATCGAGGGGCTGCCGCGCCGCTAAGCAGCTACTTCGACGCGCCGGTGACCCCGAAAAGCCGAAATTAATCTCGGCTCAGCAGACATTTCCTAGCGCTGGCGCGGGCCCGCGCCACAAACAGGCCACGACGAAGAGGCGTCGAGATGTCCGGAACGGATCCCGCGGAAGTCTCGACGCGGCACGCAAGAGTGCGTGCGCCACATCGAGACCCTCTTCAGCTTGAGACAGGGCGTTCTTCACGCGGGCGCAGAGCGTCCAGTTTGCGGAGATCCGGGAAGAGCATCATCCACAACGTGGCGACCACGATGCTTCCCAGGCCGCCGATGACCGTCGCCGGGACGGTGCCCCACCACGCCGCGGTGACGCCCGATTCGAATTCTCCCAATTGATTGGACGTTCCGATGAAGAGAGAATTCACGGCGCTGACGCGCCCGCGCATGGCGTCGGGAGTTTCCAGTTGCACGAGCGATTGGCGGATCACGACGCTGATGACGTCGGAGGCGCCCAATAAAAAAAGCGCGAACATCGAGAGAGGAATCCAACGGGAGAGCGCGAAGACCACGGTCGCGGCGCCGAAGGCCATGACCGCGCCGAACATTACCTTGCCCGCGCGGCCGGGAATGGGGTGACGCGCAAGAGTGATCGACATGGTCAGCGCGCCGAGGGCGGGGGAGGCTCGCAAAAGGCCGAGGCCCCACGGTCCCGTACGCAGGATCTCGCGCGCGTAAACGGGCAGCAGCGCCGTCGCGCCACCGAGCAGGACCGCGAACAGATCAAGCGAAATCGCCCCCAGCACCGCGGGGCGGCTGCGGATGAAGTTGATTCCCAGGAATATGGATTGCAGCGTCGCAGGCTCGCGGCGCGGGACTACGTAAGCTACGCGAATCGAGGAAGTGGCTAGGCTTCCGGTTAGGAAGAGCAGGGCCGCCGAACCGTACGACGCCGACGGTCCGAGCGCGTAGAGAAATCCTCCGAGTGCGGGTCCCACGATCGCCGACGTCTGGAAGAACGAGGACATCATCGCCATGGCGCGCGGCAGTTGCGATTTTTCCACGAGCCCCGGCGTGAGGGCTTGTGTGGAGGGACCTTCGAAGGCCCGCGCCGCGCCGATGATGGCGATAGCCGCGAAGATCGCGGGCACGGTGAGCCAATGCCCGAAGCTCCCGAGCGCGAGGAATGTGGCGGCGGCGCATTCGACAAGCTGGCACGTCGCGACGATGTTGCGGCGGTTGTAGTGATCCGCCACATGGCCGACGACGAGGTTGAGAAGCACCATCGGCAGGAACTGCGCGAGGCCGACCATGCCGAGCTGAAACGTGCTGTGCGTCAGCGCGTAAATCTGCCAGCCGACGGCGACCGCCTGCACCTGGAACGCCAGCGTCGAGGAGGCGCGCGAGCCCACGAGCAGACGAAAAGACTTGTGCCAGATGGGACTGGGCGGATCGGCGCTAGCTACGGTGCTGCTCAGATTATTGTCCTTGCTTGGCAGGCGAGCGTGGGACTTCCTAAATAGTTATGTTAAACAAAAGCAAACAGCAGATTTCTCGACTTGCGCTCGGAATGACCGGTTTGTAAATCCGGATTTTTAATCGGCCCGCTCATTGACATTCGCGGTTCTGTAGGCGGCCTTCGCGCGGAATTCTATTTCCGTAGCCGCTATTTTTGCCGCAGTACCGAGATGATGTCGTCGGCGGTTACGACGCCGGTCAGGCGGCCGCTCTCGTCCACCACCGGGAGTGTGAGCAGATTGTATTTGTCGAACAGTTCCGTGACACGGTCCTGCGATTCGTCGACGTGCGCCTGGATCAGCGTCTCGGACGCGAGCGACTTAAGTGGCGTCGCGCCGTCGTGCAGAAACAGACGAGCCAAAGGAACCGCGGCCTTGAGATGCTCCTCCCCGTCGACCAGGTACAGCACGTTGACGCTTTCGACCAGACTCTCGTTGGCCTTCAGCGCTTCGAGCGCCTCGGCGACGGTCGCGCTCTCGCCAAGAGCCAAATATTCGGTGTTCATCAAACCGCCGGCGGTATCCTCGTCGAATTCCAGCAGGTCCTCGACGTCCTGCTTGGGTTCTCCTTCCTCCATTTCATCGAGGATCTCTTCGCTGGTTTCCTCTTCTAGTTCCGCCAGGACGTCGGCGGCGTGGTCGGGAGACATCTCCTCGATGATCTCGGCGGCTTTCCCGGTCTCGAGCGATTCCAGAATGCTGGCCTGAATGTCGGGATCGATTTCGGTGAGCGCGTCGGCGGCGACCTCGCTGTCGATGTTTTCGAAGATCGCTTCGCGATCGTCGGGACCCAGTTCTTCGACGATGTCGGCGAGGTCGGCCGGGTGCATGTCTTCGAGGAGTTTGTTCGAAATATTGAGCCGCAGGCGGCGCTGCGGATCGGGCTCCAGAATATTGCAGAACTCCCAGCGAATGGAGTGCGGAGGGATGCCCTCCTGCAAACGGCGCACCCAAGTCCGCGGTACGATCCCTTGGAGCACGCGGCGGACCATGCTGCGAATCCCGATATCGACTTCCAGAATCCATAGGATTTCGGCGCCGTTTTCCTGGCGGAATTCAAAAGTCACGTCATTCACGCGGACCACTTTGCGGCCGTGGGCGTCGATGATCTGCTGGTCGAGCAGATCGCGTTTCAGGCGCAGCATGTATTCGTCGGAGTGGTAGGGCGTGAGGTTCTCGTCGCGCAGGAAAATGCCGTCGAGCGTGATCGCCCGGACCTGGTCGTAGCGCAGCGTGAGAAGGGTTCCGTCGCCGCCGATCAGGAAGCGATCGACGCGGACGGGGTCGACCAAGGGGACAATCGCGGCGTCCCGCACGACACCGAGCTTGCGCCCCTTAAGGTCGAGGACCTTGAGGCCGACGAGTTCGGTGAAGAACAGGAAGGGTTCTGGCATTGTCCAATCCGCCACGGTCCGATCTGCCAGTATTCGATCCGGCAGTGTTTGCCTGGGCCCATAAATTTGGCGTTGCGCGGACTCGCGAGCCCGCCGTTCGCCTCGCCATTCTAACTATGACTCATGCCCTCGCAATGGCGCAAGAAATTTCTTGGGCCGGAAGCGATCGAGCGGACCGATAGGTCTTCGCCCATAGTGCTCCTGGAAATGCCGGCACCGCCGCCGACAAAGCAGGGCCTGGCGGCGTGCGCCACAGCTCGCTCGTGGCGTGTCGCGCAGGCACTCTGCCGACGCCTATGCGGGCGCAGGCGAGGTGTCGAGACGAGTCTCGACACGGCACGCACGAGTGCGTGCGCGACAGCGTACCAACGAGCTTGTAGCGACAGGCCGCTAGGCCATCGCGGAGCGCGTCAGACGCGGCTCGACGGGGATGATGATGGTGAACTCGGCGCCGCCTTCGGCGCGATTGGCGGCGTGCACTTCGCCCCGCTCTTCGGTGACGATCGTCTGCACGATGTGCAGTCCCAGGCCTCCCGTGGAGCGCGAGGAGACGTGCGGCTCGAAGAGGGAGGTCATGAACATGGGATCGATGCCGGAGCCTTGGTCGGCCACCGCAATTTCGATGCAGCCTCCCATGCGACGCGCGCGCACCGCAATGGTCCCGCCCTGGGGCATGGCGTGAACGGCGTTGGAGAACAGGTTGATCAGCACGCGCTCCCACGCCCAGGCACGCGGCAGGATCAGGCCGGGCTCGACCTCGCAAACAAATTGAACGGCGGGAGCGCGTCCACCGATCATCGAGTCGCGCACCAGCGCCATGGCGTTTTCGAGTACGGTTTCGAGCGCCGCGGGAGGCTGTCCGGTGGTCTCCAGACTGGCCGTGATTTCCTTGCCCCTTTCGATACTGCGGAGGATGGCCCCGGAGACGGGGTTCCAGCGGGGATCGTCGGCGAGCAGGTCGGCTGCCTCCACCAGCGTTTGAAACACGTTGTTCAGATCGTGAATCAGGCAGCGGAGGGTGAGGTCACGGTTGTGCTCGAGGTCTCTTTGTAATGCGGGTTTCATGCGGCTGCTTTCTGGCGGACGGCGGGGCTGACAAACACGTTACAAAGCGAAAGGACGTGTGTGCAGGTCTCCGACATCATTTTTTCATTATGAACGGGCGATTTCCTGAAGTGTACTAAAAAATTCGGGGAAAGAAACGCCGGCCGATTCCGCGCCGCCGATGGTGCAGGGGCCGTCGGCCGCCAGCGCAGCCACCGCAAAGGCCATTGCGACGCGATGATCGCCGGCGCTATCGAGCGCGGCGGCGTGAAACTTCTGGCCGCCGGGAATGCGAAAACCGTCGTGAGCCGTCTCGATCGCCACGCCCATCCGCTTGAAGTTAACCTCCAAGGTTGCGATGCGATCAGTCTCTTTGACGCGCAATTCGGAGGCGTCGCGCACCACCAAGCCCCCCTCGCTGGCCGCGCCGAGCACTGCGAGCGCCGGAATCTCGTCGATCAAGGCCGCGGTCATCGCGCCTTCTATCACGCCGCCTTTGATCTTTGACGCCCGGACGCGGAGGTCGCCGATCAGCTCGCCGCCGCTCTGCCGGATGTCGATGACCTTGATCGATGCGCCGATACCGACCAGAAAATCGAGCAGCGCGGAACGTGTCGGGTTCAGCCCTACCCGGTGGATCAGGAGATTGGCTTCCGGCATCAGCAGCGCGGCCACCAGGAAAAAGGTCGCCGAGGAAAGATCGCCGGGAACCATCAATTCCTGGCCGGTCAGATGCGCGCCGGGAGCGAGACGGATGACTTTGCCATTCACCTCCAGGTCGGCGCCGAAACCGCGCAGGGCGATTTCCGTATGATCGCGGGTGCGGATCGGCTCGCGGACGATGGTCTCGCCTTCGGCGAATAACCCGGCCAGCAGAACGCAGCTTTTCACCTGGGCGCTCGCCATGGGGAGGGTGTAATCGATCCCGTGTAAAGGACGGCCGTGAATCGCTAAGGGAGGGTATTGGGCTTCCTTCGAAGCGCCTCCTTCTTCCGGCTGGAGGGCGGTTCCAACAATGTCAGCGCCCATTTGCTGCAGCGGCCTGATAATCCGTCCCATGGGCCGCCGTGAGAGGGATTCATCGCCGCCGATGCGTGTGGTGAACGGCTGCGCCGCCAGGATGCCGGACAGCATGCGGATGGTGGAACCGGAGTTGCCGGCGTCCAGCATGTGTTGTGATTCCGATAGCTTGCCGCCGTGAATCACCACTTTGGGGCCGTCGCGCTCCACCTTGGCGCCTAAGGCCTCGACGCAACGAAGCGTCGACTGACAATCGGCCCCGGTCGAGTAGTTGTGAATGGTGGTAGCGCCGTCCGCAATGGCACCGAGGATCCCATAACGATGGGAAATCGACTTATCGCCGGGGAGGGTGATGACCCCTTCAATACCCCGGGCCGGGGAGACAGAAATATCCATGAGCTTTCATTTTAACGGGTTCGCTCGTAGATCCTGAAGAATCTCGTTGGATGCCCTTAGAATCCGCCGCCTGAAACCCCTTAGAAATACTCCCCAGGGCTAACGGAGGTCTAAGGTTTTACCGATAGATAACCGCGGCTCATCTCGGCCCAGCAACTCATGAGCAACCCGGTGGTAAAAAACGCAGCCAAGGACGCGGAAATCATGCGTCCGGAAATGCACTTGCCCCGGTGGGAAAGCGTCCTTGAGGAAGTGCCGCAGGCCCCCACGATCCTGCTGGTGGACGCGGCGGACATCAATCGGCGCCTGCTGAAGGCGATCCTCAAAGCGAGCACTTACCGGATCCTGGAGGCCACGCGTCCTTCCAGCGCTCTGTCGATCATGGAACAGGAAAAGGTCGACCTGGTGATCGTCGACCTGGCAATGCCAGAAATGAGCGGCACCGATTTCTGCCGCTTGTTAAAGGGGAATCACAGCACGCAACTGATTCCCATCCTGATGAGCACCAGCGTTCTGAACACGGCGAACGAGATCGCGGGTATCGATTCGGGCGCCGATGACTTTCTGGTCAAGCCCTTAAACCCATCCCTGGTCAGGACGCGCGTCCGCTCCGCCCTTCGTCATAAAGCGCTGGTGGATTCGCTGGAACAAGCCGAAACGATTCTGTTTGCTCTAGCTCAATCCGTGGAACATCGCGACCGCTCCACGGGGATGCACTGCGAGCGCCTGGCCGCCTACAGCCTTGCGCTGGGCCGTGCGCTGGGCCTTTCGAAACACGACCAGGTGGCCTTGCACCGGGGCGGATACCTGCACGACATCGGCAAGGTGGGCATCCCGGACGCGATTTTATTCAAGCGCGGGCTGCTGACCGACCAGGAATGGCAGGTGATGCGGCAGCACACGATTCGCGGCGAGGAAATCTGCCGCCCGATGCGGTCCCTGGCGCCGGTGCTCCCGATTATCCGCAGCCATCACGAGCGCTGGGACGGCTCCGGCTATCCAGACGGCCTGCGCGGGGAAGAAATTCCGCTGCTGGCCAGAGTGTTGCAGGTGGCAGATATTTACGACGCTCTCACCACGGCGCGTCCCTATAAGCCGGCCTTTTCGCGGAGTCACGCGATCCAAATCATGCTGGAAGAAGCCCAGCGCGGATGGCGCGATCCGGAGCTGATTCCCTTGTTCGCTCAGGCCGTCACGGAAATGGCGGGAGCGGAGGCGCCGGGCCTTACGGCGTCTTCGGAGATACAAGAATCCCTGGAAAATATGCGCCGCGAGCTCATAAAGTAGCTCTCATCCCGGTCGAACACCCTGTCCACTTGCTTCCATAATTCTACTATCATAGAATTATCGTATGGCGGCTAAACCAACGGAAGAAGAGATCACCCGATTCGCGGACATGTTTTCCGCGATGGGAACCGGCCCGCGCCTGCGGATTATGCGCCTTCTGCTCTCGGCGCATCCGGACGGCATGGTGGTGGGCGATATCGGCGGTGAGCTGGGGATTGCGGCGTCCACGCTCTCGCATCATCTCGAAAAGCTGAAAAACGAGGGGTTGGTGAAGGTCAGGCGCGAAGGGACGTATCTCTGGTACTCGGCTCATGCGGAAGTTCTGCAGGAGCTTCTCGGCTTCCTGTATGCGGAATGCTGCACACGCAACAAGGCCATAGAACCACAAGCGATTGTGCGCCTGTGCCGATGATGCGTAACCGATGGCGGCGCATTGCCGCCGAGGCGGTCGGCACTGCATTTCTGCTCGCCGCCGTGGTCGGGTCGGGCATTATGGGGGAACGCCTCGCCGGGGGCAACGGGGCCATCGCGCTTCTCGCCAACACGCTCGCCACGGGCGCGATGCTAGTGGCGCTCATCCTTACTTTTGGGCCGATCTCCGGGGCGCATTTCAATCCTGCCGTGACGCTGGCGGACGCTTCGCAAGGCGGGCTGCCATGGCGGGAGGTGCCGGGATATTTGGCGGCCCAGCTCGCCGGAGCTTTCGCTGGCGTTGCGGTGGCGGACCTCATGTTTAGCGAGGCGGTGTTTAGCGTATCGCACCATGTAAGGGCGGGCGGCGCTCAAGTATTCAGCGAGTTCGTGGCAACTTTCGGGCTGCTCTGCGTGATTTGGGGATGCGCGCGGCTGCGCTCGTCGGCTGTGCCGTTCGCAGTGGGCGCTTACATCACCGGGGCCTATTGGTTTACCGCTTCCACCTCCTTTGCGAATCCGGCCGTGACGCTCGCCCGTTCAGCCAGCGATACCTTTGCGGGAATCCGGCCCGCGGACGCGCCGGGGTTTATCGCGGCTCAATTGGCCGGTGCGGCGGCCGCCACGGTCCTGTTCCGCTGGCTGGCGCCGTCGCTGCCGAAAGATGCTGGGTCCGTGGTGGTTTCCCATTCTTCCGGACAAACGGCAAAAGTATGAGCGACAAAAAACGGGTGCTCATCCTCTGCACCGGTAATTCAGCGCGCAGCCAAATGGCCGAAGGTCTGTTGCGGCACGATGCCGGGGAGCGGTTTGAGGTGGAAAGCGCAGGCACAAACCCCGGTTTCGTGCGCCCCGAAGCGGTTGCCGTCATGCGCGAGCTGGGCATTGATATTTCCGGGCATCGGTCGAAGCACGTGGATGAATTCGAGGGGCAACGGTTCGATTACGTCATTACCGTCTGTGACAACGCCCGCGAGTCTTGCCCGGTGTTCTTCGGCACGGCGGAAAAGCTGCACCACAGCTTCGAAGACCCGGCAGCGTTCACCGGTTCCGAGGAACAACGGCTCGAAGTGTACCGGCGTGTGCGCGGTGAGCTGCGTACGTATCTGGCCAGGTTCGCTCGACAGGCGGATGGATGTGGCGTAGAGGTACCTTAGGAGTGCTCCCGCATCCCCAGGTGAATTGGACAAGGCGCTATAATCGGGCTGAAGACACATGGAAGCCCTCATTAAGAAGCTCCAGGAAGAGATCGCGGCGCTCGAAATCGAGCTGCGCATCGAACTGCCGAGGGAGATTCTAAGAGCTCGGGCGCACGGCGACCTCAGTGAAAACGCTGAGTATCACGCGGCCAAAGAGCGGCAGGGCTACGTAAACGCGCGTTTAAACCAGTTGCAGGGACGCCTGCGGGAGCTCTCGATGGTGGACATGTCCACCATCCCGCACGATCGCGTGGGCTTAGGTTCCACGGTGAAGGTGCTGGATGTCGACAAAGACGAGACGATGAGTTACACCATGGTTACGAGCGAGGATGTGGACGTCTCCAAGGGCATGATCTCCACCACTTCTCCCATCGGGCGCGGTCTGCTGGGCAGGAAAGTGGGCGACACCGTTAAGATTCAGGTCCCCGGCGGCGCTCGCGAGATGGAAATCATGGAGCTGCTAACGATTCATCAAAACGGCAGGGCATCATGACCGTTACGCGCGCCATCGGAGTGAGCTGCAATTACGTGATCCGGATGATCGTGCGCGGTCTCGCGCTCTCGCGTATCCATCCCAATGTCCTGACGTTTCTGGGCCTGTTGATCAACGTGGGCGCGGCCTGTCTGCTGGCGGTGGGGATGTTCCGGGCCGCCGGATTCGTGATCCTCGGTGCCAGTTTATTCGACATGGTGGACGGCCGGGTGGCCCGAGAGACGAATCAGGTCACGCGCTTTGGCGGATTCTTCGACTCCGTCCTGGATCGCTACTCGGATTTGGGGCTGCTGATGGGATTGCTGGTCTGGTACGGGTCCATCAACCGGCCTTTCTACGTCGTTCTGACCGCTCTGGCGATGAGCGCATGCGTGATGATCAGCTACACCCGCGCCCGCGCCGAGAACACGATTCCGACGTGCAAGGTCGGATTCCTGGAACGGCCGGAGCGCATCGTGCTGATCATTATTGGAGCGCTCTTCGACCGCATGGCTCCGGTGGTGTGGGTGATCGCCGTGCTCGGGAACTTGACGGTGGTGCATCGCATGATTTTCACCTGGCAGGAAACGAAGCGGCTGGAAGAGGCTCAATTGAATCGCCCCATCGCACGCGCCGCGACCAAGGTAAACGGCTAGCCCGCACTTCTCACAAGCACTCGGGTGCAGGGACGTGGCGCACGCACTCGTGCGTGCGCCACGTCATCGACGGCGTATGAGAAATGTGGAGCTAGAGCCGGATTTGACGAAGATCCTCGAGGACTTTATGTCACCGGCAATTCCTTCCCGTTGATCGCCCGAAAGCCCGCCAAACGCGCACAGTCGCGCTTCGCCGAGGGAACCAGCGGCATCAGTCCGGCCTCGATGAGCGCGAGCTCCCGCACTTCCGTGATCCGCATTTCGACGCACGGCGTCGTGGTCCACTCACCGTCTTTCTTATAGGCGTGCAGCGGCAAGCCCGTCAGGTCGAGCGATCCTCCGCCGCAGGCGAGGAGAGCAAGGCAGGCGAGCGCCGGGTTCCCCCACAAGTAACGGCTGGGAACCAGAGCGCCGGGCATTTCTTCAAACGCGAAGGAATCGATCGGTGCGGTGCGCGCTCCATAGGGCAAGCGCAGCAGAAATCTCGGCAGGACCAGGCCGATATAGTCCGCCTCAGGGATGGCCGTGAGTTCTCTCCAATACGGTCCCATATCCGCCGAGCCTTCGGGCGGAGAGCATGCGGAGATGAACGGCGCGCGAACCCGCGCAGCCAGTGACGCCAATCGGCGCAGCAGTTCGATGTCGCAGGCATCCGGCCCGAAGCTGTACAGACCGGCGATGGCGCGCCATCGCCGGGCATTCAAAAGCTCCTGAAGGCGCGTGTCGCGACGGCTTGCCGGACCCATTGGCGAACCCGTTGCCAAATTCAACAGATCCCGGTTGAGATCGTCGCGAGAATATTGGGCGAGGAACACACGCGCGCCGCCATTCACGCGGCGCATTAGGAAATCGACGCCCCGCCAAGCGGCCTCGATCGCCTGGAAGGGGGGATGATGCAACACGCCGCGCATCCGTTCGCCAAGGGCCGCGTCCCGCGCCGCATCACTGGAGAGTTCCGGGGACAGTTCCGGGGACTGCTCCGGTGAGGCAGACGCCGTGGGAATGGAATCGCGAAACAAAGGTACGCGCTGGCACAAGCGGTCGGGATGAAAATCGTCCAGCTTGTGAAACGGGAGTCCGCCGACGCGGACGTCCAGGCGGTTCAACGCTTGATCGAAGTTATCGCGATCGACGGCGATGGGACCCGCCGCGCAGCCGCCGAAATCGCCCAGCACGAGGTAGTTCGAGGGCGGATCGTCGATTGTGGCGACCGGCTTGCGCCGCGTAGCGACGTCCAGTTCGATCATGCGGTGATTATAAGATTTCCCGCGCCGTCGCGACGATACACCCACCCGAAGGGGATGAGCGTCGTCGATCCGTAATCGAGAATGAGCGCGGGCCCGGCCTTGCGCCGGGAGGAAAGCTGGGTGCTTTTCCAAACCCGAATCTCACGCCAGCCGCCTTCGATCCAGACCTTTCGAATTTCTGAATCTCCGGGTTCCTGCCGTTCACGAGATAGCTGGGGTGGGATCGTCCTGCGCCGGGCTCGCACGCGAACGGTCACGATTTCGATGTCGCGCTCGGGTGTGGCGTAGCCATAAAGGCGCTCGTGTTCCCGATGGAAGGCCGCCGCCAGGCCGCGAGGGCTCCCCTTTGTGCCGCGGGCGCTTAAGGGAATATTTAGCTCGTAGCTTTGTCCGCAGTACCGGACATCTGCGCTGCGCTCGATTTCCACTCGCGGCGCTCGTTTGGGCGCTTCGCGATGTGCCCGGCGCTCCAATGCGAGCAGCGTCTGCTCAATCTTATCGCTACCCAGAACGCCGGCCGCGTAATCGCGAACCTGATCCGCCATGAGCATTCCCAACGCGGAGAGAGCGCCCGCATATTGCGGCACGATCACCGTGCGGATGCCCAGCTCGGCCGCGATTTCACACGCGTGCAGCCCGCCGCAGCCGCCGAAGGCGACCAGCGCCAACTCCCGCGGATCGCGCCCGCGCTCAATGGATACCGCGCGAATTGCCCGCTCCATGTTCGCATTGGCCACGCGCACGATTCCGGCCGCCGCCGCTTCGCGCTTCAACTTAAGTTTTTGGGCAATGCGGTCCACCGCGGAGCGCGCGCGGGCCGTATCGATTTCCAGGGAACCACCAAGGAGCTGCGCCGCGCCGATGCGCCCCAGCACGACGTGCGCGTCGGTAACCGTCGCCTCGCTCCCTTTGCCATAGCAGGCTGGCCCGGGATCGGCCCCGGCGCTTTCCGGGCCTACGCGCAGAAGTCCCCCCGCGTCGATGCGCGCGATGGATCCTCCGCCCGCGCCCACGGTATGGACGTCCAACATCGGTACGCGAATGGGAACGCCGTCGATGCTGGCTTCCGTGGTCTCGCGCGGGGCGCCGTCGGAGAGGCTCACATCGGTGGACGTGCCGCCCATATCGAATCCGAGCACGTGCGTAAAGCCGCTGCGCCGCGCCATCGCGATCGCTCCCACGACGCCTCCCGCGGGCCCGGAAAGCACGGTGCGCACGGCGTGCCGCGACGCCTCTTTCGCCGAAAGAAATCCTCCGTTCGATTGCAGGATAGAGATACGGTATCTCCTGTATGTCTTGGCGCGACCCAACTCTTCGAGGTACGCCTCCATCAGCGGACCGACGTAGGCGTTCACGAAAGTGGTGGAGGAGCGCTCGTACTCGCGGAATTCCGGGCTGATTTCGTGGGAGCTGCACACGTACAAGCCGTGGCGTGAACCAGAAGCGCGGAGGGCCGCGGCCACGGCGCGCTCGTTCGCGGCGTTGCGGTAGGAATGGAGAAAACAGATCGCGACGGAGCGTACCCGGGCGCGGCGAAGTTTAGCGGCCAGACGTGTAAGCTCCGCCGCGGAAGGGCGCTGGGCAATGGTTCCGTCGAAAAGAGTTCGTTCGCCGACGCCGAAGCTCAGCGCGCGATCCGCGAGGAGACGTCTCGGTTGGGGCGTCAGATTATAAAGCTCGGCGCGATTTTGGCGTCCGATTACGAGCAGATCCTCGAAACCCGCCGTGGTGACGAAGGCCGTCCGCGCGCCCTTGCGTTCGAGAAGGGCGTTCGTCGCGACGGTCGAGCCGTGGACTACTTCATATACGAGCTTATGTCCTGTTCTATATTCCGCGCCGGCTGGGCGGCCGATGCGGGCGAGGCCTTCGAGAATCACATCGGCGGGAGCCTTCGGATTGGAACGCAGTTTGAAGGTTTCGACGAGGACCTTCCGATCAACACCGCCGCGCGCTCTGTCGTGAGCGACGACGAAATCGGTGAAGGTTCCTCCGGCGTCCACTCCGATGCGCATGGGTATTTCCGATTGTACAAGTGCCGACAACGTACAAGTGCCAACTAGGTAAGGGGCACGAGGGCCTTTGGCTGGGAGTTCTTGTCGATGATGAATTCAAAGACGATCGCATCAAAGACGATCTTTCAAGACGCGAGCGCCCACTTAGACGCGCGAGATGTAGATTGGCCGGATGAGCGCATTAATGAGTAGAAAACACAATACTTATCAATCCTTGAAGGACTTCGGTTCGCTTTCAGCGCGATGCCGGTGGACTGCCGATCGGGGTAATATTTTCTTGACGCAGTCCACATAATATGACAGACTGATTTGCGGTGTGTTTCATCTGGGGCGAAACACGTACAAGTCTTAAGGTCTTTTGGCGGTGAGGAGATATCGAGATCATGTTCATCTCAAAGAGTGTGGGAGTGCGTGCCGCCGGCGTTTTTGCGCTGGCTTTTTTAATTTCTTTCTTTAACTCCGGCGTAGTACGGCTCGTTGGACAGGCGGCCACGGCGACGGTGCAGGGAGCTGTTACCGACGCTTCGGGCGCCGCGGTGCCGGACGCGAAGATCACCATAAAGAACGCCGGTACGGGCGCGACGGTGAATGCGACCACGAACGCGCAGGGACGCTATGTGGTTTCGAACCTGAACCCCGGTGCGTACGATCTGGACGCGACGAAGACGGGATTTCAAACGGCGGCGCGCAAGGGCGTGACCATAAACGTCGGCGCCGAAGCCGTGATCGACTTCGCTCTGCAGGTGGGCCAGCAGACGCAAACGGTGACCGTGGAAAGCACGGTCAACCAGGTGGAAACCACGAACGCGACCGTGGGCCAGTTAACGGATCAGCGCCAGATGCGCGAGCTTCCGTTGAATGGGCGCAACTTCGAGCAGCTGATTCAATTGACGCCGGGCGTCAATGAAATCGGCGCCAGCGGCGGATTCGCCTCCTCTGGATTCCAGGGCCGCGCCAACGAGTACTCGATTGCGGGTTCCCGTCCGATCGGTCAGGCCATTCTTCTCGACGACGAAAACCTTCAGAATTTCTGGAACAAGGGCATGGGCTCGGTGCTCGGCACGTCGCTCGGCGTCGAAGCGATCGGCGAGTTCCAGACCCTGACGAACACGTACAGCGCGCAATTCGGCGGCAACGGCGGCGTGGTCAACGCGGTTAGCAAGTCGGGCACCAACAGTTATCACGGGTCGCTGTATGAGTTTTTCCGTAACGATGCGTTGGATGCACGGCAGTTCATCGATCCGGCGACCATCCCGGAACTGCGCCGGAATCAGTTCGGCGGCAGCATCGGCGGTCCGATCAAGAAAGACAAGCTGTTCTTCTTCGTCAACTATGAAGGCGTGCAGTTGGTGCAGGGCGAATCCAAGCTTGGAAACGTGACGGGCTGCCGTCCGGACGAAACGCTTCCGGGCCTTGGTTCCACGACAGCCCGGTGTGCCATCACGGCGACGAACCCGGTGACGGCCGCGGCTGTCGCCAGGACGCTGATGGAATGGCCGGTGGCGACGACCATCGTGAATGGACAGCCGG
>Ga0181536_10004644_pt1 | contig 14429 bp, 18 predicted proteins | sample PEATcosm2014_Bin_41_FD_121105 | JGI IMG/M metagenome (GOLD analysis project Ga0181536, IMG submission 121105) | Peatland microbial communities from MTU Mesocosm Facility, Houghton, MI, USA - PEATcosm2014_Bin17_60_metaG | ecosystem: Environmental > Terrestrial > Soil > Wetlands > Peat | place... | reverse complement strand
AGCGGCCTTGCGTTGAGTGATGTCCTGCTTGATGGCGATGAAGTACGTATTGGTCGGATTGCCGATGTCTTCGAGGCTTACCGAGGTGATCGTCATCTCTTCGGCGTATGTTGTCCCGTCTTTCCGCCTGTTGACAATCTCGCCTTTCCAGACCTTGCCTGACGAGATGGTTGACCACAACTCGGCATAGTAGCTTTCGGGCTGCTCTCCGGATTTCAAAATGCGGGGGTTCTTGCCCAATATTTCTTCTTTGCTATAGCCAGTCATGGTCGTGAAGGCGCGATTCACCCACATGATTGTGCCGTGGAAATCTGTGATCACGATGGCATTGGCAGCGGCTTCCAAAGCCGCAGCCTGCAAATTTAGATGCTTGACTGCTTCTCTGAGCTCGCTGGTACGTTGCATCACTCTTTCTTCGAGACCAGCATTGAGCTTACTAACTTCTTTCTCTGCGTCAATTCGCGCGGCAATCTCGCGGGCCGCCTCGCGGGTCGTGAATACTGCAATAGCAACAGCAGCGATTGCTGCTAGCACAATCAGTAAGTAGGCGAGGCGACGGGCCTTGGCGTACTCAACCTCAGCTTGCTTGTTAGCGATGATCATTTGGTCTCTCTGAAAGTCAACGAACTCCTCCCAAGCAGCGTGATATTTGACCAGTGCCGGAAGTGTTTCGTCGACGATGACCGCTACCGCTGCGTCGCGTTCCCGTTCATCGACAAGCGAATGCAAAGCTCGTAGGTAGCTATCGATATATGGTTTTCTCGTTGCTTCCACCGCCGATAACCGCTGCTTCTCCTTCTCTGACTCACAGCGGCTTGTGATCTCCGCCACTAATGCCGAAATCTTCTTGGTATTCTCGGCCCTTATAGCCAACAACACGTTGGTCTGTGCTCCATCTTGCACGAGAAATATTTCCATCGTGATACGACTGTTGCGATTGGACAACCTCAACGCTTCCCGTGATAGCTGTAGTTTGTCTGATCGCCTGCCAGTGATGTCGCTAAGGCTTTCATCGATCTCTTTCATTCGGCGGAGTCCTGACTGCCCGATCCCCACCAACATGGCAATCAACACAGCAAATGCCATGCCCAATCTCAGTGCTATGTGTTTACTTTTCAGCGCGAACTCCTAGTGAGTGTTCTCCCGGCCCGGGGGCAAGGTTTGAAAGAAAACTTGTTAAATCCCTCAAGATCTGCCGCGAGATCCACCGCGATGGCGGCGCAGTGGAGTGTTCGAATCGTGCCTGTGCGTCACCGCTGAACAGCAGACCGTCGAGTCGAACTTGCTCTTTCATGAGTTCGCCCCTGATCGGATGGCACGTCGTGGGCCAAACTCGATCATGAGACCCAATTCCCTGACTGCACTCCATTTGTCGGTAGTTGGTTCATCCGTGCAGAACCGAGGTGCCGTATGAATCTTGGAATACTGTCTGCCATGCCGACACTTGGCATAGGAGAAGGGATAGCCATAGCCGTGCCGGACCATCTGTATCGACACTTCTTTTGCCAGGATTAGGGTGGTGGCAGGTACTTTAGTACTCGCGCATGGACTGGATACTGACCCCTGTCATAGCCGGATGCGCTGCGCCCTACTCTGTCTCGGCAGCCGCGTTCAAGAGCGTCACGTATTTTGGTACGCGGCGTGCACGGCAACTGAACCAGCGGCTTAGCCTAACCTTAGGAGACAACATATGACGTACGTAATGACCAAACCTTGCCCGGTCTGCAAACAACAACTAACCAAGCGACGGCCTACCGATACCGTGCTCTGCACCTGCGGTAACCATGTTTGGCAGGGTTAGCACCTGAGAGTGCGCTGCCCGAAATCAGTTCCAGCCTCCGAAAGACGAAAGCGACGGCACAGAAGATGACGATGACAACCCAGGAGGACATTGTGGATATACCGGCTTGCCCTCCTGTTGCTGATACTGTTGCTGCCAAGAGGCCAGTTATGCCCACGCCAGCGTTGCTCTTGGCGATGCTCCATGTCTCGAACCGCGTCAGTGACCTAATTCTTTCGCCGGGCAGCTTGCCCCACGTCGAGGTGAGCGGCCAGTTGGTTCAGGTGAAAATCCCAGCGTTACAGGTGCTAGCTCCTGAAGACACTCGTCGCATATCTGCCGAACTTATTGGCAGCAACAAACAGGCCACAGCGGCGCTACAGGAACAGGGATCCTGCGACATTTCATATAGCCTCCCGGGCCAATGTCGGTTTCGCGTGAACATTTTCGTGCAGCGGGGGAGCCACGCCATCGTGATGCGAGTCGTCCCCAAGGGTATTCCCAGTTTCGCGGATCTTAAGTTGCCTCCGCAACTGTCCGAGATTACCGGTCTGAGGAACGGCATCGTGCTGGTTACGGGCCCAACCGGCTCCGGGAAATCCTCTACCATGGCAGCGATTCTCGACAGAATCAACGAAACCCAGGCGTATCACATCATCACCATCGAAGATCCCATTGAATTCTTGCATCGTCACAAGCGGTCGATCATTCACCAGCGAGAACTGCACAGTGACACTCCCAGCTTCGCCCTTGCCCTGCGGGCCGCCTTGCGGCAGGCTCCGAAAGTGATACTCGTAGGCGAAATGCGGGACAAAGAGACGATTGAGATCGCCTTAGAAGCCGCCGAGACCGGTCACCTCGTCCTTTCCACGCTGCATACGATTGACGCCTCAAAGACGGTCGAGCGTATTGTTGGAGTCTTTCCCTTGGCGGAGCAGAACATCATTCGGAACCGCCTCGCGAAAAGTTTCCGGTACATCGTTTCGCAACGTCTCATACCCCGGAAGGACGGTGGCGGTCGTATCGCCGGGATAGAAGTCCTCAAGTCGACGCTCCGGACACGAGAGTACGTGGAGAGGGGCGAACAAGAAGGCAAAACTCTGCTGGACGCCATGAGGGATGGGGATACGGAGGGCATGCAGCACTTCGATGGAGAGATTGAGAAGCTGATCCGAGCCGGGACTATCGATCTCGAAACAGGACTGGCCTATGCAACCAACCCCGGAAACTTAAGGCTTGAATTGGCTGACCTAAACGAGGGCGCTCCGTCTCGGACGGCAAGGGCAACGCCTGCCGAGGAAGCCAGATGCGAGCCCGATCTGGTAATTGAACGTTAGCCCTGCTCTCTTCACTTATCACGGCGAATATAGCAGTTCAAGTCCAGAGCTTCCAACCATCCGAACATCTGCCAGTCCGGGGCGGCGTTCTACGAGATAGCGACACGTGACTTGCCGTTCCATGGCGAGACCTCCGCGCTTATTTTCAAAGCAACCCTCGATTCCGATCCACTGCCCCGATTCGTTTCAATCGCGACCTGCCAGCGGAGTTGGAACGGATCATCTCCAAGGCTCTGGAAAAGGACAGAAATTTACGGCTTCAACATGGCACCTGCGGCCTGCATGCGACGGCTCCCGAGTCCGTCATCGAACTCATTGACGTGCTTGGTATGTGGGCAGTCAAGGCAGACGAGAGGATGTCGGGGTCGGCGTCTTTCCAGAGGGTGAGGAAATCAGTAAAGACCTCCAGCTGTCAATGCCGCGACCACGACGAAAGCACCCGAACGGTTCTTGGGAGTCTTACGCGCAGCGGAGGGCGGAAACAGAAATCAGTTCACCACCTACTTGGGCGCACCCTACCTCGGCGCTTCTGACGCAGCCCAGTCACCCCACGACATTCAAATCGAAGTGTATCTGAGAAGAGACAGTCCGGTGGATGCGGCCACCGCCAGCGCCCCGACCGGATGAGGATGGCCCAGAGCCTCCGCACTTCGTGGCGAGACGAAAAGGCGCTCTTGTAGCGCGCTTTCACGCTTCGCTACGGCCAAATGTCGTTTGGGCTGCCCACGCCACGCGCCGACGCATGTCATGTGGACAGCAATAGGTCGTGCTGCGCTTCCACGGCTGCCGCTAATCCGGTGAGCGGGCATCAGAACTAGGTGTCTATCCTCTGAAAACCATGACGAGGAGCGACATGCTTACTGACCAATTGCTGAACATATGTATGAAATCCAGACATCAGCGGCCGACTATACAGTTCAAAGTGGGGCAACCCAGAAGGCCGCGCCAATCCGGCCCGCCTATTACGACGCAACATTCTCGCTTCTTGCCCGAAAATGTGCAAGCCTACGTAGCTGAAGCATCCAGTCTTACACGCGAGCACTAAGGTACCTGTCGCGTACGTGTCAGAAGGCCTTCGGGTTGCGACACAAGAATGCCAACATCAAAGACTTCCTATGAAAACCTCGACAACCACGAAACCGAAACTTCGTGTTGCTCTCGTCGAAAGCGATCCCTTGCGGTTAGTAGGTTTCCGCGCCCTCTTGGAATCAGAATCGGACTTAGAACTGATTTCTACCTCGCTCCCGGAAATCGCAATTCAGGCGAACATTGACGTGGTGCTAATAGGAGATCGTCCCGGGCATAACCTGCTCGCCACAATGTCCAACCTCAAAATGAAGCGCCCCAATTTGCCGATCATTGTGGTCGGAGCCAGCCCGAATGACGAGATCATGCTCAATGCCATTGTTTGCGGAGCGAAAGGCTATGTGTTTGATGGAGCGCCGCCCAGCGAATTTGCGCGGGCGATTCGCGTGGTAAGCCAAGGGCTAGTTTGGGCTCCGCGACGGGTAGTCTCGATGTTCATAGAACTTGCCACTACTCAACCGAAGCGAATGTCGCCCGGAGCCAACGAAGTTATCACCGAGCGTGAGAAACAGGTCCTAAACATGTTGGTGGCGGGGCTTTCCAACAAGGAAATTGGGGAACCACTCGGTATTGTAGAGCGTACTGTGAAGGCACACATTGCGAAAATAATGCGCAAAGTTGGGGTGCACAGCCGCATCAAACTGTCGGTACACGCAGTTACCCATTCGCTCGTCAATTTGCCCGCGAATTAATTGACATGCACGCCCAAAAGTTCGTTTGCTCGCATCAGTGAGTGCAAAGTTACTTTCGGCACTAAAGCGAAACTTCGTTTGTGCCGATAGCATGGTGTCTGACGGGGCTCGTGTGAACGGCCATTTTCGCGAGCGGCAGGAAGGCCAACGATTCGGAGATAACCCATGACGGCAAAGCTTCTTCTGGTCGAGGACAGCCGGTTCCTGAGGATGACAAGCAGGCACATCCTGACTGAAGCCGGTTTCAGTGTCGTGGAGGCCAGCGACGGAGAAGAGGCTCTACGCCTGGTCTGGGAGAGTCAGCCCGACCTCATCATTCTGGACATGCTGTTGCCCAAGTTGGGAGGCGAACACGTGCTGAAAGCTCTCCGGCAAGACCCGGCGACAACCCGTATTCCGGTGATCGTGGTTAGCAGTCTCCCTCAGAGTAACGCTGACAGGCTGAAGGAAGCAGGCGCAATGGCGTATATCGAGAAATCGAAACTCGACCTTATCAGGAGCGGTGAAAACTTAGTCCGGCTGGTGACCGCTGCGCTTCGCAAAGCAACGGCCGATCACGCGTTCAGCTTTGAAGGACCGTAAAATCGGAGACGAGCTTCTACAGGACGTTGCTCACTACCAGCAGCATCCTGCATTGTCATGCTTCCCCGCTGCCACTCGTGGAGTTTCAACGCATACCGGGTCGTTTTCGTTACGGGCTTTGGTGAAGGGCGCTTAGACCTGCGTCGGCTGTGCCCGAGAACCTGCGTCGAAATACGGTTTTCACAACCGTGGCGATTATCAAGAACGGGCACGCGCGGATCATCATGATGCGCCCGGAGACCACTCTCCACTGGAGGCCGGATACATTTTCGCAGACTGTTTCTCGTCCAACCCAATTTCTCTTGCAGTTCGGCGGCGGACCATACATATTTCGCTAACCAGGAACAGATGGAGCAACAGTCAAGATTCGTTTAGCACCGATTGGGAAAAGGCGCGCGCCGCCGTGTGGAACCGCGCACCTGCTGATGAACCAGCCTTCTTGCCCAAACGCCAATTGCCAACCAACAAAGCAGAGGCGGGACCTGAGCGGGGGTGCATGGCCTTTCGTTCGCCGCTCGTGACCTTGCGAAGGCCGCGACGGACTGAGAACATCCAAGCGGGGACGAGGGCATGAAGATCCTGCTGGTGGAAGACTCAGTCATCGAAAGATACGAGGTCGGCAGACACTTGACCGAGTGGGGACTCGACTACGTCGCTCTCGGAAGCGGCACAGAAGCGGTCAAGCTGCTGGAAGCTCCTGACCCGCCCAATCTGGTTCTACTCGACTGGCTGCTTCCTGGTCTCGATGGCATCGATGTATGCCGCCAGATCAGAAAACTTGGAAAGAATGGGACGTACACCTACACCGTGATGCTCACGGCAAAGAACCGGAAGCAGGATCTACTAACGGCCATGGAGGCTGGAGCTGACGATTACTTGGCCAAGCCGGTGGATCCTTCGGAGCTGCGGGCCCGAATCCTGGCGGGCAAGAGAATACTGGAACTCCAGCAGCGCCTGCAGTTCGCTGCGACTCACGATTTTCTGACTAACCTGCTAAACCGCTCGGAAATACTCTCTGTCCTGCAAAGAGAATTCTCGCGCAGTGAACGGGAGGGCAAACCTGCAACAGTCATCCTGGCTGACATCGATCACTTCAAACGCATCAACGATTCTTTGGGTCACGCTGCTGGCGACGAGGTTCTGAAAGAAGTGGGAGGGAGACTGAGATCAGACTTGAGACCCTATGATGTCGTGGGACGTTACGGCGGCGAGGAATTTCTTCTCATCTTGCCCGGCTGTGATTTGGCGACAGGTCGGAGACGCGCCGATGAGATTCGTGACCTGGTTGGTAGCGCTCCCATCTCCACGCCCCTTGGGACAGCGTCGGCCACGATCAGCATGGGTGTTACGGTCACGTCGTTCAGTCCGGAACGCTCCGTGACAGAGATCCTTCATCAGGCCGACACCGCGTTGTACGAAGCCAAGAAGAACGGAAGAAATCGCGTGGAAGTCTTTTCTGCGGGAACCGAGGCCTTGGACCAGCCTGAAGCAAAATCGTCAGGCAAAGAACATGTGCTGCGCTTGGATGTGCACTCCGCAAGGAAGGCCACAGCCCTTGAGCAGTAGCGACCGGAATCACCGTCGAGAATATGCACGCATAAAAGTGAGTGTGCCGTTCGAAAGACAGACTGACGCGGACGGCAGGCGGATTCGTGGCGATACCGCCGATCTGAGCTTGGGCGGTTGCTACATCGAGACAATTTTCCCATTCCCAATCGGGACTAATTTAAATCTGCAGCTTGCCATCGAAACTACCGTCTTGATCGCGGCCGCCGTGGTTACCTGCGATCCTCAGGTGGGAAATGGGATAAAGTTCATCAGGATGCTCCCCGAGGATCGGGAGGCGCTTAAAGCCTTCCTGGAAGCCGCTCAGCAAGCCCAGGACTCAAGTTCCCAGAGAGCCGGCGCGAGTTAGGCCGTTCCGCACACCATGTGTCGCACTGTCCCGAGAATCGGAATAGCGACGAAGGCGTGCTTGATCGTCCAAAGAACCGCAGTGAGATGCTTGCTGAAAATGCGCCTTCCCTCCTGCGGGCTTGGATCGTCGTAGGAACTAGGAACTGTGATAGGTTACATGTAACCGCTCAGAGAGGTTAAGATGCGACCACGAACCCGCTCCAAGTCGTCTCGGGATAAGGTCAGAGCGCACCGCAAGCGGCTTCGCCAACAGGGGTTACGGCCTATCCAGATTTGGGTTCCCGACATGCGCTCGCCTGCTTTTGTGACAGAAGCACATCGGCAGTCCCTAGCTGTTGCCAACAGTCCTCACGCGAAGGAGGACCAGAACTTCATCGACGCTGTCTCTGTTTGGGGCGGAATGTGAAGCGTGGTGAAGTCTGGACCGTTTCGGGCGGTAGGGACTATGCTGGAAAGCCCCGTCCAGTTGTGATTCTCCAAGACGACCGTTTCGACATGACGGATTCGATCACGGTATGCGCCGTCACGACCGACCCAACCGATGCTCCTCTGCTTCGGTTGCCGGTCGAGCCAAACGAAAGCAACGGGCTTCGCGCTGTTTGCCGGCTGATGGTGGATAAGATCACCACCGTTCCAAAATCAAAGATCGGCGCACGTGTCGGCCGTCTTGCTGACGAGGAAATGGTGCGGCTGAATCGTGCTGTTCTCGTCTTCTTGGGCATTGCCGCTCCCAGCGACAACGAGCAAATGGAATCGTAGGACTTCTCCTCGTCTGGCTTGCCCTTTGACATTAACTCTGTAAGACCGATTTGAATCTTTCCAGTTCGCGCCGCTGCAGAAGGTCCAGCGAAATGCATCGTCCTGCCCGTCGAATTCTCCAGCATTTCTTGTGAAAGACCTCAATTACGCGCACGACGCCAAGTCGCACGCACCCTCACCCCCACTTTTTTTTGTAGTCCTACTCCGCGACACCCACTGCATGCGGGTGGTCCGCCTGGGAGTAGTGGCACATCCGGAATCCACCGGCCTTGAACTCCGCTTCGGTCTCTGCTTTGGCGAAACAGTGGTGATAACCGCGGTCTGTCACGTGGTCGCCGGGTTCCAAGGGCTCCGCGCCGGCCTCGTAGAGATCGAAACCATTTCGCGAGCCGGAAAGCTCTGCCCTCATCAGGTGACGTTTCCTCTCTGACCCAGAACGAGACGAGGATGGGGGCCTCGGGCGGCACCAAGCCGTGGACCTTTCGAAGAAATGCGATCCGGCGGACGCTCCCGGGGATATGCATGTACGCCGTCCACCCAACGATGAGAGACCCGATAGGGTACACTGTCAATCTCCAACCGTTTGAAGCTCACGCCAACTATGCCGCCACAAGCACCTCGTTTGCGCGTGCGGGTGTACTTGGGGCTTGATCGCTGGCTCCAGCGATGGGTGCGGCTGCTCGGCATCCTGCACGAGGGTTTCTGGCTCGGCTGTCTCGACCCGGAAGACCTGACCGCTCTAACGATCCTAAGCTTTCAGCAGAGCCGCATGTACAACGGCCCGGAACACAACCTGTCTGGTCTTCTCCCCTGGGAGCGGGAGACCATCGACCGCTTCTTCCGGCCAAGCTCAAGAATTCTAGTCGCCGCTTCCGGTGGTGGTAGGGAACTTATCGCCCTGCACCGCCTTGGGTTCGAGGCGGATGGCTTTGACTGCACTCCAAACCTCGTCGAGACCAGCCGACGGCTTTTGCAGGAGCTCGGCATCCCCTCAACCTTTCAATCGGACCCGCTGGTGTCACTGCTGCGGGACGTTGTCAGGGCCGGGCGATAAAGAAAGCCATTTCAGCCTGTCGGGGCTGGGCCCAGCAGGAAAGAAGCGGTTCGCTGCTTCTCGCCAACGCACCCTCCACGAAGAGGAAGCAGGAGGCGAGTCTAACTCGAAACCCGCGTTGACACTACCGGGCCGAGTGACAGTCTCGGCCTCAATGAGCGACTGTCCGGTTACGGTTAAAGTAGGTACGGCGGTCTCGCGGACCCAATCTTCCTCATCCCGGAGCAACAGGACAACGATCCGCAGTGCGTCCAGTTCTTTCTTCGCTTTCGCGAGTTCGAGCTCCTTTTGCACGAGCACTTCTTGTACGTTTTTGATTGTGGGTGACCCCAGTGTCAGAAATTGACGGCAATTTGATGTGTGAATGATCACGCGGAAATTGCGATGAATTCCGTTGTTCTCACGCAACAGTCGCACTTAATTTATAGGCCCTCGCGGAACTTTACCCTGTCGTGAGTTCTTTACAAGTACCCAAGCGGCGTAGCCAAAGCCCTTGGAGCCGGAAGTTACTACTTATGGCGTAGTTCCCTACCCCGCACAGAAGGAAGAGAACCGCCCTGACCTGAGTCCGGCCTTCTCGCCGCCGTCATGCGACTAATGCCGATAGTTAACACAATCAGATGGGATGACTATGACATGGCGTTAGCACGTCACAACGACCGATGAAAACGGGTGCGACCTCCACATAGAAGCTCGATTCCGCAGGCCGGCCAATTCGCCCAGACGTGCGTGCGGCGGGACATCGGATTTGGGACACCCGCGCTTTAAGGACTTGTACGAGAAGGGTGGCGAACTGGTGTTGCGCGAGATCAGCCGACGCAAGCCCTGCCCAAGAACCGGGTCGAAGAGCAGGTGGAAAAGGCGGTGGTCGAGATCGCTTTGGAGAAGCCGGCCTTCGGCCAGGTACGCGTGGCCAACGATCTCACCAGGCGCGGCCGGTTCGTCTCTCCCACCGGAGTGCGGAGCGTCTGGCTGCGCCACGATCTGGAAACCTTTCGTAAACGGCTCAAAGCTCTGGAAGCCAAAGCCGCTCAGGAACACCTCGTCCTCACCGAGGATCAGCTGCGAGCCATGGATTCTTGGGGAGGAATTGCAACTCTGAACGCTCGCGAGTGACATTAATCACTGAACAACCAAGTTGCACTGAGCTACGTTCTAGTGTTGAGGAGCTAATCCCCAATGAACTAGTCATGAGGAGACGCATTTATGCGCAGACATAAGCTGCCGTTTGCCGGCTTAGTGCTGGCCGCGACTCTGGTCCTGATTTCTGATTTCCGCCTACTGGTGGCTCAGCAGTCAAGCGCGGAACCTCCGAAAGCAACCGCAACTCAGAAAACACAGATTACTCCCGGCGACTCAATCACACCACGAACCTTGGAAGGCTATGTGGAGCAAGAAAAGCCGTTCTACGATTACCTGCTGAAGAACCACCCGATGTTCAAGTACGAAAAAGACGGGCGCATGATCGGTAAATATCACATCAGCGATCGCGACGAAGAGTTCGTCGAAGAGGGTGGCGGCAAGGACTACGCGAAGCAAAACAATCGCCAGGTATCGATGACCTACCGGCTGGGAATGGAGTCGATCCTGGACTTGCCGAACAAGTTTGTCGGACCCAAGAAGTGTGGCGAATGCCACCCGGCGCAATATGAAAAGTGGGTGCGGTCCCGGCATGCGAAGGTAGTTCGCTTCCCTGATGAGATGGAAGAAGTGCCTGGCAAGGATCTGAACAAGGGACTTTGGGGCAGCCAAGCGGGGGTGCTGCCCGAAGGCATCACAGCCGACTCTGTTTACGCCATCATCGGTACTCCGCGAACAAAATATGGCTTCATCGACGCATGGCTGGTGCGGGGCACCTACCACGTCGAGGGCGGCCTGCTGAAAGACGGAACCGGAACCCTGGTGGCCGGCGGCAACCAGAGTTCCCGAACCTGGGCGGAATCGCTCACTCCCGAGGTGGTCCAGAAGATTGCCACGTTTGTGCCCGGCTTTCCCACCAAACTTGAGGATTTCGGCGACAACGGTTCCAAGGTGTGGGGTATGACTTCGTACGGCGCCAAGAACCGCAAGTCGATGCTTTTCCAGCCCGCCACGGCGTATTGCGAGATCTGCCATACATTCAAGTTTGATTTCAAGAGCGATGGAGAGTTGATCGCCGCGCTCGGCCATCCCGAGGAATTACGCAAGCACACCATCAGCAAGGGCATCACCTGCGAGGAGTGCCACGGCGCCGGCGCTCATCTCTATGGAGCACGTGGGGCTGGGATGCCTTCCGACTGCGAGCGCTGCCATCAGCGCTTTGCCTGGAATCAGGAGCAGGCGAAGAAGGATCCGGAGCATCCCTTCACTGCATTCTTCAAGACCAAAACCCCGGCTTGTGGCACGGAGGGTTCGCAAGGCTACAACACCGCTCACTATGAAAATGGCATCCGCTGCAGTACGTGCCACGATCCGCACGAGGTCACCGCGAATAATTGGAAAGACAGCTATACCGTGACCGGCCTGAAGAAACAGTGCCAGGACTGCCATTCCGACCAGGCAGCATTTTTCGCCCAGAATGAAATCCATGGCGGCAATAAGTGTACGAGTTGCCACATGCCGACAATGATGAGCTGCGAAAACTTCGCCACCATTCAGATGCCGGACTTCGGCGGGTTCGATACCGCCCGCGCGGCGCACATCTGGCGCATCCTGGTGAGCCCGGACGAGAAGACACTCAATCCTCCGGAAGGTCAAGACCGCAACTATAAAGACGGGTCCTGGCGCCTGACCAAGAAAGACGGTAAGCCATACATTGATCTGATGTGGTCCTGCGGACGCACGAGTTATATGGATGGCACGGTCATTAACGCCGGAGGCTGCCACAGCGCAGTACAGTCCTCACAACCGAAGGAACTACAGTTTACCAACCAGCGCATGATCTACGACAAGGTCATGGCTTGGCAGAATCCGGTGAAAGAGGGTGTGGCAGCGGTCAAGGCCGCACTGGCCAACATCAATGCCGAAATCCCCAAATCGCGGCTTTCCACGGCACAGAGGGCCCAGGTTCAGGTGATGGCTATCCTGGCGGAGGACATCATCACCGCCATTCAGAAGGATGGATCGTGGGGCGTCCATGCTCCTTCGTACACGCTGAAGAAGGTGAACGAAGCCCGGCTGCTGACAGACGGAGCCAAGGCCGCACTGGCTGGCAAGGACAATACCGTGGCACTCAAGAAGTAGCGGAAACGAGGAGGAGATCCTAGAAAGATTTCAAGCGCTGGCGCCGGGGGGCCCAAGACAGTGAGCGCAAGGGGCTGATTCTGGATGTCAGCGTTTATTTCTTACGTTAAGTGAAGTTATAGCAATGTCTTAGCGTTCCGGTTCAGCTGGAAATGGAGAAGGCGTTCTCCCAGTAAAGTAATGGAGAGAACGTATGAAGAAGCAACGGAAGCACTACACGCCGGAATAGAAAGTCGCCATCCTGAGGCGGCATTTGCTGGACAAGGAGCCCATCTCGAAGCTTTGCGATGAGCTGGGCTTACAGCCCACGGTCTTCTACCGCTGGCAGAAGGAGTTCTTCGAGAACGGGGCAGCTGCCTTCGAGCAGAAGGCACGGCCGAACCATTCAGCCGAGCAGGAGCGCATCGTCTATCTGGAGAAGAAGATCCAGACGAAGGACGAAGTTCTGGCGGAACTGATGGCGGAGCATGTCGCGCTAAAAAAAGAGATTGGGGAACTCTGACCAGGCTCTGGGTTCCGCACGATACGCGGGACCAGATCGTGGATTTCGTCCGGCGCTGGTCGGAAAAGACCGAGATCGGCACCGGGCGCTTCATCGGGTGGCTCGACATCGCCGCCAGCAAGTTCTATGACTGGCGGGAACGCTACGGGAAGGTGAATGAGCACAACGGCTGGGTTCCCCGCGATTTCTGGCTGGAGGATTGGGAGGAGCAGGCTATCATCGGCTTCCATCTGAAGAACCCGCTGGAAGGCTACCGGCGGCTGACGTTCATGATGCTGGATGCCGATATTGCGGCGGTGAGCCCCACCAGCGTCTGGCGGGTCCTCAGCCAGGCGGGACTGACTGGTGGTGATGGCGGAATTGGTCGCGGCATTGCGGTCGGATTGGCCGAAGCCGGGGGCTGCCGTCGCGGTGTTTGGACGAAACGACGAAAAGAACCAGCGAGTGCTTTCCGAAGTACAGCGCAGACGATCTCGTAAGGTTCTATCTTCGTGCTAAAAAGCGGTGCTCCCGCCAGAAGGCACCGCTTTTTCAGTGCTATACACTCACAGAGAAGCGACAAGTTTTCGGTATTCTGCTTCGGTAAAGGCCTTCATGGTTTGCGTGGTGACGTTACCCATGGATCCCGTGGACAGCATGAATTTCGCGCTCGCCGCATCGTTGGGAAATTCAGAGATAAGTACGGCATCGTACTTTCCCATGGTCAAGTACCAGGCGTGGATCTTTCCGCCAGCTGCCTCGGCGGCTTTCTTGGCCGCGTCCAGCCGCGCCGGGCTTTCCTTAATTTTCGCAGCGCCCTGCTGCGTGTATCGGATCAGCGTAACGTAATGTCCCATCGTTATTTCCTCCAAATTGAGTTCGGGCTGAGTTTACATTCGGGGCCGGATTTGCCTGATCGCTGAGGAATGGCCGCTACTGCTGTACTTTTGTGACCGCGACCTTACCGCCTCAATTCCCGTCTTTTTTTGGAATATGTCCATCCAGCCGGAATTTCAATTTTGGCTTCCCGGCCCGACCGATAACCTACACCCAACCCTATCCGCATGCAACTGCTCCAGCTTGGTTCTTGGGCGCTTGAGATAACGAAATCGGGAATGGTTCGTCGGCTAACCGGGATTGGGGAAGGGTTGCCCGTCACTCGGGAGGAACGACGAGCCGCTCGTCTTCTCTATTGATTACGGGATCACATCCAGTCCATAAGTTGGGTGGCTGAAGGTTCCGCCGATCTTGATGGGCACGATCTCTCCGGCATTTTTCTTCTTGAACAATGGCTCTACCGATTTAAGCAGAACTGATTTCACTCCCTTTGATCCCCTGGAAAGCTTGTTATCGACTTGCAAGGTTCCGTGAAGATTAACCTGCTCCGTCAGCAGGCCGTATGTGCCATGCACATGAGCAAGCGCTCCCGGAACGCTGAACGAGAGGTCTGAGAACGTCGCGATCGCGTGGTTCAGCACGACATGTCCCTTCAGATTTTCAACGACGCTCGCCGGATCGT